>WNGL01000816.1_pt1 | contig 37341 bp, 40 predicted proteins | sample 5400591 | NCBI WGS metagenome assembly WNGL01 (sample SAMN13153377, study PRJNA577476) | soil metagenome | isolation source: 80 cm soil or saprolite under Garry oak tree replicate 1 | place: USA:California | collected 2016-06-15
CTGGCTGTCGCTCATTCCGAGCCCGGCACGTAGGGCAGGCCGTCGGCGGCGGGTGGTGTGCTCCGCCCCACGACTCCGGCAAGGACCACCAGGGTCAGCAGATACGGGAGCATGCTCAAGAGGTACGGCGACACATGGATGATCGAGTTGTTGTCGTAGATCGCCTGGCCCAGGCCGAAGATCAGGCAGGCGATGAACGCACCCCCGGGCGTCCACTTGCCGAAGATCACGGCGGCAAGCGCGATGTAGCCCCGACCGTCGGTCATGTCGTGGACGAACGTGTTCGAGATGCCGATCGCGAGGAAGGCGCCTGACAGTCCGGACAGAAGGCCGCTGGTGATGACCGCTCCATAGCGGATGGCAAAGACGTTGATGCCGGCTGTGTCAGCGGCCTGGGGGTGCTCACCGACGGCTCGGATGCGCAGGCCAAGGCGCGTCCGGAAAAGGACGATGTGAGTGAGGACGAGGAGCGCCAGGGCGACATAGACGATCACGTTCTGTTGGAAGATCACCTTGCCGAAGAAGGGGATCTGATCGAGACCGGGGACGTTGATGTACGGAATCAGCTCGCTCTGCCCGACGTGGCCGACGTCCTGCAGGCCGTAGATGCGGTTGACCAGGAAGACAGTGAGACCGGCGGCGAAGATGTTGATCGCGATGCCGCTGACGATCTGGTCCGCCCGAAACTGAATCGACACCACAGCGTGGACCGTGGCCATCAAGGCGCCGGCCAACATCGCGACTCCCGTGGCGGCCAATGGGTTGTGCCACGCAAGGTCCGCGACGACGCCGAAGAACGCGCCGGTCAGCATCATCCCTTCCATGGCGATGTTGACCACGCCACTCCGCTCCGAGATCACCCCGCCCAGGGCCGGAAGCAGCAGCAGCACGGCCGCCGCAAGCGTTGCCTGCCACAGGTTCGCGGTGAAGAGCAGGTGGAGGATGTCGGTGACGGGTGTCATGGCATCAGGACTCCAAGGGCGGCGCCGCCGCCTCGGTCATCAACGGTGCAGCAGGCGGCATCTCCGGCGGCAGGGCGGTTGGCGGCCTGGCCAGGCCTGGGATGCGCTGGCGAATGGCCCCGACGAAATTCGCCGCGATGCTGAAGAGGATCAGCGCCTGCAGGATGAAAACCAGGTTGCCCGAGATGTTGGCGTCCGCCTGCATGACCGAACCGCCGGCGTGAAGTGCCCCGAAGAGGATCGCGGCCAGCACTATGCCCACCCCGCTGCCCAGGCCGAGCAGCGCCACGGCGATCGCGTCAAAGCCGGTGGAGTCGCTGAAGTACTTGTCGGTCAGGTTGTGATCGACGCCCGCGATCTCCGTGGCCCCCGCGAGGCCTGAGAACGCGCCGGCGATGAGCATCGTGACGATGATCGTCCGCCGCACGCTTACGCCCGCGTAGCGAGCGGCCTTCTGGCTCTGCCCGACGGCGCGGATCTCATAGCCGAGCGAGGTTCGCCACAACAGAAAGGCGAAGATCGCCGCGGCAGCAAGCGCGATCAAAAGGCCGGTGTGCACGCGATAGACGCTCGACGGCAACCCGAAGATGATGAGCGAGTTGTCATTGGGCAGAACGGTCGCCAGTCGTGCGCCCGCACCGATAGGTGAGGACTTGGACGTACCGGGCGCGAGCTGCAGCGGTCCGCCGACGATGAGGTACCGCAGGAACCACTGCGCGACGTAGTTCATCATGATGGTCGTCACCACCTCGTGGGCGCCGATAGTCGCCTTGAGCACGCCCGCCACTCCCGCCCACAACGCTCCCGCCACCATGCCGCCGATGAGCACCATCGGCAGCAGGATCGGCGAAGGCAGTGAGCTGAACTTGATCCCGATCGCGGTGCATGCGATCGCGCCCGCGAGCAGCTGACCCTCGGCGCCGATGTTGAACAACCCGGCCCGGAAGGGAAGCGCCACGGCCACACCGGTTGTGATCAGCGGGATGACGAAGACGATCGTGTTCGAGATCTGAAGCGCCGGGTTCTCGCCTTGCGTGCAGATGAATCCAAAGCCTCCGCACAGCAGGGCCCCGTACGCTGCAAATGGGTTGCCGCCAGTGGCCAGGACGAGCAGCCCTCCCACGACGAAGGCGAGCACGACTGACCCGAGCGGCATGGCGAGACCGCGGGAGAGACGTCGGATCGCCGGGGGCGTCGAACGCGGTCGGGGACGGGTCGACATTGCGCCCGTCCCCTAGGCGATTGCTCTTACGGGATGTCCGCGGGTGGGGTCAGCGTGCCGGCTTTGATCTTGTCCTGGACCGTCTTCAGCTCGGCCTGGATGTCGGCCGGAAGGGTCAGGTTGTCGACCGCGTAACCGGCGCCGTCGTTGGCGATGCTGAAGGTCAGCGCGCCGCTGGTGAACTTGCCCTTGACCACGTTCTGGATCGCGGTGTAGGTCGCGACATCGACCTTCTTGAGCGCGCTCGCGATCACTGAGGGGTCGGCGGCCTTCTGGTCCGCGTCGACGCCGATGCTGTAGAGACCGGCCTGCCCGGCCGCCTGCAGGACGCCGAGGCCGCACCCGCCGGCGACCTGGAACAGGATGTCTGAACCATCGTTGATCTGGCCTTTGGCGACGCCCTGGCACTTGGCGGGGTCGGTGAAGTCGTTGGAGTAGCCGACCTCGACCTTGATGCCCGGGTCCTCCATCGTGGCCGCCCACTTGTAGCCGGCGATGTAGTGGTTGACGGGCGGGATGCTGACGCCGCCGACGGCGCTGATCACGCCTTTGTTCTTCTTCGCCTTGCCTTGTTTCTCGAGCATGCCGGAGATGACTCCGACCATCGCGCCCGCGTCCTGCTCCTTGAAGAAGAGCGACTGGACGTTGGTGTGCCCGAGGTCCTTGCCGCTGGCGTCGGTGCCGGCGCCGTCGATGATCGCGAAATGGATGTTGGGGAACGTGCCGGAAACGGTGCCCACCGCCTCCTGCATGAGGAAGCCGACCCCGATCACGAGGTCGTAGCTCTTCGAGGCGAAGTTGGTGAGGTTGGGCACGTAGTCGTTGCCGCTGTGCGATTCGGTCACGCTGTCGAGGACTCCGAAGTCCGCCTTCGCCTTCTCCAACCCGACGTAGGCCAGGTGGTTGAAGCTCTTGTCGTTGAGTCCGCCGATGTCGGTGACGAGCCCGATCTTGTACTGCTTCGTGTTGCCGCCACCGCCGGAACTGCCACCACACGCCATGGCCAGCATCAAGACCGCGGCCGCCACACCCAGAAACTTGAGCCGCTTGTGCGCCATCCTCGTCGCTCTCCCTTCACACGTGAAAGCCCAGCGTGAGGCTGGGCGCGGATTCGCTCGGTCGGCCGGATTGTACACCTGCATTCTGAACCGGTCGGGGAGGGAGAATTGCCCCCGATGAACCCGCTCGAAGTCATCGGCCGCAAGCGCGACGGACGCGAGCATTCGCCGGACGAGATCCGGTTTCTGATCAGCGGTTACCTGCGGGGTGAGATTCCCGACTACCAGATGGCGGCCTGGTTGATGGCCGTCTGCATCCGGGGCATGACGGCCGGCGAGACGCTTGCCCTCACGCAGGCGATGGTCGCCAGCGGCGAGGTGCTCGACCTCAGCGCCATCCCGGGGATCAAGGTCGACAAGCATTCCACCGGCGGCGTCGGCGACAAGGTGACGCTGGTCGCGGCGCCGCTCGCAGCCGCCTGCGGGGTCAAGGTGCCGAAGCTGAGCGGCCGCGCGCTCGCTCACACCGGGGGAACCCTAGACAAGCTGGAGTCGGTGCCCGGGCTGACGGTCGACCTCGACCCCGAGCGCTTCATCAAGCAGGTCCTCGAGGTCGGGATTGCCGTCGCTGCGCAGTCGCCGCACATGGTGCCGGCAGACAAGCTGCTTTACGCCCTGCGCGACGTCACGGCGACCGTGCCTTCGGTGCCGCTGATCGCGTCCAGCGTGATGTCCAAGAAGATCGCAGCGGGGGCGGATGCCATCATGCTCGACGTCAAGTTCGGCCGCGGCGCGTTCATGCCGGACGTCGCATCGGCCGAGCAGCTCGCCGCCGAGATGGTGGAGCTCGGCGAAGGCGCTGGTCGCCGCACCGTCGCGCTCGTGACCGCGATGGACAACCCACTCGGCCGCACGGTGGGCAACGCGCTCGAGGTTCAAGAGGCGCTCGACGCCCTGGCCGGCCAGGGAGACGCCGAGCTGCTCGAGGTCTGCCTGAGGGTGACGCGCGAGATGTGCCAGCTCGCACGGGTGGCGGCGGATCCGGAGAAAGTGCTGCGGTCGGGCGCCGGGCGCGAGACCTTCGAGCGCATGCTCGCCGCACAGGGCGGCCACCTGGAGCGAGGCCTGGCGGTGGCTCCGGTCCAGGTCGTGGTCGAGGCGGAGTCAAGCGGTCATGTGGAATCGATCGATGCGCTGGAGATCGGACTCGCCGCCCTCGAGCTTGGCGCGGGGCGGATCCGCAAGGAGGATCGCGTCGACCCGGCCGCTGGGTTGGTCATCGAGGCGCCCGTCGGCGCGGAGGTGGGAGCCGGCGATCCGCTGGCGGTCGTCCACGCCCGATCCCACGAGGTGGTCGAGCGGGTCACCGCCCGAATCCGCAACGCCTGGCGCCTGAGCGATCGAGAGGTGCGCCGCCCGCCCCACGTCCTCGCCCGGGTGGATAAGAGCGGAGTCAGCGCGGGCGACTAGTATTCGCCCACGATGGCTGTGACCGAGAAGAAGTATCACATCGGTCTGGGGCAGGGAGACGTCGGCGAGTACGTGTTGGTGCCCGGCGATCCGGGCCGGACGCCGATGATCGCGAAGTATCTCGACGGCGCGCGAGAAGTCGCATTCAGCCGTGAGTACAGGACGTTCACGGGCAGGCTGGACGGCGTTCCGGTGTCAGCGATGTCCACCGGCATGGGCGGTCCATCGGTGGCGATCGCGGTCGAAGAGCTCAACGAGCTGGGAGTGCACACGCTCCTTCGAGTGGGCACCTGCGGTGCGGCGCAGCCCGAGATCAAGATGGGCGACCTCGTCATCGGCTACGCCGCGGTCCGGTCTGAAGGGACGCCGAATGGCTACGTTCCAACCGAATACCCGGCGGTGGCCTCGCTGCACATGGTCAACGCGCTCGTCGAAGCGGCCGAGGCGTCAGGCGCGCCCTACCACGTCGGAGTGATCCGCTCGGTCGATGCCCTGTACTCCGACCTCCTGCCCGACCGCATGCCGCGCCCGCACCTGCGGGATGAGCTCGAGATGTGGTCCAAGGCAGGAATCCTGAGCAACGACATGGAGTCGTCGACCCTGTTCATCGTGTCGCGCGTGCGTAAGATGCGCGCCGCAACGATCAACCTGTGCGTGGACGAGCTCGGCGCGGGTGAGATCCATCACCTCGACCCGTCGTACATGGACCGCATGTTGAAGGTTGCAGTCGATTCACTGCGCAGGCTCATCGCTCGCGACGCACGTGCCGCTGATCGTAAGTAAGCATCCGCTCGTGGCGGACTGCTTGCGCGGACTGCGTGACAGCTCGACCGAACCCGAGGAATTTCGGACGCTCGCGCGCAACGCGATCACGCTGCTGCTGTACGAGGCGACCGCCGACCTGCCTGTGCGGAAGAGCACGGTGCGCACGCCGCTCGCCGAGGCGCCCGCGCTCGAGGTCGAGCAGGAGGTCGTCGCGATTCCGGTGCTGCGCGCGGGCCTGGGGCTCCTCGCTCCCGTGCTGGAGCTGCTGCCGCGGGTCAGCGTCGGCTACATCGGGCTCGAGCGCGACGAGGAGACCGCGGTGGCGCGGATCTATTACAAGAAGCTGCCCAGCCTGAAGGGAAAGATTCCTCTGCTCCTCGATCCGATGCTCGCGACCGGAGGCTCGGCGGCGCAGGCGCTCGACCTGATCAAGGAGGCGGGCGGGCGCGACACGCGGATGGTGTGCATCGTGGCGGCGCCGGAAGGCGTGAAGGTACTCGAGGAGCGACACCCAGAGGTCAACGTCTATACGGCGGCGCTCGACGAACGGCTCAACGACAAGGCGTACATCGTCCCGGGGCTCGGCGACTTCGGCGACAGGTTGTTCGGAACGGGAAACTAGCGGCGAATTCCGCACGCTTGACGCCCAGACGTGCGCCAAATCGGCCCGCGATACGCACGGTTGACGCCAGACGTGCGGAATTCCTGTGTTAGCCGAACTTCGCCGCATATGCGGTTTCGTTGCAGGCTCGCAGCTCTTCGTCCGTCATTCCCACCCGCGACATGAGGTCGAACTCGCGGGTCAGCGTCGTGTCTGCGACGGTGCGTGAGTCGGTGCTTATGGTGCAACGCACCCCTGCGCGCACCAGGCGCGGCAGCGGGTGCTCGGAGAGCTCTTGCACCGCTTTGCATTTCCAGTTCGCGGTCGGGCATATGTCGAGCACGATTCCCTCCCTGCGAAGCAGGTCGACGATCTCCGGATTGCGTGCCCCGGTCACTCCATGCGCGATGCGCTCGACGCCGAGGTCGATCACCGCATCGCTGACGTTGAATGGAATGCCCGCCTCGCCGGCATGGCAGGTCAAGTGAAGTCCGGCTTCTTTTGCGGCCGCGAAAGCGTCGTCGTGAATCCATGCGGGATAGTCGAGCTCGGGACCGGCGAGGTCGAATCCGACCACGCCGTGGCCGGCGAACTTGCCGGCAGCTCGAGCCAGATCGAGGTTGTCGAACGGATTGTCCTGTCGCATCGCGCACACAAGGGCAACCGCGTCGATCGGTCCCTGATCTAGACCAGATAAGACGGCGCGGATCACGCCGTCGATGCTGAGGCCGCCTTTCAGGTGCAGGCGAGGCGCCCAACGAACTTCTAGGTAGTCGATGTTCTCCGCGGCAGAATCGAGGCATAGCTCGTACGCGATGCGCTCGAGTGCTTCCTCCGTCTGCATCACGGCGATGGCGTCGTCGAAGTACTTGATGTACTCGGCCTGGCTGGGGCAGTCGTCTGGCGCAACCATCCGAAGGTCGGTCCTGCCCGATAGCTCCCGCGCGGTGGAAATGCGAACGGCGCCATCGAGGTGAGAGTGCAGCTCGGCCTTCTTCCAGCCGAGATACGGCGAAGCCGTCGCTATGTCAGCGAATAGATGTGGGGCAGCTCGCGATACAGCCCGGCGTAGTCGAGGCCGTAGCCGATCACGAAACGGTCGGGGATCACAAAGCCGGTGAAATCGATCTTCACCTCGATCTGCCGCCGCGCGGGGCGATCGAGCAGGGCGGCCAGCCGGACCGACGCCGCACCCAGGCGCTGGATGCGCCTCGCCACCGCGTTCACGGTGACTCCCGAGTCGATGATGTCCTCGACGAGAAGCACATGCCGCCCGACCAGCGGTCCTTCCACCATGTGGGCGAGGCGCAGCCTGCCGTTGCTCGAGGTCCCGGTGGGGTAGCTCGATGCGCGCACGAACTCGAGCTCGGCCGGGATGCTGAGGCTGCGCAGGAGGTCGGCCGCGAAAACCGTGGCGCCTTTGAGGATGACCACCATCACCAGCGGTGTATCGATGTCGGCGTAGATGTCAGAGATGTGGCGGCCAAGTCTGCGCACGCGCCGCGCGATTTGCGCGGAGGTGATCATCGGAGCGCTGGGGTGAGCTCTGTCCAGCACAAGACCCGACGTTTCGCTCGGGGCTTGCTGGGTCAGCACCTCAGTCATGCACTTGCAATTCTAGGTGGGATCAAACACCGATTGGATGCCAGATGGTCTTCATTTCCATGAAAGCGGCGACCAGGTAAGGACTTCGCTCCTTGGCTGCGACTTTGATCACACGCTTGACGTTGCCTGCCGCCGCTTCTTCGATTGTCTTGATCTCGTCGCCGGTGCAGCCGGCCACGTCGATCGCGTTCACATCCATGTGCGCGGCCAGCCACGGGATCAATTCCTTGCGCTGGCCGCTCAGGATGTTCACCACCCCGCCCGGCAGATCGCTCGTGGCGAGCACCTCTGCCAGCGTGAGCGCGGCGAGCGGATGCGATTCGGCGGCGAGCGCGACGACCACGTTACCCCCGCATAGCGCGGGCGCGATGCGCCGCACCAGTCCCGCGAGCGGGTCGTCTTCGGGCGCGATGATTCCAACCACGCCGGTCGGTTCCGGGATCGTGAAGTTGAAGTAGGGCCCGGCGACCGGGTTCACGGTTCCGGTGACCTGGGACAGCTTGTCGGTCCAGCCGGCGTACCAGACCAGCGTCTCGACCGCCTGGTCCAGCTCCCGACGAGGGCGCGTGCCGCCCCCCAGCAGCTCGATGAACTGCGACGCGCGGCCGTCCAGCATCTCGGCCGCGCGGTAGAGGATCTGGCCGCGGTTCATCGCGGTCCGCCCTGACCATCCCGGGAATGCGGTGCGCGCGGCGCGGACCGCGTCGCGCAGGTCCTTGCGCGAGCCGCGTGGCACGTTCACGTTGCCGTCCGGCCTATAGGCCCGGCCGGATTCCGAGCGGACGAACTCGCCATTGACGAAGAGCTTGTATGTCTTGCGAACGTCCATCAGTTCAGCTCCAGGTACGGGAGCAGGCCGTGGACGCCGCCCTCGCGGCCAAACCCGGATTCCTTGTAGCCGCCGAACGGTGAGGTGGGATCGAAGCGGTTGAAGGTGTTGGCCCACACCACCCCGGCCCGCATGCGCTCCGCCATCCACAGGATCCGTGAGCCCTTGTCGGTCCAGACGCCGGCGGAGAGGCCGTACGGCGTGTTGTTCGCCTTCTCGACCGCCTCGTTCGGCGTGCGGAAGGTCAGCACCGACAGCACCGGCCCGAAGATCTCCTCGCGAGCGATCCGATAGGACTGCGAGACGTTGGTGAACAGCGTGGGCGGAAACCAGAAGCCGCGCTCGGGAAGGACGCAGTCGGGCTGATAGAGCTCAGCGCCTTCTTCGATTCCCGACTCCACGAGTCCCTGGATCCTCTCGAGCTGCGCTTTCGAGTTGATGGCGCCGATGTCCGTGTTCTTGTCGAGCGGATCGCCAAGGCGAAGCGTGGAGAGGCGGCGCTTGAGCTTCTCGAGCAGCGGTTCGGCGATCGACTCCTGGACCAGCAGCCGGCTGCCCGCGCAGCACACGTGGCCCTGATTGAAGTAGATGCCGTTGATGATTCCTTCGACGGCCTGGTCCAACGGCGCGTCCTCGAACACGATGTTGGCGGCCTTGCCGCCCAGCTCGAGGGTCAGCCGCTTGCCCGTGCCCGCGATGGCGCGCTGGATAAGCTTGCCGACTTCGGTCGAGCCGGTGAACGCTACCTTCTTCACGTCCGGGTGGGTGACCACCAGCGACCCCGTCTTGCCGGCGCCGGTGAGGATGTTGACCACGCCTGGCGGCAGCTCCGCCTGCATGCAGATCTCCGCGAAAACCATCGCCGACAGCGGAGTCGTCTCCGCCGGCTTGAGGACCACCGTGTTGCCGGCCGCCAGGGCGGGCGCGATCTTCCACGCCAGCATGAGGAGCGGGAAGTTCCACGGGATGACCTGGCCCGCGACCCCGATCGGCTTGGGCTTGCGGTTGGGGAAGGCCCACTCGAGCTTGTCGGCCCAGCCTGCGTAGTAAAAGAAGTGCGCGGCGGCCAGCGGGATGTCGACGTCGCGCGACTCCTTGATCGGCTTGCCGCCGTCCATCGTCTCGACGACGGCCAGCTCGCGCGAGCGCTCCTGGATCAGGCGTGAGATGCGGAACAGGTAGCGGGCGCGCTGCGATGGCGCGAGGCGGGCCCACGTCTCGAATGCCTTGTCCGCCGCCTTCACCGCATGGTCGACGTCAACCTCATCCGCCTCGACCACCTCGGCAAGCTTGGCCTCGGTCGCCGGGTTGATCGTCGGGAAGCGCTTCTTGCTGTGCCCTTCGACCATGCGGCCGCCGATGAAGAGGCCGTAGCGCGGCTGGATCTTGACGTGGTCGATCGACTCGGGTGCGGGTGCGTACTCGAAGACCTGCTTCGCGAGCTCTGCGGTCTGCTTTTTGGTGAGCGCCATCAGTCGATCGTGAAGTAATCCGGGGACTGGTAGGCGCCCGTGCGCTCCTTGTCGATCTGCATCAGGACGTCATTGAGCAGCGTCGAGGCGCCGAGTCGCAGCCGATCGGGAGTCATCCAGTCGGAACCCAACGTCTCGTACGTGAGCACGAGATAGGCAATCGCCTGCTTGGCGGTGCGGATTCCCCCCGCCGCCTTGAAGCCGACCGGCTGCCCCGTCTCGCGGACGAAGTCGCGGATCGACTCCATCATCACGAGCGCGACGGACAGCGTCGCAGCCGGCTGGACCTTGCCGGTCGAGGTCTTGATGAAGTCGGCGCCGGCCGCCATGGCGAGGATGCTCGCGCGGCGCACGGCGTCGTACGTCCCGAGCTCACCCGTCTCGAGGATCACCTTGAGGTGCGCGGTGCCGCAGGCCTCTTTCACCGCGACGATCTCGTCGTACACGCGCTGATAGTCGCCGGACAGGAAAGCGCCGCGGTCGATGACCATGTCGATCTCGTGCGCCCCGGCCCTGACCGCCTCCTCGGTCTCGGCGACCTTGATCGAGGTGAAGCTCTGGCCCGAAGGAAACGCGGTGGCCACCGACGCGATGCGCACCGTGCTGGCCCTCAGGTGCTCCACGCAGTCGGCGATGCGGAGCGGGTACACGCATACCGCCGCCACCGACGGAATCGTCGGGTCGCCGGCCTTGGGGCGGATCGCCTTGGCGCACATCGCCGCGACCTTGCCCGGCGTGTCGGCCCCCTCGAGCGTCGTGAGGTCCATGCATCGCACCGCCAGGTCGAGCGCCCAGAGCTTGGAGGACTTCTTGATCGAGCGCTTGGCCAGCGAAGCCGCCCGTTCGTCGGCCCCGACCTCGTCCACGCTGCGCACCCCGCGCATCAGCGAGCCGAGGTGGGTGAGGGAGAGCGCCGTCGCCATCGATGCGATTATGCGACGGCGCCCTGAAAGCTACTCCTTGATGGTCGCCGTGAAGATCTCCTCGTCGAGGCCGGATACCGCTGCGATGCTGGCCCTTCGGTCGGTCCAGATCGGGTGCACCGAGCCGTTGAAGGCCGCGACTCCCTCGTAGTCGCCGTACTGATTGCCGAGGTTGGCGCCGGTGACCGTTTCGTCGGTCGCCGCGGTCGCCACCTGCAGGTTGGCCGAGAATGTGGTCCCACGGTTTTTCGACTCGCTGAAGAAGTAGTTGGTCGACTTGCGGGTCGAGTCGTTGCGAGTGTCGTACCAGGTCAGCACTATGTTTTGAGTGATCGGGTCGACAGCGAGCCACTGGTTGAACTGGTCGTTCAGAACGGTCGCATCGTCAACCCGTTCCGGCGCCGTCCAGCTCGAGCCGTCGTCGGAGTGGGAGACGAAAACGCCCACACCGCTCGAGGCTGTCGCGTCGGACCACGAACAGTAGAGGCGGCCCCCGGCGTCTGCCGCGCAGGCGGGATAGATCAGGGCCCCGCGTAGAGCCTGCGCAGGAGGAAGCGTCTGGAACACGGCGAGCGTGTCGGCGATCAGCTGCGCCGGACCGAACGACTGCCCTCCGTCGGTGGAGGCGGCGACGCGGACGGCCGGATTGACGGCGTCGGTCCACGCGACGAAAAGCGTGCCGTCCGTCGCGACAAACGGGTCCGCGCCGATGACTGCGGCCGGTCCGCCCTGGCTTGGGCTTGCCTGGACCGGTGAGGTGAACGTCACGCCGTGGTCGGACGAACTGCTGACGAGGATCACATCGTTGTTCGAGGACTTGCCCTGGTTGAAGCTGGCGTTGTCCCACGCGACGTACACGGTGTTGAAGTGCGGGCTGGACGGGTTGGTGTCGACGGTGATCATCGGCTTGTCATTGAACTTCCCAGTGCCGGCGTTTTGGTTGAAGAAAGTCGCCTTCCAGTGCTGGCCTTGATCACTGGACCGAGCGACCGCCATCTCGGTGCCCTGGATGGCATGAAAAGTGCGATTGAAGAAGACGACGATGTAAACGTAAAAGACGTTGCCCGCGCCGTCCCACGCCACCCCGGGGTCTGATCCGAAGTCCTGTCCGTTGGTGGCGAGGGCGGGCGGCAGCGGCAGATCGACCGCCTGCCAGGACCCGCTCTTGCCGCCTTGCGTCGAGAAATAACCACGCATGGGCAGGCAGAAGATCTCGTTGGAGCCGCCCACGATCTGGCTGGAGTTGCTGGGATTGATCGCGATCGACGTCTCGCTCTGCGGCGTCGCCTCGTTGCTCATGTCGACGTTCGTCCCATCCGAGTAGTTGCCGCTCGAGGTGCCGCATGGCGGCAGACTGGTGGTGTTAAGGAGGCGTTGGGCCTTTTCCCACCAGGTCGGTACCTGATAGGAAGACGAGGCGGCAGCGCCGGCGGCCGGCGAGGCGAAGATTGTGACAATGAACGCCAACCCCGCGATGAGGTCGAGCGCACTTCGCGACGTTCTCAACTTCCAACCCTCCACTGAAAACCCCCACCGGAACAGGAGGCCAAATCTTAACGACCGTAGGACGGGAACTCAAAATGCGAACTTGATTGGGTCACGTCGATGACTGTCCATTCCGTAGGCTTTCGCGGAGCCTCGATACCGGCTTTTTAGGACAGTCGTGGGGGGTTAAAGCTTGAAGGCGCTCGGCGTGGCCGCGATCGTGTGCTTGGTGGTCAGCTGCGGCGGCGGTGGAAACGTCGCCCCAACCACGCTTACGCCGACGCCGCCAAGCGTCACCTTCAGCCCGTTGGCTACGCCCACGCCTCAGCCTGCCCAGAAACCAGAGCCGTCGCTGCCCGTTCCGATCGAGGAGGCGGCAGCCGCCGTGGAGGGCGGAAGCCTCTACGTCATGGGCGGCTTCAACGCCGCCGGCGCCAGCCTCGACTCGGTGTATGTGTTCGACGGCTCGGCCTGGCACGCCGGCCCGCGCCTTCCACTGCCGGTCGACCACCCCTCCGCCGCCAGCCTCGACGGTCAGGTCTACCTCGCCGGCGGGCACACCAACGGCGCGGACAGCGCGCGTGTTTTCCGGCTCGATGCCGACCGCTGGACCGAGCTGGCGCCCATGCACTTCGCGCGTGGAGGCCATGCGCTCGCGGCCGTGGCGGGAAAGCTGTTCGCGGTCGGCGGCAACACCGCCCGCGGCAACGTCTCGGCGCTCGAGTCGTATGACCCAAGCGGGAATGCCTGGACCGTGCTCCCGCCGCTCCCCCAACCGCGAAACCACCTGATGGGCTTTGTGCTTGGCGGCGCGGTGTGCGTGGCCGGGGGCCGCTCGCCGACGACCGCCCGCGTCGACTGCTTCGACGTGGCGGAGGGGACCTGGTCGAGCATGCCGGATCTTCCGCGAGCTTCCAGCGGCGGCGGCGCGACGACCTTCGTGGGTGGCGACGTGGTCGTGATGGGCGGCCAGGACGCGAGCGAGACGAGGATCATCGACCAGCTCACGCGCTACTCGCCCGGTTCGGGCTGGACCGCCTCCGAGTCGATGCTGGCTCCGCGCCACGGGTTCGAGCTCGTCATCTTCGGCGGGCGCGCGTGGGCCTGCGGTGGAGGCAGCGCCCCCGGCCTGCATCCGGTCGCCACCTGCACATCAGTCGGGAATACGGCGGCCGTGGAACGCGGAAAGTAGCCGCACCGTCAGTGCCGTGAGGACGATGACCAACACGGGCACCCCGTAGTTGAATTCCGGCCAGGTCAAAAGCGGGACGTCCACGTGGTTGACGGCTTCGAGCAGGAGGTCTGCGGTCTCGATGAACGCGTAGAACAACAGGATTACGACGTTCGCGACCAGCGCGGCGACCGCTATGGGGTGGCGTACATAGACCAGCAGCGCCGCCAGCGGAATGGCCGCCAGGAAGGGGCCGAAGAAATTCACAATGGCCTGTCGGGTCACGTCCAGCGGCTGGCTGGGCTGCGCGTGCAGTGCGTAGATCGTGAAGTCGACGAGTCCGAGCCGCCACGGCCGGACCACGATCGAACCCTGCCCGCCGACCGCGTAAATGACGAGCAGGTGCATCACCTCGTGCGCGCCGAAGGCGCCGGCAAAGATGAGGACTGAGAGGATGAGGACTCGAATTGCCACGTGTACTCGCTGAATATATAAATCGATCCGGCACAGACTAAATACCCCCTAGGGGTATAATCGCACCCGTGCCCGGATACGCGACCCACAGGAAACAGGTGCAGGCCCGGCTTCGCCGGGTGGAGGGGCAGGTCAGGGGTATCGAGCAGATGGTCAAGGACGACCGATACTGCATCGATGTCCTCACCCAGGTCGGGGCAGTGAAAGCGGCGCTCGACAGCGTCGCGCTGTTGCTGCTCGCGGATCACACCGAGCACTGCGTCACCGAGGCCATCCGCGCCGGTCGAGGCGGCGCCAAGGTCAAGGAGCTGAACGGCGCGGTCGAGCGGCTCGTCCGGGGTTAGCTTGTTCATCCTCGACGCGCTGCAGGCGGCCTTCTTCATGTTGTGGGAAGTCCTGTGGCCGCTCGCTCTCGGCTTTCTGATCTCCGCGGTGGTGCAGGCGCTCGTCTCGCGGCAATCGGTGGTGAGGGTCCTGGGTCGGGACGACCTGCGCGGCGTCGCCTTCGCCACGCTGCTCGGCGCGGCCAGCTCGAGCTGCTCCTATGCAGCTGTCGCTGTCGGAAGGGGCCTCTTCCGCAAGGGCGCGACCTTCGCCAACGCGATCCTCTTCGAGTTCGCCAGCACCAACCTCGTCTTCGAGCTGGGCCTCGTCCTGCTCGTGCTGCTCGGCTGGCAGTTCGTCGCCGCCGAGTTCGCAGGTGGCCTGCTGATGATCGCGATCCTCGCGGTCGTCTTCAAGTACACGCTGCGTGGCAGCCTGGTCGAGCAGGCGCGCCGCCAGGCTGAGCAAGGCCGGCACGGCCGCATGGAGGGACACGGCGAGATGGACATGTCGGTCACCGACGGTCCATTCCTTCGGCGCCTGTTCTCCGCGCGTGGCTTCACCTCGGTGGGCCATCTCTTTTACATGGACCTGGCCAGCCTCTGGACGGACCTGGTGCTGGGGTTTCTGATCGCCGGCGCGCTGGCCGCCTGGGTGCCGAACAGCTTCTGGCAAGCGCTCTTTCTGAGCCACAACCCGACCCTCGGCGCGGTGTGGGGGCCTATCGTCGGTCCGATCATCTCCCTCCTCAGCTTTGTGTGCTCGGTGGGCAACGTCCCCCTTGCCGTGGTGCTGTGGAACGGCGGCATCAGCTTCGGCGGGGTGATCAGCTTCATCTTCGCGGACCTGATCATCCTTCCGATCCTCGACATTTACCGGAAGTACTACGGCGGTCGCATGAGCCTCTACCTGCTGGCCACGTCATACGGCGCGATGGTCGTGGCGGGATTCGCCATCGGCGGCCTGTTCCAGCTTCTCGGTCTTGTGCCCGCTCACCATTTCATCGCCGTCTTTCAGACCCGGCCATCGTGGAACTACACGACTTTCCTCGACCTGGCGGCGCTGGTCCTGGCGGCGGTGCTGGGCTGGCGTTTCTTCACGACGGGTGGCGTCGAGATGCTCCGGGCGATGGAGAGCGCGCCCGCTGCCGGACATGAGATGGTTCACGACCACGATGACCACCACGACCATCACCACCACTGAGATGCAGCGCGACTACATCAAGGAATACAGCCACCACCTGGGGCGGGATATGGAGATCCTGCACTTCGGTCACGCCGGCAGGACGTTGCTCGTTTTCCCGACGTCGATGGGGCGCTTCTTCCAGTGGGAGGACTTCGGCCTGGTCGGGGCCCTCGGCGACCTCATCGAGTCGGGCGCGGTGCAGCTGGTGTGCGTGGACAGCGTGGACGGCGAGTCCTGGTACGCCAGGGATCGCCCGCCCGCGGACCGGGTCCGGCGCCACCTGCAGTACGAGGCCTACATCACATACGAGCTCCTGCCGCGACTTGGGGGCCCGCCGGTGGCTTGCGGGACCTCGTTCGGGGCGCTGCACGCGGTGCTCCTGGCCGCCCGGCACCCGACCAAGGTCGGCGGCTTCATCGCCCTGAGCGGCGCTTACGACACCGCGCGGTGGCTCGACGGCTACCACGACGACGACGCGTACTTCACGAACCTGTTCGCGTTCCTGCCGGGCCTGACCGACGAGGCCTACCTCGGCCCGCTGCGCGCCATGCACCCCAAGGTGATCGCGACAGGCGAGCAGGACCCCAACGTCGACGACTCGAGGAAGCTCGCCGCCCTGCTGCGGGACAAGGGAGTGGACGTAGGGCTCGAAATCTGGCCCGGATGGGCGCACGATTGGCCCTACTGGAAGGACATGATGCGGCGGTACCTGGCCGGCTGACCGCCACCTTGCCGAGCACATTTGAACAGACGGGAGGGGACATGGCTCAGAAGGCTGTCATCGGGCTGTTGGTGGGACGGGAGAACACGTTTCCAGGACCGTTCATCGAGCTGGTCAACCGAAAGGGCGCGGCTGACGGCATAACCGCCGAGCTCGCTGTCCTGGGCGGCACCGCCGAGCTCTTCGAGCCGTACCACTCGGTGCTCGTGGATCGCATCTCGCACGAGGTGCCCTACTACCGCGCCCACCTGAAGAGCGCGGTCCTGTTGGGCACGACGGTGATCAACGACCCGTTCTGGTGGGAGGCGGACGAGAAGTTCTTCGAGTGCACGCTCGCGCGCAAGCTCGGTGTCGCGGTGCCCAAGACCGTCGTCCTGCCCAACAAGCAGTACATCCCGGACATCGACCACAGGTCCTCGCTGCGCAACCTGCAGTTCCCGCTCGACTGGCAGCACATCGTCAGCTACACGGGCCTGCCAGCGGTGCTCAAGCCCAACACAGGCGGAGGCTGGAAGGACGTCTTCATCGTCCAGTCGATGGAAGAGCTGATCACTGCGTACGACCAGACCGGCCTGAAGACGATGATCCTGCAGGAGTTCATCGACTGGGACGACTACGTCCGCTGCATCTGCATCGGGCGCGAGAACATCCTGCCGATCCGCTACAACCCTCGCGCGCCGTTCGAGCAGCGCTACCAGATTTCGCGCCCCGTTGAGGGCAGGCTTCGCGATCAAGCAATCGAGGACGCGCGAACCCTGGTCGACGCACTGGGTTACGACATGGACACCGTCGAGTTCGCGGTCAAGGACGGAGTCCTCTACGCCATCGACTTTCTCAACCCGGCTCCGGACTTCGACAACTTCTCGATCAAGGAGGACAACTTCCGCTGGGTGCTGGAGAAGATGTCGGACCTGGTGCTGTCCTACGCGCGGGGCGAGGCGTCGCCTCCGTGGCGCAACGAGCACCGATGGTGGAAGCACGTCGCGAGCGCGCCGTCGCCGAATCCAGTGCAGGCGTGAAGGATCCGGTCGCCGCCTACCACGCGCTGCTCGAGGACGAGCGCCTGGCCGCGGCGAGCGCTGAGCAGCTCGCGGCCGGGCAGCACGAGCGAAGCCTGATGTTCGGCGAGCGACCCCTGTGCGTGGCGATCCGTCCCCAGCTGATGACGCGACGGCGCTACCAGCGGGCCGTGTCGGCGGCCGAGGGCGTGCACAGCGCGTTGGCGGCACTCGAAAAAGCGGTGCTCAAGGATGACGACCTTCGCCGCGAGCTCGGCCTGGAACCGGAGGAGGAGCGACTCGCCCTCGCCGACCCCGGCTTCACCTTCTCCTCGCCATCGGTGCGCCTCGACAGCTTCTTCGCCGAGGAGGTGCGCTTCGTCGAGTACAACGCCGAATCGCCCGCGGGCATGGCGTACAGCGACAACCTCGCGGCGATCTTCGCCCGCCTGCCCGTGATGAAGGCGTTCCGCAAGCTGTTCCGCGGCACCTTTCTGCCGACGCGCCGCCGCCAGCTGAGGGCGATGCTGCATGCCTTCAAGCAATGGGGCAAGGGGGCCCGGCCGGTGATCGCGATCGTCGACTGGGAGGGCCTTCCGACGGCGCCCGAGTTCGAGATGTTCAAGGCCTTCTTCGTGGCGGCCGGCGTCAAGACGGTGATCTGCGACCCTCGCTCACTCGAGCTGCGCCGGGGCAGGCTCTACGCGCAGGGTTCGCCGGTCAACCTGGTCTACCGGCGCGTCCTGACAAGCGAGCTGCTGGCCAGGGGCGACGAGACCAGGGTCTTGCGCGACGCTTACCTGGCCGGCGCCGTCTGCGTCGTCAACAGCTTTCGGGCCAAGCTGCTGCACAAGAAGATGAGCCTCGCCCTGCTGTCGGACGAGCGGTACCGGCGGCTGTACACGTCCGCGCAGCGCGCGGCCATCCGCCGTCACATCCCGTGGACGAGGAAGGTGCGGCCCGAGCTGGCGGAGGACATCGCCCGGCGCCGGGAGAAGCTCGTTTTGAAGCCCAACGACGAGTACGGCGGCACGGGCGTGGTCCTGGGCTGGACGGTCGACCAGGCTGAGTGGGAGGCGGCCATCGGCGTGGCCACCACTCAGAGCTATGTCGTCCAGGAGGCGGTGGAGATCCCGCGCGTCCCCTTTCCAATCGCGCTCGACGGCCTCCGCTACCTCGACCTGGCCGTCGACCTCGACCCCTATCTATTCGACGGTCGCGTGGGAGGGTTCATGACGCGCGTCTCTGCAGCCGCCTTGCTCAACGTGACGGCCGGCGCCGGCAGCGTCGTGCCGACTTTCGTGGTAGAAGGTCCGGCATGAGTCGGGACGGGTTCCTCACCATCGGCGTCGAGGAGGAGTACCAGATCATCGACGCCGCCGGAGAGCTCCACTCCCACATCGACACCTTGCTTGCTGCCGCCGCGCCCCGGCTGGGTGACAAGGTCAAGCGCGAGATGATGCAGTCGGTGGTCGAGGTCGGCACGACCATCTGCGAGAACGTGGACGAGGCGCGCCAGCAGCTGGGTGAGATGCGGCAGACGCTGACCGACCTGCTCCAGCCGGCGGACCTTCGCATCGCGTGTGCCGGCACCCATCCGTTCTCGCGCTGGAACGAGCAGCTGATCACCGACAACGAGCGCTACAAGATGCTGGAAGAGGAACTGCAAGACGTGGTTCGAGCGCTGGTGATATTCGGGCTCCATGTCCACGTGGCGATCCCCGACCCCGAGCGCAGGATCGAGACCCTGAACGAGGCGCGCTACTTCCTGCCCCACCTCCTTGCGCTGAGCACCTCGAGCCCGTTCTGGATGGGCCGCAACACCGGCTTGAAGTCCTACCGGAGCGTGATCTGGTCGAACTTTCCCCGCACCGGCATTCCGCCCGACCTGGCCTCTTTCGACGAGTATCAGAATTACGTCGAGCTGCTGGTCAAGACCGGGTCGATCGACAACGGGAAGAAGATCTGGTGGGACCTGCGCGCGCATCCGGCCTTTCCCACTCTTGAGTTCCGGGTGTGCGACATGCCGACCCGGCTCGAGGAGACGATCTGTCTTGCCGCATTGATGCAGGCCATCTGCGCCAAGCTCCTCAAGCTGCGCGAGAGAAACCTGGGTTTTCGCAAGTACATGCCCGCCCTGATCGCCGAAAACAAGTGGAGGGCGATCCGCTACGGGATCGATGGGAAGCTCATCGACTTCGGCAAGCAGGCCGAGGTGCCCATGCGTGACCTCGCGATCGAGCTCGTCGAGTTCGTCGACGACGTGGTCGATGACCTGGGCTCGCGGCAGGCGGTCCAGTACGTGGACACGATCCTGGCCGAGGGCACCAGCGCTGACCGCCAGCTGCGCGTCCTGAAGGAGGGCGGCGACACGCGCGCGGTCGTCGAGATGCTGGCCGCGGAAACGATGGGGGCCGCCGTTCGGGATTAGGGCGGCTCGCCGCCTGGTTTCCAGCTTCGTGAAGGACGCGGGCGAGCTGATTCGGGACGCGGTGACGGCCTGGCCCGGTGTCACGGCCGTACGTCACCGGTTCGGCGGCACCGAGTATCGGTACGGAAAGAAGGAGATGGGCCACGTCCACGGGGACCGCCTCGCCGACATGCCGCTACCCCGGCGGATCCATGACGAGGTCATCGCCAGCGGTCGCGCCCAGCCCCATCACATCCTGCCGCAGACCGGGTGGGTCAGCGTGTGGATGAGCGGTCCGGAAGACGCTGCGGATGTGATCGAGCTCTTTCGCCTCCAGTACGACCGCTACGTCAAGACCGCCGCTCAATCAAGCGTTTAATTAGGCCCGCATGGTCCAGGCTTTGACCGCGGACCAAAGGACCAGGAGCGAAAGGCGGCGCGAGGAGCTCGTGCTGGCGGCTTTCAACCAGATTGCCGAGCATGGCTTCGAAGGGCTGCGCACGCGCGACGTGGCCGCCGAGGTCGGCGTCAACGTCGCCACCCTCCACTACTACTTTCCGACCAAGGAAGCGTTGATCGGCGGCGTGCTCGAGCACGCCATGACCCAGTTTCGTTCCACGCTCGCACCGCACGGGTCGCCGTCCACCCAGCTCCGCAATCACCTCCGCTCGGTCCGCAAGCTGATGGCCGACGAGCCCGAGCTGGGCATCGTCATGGGCGAGCTGGCCCTGCGCTCCGCGCGGGACCGATCGATCGAGAAGATCTTCAACCAGACGCGGGACGCCTGGCAGACCGCGATGAGGGGGCTGCTGCGGCGCGGCGTCCGGGAGGGAAACCTTCGGGCGGACCTTGACAGCGAGGCTGTGGCGACGCTCGTGATCGCCGTACTCACCTCGTTGACGATCCCGCCGCTGCGGGACAGCCCTCGCGGGGAGGGGGCGTTGCGTCAGCTGGAGCGCTGGCTGGGCATCGCGGGGCGGTAACTTTTCCCGGCGCCGAATGGAATCAAGCAACTGATTGATTGGTTAGGTAGTGTATGGGAATGGCATCGCCGACTAGAGCTCCCTCGTTCGTCCGGCTCTTCAACCCCATCGCGCGCCGCGTGCTGAGGGTGGGTGCGCTCCTCGGACCGAATGCCCTCATCACCGTTCGAGGTCGAAAGTCTGGAATCCCTCGGACCACTCCGATCGCGCTCGTCGAGCTCCAGGGCGGCCGGTGGGTGATCGGGACCTTTGGCGAAACCAACTGGGTCCGCAACCTGCGGACGGCCCGTGAAGCGACCCTGACGACAGGCCGCAAGAGCGAGAGGGTCATCGCCACCGAGCTTGACGTTCAGGCGCGCACCGCGTTCTTCGGCGACGTTCTCGGGCCGTACGTTAGCCGGATCCCGTTGGGCCGAGTGATTCTCTCGCTCCTCGGCGCAAAAGAGATCCTCGACGACCCGGCGCAGGCCGCGGAGCACCGGCCCGTGTTCGAGCTGCGCGCAGCTAACGCGTCGTGACCGCCACCGTCGTCGCGTAGATGTCGGCCTTCTTGCCCGAGGTCGGGACGACGCTCTTTCCCACGCGAGCCAGGGCCGAGCTGGACAAGACAGCCGCCACGCCAATCGCCTGAAGGCTGGTTAAGCTCATTCGCATGGAAGACGAGATCAGCCGCCTTCGCAACGAGATCGCCGAACTCCGGCGCCTGCTGAACAAGCACCAGTGGTCGGGCCTGACGCCGGTCGGCGCCACCGGCGCATGCCCCGAATGCGCCGGCTCTGCACCACCGGAAGGTCGGGGCCACCGTCCCGGGTGTGCGCTCGCGGCGGCGTTGGCCGCGTCGGCGGCTGGCGCGAACTAAGCCGCTTCTCGATCCAGGTCCTTCAAAGGATGGGCAAGGTCGTCGTGTTCACGAGCGTGACGCTCGATGGCGTGATGCAAGCGCCGGCGCGGCCCGACGAGGATGTGCGCGGCGGCTTCAAGCACGGCGGCTGGGCGGTGCCCTATGCCGATGCGATTTCGGGGAAAATGGCGGGGCGGTCGACGTCCGGCACCGGTGGCCTTTTGCTGGGCCGCCGCACGTACGAGGATTTCTTTGCGGTCTGGCCCAATCGGACCGACAACCCGTTTACCGAAGTCCTCAACCGAGCCCAGAAGTATGTGGCCTCCCGGACGCTGCGTGAGCCGCTGCCCTGGATCAACTCCACCCTGCTCAAAGGCGATGCCGGCGACGCGGTGGCGCGATTGAAGAGCGAGCTCGACGGTGAGCTCATCGTCCTCGGCAGCGGTGAGCTCGTCTCTGGGCTGATGCAGCACAAGCTGGTGGACCAATTCATCCTGCTGATCCACCCTCTGGTGCTTGGTTCGGGACGCCGACTCTTCGCCGACGGAGGACCTGAGGCCAACTTTCAGCTGGTGGACAGCAAGCCGACGACGACGGGCGTCATCATCGCGACCTACCAGTCGGTCTGATCGCCTTTCGACGCGCGGGTTCGAAGTCGTCAGTAGAACAGTTGGCAGACAGGTGGTGCGATTGGATCCTGGCCCTTGGGTAGGCCGAGCTTTGGCAATCCGTCATAGCCTGTGATTTCTGGACCGTCGAGCGGGTTGATCCGCTCCCCGGGATCTTTCAGCCAGACGAGCCCATCCTTGGATGTCGCGCTTCGGATCGCTGTCGCCTTGATGTTGAAGAACGTGCCCACCTCGCAGTTGTAGTAAGCGCGGAGTGTGCCGTGCGGCAAGGCGATGACATCGCTGAAAATGCCGCTCGCAGTCGGACGACGCCCGCATAAGTCCAGGCACGGAGCTGGGCCGGTGCGGCCGGCGTGCTTGATGGCCGTGCAGCCGAGCTCGACGTTGCGCACGCCATCGCCGCGATAAGAATCGCGGCGAAAGCTAGGCGCACGGCTCGTTCCCCCGCGCGGAGCGCACACCGCCTCCTTGAGTTGTCAACACCAGTTTTGGCGGACCGAGCGCAGCTCACATGCGGATGTTCTTGAGCGCTGCGTTGTAAAGAGCGCTGGCAGGGGTCCGGCATTCCGTCAGACTCCCCTGGTGATCGCCAGAGCAGAGCGAGCGCTGCGTGAGGTGTTCGGCCTCGAGGCCTTCCGCCCCGGACAGGCAGAGGTCGTTGAGGCCATGCTCGCGGGACGCGACGTTCTCTCGGTGGCACCCACCGGGTCTGGGAAGAGCATCAGCTACTGGGTGCCGGCCGTCGTCGACGGTGGCTTGACCCTCGTGGTCTCGCCGCTGATCGCACTGATGAAGGACCAGGTCGACCGGCTCACAGCGCTGGACGTCCCCGCGACGTTCATCAACTCGTCGGTGGAGTGGCCCGAACAGCTTGATCGGCTGCGCAGGGCAATCGCGGGCGAATACCGGTTGGTGTTCATGGCGCCCGAAAGACTGGGTCGGCCAAATTTCATGGAGCGATTGGCCGAGCTGCACGTGCGCCGGGTGGTCGTCGACGAGGCGCACTGCATCTCCACATGGGGACATGACTTCCGGCCTGACTACCGCCTTCTCGCAGCGGCGATCCAAGCGTGTGGGCGGCCCCCGGTCGCGGGCTTCACGGCCACCGCGACACCGCAGGTTCTGGCGGACATCGCAAGGTCTCTTGATTTGAGGGATCCGTTCATCTCGGTCACGGGATTCAACCGACCGACGCTGACGCTCTCGGTAGTCAGGTGTCGCGGTGAGCGCGCCAAGCGCGAGGAGCTGGGTCGCTTGCTTTCAAATCCAGGGCAGCGCGCGCTGGTCTACGTGGGCACGGTCAAAGCGGCCGAGGAGCTGGCCGCCGACCTGGGTACCGTTTGCTACCACGGACAGCAGAATCCCGCCCTTCGCCGCGCGATCCAGGAGGAGTTCACCCAGGGACGCACCAGGGTCGTGGTCGCGACTTCGGCGTTTGGCATGGGCGTCGACATCGCGGATATCCGGCGAGTCATCCACTACCACCTCCCGGGCAGCCTGGAGGCGTACTACCAGGAGGCGGGTCGTGCGGGGCGCGATGGGCAGCCGGCGGAGTGCACCCTCCTCTACAGCCCCGCGGACCGCGACCTCCAGGCTTTCTTCATCGAGCAGTCTGGCCTCGAGGACGGATCTCCGCTGAAGGAGCATGCGTACGCGCGGCTGGCGCAGATGATGGGGTATGCCGAGATGCGCGAGTGCCGGCACGCGCGAATCGCGGATTACTTCGGAGAGTCGGGTGTGGCGCGGCGATGCAGCGCCTGCGACAACTGCCTCGCCGAGCGGCCTGCTGAGGAGGCGGTGCCAGTCGAGGCCGTCATGGCGGGGCTGGCCGCAGTCTCTCGTTTCAGTGGGCGGGTCGGACTTGCCAACGTGGCGGCCGTGCTCGGGGGCCGGCAGAATCGATGGTCCGTGTCGCAGCAGTGGGTGGAGCAGCTTTCGTTCCACGGGGCACTGAAGTCATGGAGCGATCGCCGGGTCAGGCAGCTCCTCGCCGAGATCGTGGCCGCCGGCTGCGCCCGCCAGAGCTCGGGGGAATACCCGGTCGTCGAGTTGACGGCTGCAGGCCGCGAGGCGATTGCGCTTGCGACCCCGCCCGCGCTGACGCTGCCGGCGGAGGCGCCGAGCCCGAGCCGTGGGACCAAGACATACGCCGACGCCCCGGTCGAGACGGTCGACCGTCTCAAGCGTTGGCGCCTGGAGACCGCCCGCGCCACGGGCGTTCCCGCGTACGTGGTCTTCCACGATTCGACTCTCAACGCGATCGCGGCGGCGCGACCGGCCAGCCTTGCCGACTTGCTGCGCGTGCCCGGCGTCGGAGATTCGAAGCTGAGCAAGTACGGCGAAGAGGTTTTGGAGGTGCTGCGAGCCACACCGGTTTGAAGTCCGTGGACGGGTGAATGCTCCTTCACAGACGACTGCGAGCGGGTGCTCGCGCGGGACGGCGTTTACGTCTCGGTGGACACGGGGTCGCCTGAGTATATGAACCCACTTGACGAGGTTCGGGCCGCCCCTCCGGCGCTTCGCGCCACCTCCCCATAAATGGGAGGGTACTCAGATCAGGACGGGCGCCTTTCCTTCACCACCGGCTTCAGATCGCCCTTCAGCGCATCCTCATACGCGGCCCACAGCACCCCATACGCCGCCACCAGGCCTTCGGGGCGGGGCTGGCTCATAGCCACTTCGAAGCGCTTTGTGTACGCATGGTCGCCGAGCTCATCTCGCAGCAAGGCCTGAGTCTGCGCCTCCCATTTCGACGCCGACGCGAGGTCCTTGCGCTTCTCAATCATCAGCCGTCCCCGGTTCATCATCTCCTCCAGGCGTGCGACGAAACCGTGCCGGTCGAATCCCTCCGGCGCGCGGGGCGGGCCCTCGCGGCTTACCGTCTTCCATTGGACCGGGCGGCCGTATGACGGGGCCGAAGCGGAGGGGCGCCAGCCGGCGGCTGCCCGCTGTCGGTCGTATGCCGCGCGCTTGGTGCTGTTGGTCAGAACATCGTGCGCCAAGTTGATCAACTTCGCGTGCTCGAGCGCGTCCGGATGGTTTCCGCGGTCAGGGTGCCAGTACTTGAGCTGCCGACGCCAGGCGGCGTGCAACTCCGTCTCCGTTGCGTCAGGCGGGACACCGAGCACCAAGTAGTAGTCGGCTAATGGACGGCGGTCGTAACGCGAGGCCGCACCTCCTTCGTCTCACAGGCAGAACTGGGCTATCGAAAGCGAAGTCTCGCACGGCGGCCAGGGCTTGTGGCAAGCCCCCTCGCCACTGGGATAATGGTTATCGAGACAGCCGTCTTTCGCAACGCTTTGCGCGACTTTGCCCACCGCCTTGTACCTCTGCTCCGTCGCGCTTAACTGCCTCATGCGAGGGAGTTGTCAAGAATCAGTCGAAGTACTGACAAACATCAGCCGAAGGCCTTTTGTCGCCTATCAGCCGAACTTGCAAATCGTGATGGTGCTCGCGCAGGGAGTCGAACCCTGAACCTTGGGATTAAGAGGCTGCAAGCACGCGGTGTCAGGGAGTGTCAGCGAGTGTCACAGAGTGTCAAACCGGCTCGGTTCTATGACGCAGTAGGGTCACAGAGTGTCAGGGGATGTCAGAGAGTGTCTGCGTGAAGGTGTCAATTAGGGTGTCGGGAAATCGGGTGGATAGCGCGTCGCTCAGTGAGGTATAACATGGCAGCCCCGGGAATCGCCAAGCCCGCAAGGACAATCCACCACGCGTCGATCAGTAGGGCGAAGGCAAAGCTCAGGAGAGCACTCGCGGCCTGGGTTGCGAACAGAACGATCACGGAAGGTCGGCCCGGACGGACGAAGAACAGCAAGAGAACTGCAAAGCTGATCGCCGCGGCGATAACGGAAGGCTGCAGCAAAGTATGCGTCAGCGACCCCCCCGGGGGACGAGGGTCCGCCTCTCATAAAGCCGCGAAAAGACCACCAAATCGAGGCGGCAACTAGCCAGACCAGCGCTTGGCCAGCCACGAGTGCGACGATTCCAGCACGAAGCCATCGGTGTGGCGTCATCACTGAGGGAAGTGCACCACGGCCAGCAGATCCTATGCGGTAAACACCGGCGGTTCGTCTAAATGAGCCCGAGATTGACGCGGGACCAGCGGCCGACGGCGCAGCGGCGCGCCGGAGATAAATTTCAGTGGGAGTCAGACATATCAACCGAAGTAGCTTCACGACACATCAACCGAAGGTCTATACGAGCACCAGTAGAAATGACTGGCGCTCCCCACTGGGTTCGTCAAGACGACGAAACGACTTGTCTGATGGAGAACGGTCGAAGACGCGTGGACCTTTGATACCTTAACTGACACCCTGAGACCTGGCGGCAACGAGGAATTTTCTAATGGTGCTCGCGCAGGGAGTCGAACCCTGAACCTTGGGATTAAGAGTCCCCTGCTCTGCCAGTTGAGCTACGCGAGCGCGTATCGAGTGGCCGCCTGTCGATTTTAAGGGCCCAGTCTAATTAACAGCCTGAGTTTCCCGCGGTTCCCGCTCCACGTAGGTTTGCAGGGTGCCTGCCCGGATCCCGCTTGATGTCGACATTGAGGACAAGCTGCTCTACGGACTCACACCCACCCGGCTCGCTTACCTGGTCGTCGCTTTGCTTGCGGGATTCTCGGTCTGGACCTCACATTGGGCGCCTCCACCGGTGCGTGCAACCGTCGCCATCACCATCGCCCTGGCCGGTGTCGTCGCCGCATGGGGGCGCTGGCGAGGCAGACCCATCGACGCCTGGACGAGAGATCTGTTTGCCTTCTGCGTGTCGGAATACCGCCTCCAGTGGACGTGGCCGCGGCTTCTCAAATGTCGCCGTCGGCGAGTCTCGTGATTCGCATTGCACGCCGCCAAGCGGCAACCTGCTGGACTGCCAACTCGCGGCTGGTGACGATCGACACCGGCTCGATTGGATTCGCCGGCGCTGCGGAAGATGATCGTCGCCGCTGGCTGAACAGCTTCCGCAGGCTCGTTGACGGCCTCGAATCACCGGTGCAAGTCGTGATCGACGTATGGCCGGGTCAGGATGACTTGAGTGAAGCGTCCGGCATCGAACCAGCCGCGTTCGAAGACCTGCGCGGCGCCGACCTGTGCTTTTCGGAGGACATCCGCCGCAGCAGTTCCTCCCACACCATCATCACCTCGCTTATCACTACCGACAAGCAGGCATCACGCGTGCAATCTGCATTGGGCGAGATGGGCATCTTGGTCGCCGTCCCTGCCGCGCATGAACCGCCGTTTGGTCGGCAGCAGGCGACGCGCTTTCTTCACGTCCGAGGTTTCAGTCGGAGCTGGTACGTCGAGCGTCTTCCCGGCACCGACCTCGACGCCGGATGGCTCTTCCGCCTCTTGCCAGCAGGCCTTGCCATAAGACTCTCATGGCACCTTACTCCGCTGCCCGCCGCCTGGATCGTGCACTACCTCCAACGCCAGCTCATCAACATGCGCGCGGCCAATTTCCTGGACGCGACCGCGGGGTCGTCGGATCCAACGCTGGCCGGAGCGCTGCCCAACGCCGAAGACCTGCAACGCCGCCTCGCCTCGAGCCAGGACAAGGCCTTCCACGTCTCGGTGTATCTCACCCTGACCTCGCCCACTTCTAATGCGCTGGAAGACGGCTCGCGCCGTGTCGAGGCGGCCGCTCGGGCGATCCTCTGCGATCTGCAGCCCTGCACTTTTCGCATGCGGGACGGCTTCCTCGCCACCCATGCCGGCGGTCCAGATAGGTTGCAGCGCAAGAGAGTCATTGACTCCACCGCCCTGGTCACGTTTTTTCCATGGAATGAGCCGGACCTTCAGCAGCCCGGTGGGCTGTTCGTCGGCCGCAATGCCGCGACCGGATCGCCGGTACTGGTCGACCCATTCGACCAACGCCGCTACGCGAACGCAAATGTTGCGGTCTTCGGCCATTCGGGGGCCGGCAAGACGTACCTGCTCTCGACGCTTGTAATGGGCGCGCTGGGCACCGGCGCCAGCGTGTACATCATCGATCCAGAGCACGAATACGGAGGCATCGCCAAACAGCTGGGCGGCATCGATGTTCAGCTCGCGCTTGGTTCCGGCCACGCGCTGAACGTCTTGGACCTGAGACCCTCCGACCGTCGCGACGAGGCGTGGCTCGGCCCGGCCGCTGCGGACGCCGTCGACCTTTGCGCATGTGTTTGCGGAACGCTCGACGAATCGGAGCGGGCGGCGGTCGAAGGTGCTGTGCGCCTGGCCTATGAGGAAACGCCGCAGCCCGTGCTGCGTGACGTTGCAGACCGTCTGCCCCGCGGTTCTCGCGTCGCAGTCATATTGCAGCGCTGGGTGCACGGCAGTCTAGGTCAGATGTTCAGCGCCCCGACCAACGTCGACCTGGAGGCGCCAATCGTCGTTTTCGGTATGCGCGAGCTGCGTGACGAGATGGTTGCTCCGGTGCACTTCCTTCTCGCGGAGGCCCTGTGGACCCGCATCAAACGCAGAGACCGCCGACGGATGCTGGTGATCGACGAGCTCGGGTTGCTCTTTGAGGACGCAACCATCCGTCGTTTCGTGGTCAGCCTTGCCAGGCGCATCCGCAAGTACCACGGCTCGCTTGTTTTCGCAAGCGACGCGAAAAGGCGGAAATTGCTGTGAAGGGCCTAAACCACGTCTGCGAGTTCACTGAAGGGCAAAACCTAGTTTTTGAACTCAGGAGTGGCGTTTCAGAACGGTTGGTTGTGCCAGACGCTGAACTTGGGCTGGCCTACTTCAGAACGCGGCGGCGGCGGTCACAGACACGGCGGGCACATCTCGTCCATCTGATCGATCAGGGACGGCAAGTCCACCAGATGAAGGCCAGCGCGGGCGAGTCTGGCGATACCGTCCCGGCGCTGCTGCTGTGATCTGAGCACGGCAACGCGTCTGCGGGCGAGTTCTGCGCGCAGCCACGCGGCGTTACGCTCCGCGTCGAGCTTGTGATGCCGCCTAGACGCCGTCGTGCTCATGTCCCCACCTTCCCGTTTCTGGATTCGTCAAGGCGAAGTTCAGAAGTGATTTGAAAAATTTCGTAGGTAGGATCACTTTTCAGTGCCAAACAGCGTCCGTTCGGGGACATTCAGGGCGGCGGCCAATCGCTCCCGAGTCTTCAGCCGTGGCGCGGTCGATCCACTTTCGATCCGGTAGAGGTTTCTCCGACTCAGACCTGTTTCAGCGGCCAGCGCGCCGATGCGCCAGCCTGCCCGGACGCGCTCGATACGAAGTCGGGTGGCTGGTTTCAGGTCAGCCATCGGCGACCCAGTCCGGATGCTGCTGCCGAAGATGCTGCACGGGGCCATGTGGATGCGGCACATCGTCGTGCTGGTGAGCCGTCAACACCGGCAGGATGCTCAGGTCAACTTGACGCCAATGAACTCCGGCGCAACGGCTGATCATCGCGACCTGGGTGCGGGCCAGCAGCGACGTCCCAAACTTGTGGCAGAACAGCGCTGTTTCTCGCTCTCGCAGGGGATGCTGTGGCCGAGATTCGCCATCGCGGACGGCGCCCGAGAAGCGCCACGCGAAGGCCGCGCACCACTCGGAATCACATCGGATCATTTCTTCCAGCAATTCCTGCGGTGCCGCGCCGTCCTGTTCAAGCAGGAGAAATCCACGACCCTGTGACCACAACCGGGCCAGCAGCTTGGAGTAGCCCAGATCGTCGCCGGTCAGGTCTTGGAAATCGGCACCGACTTGTTCGCCCAGCGCGCGCGTTTCGGGCCGCAGCATCCCGCGAACGAATGGGATCACGACCCGCGGCAACGCGTCGTCAGTCATCACCGTCGGCGTCAATCGGCGGAACCGGGGCTTGGTAGCGAAATCCGGTGGATCGTGGTTCCTGTCGAGTGGCCTGCGCCCATGCAACATTGGCCGCTAGGTCGGCCATGGCCTTGCCGATTGCCTCACTCTCGCTGTCGGCCACGACCTTGGCTTCCCGGATGCCAATGGTCACCTTGAATTCGTGGCTCATTCAGTGGCGACGCAATTGGGCAACGCGCTGATTGATCGCAGCTTCCATCCGCAGCTGCTCGACGCGGGCTTGGATCGCCGCTTCCATTCGCAACTGCGCCATGCGTTCTTGGATCGCCTTTTCCATTCCTAGGTTCTCGATCTGCTGAGCGGTATCGTCATTCCGCTTCGCTGCGGACGCCCGAGTCTCGGCGTCATTTAGTTCACGAACCACCACAAAGTCCCGCGGGGAATTCCGGTGGCCGCCAGTGACTGTCAAGGCAGGAGTCTCGCGCTGCCGCGGGGGAGTCTCGGGCGGGGGATTCCATCGGATCATCAGCGGCCCACGTGCTGGCGAAGACGTGCGATGCGCACATCGTTGTCAGCAAGCTGCACCCGCGCACCGGCGTGTGCTTCAAGCGACCGCCTGCGTTCGACCGCGTCTGCCTGATCGGTCGGCTGCGCTTTGGGGCGGGAAGGGAAACCGATCACTTCGGCGTGTTGCTCGGAATACGGGGCGGCACGATCTTCGGCTGCGGTGCCGGTGGGGGTACGGGCCTGATGATCGGTTTGGGCGCTGGGGCGCCCACCCCCGGAAACGAAGGAATTGACGGCTTCTGGGGCCTTGGCGCTGGCGATATGGCTGGCCTGGGCGATGGTGGGCGAACGCCTGGGGGCATCGGAAGCGATCTGCCCATTAGCCCTTCCCCTTCTTCGACTTTCGTCCCGACTTGGCCCCTTCGTCGCCGACCTGCACGGCGCCGGACGCGGATATGACTATCGGCACGGGTGGCGTCTTCTTGACCTGAGGCAGCGCGCTGATGATCTGGGGGGCGCCGCCTGTGTCACGCGGGTCGCCACGGTCATCGGGGCGGTCGGCCTGCATGATCGCCGCCGTGGGCGCCGCTGCGGGTGCCGGGGCCTGATCTGGCTTGGCCCACGCGACGAGTGCGCCCCCATGTACCGCCTCAAATGCAGACGGACGTGCCGGTAGGTCGATAACGGTCGGGGGCTGGTCGGCTGGCGCGATGGGGCCGTCACTGTGCAGGATGTTTTCGGTCGACGGATGGTCGGCGTAAAGCACTCCATCGGTTCCGAAATATGAATGCCCATTGCCCGTTTGGCGCGTCACGAACACTTCCGCATCGCCCTGTATGACTTCCGGGGGCGGTTGGGGATCGGTTGCCAGCACTAGCTGCGACGGGGCGATGCCGATTTGGCGCGTCACGACCGTGTCGGGGTCAACCTGCACCACAGGCACGTTGGCCGGGTCGAAGTCATTTGACATTTTTGCCTCCATGCAAACCGGGAATGACCCGACTCTAATGGCCCTTTTGGGCCATGTATAGAGTTTCGTTTTGGCCGCGAAAACGCGTGTGACGGTGTCGAATTTTCGGATGCAGGATTCAGAAAGAAATTGGGGGACAGTGCTACCTGTTGACGTCTATTCTTCGACCACGTTGATCGATACTCTCCGCGCCGCCGTGACACATGAGGCAGGGCATTTTGTCGCGGCCAATTTTCTGGCGATACCGGTGACCAAGGTCGAAATCCTGGGCGACGGTGATCACGTCGATGGTTTCACCAGTGCCGATGTTGCCCGCGCCGGGTTGGTTGACTGGGTCGCGACCTTGATGGCGGGCCGGATCGCGGAAAAAACCATCCTGGGCTACCTGGGGGCGCAGCGACCACATGCGGGCAGTGATGAAGAACAGATCGCCGAAGCCATCGCGCGCACAACGCGCAGTCAACAGGTCACCGCCATGGCTGAACAAAGGGCGCGGATGCTCGTTCGCGCACATCGACCGGCGATCGTTGCCGTTGGGATTGCCTTGCTTGACCGTGCGCTGGCCGCGGGTGGCCCCTGGGCACCGTTCGAAATCAGCGTTAGCGGTGAAGAACTAGCTGAACTACTCGGCGGAAGCGACACCGCCCTGTTGCTCAGGCGGGCGGTCTAGGCCAGCCGGTCAATCACCAAGCAGAAGATCGCGCACCTGCGTCCGCCACCCGGCAGGATCAAGGCCGATCACACCGTCGATCTGCCAGTCCTCGTCAGTAGCTAGCGCTGCATCCTCCAGTTGTGTGTCAGTCAGCCCATAGAACCGCAGTTCTAGACCTGCCACCTTTTCAAACCAGCGCCGATGGGCTTCGTAGATTTTGTCGCCGCCATCGTCGCGATCCATCAGTGCGTAGACGATGATCCCCTTGGCGCCCAACTCGTCTGCCATCGACTTCCACTCACTCACGGCAGTCCAAAGGTTCTCGCGACGAATCTGTCCAGCCGAGGACACGACCAGGGCGTGACCATCGCACCACTCTTGGATTTGATCCACCAGCGCCTCGTGTTCGACCAGCAGTGCCCGGAGGTAGCCGTCAGCCGGTAAATGAGCAGGCTCTTTCTTCTTCCAGGCCCGGACTTGTTCGGCGATTTCCTTTGGCGTGTAGGGCCGCGAACGGCCACCCGAGTCGTCACTGAAGACGCCATATTCAAACAACCCGGCATCACGCCACTCGCCCAGCTTTTCGGTCAGCGTCTTGTAGTGGGACTTGGCCCAACCCGGACTGCTCAGGAGCCGGTACAGCACGGCCCGGATCGGCGGACGTGTCATGCCTGCCTCGATCAGCGACTTCGTCGTGGTCTTGATTAGTTCCAGTGTGGTGCCGTCATTCCAGCGGACAGCAGTCCGAGAGCCGGGCGGGCGTCCACGCTTGCGGTCGCGGAAATGGACAGGCTCATTTCCCGGCAAAGTAGCGTCACGATACGGCCCACAGACCTGACATGCCTTGCGGGTTCAGTGTGCCGAATTATCTGGCCGTCACCTACTGCCCAGCAGCGATCTGGTCATTCATCTTCTGGGTGTCGGCGTTGTAGCTGTCGATGGTCGATGTGTTGAAGCTGTACATGCGCACCGACCCATCGGAGAAGGGCACCGACAGGTCAAGGCCGCCGCTGGCATTGGGCCGCATGGCATAGCTGCCGGACTGCGGCAGATTGGGCGCCAGCGACGAATTGCTGAGGTAGTTCCAAGCCGAAAACGACACCGACAGGCTGAGCGTCGAACCGTTGAGGGACGCGCTGCCGTTGGCGGTGATGACGCGGCTGCCTTCGCGCTGCGACGAGTACCAGACCCCCGCTGACGAATCCCAATAGATGGCCCACGACCCGTCGGCGCCCATGTTGACCGACTGGCACAGGTAGGACGGCGGCGGTGACGGTGTCGGCGGCAGCATGTCGGCAGACGTCGAAGACTGGCTGGACGTCGGCGTGGCTGCGCCACAGGCGGCCAGCAGGGCAAGGGATACAGCGATGACGACAATGCGGACGACGCTTAACACGGCTACAGGGTAAGTCGGTCTGAACGAAACGGGCGATACTTCAGAACCCGAATCGGGCGAAGGTTAGGGCCGGTCGAGAATCTCGTGGTTGCAGTGGTTCTCAACTACCACCGTGTCGCCATCCCAGTAGAACGTGAGCCTGTTGGCCCGGTCGATTCGGGCTTCAAGGATGCCGGGCCGGTGGTTGACTCGGTGGACGTGAAGGCTGTTGTGGTGCGGATCGATTCGCAGCTGAGTAACGCACTTGAGGATCTTGGCCTGCATCTCATGCGGCTTCTTGGCGAGAGACTTTTTCAGGGATTTGGGCCAGACGACCGGAGTTAGCTTCTTCTCTGGCTCAGTCGTCATTCCCGTCCAGCAGCCAGCGGGCTACGTCGGTCGCATCGTCTGAATCGAACCTAACGTACTGGCCAGCTTGCAGGTCGGCAATCGTGCCGTTGATGCCCTCCTGCCACTTGTGCGACCAGTAGTAAGCCTGATCCTTCTCGATCATGAACGGCACCGTGCGGCCTTCGGTCACCGTGTCCGGCGGCACGGCTGTCGGCTGGCGGATGGTAGCCACGGATTCGCCGGTGCTTTGGGCGCTCGCCACGTAAAGGGTCGTCGTCGTTGTCACAGGTTCTCTCCTTGTCCGGCTCGGCGAAGTCCGTCGCGGGTCGCGCTTTGGATTTGTAGCACTTGATTCAGAACGTTGACCAAGTCAACTACGCGGGATCGCGACATGCTAAACCTCGCGATCGGCTTGACCGGCACGTAAGCGAGGCGATGTGCCTGAGCCGCCACCTCCTCAGGAGTTCCAATGAGGGCTGGGGGTGTCATCTGGCCAAAGCTCAAGATGACGTCGCCGCGCTCGTCCACCTGTCCCATCATCTGGTTCACAAAGACGATCGGAACTTCTTCCGTCCCAACCCATGTCAGTTGAACGGTCACAGGCCCGCCGGGTAACTCCACCATCCACGTACTCCTGTCCAACACCCTAGAGGAAGCTGCTCAGAACCGGCTGAGAGGTTCCCGCGACCATCCTAGCCGGGTCGACCCGCCCCTGGGATCGGGGTTCTGAAGAATGCGGGCCGGGTTCAGAAGCTACAGTGGCGGTCTTTTCCGGTAGCCCTACTTCAGAACCAGCCGGTCAATTAAGCGAAGACGGCCACCGGACTTGACCCGCGGCGCTGTGATGACGATGCCGACCTTGCGACGGCGATAGGCCGCCTGGGCGCAGGCGTCGGAACAGTATTTGCGCGGTTGCCCAAGCGGGCTTTTCCGCGCGGGCAGCTTCTTTCCGCAGCAGTCGCATTTGGAAGGCACTGTTGCGCGTTATCTTAGTCCGCCCGAGCATCCTCGAACGCGCCGCGCTCATGTGGGGCATCGGTCTTGGCGGAAAACCGCAAGGTCTGAACTTTTGGGCGCTTGTTTCAGACGTTCAGCAGACTCGCATCGCTGGTTTCGCCGTCGCTGTCGGCAGGTGTGGACGCATCGCCCCGTCGTCCCAGGCAGCCAAAGTACGTTTCAGAAGGCCCCAGGTTCGATGCTGGCGCCATGGGGTGATCGCCGTGGGCATCGTGCTGTGGATGGCGCTGGCTGGCTTGCAGCGCGTAGCTAGCAGGGCCGGGTTTCAGTAGGGGCCGGGTTTGCTGGGGGCCTACCTATGCACGGCCCAGGACACGCCAGCTACAGCCGTTCGTCCACCACGATTTCATCGCCTTCGCGGTCGCCGCGCCCCAGGTCAAGGGCCAGCTTCGCTGTCGCCGCGCTCAGGCCGGTTTCCTTCTGGATGGATGCCACATGGATGGCGTCAGAGACACTTCGCGGCCACGCATGTTCGGCGGCGGCAATCTCCTGAGCAGTGGCCCATTTCGTAGGCGGTTTCACTTCCACAGCCACCGGAAAACGCCGCGCAGACTGCGGCCCACGATCCGATTCTTGATCCGCCGGACGATGCGGTCAGGTCTGCCGGACGCGATGGCGTCTAGGTCGCGAGTGGTCTTCTGTGCGCCGGTCACAGCGCGAGTGATCCGATTCAGCTTGGTCAACTAGCTGCCTTCTTCACCGTCGCGCGTTCTTCTTCCCACCGCGCGACGTAGCCTGACCGCTTCCGCTTTTTCTTGTCCACCGCGCCGACCAGACGACCGATCGGATTGCCTTCCCGCTTCCGCCGTGCCAACCCCGCCTTGATCCGCTCACTGCGGCGCTTCGATTCCATCTGCGCGACCCAGGCGATGATCGCCAGCACCACATCCCCGGCTTCGCCCATGGCCTCAGTCCACGGTTCCTGAATGCTGATCACGCGCGCTCCGCGCTCACGGAACTGCCGCAGGGTGCGCAGCATGGCTTCGACGCCTTCACGCGACAGGCGATCGAGTGCCCAGACCAGCAGCACTTGGTAACGACCAAGGCGGGCGTCCTGAAGGGCGTGATTGACCTGGGCCTGATGCTTGCCGTTCCATGCCGATTCCTCAGACACGTATTCGACTTCGACACCAAAGCCACGGCGCTTGGCGAACTCCCGCAGAGCATCAAGCTGGTTCTGGTTGTCCTGATCGCTGGTTGAGACACGCGCCCAGATGGCGGCCCGGTTCGATTCGCCTAGCATCGCTATAGACTTTAGCATGTTTAATGGTCGATTCCGGCGCCTTTGAGGGCTAGTTCGAAGCGGGATTCATACTCGAAACCCGGCATAGCTTATTTACTTGTCCTGCAAAACGTGCCTTTCCAACAGCCCCTGCAAACGCTTCAGCTGATCGCGTGGCCCTTCCAGCGCCAGCAGCTTCTTGATCAGCTTGCGCTGACACTTCTTGCCACAGGTCGTACGCAGCTGGCTAGCCCGTCCGCCGGTGACCTCAAATGACTCCCCACACTGGATGCAGTTGCGTCGATGGACGCGTTTTGGCTGCTGCCACGCTGGGATGCCGAGGGCTTTGCGACGACTTCCCACCGTGATCGGATGGACCCCGAGTATTCGTGCTACTGAGCGGTCGCTTTGTACGCCCAACAAGGCGTCGGCAGCGGCATTCCAGACCAGCGGTTTGAACAGCGGATCACGGGCGGTCACGTTTGATTACTCAACGCGCCAAAACCCCCGGACAGAAAATACGCGACCCCGCTCCAGCGGAAATGGCCCACTCGGCACAAGCCTGCGGCCCACTCAGGAAGGCGAAATCGACGTGTTTTTGATCTCAAATGGCCCACTCGGCCTACTTGGCCCGGCCCAGAACAATACATAGACAGGCCCACGCATTTACAAGCGTGGCCCCACATGGCCGCAGGGGGTAGTAGTAGTAGTTCTTTGTATATATATATTTGTGGGCCATGTGGGCCGTGTGGGACAAACCCTGCCAAAACAAGATCAAAACTCGGTGGCCCACTGGCACAATTTCACGTCCCAAGTGGCCCACTCACACCCGCCGCGCGGTGCTTCCGGGGCGCCTTCTCAACTATCTCAACGACATGGCGAGTCTGGATGTGGAGTAAACGAAGCCGCTGCTCCCCGATCACCTTCCTGACCGTCAACCGTTCCTTGTCGCCCTCGGTCTTGCCGGTCTTGGTCATCAAGAACCTGCCCTCGTCCAACCGGCGACGCAGGGTGGCAGCGGTGACGGTCAACCCAGCCCCCATTTCCTGGGCGGCCTTGTAGCTGGTGTCCGGTTGCAAGTAGAGATCCGCGGCGTCAACCCAACCGACCTTGCCGCCGCGAGGCTCCCACACACCTTCGTCCATGTAACCCTTGCGCAACTGCCAGCCCCAGACCTGTGGATTCTCAGGCCGTCCATCGTCCTTCACGCTGGCGACATGGGCGCGCCCTGACGTGATCGCCGCCCGAAGCGAATCGAAAAAGATTTGGCAAGGTTCTTGCTCGTGCTGGCTGGCCGCCTGTTCCTCAGCGCCCCCATTGAGCACTTCCCACGACCGTGCATCCAGTGCTGCCTTTTCTTTGTCCGTCAGCACCCCAACACTGCGCGCGAACGACGTGAAGAACATGAAGCCCGCCTGCAAGCTG
>WNGL01000928.1_pt1 | contig 37326 bp, 28 predicted proteins | sample 5400591 | NCBI WGS metagenome assembly WNGL01 (sample SAMN13153377, study PRJNA577476) | soil metagenome | isolation source: 80 cm soil or saprolite under Garry oak tree replicate 1 | place: USA:California | collected 2016-06-15
TCACGGTGGACACGATCCGCAACGAATTTCTCGTGCTGCCTGGCAAGTTGGTCAAGCACGGAAGTCGCAATGTGCTGCAGTTGCCGAAGGACTATGACCAGCGCGCGATTTTTCTGGAGGCGGCGCGAAAAATTGAAAAACTGCGCCTGCCGGAGCCGGCAAAAGGCGAAAAATTCGGATTTGTAAGTAGACGCTGATGAAAAACTGCGTTTCTCTAGGAGTTTCACAGAATTACACCTCCAGCCGTGCATTTTTGAGGTTTCAAGCCTGGGATCAGTCTCCAAACGAGGTTCAAGTCCCGAAGGGACGGCCGAAAACGAACGCATTTACAGGCTTTTGTATAAAAACTGAGATGCTTCCAAATCCTCGCCTAAGAAAAAGATCAATCCGCCGAACGCCCACAATACGCGGAAAAATGGAACACTCCCGCGTATTTCGCGTACCCCGATTTCTCCATTCGTGCAGCGGCCACCCCAAGGAACCGATCCGTTCAGCCACCCGGCTGAAATTGCTCCGCCAAAAGCTCGGCCGCCACCCGGCTGAACTGCGCCAATATTCAACCGAATTCGAGCGCATCGAAGAATCGCTTTCCGATCCGCGGGCGCGAAACACCTATCGCAAAGGCGCCGTCTATGACGACGACCCCGGCGAGGATCTCGAAGAATAAAGCCGGTCCTCAGGCCACCGCGCGCTCAATTGAAGTCTCGGTCCAGCAAGGGGCGCATCTTGTCAGTACCACCAACCGCCGCGCCATCCCTCTTCTCCCTCTCTCTATCGGATGGAGAGAGGGTCGGGGTGAGGGGTCATGTTCTCTCCGACCGGTGGTACTAACAAGATGCGCCCTCCAGCAAGCACCTCGCCGTCACTCTAATCCGCGCATACAAAACCCATAACCATTTTTCTTCTTCTGCAACGTCCAGCCCGTCAGCCGGTTACACCGCTCCCGACAGATTGATGAAAGATCCGCTGTTTTTGAACCGTATGTACAGTTGGGAACTGAATGGTTATGCTGATTGAGGAGCCCGCGATTGAAGTGTTGCTGCGCCGCCTTGTCAATGCGTTGACGACCAACGACGCGTCGCGCGAGGACTTCATGCAGGAGACGCGGATCTGGCTTTGGAAAGTGGAATCAGGTTCCCCAGGCAAGACCCGGAGTTGGTACATTGAAAGTTGCCGCCTTAACCTCCACAATTCCCTGCGTGCGGGCCGGAGCATTGACGCCGACAAGCGCCGCGACCGCTGCTGCCCAATCGCCGGCGGTCTCGAAGGCGACAACCGGGCGCTGGAAGACCTTGCTCCCGGGGCCGATGTTTTCTCCCAGGTATGTGTGCACGACATCATCCAACAATTGCTGCCACGGCTCAAGTCTCGGACTGGAACCATCCTTCTGCTGTTGGACGAGGGCTTTAATACGGTGGAAATCGCTGACAAAATGGGCATTTCGCATCAGATGGTAAGCAAACTGCGCTGGGAAATCAAGGCCACGGCGAGGGGGCTGGGAATTTCTCAACTTTTTTAATTTTTCTGGTTGCGGAATTGGGCGCGAATTTACTTGTAGAGATAGTGGGACTCTTTTCGACGATGAAGAGGGATTGCTGCCAAGCGCGCCGGATTTATGGCAGAATCCGGCGCCAGGCCGCACACAGCGCCGTCCCTGGCGCCAGCCCCGACAGCGGCCGCGCGGATCCCTCAACCGCGCTCCTCTGAGACCCCAGGCCCCCACAAAACCACTAACCATCATGAAAACGTCATTACTTCGCCGAACCGTGTTGCCGCTTGCCGGGATATTGATCTCGGCTGCTTCTCAAGCTCAAGCCCAGCCGCCATTCCAGCCCATCGGCGGGGTGCCCATAGACCCGCAGGAGACCCAGCAACTGGACGACCTGTTCGCCCAGGCGCGGGCTGCCGCGGCCACCATCGCCCCTGGCCCCGACGCCGGGGCCCAGCGGCGGGCCGTGGACAACGAGTTGCGGGCCCAAGTGGCGGATTTCGTGGGCGGCCACACCAACTCCGCCTGGAATCCGGGCGCGCTGCTGTGGCTGGCGCGCGGCGCGCAAGTGCGTTCCGCCTATTGTCAGGCCATCGATCGTTACCAGCAGGTGTGGACGGCGGTGCAAGGCTCGGCGGATCCCATGGCCCAGCAGTTGGGCCGGGAATCCAGCGGCGGATTGGCCAAACTTTTCTCCCTTACGGGCCGGTTGGGTGAGTTTGATGCGCTGCAGACCGAGGCCGTCCAACTCGACAGGTTCGGCGCTTCCGGCAGCGAATGGGGCTGGGCCAGAGAAATGCGTACCTGGGCCAAAAAGCATCCCACCGAGGCCTACAAGTGCGGGCTTTACTGTCTCGATCAACTTGGCCGGCTGACCCAGCCCGGCCAGTTCCGGCCCAAGGACATCACCGAGACCTCGTCCTCAACCAATGGATTCACGGCCGCCGACTTGGTGAACATCGGTGGCAGGGCCGGGTTGCGCGTGCATGCCGCGCTCCTGGGCGATCTGACCAATCCTCCGTTGCCTTGCGTCGTCCACCTCATCTGTGAGCACTTCGTGATCGTGCGCGAAAGACGCGGAGCCTTTTACAACGTGGGCGACACGGTCGCGTTCGGCACGAAATGGCTGCTCGCCTCGGAATTGGCTCAGGAAGCCAGCGGCTGTGTGCTGGTCAGCGATGCGGTCGCGCCAACGCCGGGCGTTTTGCTCACCACGCTGGATCCGACCGCAGCAGCCGCCTACCGTGGGCGCTGCCACACTCCAAGCGCGGTGGACCATGACGACAGTCCTTGCGTTCCTGATGACAACACATGCTGCCCACCCGGTGGCGGAGGCGGCGGGGGAGCCGGAGGAGGGGGAGGCGGAGGAGGCGGCGGTGGGGGAGGCGGCGGTGGGGGAGGCGGCGGCCACGGTAACGGCGGGAGTGGAGGACGGGGGAGCTTACCGCCAGTACCCCTTGCCCAGGTTAGCGGTGGCCATGGCAGTTCCCCGCCACCACCGCGTTTCAAAACCTTTGACCAGGCGCTCTTCGGTCGTCCAGGTAGGGAAGCAGGGCAGGGCCTCAATACTTGCAGTTCTTGCGGCGGCGCCCCACGCTTTTTCGTCAGCGAACCCTGGCTCAACCTGTGGCTGGAGGACCAGCCGCTTTACTACCAAAGCGCTTACGGCCCCGATGTGAGCCTGCGCCTGGCCTTTCATGACCGAGCAACAACCAGCTCCGTGTCCCAGGCGTCCTACTGGCATGGCGCCACCTTTGGCAACGGCGCTTACGCCGCTTACGGAGTCTGGTGCTGTTCCTGGTGTTCCTTCGCGGAGCTGAGTACCGACGAGAACATGGCCGATTTGATGCTGCCGACCGGCGGTTGGGCCACTTTCACATTCCCCAGCGGCTCGAGCAGGAGCAGCGTCAATTACCGGCAAAACCTGTGGCTGGAAAAGCAGGGTCCAGGCGGGGGCATCACCAGTTTGCTGCTCCATTATCCAGACGGCTCACAGGCAACTTACGGCGTCGCTGACAAAAGCGACATCACGTATGCCGGTTTGTTTTACATGTCCAGCCGGTCCGATCCCGTGGGCAACTCCGTTACGTTCCGATATAACGAAAATTTTTACCTGACAAATGTCACCGCTGCCGACGGCACGACCTTCACCTTAAAGCTGGATACCTCTTACATGCCGGCGGCGGTGACGAACGTTGTCTCGTCCTATGGCGCCTCGGTTAGCTTTGGCTACCCTCCCGACGGAACCGGCACGGCCAAGCTCACGAATATCGTGGACGCCGCCGGGCTCAGCTCCTGGATCGGTTATCAATATCCCAACGGCGGCGCTGTCAACCAACTGACCACCCCATACGGCACCACCTATCTCTCAACGTTCGGCAACAACGGGGACTGGGGCATCTTTGATCGCACCATCAATATCACCAACGCGCTTGGTCAGCAGGAGTTCTACGGCCAGATCAACCAATACACCAACACCGACTGGCCGAATTACGCCAGCAGCCAGATACCAACCAACACCCCCGTAGGCACGTTGGACACCGCCGAGCGGCAGGAACGCAGCACCTTCTATTGGAACGCCCGGCAGTTTGCGCCTTACATCAACACTGCCCTCACGAACTTTAACTGGTCGGCCTTCAAGAAAGCCCGCATCCGCCATTGGCTGGCCAATACCGACGGCCTCTATACCCACTGGGAGTCCCTGTCAGTTGAGCAGGCGCCCAGCCCCGACGGCTTAATCGAGGGCGCAACTTTTTGGCATGATTATATCGGAAAGCCCGCCAACGCCAACTACGAGGTCGGCACCCAGATCATGCCCTCGGTCGTCGCCCGCGTCATGCCCGACGGCACAACCTGGTATCAGTATGCCCAATACACCACCAACGGCCTGCCGACCCTGGTGGCTGAAAAGTGGGCCAAGGGCAATACCGCTTTTTTCCGCACCAATTTTTACCTGTATGCCGCCAACAACGTTGATCTCGTCGCCTGGACCAACGCCCTCGGCGTCCGGGCCTTGAGCAACGTCTTCAACGCCTATCACCAGGTCACCACCAATTACGACGCGCTCAACCAGGTCACCGTTTTCACTTATAACCCAACCACCCTGCAGCTTACCTCCATTTCCCGCCCGTCGGGCCTCACGACGACCAACATTTACGACGGCAGCCATCGGCTCCAGCAAACCATAGACCTCGAAATTCTCCGCACCAACTCATACACCTGGTACGCCAATGGGAACCTGCAGACCCAGACCGACGAGCGCGGCCTGGCCGTCACGTATTTCTGGGATGGCCTCAACCGCCTTACCGGCGCCTCCGACCCGCGCGGCAGCACGACCAATCTCTATTATCTGCTCAGCGGCACGCCCTACCCAAACAGCAGCGGCGGCATCAACATCCTCGACCGCACGGCCACCCGCGACAGATTGGGCCTCTGGTCTTATTTCGTCTGGGACCCGCTCAGACGGCTCAGCGCGACGACAAACGCCAACAGCGTCGTCACCGGCTACGGTTACTGCGATTGCGGCGGCGTCACCTCCGTCACCAACGCCTTCGGCACCGCCATCCAGGAGGTCACTCAGTACGCTTATGACCAGCAAAGCCGCCTCATCCAGAGCACCCTGCCGGACGGCTCGATCATCTCTTACGCTTATGACGATCCGGGCCGCCTGACGGTGGCAACCGACGGCTGGGGCAGCGCCACCAACACCTTTGACAACCTTGGTCGGCTGCTCACCGTCAGCAACGCCTTCGGCCAGGTCCAGGCTGCCACCTTCGACCTGCTGAATCGCGCTACCAACACCGTGGACCGCAACGGCGTAACCGTCACCAACACCTTCGATAATCTTAACCGCCTCCTGACGCGCGGTTATCCCGACGGCGGCGTGGAGAAATTCGGTTATTCGGCCAGGGGCATGATCGCTTACACCAACCAAATCGGCGCCAGCAATTTCTTCGTCTTCGACCCGGCCAGCCGCAAGACCTTCGAGACCAACGCCGACAACCAGCTCATTCAATATTATTACGACGCATCAGGCAATCCCACCAACCTGGTGGACGGTAAGGGCCAGTCAACAAAGTGGAATTACGACCAGTTCGGTCGTCTGACCAACAAACTTGACCAAGCCGGTGTCCAAATCCTGCTTTACAGCTATGACGCCGATGACCGGCTGCTCAGCCGCTGGAGCGCCGCCAAGGGCACGACGTATTATACCAACGATGCCGTCGGCAATCTCATTTTCCTCAATTATCCCGCCAGCTCGGACGTGACCTTCCAGTACAATGCCCTCAACCGCCTCACCAACATGGTTGACGGGGTGGGCACGACCAAATATACTTACTTTGCCGGTGGGCAGTTGCAGAGCGAAGACGGCCCCTGGGCAAATGACACCGTGACCAACGGCTATGTAAACAGCTTGCGCACGAGCCTCGGCCTCCAACAACCGACGGGTAACTGGACCAACGGTTTTGGGTATGATTCAGCCAAACGCTTGACCAACGTCGCCTCCCAGGCAGGCAGCTTCGGCTATGCATATACCACCGTGGGGCAGCCCGCCACGCCCGCCCTCCTCATCCGCAAGCTCAGCTTGCCCAACGGCGCATATATTACGAACGTCTTCGACAGCGTCGCGCGCCTGCTGACCAACAGCCTGAGAAACTCCTCCGACGCCGTGCTGGACTCGTACGCTTATATCTACAACGCCGCTAATCAGAGGACCAATGTGACGCGAACCGATGGCAGTTATTACGGTTTTGCGTTCGACAAGATCGGCCAATTGACGGTGGCTGACAGCTCCGTCAACACCGAAGACCGCGGCTACCTGTACGACTCGGCCTGGAACCTCAACTGGCGGACGAACAATGGAGCAGCTTCGCGCTTCCTGGCAGACAACAAAAACGAGCTGACGAATGCTGCCGGCGCAACCTGCATCTATGACGTAAACGGCAACCTCTTTGTGAACACCACGACAGGGGAGAGTTACACCAATGATGATGAGAACCGTCTGACCAGCGTGGTCTTCGGGACCAGCTACCGCGCCGGCTTCGCGTATGACGGGCTGGGGCGGCTGCGGACGCGAATCGAGTATGTGATCATGGGCAGTTCCTGGTTCCCGACTGGGACGGTCCATTATATTTACGACGGGAACCGCGTTATCCAGGAGCGCGACGTCAACAACAATCCCACCGTCAGCTACACGCGCGGCAGCGACTTGAGCGGCAGCCTCGAAGGCGCTGGTGGCATCGGCGGCCTGCTGGCGCGCTCTGATGGTTATTCCAGCGGCAACTGGACCAGTCACAACTCTTATTTCGCCGATGGCAACGGCAACATCACCTACATGATCAACAGCAGCCAGGCGATGGTGGCCAGCTACCGCTATGATCCGTTTGGCAACACCATCTCCTCCAGTGGCACCCTGTCCGCTGCGAATATCTATCGCTTCTCCAGCAAAGAAATCCACGTCAACAGCGGGATGTATTATTACCTTTACCGCTTCTACGATCCCAATTTACAGAGGTGGCTAAGTAGAGACCCGATCGGTGAACAGGGTTTTGAAGCGATCAGGCGCAGATTCTCGTCGCAGCTTGCCGGAGCTGAGAATCTCTATTTGTTCGTGTATAATCAACCGGGTAGGTTTATCGACACTGATGGACTAGGTGCGATAGCAATCGGAGCGGGTGGGGTCATTGTGCAGAATCCAATTGGTGCGGCGCTCTGCGGGGGGGCCGCTCTCGGTGCGGCTTTGTGTTGGGCGTTTCCCAACGCAATGACCAAGCCCGGAGAGTGGATTGGAAATCTAATCTGCTCTTCCAAGCTGCAGAAGTTCGATCCTACTAATAAAGATCATAAAGACAAATTACGTCAATGCCTGGAGAGCTGGACGAAGTACAGTGACGTTCTAGAAGGCCAGACAGGTGAAGCGCCACCCTACGCTGAAATGATGGAGTATCTTAAAAGATGCATGGCAGACGACGGGGTCCAGATTTGACATAGCATCTCCATGCGCCCTCAGAGAAGAAAAACCAAAGCTCAGAAAAATAACATGTGTAATGCCTCGTTCGTCTTCGCGACTGCTTCGATTCTGATTCATGGTGGTCCCGATCATCGCGAACTCGAAAGGGCTCTGGGAACTTCAGTGGACAACTACCACCGGGGGGAGCCGATACCAGGCCCCCCTGGCTTCGCGAGCACCCAGTGCCTTGAAGACATTTGCCTGGTAAAAGCCCAGGTACCGTCGTCACGTCCGCTAAAGGAACACCTGGACTGGCTCGCGGTTAGGCTCACGGCAAGTGCAGCGTACTTGGAGGGACTTGCCGCGCATGGTGCACGCCTCGAACTGATCGCGACTGTCGCAAGCGATCAGGCGACCACGATTATTGAAATAGAGCCGCCGCTTGCGCGTCTTCTCGTTGATTTGCGCTTGCCGCTCAAAATAAGGACGATTTCCCTCCAAAGTCTCTTTGCTGTTCCGAAAAGTGAGAGTGAGAAGGGAGCGGAATCCGAAAGGGCCGAGTAGAATGGCCTCACAGGTTGGGCCACTTACCTCCATAAAGCGGTCGGTCGGTTCCGAGACAAAGGGGCGAGTTCTCGGTATCCTACTTGGCCTACGACCCGGACGGGCTGACCACAAACGAGGTTAGCACCAGTGTCAAATCTCAACATTTGACCTATCGCGCTTGTGACCTTTCAGCACAATCCCTCAACCGCCTCACCAACATGGTTGACGGAGTGGGCAGGACCACGTACACTTACTTTGCCGGTGGGCAATTGCAGAGCGAAGACGGCCCCTGGGCAAATGACACCGTGACCAACGGCTACGCAAATAGGTTGCGCACCAGCCTCGGCCTCCAACAGCCGACGGGCATTTGGACTAACGGCTTCGCGTATGATGCTGGAAGAAGGCTGACCAACGTGGTTTCTCCAACCGGTTCTTTCACCAACGTCTATTCCACAGGCGTTGCCGGCAACTCGGGCTTTTCCTCCCGGTTAATCAGGAAACTGTTGTTGCCCAACCAGTCGGCGATAACCAACGATTATGACAGCGTCGCCAGGTTACTGAGCACCACGCTCAACAATTCCTCCTCAGTCACGCTGGATTCTTATGCATACCTCTACAATCCCGCCGACCAGCGCACCAACCTGACGCGTACCGATGCCAGCACGGTCGCCTATCGTTACGACAAGATCGGTCAGTTGACCGTGGCTGACAGCACGGTCAACGCCGAGGACCGCGGCTACGTTTATGATGCCGCCTGGAACTTGAATCGGCTCACCAACAACGCTGTGGTTTCGACTTTCAACGTTGATGGCAAGAACCAGTTGACCACTGACCCGTCATGCCAGGATGGGTATGATTCCAATGGCAACCTGACTAGCCGCGAGTGTGGTACCGCTCGCGGCTACAGTTACGATGACGAAAACCGGCTGACTAGCGTGAGTTCCGGCTCGATTTATCGTTCGGATTTCAGCTATGATGGACGCAGCCGGCTCCGCGTTCGGACCGAGTACACCTGGAACGGCACTTCCTGGGTTGTGAGCGCGATAATTCGATATATTTACGACGGGAACCGCGTCATCCAGGAACGCAACAGCCTCAACACACCCGCCGTTGCTTACACCCGAGGCAACGACCTGAGCGGCAGCTTAGAAGGCGCCGGAGGGATCGGCGGTCTGCTGGCTCGTTCCGACGGCTACTCCGCCGGAAACTGGACCAACCACAACTTTTATTTCGCCGATGGGAACGCGAACATCGCCTACATGATCAATAGCAGCCAGGCGATGGTGGCCAGCTACCGGTATGATCCATTCGGCAACACGATCTCCTCGAGTGGCAGCCTGTCCGCTGCCAACGTTTATCGCTTCTCCAGCAAAGAAATCCACGTCAACAGCGGCATGTATTATTACCTTTACCGGTTCTATGACCCCAATTTGCAGAGGTGGATAAATCGGGACCCGATTAGCGACTACGCCTTTTTCCGGGCGAAAACGAGGAACCTCCCATGGATGGACAGGGAAGCTCTTCGGAGTGAGGCCCGAGGGAATCATTATCTCTTTGTGGGAAACAAGCCGACGATTTCCCCAGACCCCGAAGGGTTAGAGAGCTGGATACCATTCTATAACCCTGGCGGCGATAAACGTCCGATCGGCGTTCCAACGGTTGACATGCCATGCGCCCGCGCAATTAAAGAAGCTGCTCAAATGATATATCTCGGCAACAACGGTGTCGAAGGCTACCCGGCGGCGAATGATGATGACAGACTGCAACATTGCATAACAAGTTGCAACATCGCGCGGGCTTGCGGCAGGGCGACCGCTTGGGCACTTGGCCAGCTAAAAGAAACCAACGACCTGCTCCATGGAGGCAGCGCAAAGGACACCGATGGCGACCAAGAGGCGAACAAGGATGGACGTAATGGGGTGAACTGTCCGGCCAAGAGTTGCGAGGACTACTGCCAGGGCAAGTAATGATTACACGCCGAATCAGAGGGGTTCTCTGCTGGTTAATAATCGGCTGCGCGGCCGTGCTGGTGTTCGCGCTCTCAGTTCCTGCGCCCTCATTCAAACGCTCACTGACGCTTACCAACCATCTTGGTTCCACCGTTGCGGTCAGCCTTAGAATCGGCCAAGCACCTCCGAAAAGGAGGTTCAATCTTGAGCCAGGGCAGACGCTCGGAGTCAAGTACTTTTCAGGAGATAGTACGGAACGACCATCTGTTCGCGTAGTGTTGGAGGTGGAGGAGCTTGCAACCCAGCGCAAGGCGCAGCGGCTGCTGGCTCTCCCGATAAATACGCCACCGCCCCCTATCTATATTGAGAATAACTGGTTCGCACAGACGGAACACGGAGATCATTAAGAGCGCCCACATTCGTGCAGAACACTAAACGCCCCGTTATCACCGGACCACCGTCGAGCCGTTACCACCGTCGATGCCTTTCCAATACCTATGACCCGCGGCAGAGCCGCCAGGTGTAAGCGGGTCATTCCTGGGTCGGTTCTTTAGTATCGCCGTCCCAGGGCTTTTGCCGCGCTGGCCTCCGCTTTCGTTGTATTCCTTCGAGCTAATCGCGAAAAAGGGGTCAACCCATAGTTTGTTTGGTTTGTTTTTTTGTTGCAGAGATAGGTGAAGCTGGTATTACCGGACCATGCCTCGCAAACTGCGCATTCAATACCCCGGGGCCATGTATCACGTTATGAGCCGAGGCGACCGGCGCGAGAAGATATTCTTGGACGACATTGACCGGCAGGACTTCATTAAAACCCTGGCTGAGGCCCGCCAGAAGACCGGCTGGCAGGTGCATGCTTATTGCCTCATGCCCAATCATTATCATGTCGCGCTTGAAACGCCGGAGCCAAACCTGGTGGCTGGCATGGCCTGGTTACAAAGCACCTACACCATTCGGCTCAACCACCGGCACAAGTTAATCGGTCACGTCCTGAGCGGCCGCTACAAAGCCCAACTGGTCGAGGGCAGCGGCAACGGATATTTGAAAACCGCTCGTGATTACGTTCACTTGAACCCGGTGCGCGCTCACCTGCTCAAAACGGAGGAGCGGCTGCTGGCTTATCCCTGGAGCAGTTTGGGCGCGTATATCGCCACGCCTGAGCCTCGGCCGTTTTGGATTCGCGTGGACCGGCTCCTGGGGGAGCACGGAATCCAGGAAGATTCCGCGCCCGGGCGGCAGCAATTCGAGCAGCTGATGGAAACTCGGCGCTTTGAGGAAACCGACCCTGAGGCGTGCAAAGCGCTGCGGCGCGGCTGGTTTCTTGGCAGTGAGGCCTTTAAGCGGGAGATGCTTTCCAGAATGGAGGGCGGCCTGGGCGGCCATCATGTAGTCAGCTTGGTTTCCGGGACGGCATATCGTTCGGATTTCAGCTATGATGGACTCGGCCGGCTGCGGATTCGGACGGATTACTATTGGGGCGGCAGCTACCGGTTGGTGAGCGCCATAACTCGATATATTTACGACCGGAACCGCGTGATCCAGGAGCGTGACGGCAGCTACAATCCTCTGGTCAGCTACACGCGCGGCAGCGACCTGAGCGGCAGCCTCGAAGGCGCTGGTGGCATCGGCGGCCTGCTCGCGCGCTCTGATGGTTATTCCAGCGGAAACTGGACCAATCACAACTACTATTTCGCCGATGGGAACGGAAACATCACCTACATGATCAACAGCAGCCAGGCGATGGTGGCCAGCTACCGCTATGATCCTTATGGCAACACGATCTCCTCCAGTGGCAGCCTGTCCGCTGCGAACGTCTATCGCTTCTCCAGCAAAGAAATCCACGTCAACAGCGGAATGTATTATTACCTTTACCGGTTCTACGATCCGAATTTGCAGAGGTGGATAAACAGGGATCCGCTTGCAGAGACCGAGGGAATAAACCTGTATGGTTTTGTCAGAAACAGGCCCACGAGCCTGGCCGATTCAGACGGACGGCAATGCTGGGGGTATGGCGGAGGCTGCGCAGTGCCACCGCCACCCTCTGCACCTCCGGGATCGAGCCCATCCCGGCCTAAACCGCCAGGTTCGCCTCCGTTCTTTTCGCCCGACGGCGGGAACCAAGTTCCGGGTTTGGTCCTCAACTGCTTCGGGAACGCTCCACCGGCTGACACTGGAAAAGGGCAGGACAAGTGCGACCCGAGCAAGGACAAGCCGACACCCCCTAGGCCATCGAAACCACAGCAAATAGAATGCCCAGGTTTTGGGATGATTACCGTGCCCTGCACGGAGCATAAAGAGTGTAAGTTCTTTTCCATGAACTTGAACACGGGCCCAGTATACACTTGGCAAACTGTGCACGACTGCCCCTGCCCCACCCAAATCCAATGAACTCTAATACGGGCGAAGTATACACTTGGCAAGCTGTGTACGGCTGCCCCTGCCCCACCCAACGGCCGAGCCGCCTATGAAACGGAGAGCAATAGTTCTGATATTATGCCTGCTTCTTGTTCTGTGTCTTGCTCTTTTGCTCGCGATCAGGTCAGCTTCAGCGGCGCACCAGGAGAACCGCAGGCACCAGATGGAGGTTGACTATATCAATGCACAGAATCGACTAATAACTCAACTGGCGGTAGAGAGGTTCAATATCAACTCGAGTCGTGGCGAAACATGGATCACCGCAGTACACGATGGCCGGAGTGTCAAAAAAATTATGGACAAGAAATATACGCTCGTATCACTCCCAGCTTCCGAACCAGCTGATCACTGGGCCATGGATGTCTTTGCAGGTCAATACAATGAATGCACGCTGCGAGCAGCGGACACAAAAGTCCGGGATGGAGTCTTCAGCGAGGCAAGGGAGACCTATATGCTCTTGCTGCGCTTTGCGTGTCAGGGAAAGGGGGGCTGGGAGCAGGAAAATATAAAAAAACGACTATTGTACCTCGACAAAATCGAAAAAAGGGAGGATGCGGCAGATAATCTCAGCAAACTTATGGCGCTCGCTCGCGATTACGGAGCTTTCACGGACCTAGCTGAGACTGGGACAAAAACACCAACTGTCGTTCCCAATCTTCTCGAACTTGAGTCCTATTAACGCCTCGTCAACCGACTGGCTTATGTAGACCACCAGGTATGCTTACTCTGCCGGTGGGCAATTGCAGAGCGAAGACGGCCCCTGGGCAAATGACACCGTGACCAACGGCTATTCAAATCGGCTGCGCGCCAGCCTCGGCCTCCAGCAGCCGACAGGCATTTGGACTAACGGCTTCGGCTATGATTCCGCCAAACGCCTGACCAACGTCACCTCGCAAGCCGGCGGTTCGGGCTACGCTTATACCAATGTGGGGCAGGGCGGCTTGGCTGGCCTCCTCATCCGCAAGCTCGCTCTGCCCAACGGCGCATATATTACGAACGTCTTCGACAGCGTCGCGCGCCTGCTCACCAACAGCCTGAGAAACTCCTCCGACGCGGTCCTGGACTCTTACGCTTACATTTACAACCCGGCCAACCAGAGGACGAACCTGACCCGGGCCGACGGGAGCTACTACGGCTTTGTCTATGACAAGATCAGTCAGTTGACGGTGGCTGACAGCACGGTCAACGCCGAGGACCGGGGCTACGTTTATGACGCCGCCTGGAACTTGAACCGACGCACCAACAACGGTGTGGTCTCGACGTTTAACGTTGATGGCGACAACCAGTTGACCACCGAACAATGCCGAGACGCGTATGATTCCAATGGCAACCTGATTACCCGCGGCGAATGTCAGGGTGCTTACAGTTGCAGTTACGATGACGAAAACCGGCTGATCAGCTTGAGTTCGGGGACGGTTTATCGGTCGGATTTCAGCTATGATGGACGCAGCCGGCTGCGGGTTCGGACCGATTACACCTGGAACGGCAGTTCCTGGCTGGTGAGCGCGATAACTCGATATATTTACGACGGCAATCGTGTAATCCAGGAACGCAACAGCGGCAACACACCCACCGTCGCTTACACGCGCGGCAGCGACCTGAGCGGCAGCCTCGAAGGGGCCGGAGGGATCGATGGCCTGCTGGCGCGCTCTGATGGTTATTCCAGCGGCAACTGGACCAGCCACAACTTTTATTTCGCCGATGGGAACGGGAACATCACCTACATGATCAACAGCAGCCAGGCGATGGTGGCCAGCTACAGGTATGATCCTTATGGCAACACGATCTCCTCCAGTGGCAGCCTGTCCGCTGCGAATGTCTATCGTTTCTCCAGCAAAGAAATCCACGTCAACAGCGGGATGTATTATTACCCGTACCGCTTCTACGATCCCAATTTGCAGAGGTGGATAAATAGAGATCCGGCGGGGGAGGCAGGGTTCGAGGCTGCGCGGCAAGGTTCCTCAGGGCCAAGTCTAGCTGCCGAAACGCTGGAAGGGCCGAATCTATATGAATTCGTGCGCAACGACCCTTCAAGCTACTTCGATGCGCTCGGTAACGGGGCTGGAAATGCCGGAGGCATGCACGGCGGCCCTTTCCCGAACGGGAGTGCAGCCGCGTGCAGGAAGGCTGGCGGGACGTGGGAACCGAACTACAAATCAATGGGGTATGGCTCCGCCACGGAATGCGCCAACGACTTGTTCCATAAGCACATTCCCGCCCCGCTCGAGGTTCCATGCGAGTTGTTGGCAATTCCCTGGATAGCGGTTTGGGATTATTGTGGGATGCTGGGATGCCATTTTCATTGACTTAATGTGCCCACGCCGCGTCCATTTCTTGGTGTGTAGGCTGCTCAACTCGGTATGGAAATATGGGTAACCGAAACAATAATGTTCCGCGACTTCTGGTGCTCCGGAGAGTCCTGGTTGGTCTGGCGATTCTATGGTCCGTAATGTTCCTCGTCACGGTTTTTGGACTTCCCTATTGGAGGACCCCGGCGGTGTACGGCTCGGCGGCTGCGATTTGCTGCCTCGCCATAGTGTTGTTGAACCGCAAGATTCAGCGGAAGAACTGAGATTCAAGGCGTAAGGGGTTCTTAGTTTCCTTAGCTACCCCTGCAGGCCTGGGTCGTCAACAGCCAGGAAAAGAAAAGGGGTCAACCCATAGTTTGGATTGACCCTTTTAACGAACAACGTGATGGCGGCGGGGGGCGTCGGATTCGGCGGAGCAGGCGAAGCTGCGTTGGACCGAGGCGGATCAGGCTGCCACTGAAGAGTTGAAGGCCCCTGTATGAGGCTCCCCCGCTGGCTGAATTTCCCCAAGTCTTGGAGCTTGTTACAGTTTGTGGCCGACGGCTTCGCAGGGACGCTACGATCGTTGCTGAGAATGTTATATGTGATACTTTTCATCACCTGCGGATACTTTCTCGGCGATTTCGTAGGGAAAGTCCTTGGAAGATCATTGGGCATCATCGGCCACCTGCTTGGGCTGCCCGTGGGGTTTGTCGCTCTGCTGAGTTTGCTTTGGGCTTTCGTATTGGGACTCATTCTGCTCTTCTTTCCGTTCCCCGATTGCCGGCGGGGGAATTGCCACGGCATCGAAGATTACAACTGGTATCTAGGGGCTATATACGGCCGGGTGGCTTGGGGCCTGTATCGATATCGCTGCAAGTGTGAAGACGAATACATTCGCGAGGGAAAGAAATTCACGCGCGCGCCCCTGCCGCCAACCGCCCAAACCCGCCTCCCATCTTCCATCTTCTATCTTCCATCTCCCACCCTCTTCTGAGTTTTTTTCGTGCATCTTGTACGCTGAGTCTTCTGAGTCTTTTTCGTGCATTTTGTACACTGAGTGTTCTGAGTCTTGGACAGCCGCCTCCCGCGCGCGTATGGTGGACACGTGAGATTAGCTAAATACAATGATTCAAACTCAACGCCGCCTTTTCTTAAACCGCCCGACTCCAACGACGAGTTCAAGAAACTCCGACCAGTCTCACTAATCCCCGCCCCTCGGGCCACCACTTCGCATAAAAGTATGGTTTTATTGATTTCCAAGCACTTGCGCGGCTATTTACGCGGAAACACCCCGTGTTCGTCGGCGTGTCGGGCGTGGCTTGTGGTTCTTAACCCTTTCCATCCCAGTGGTTTCCACCGCGCCGCCAGCCGATTTCCAGCATTCTTGAACGCGCCCCGTCCCCCTCGCGCCACACCCTGCTTGCCACCTTGGTCGTCCATCCAGTTAAAGCCAGTTAAAGTCAGTTAAACCTAGTTAAACCAAAAACATTCATCCTCATGCAAATTGCAAGCTCCCCGCCCGACGCCGCCCGCATTTCACGGCGAGTGGAACTACACAATGTGTCATTGAATGGGACAGTGGTGGTTGCGCGACTCCTGATAAGAATGGGATTCAAGCCGCGCACAATGCGAGGAAGGACGGGACGCTTCCGCCTGTTTCGCGTCTTCGGCGACCTTCCCGCCTTTCCATCTTGGCGACATGTTTGAATCCTCAACAATTTGCGCCGTCTGGTCGGGGGCAGCCGCCGTTAGGCGAGGATTCGGGCCCGGCGAACCGAGCAGGGTGAGTTCAAGAATGATTCGAGCAAGTGGATTCCTTGAGCCTCTTTATTAGTCTTGACCCACCGACCGCGTGCAGAATAAATTCAATTGATTCCCACACAGCGAGCAGCAACCAACAGGGACCCAAACCAATTGTTCTCATGAAACCCTCAACCAGGAACAGGCGCGACCAATTACGCGGAAAACGGCGGACGGATTGCTCGCCGTCACCCCGGTTCTCAACCGGCTCTCCCATCGCCCTCACGCCTGGTCCCTCTTTCCATGAACCGTCCATTGTAAACGCGCTGCCGACGATTCCCCCTCTCCCCTTCCGAAGGGGAGAGGGCCGGGGTGAGGGGTCCGTTCTCTCGTGCTGGTTCATGGTCCCAATGCGCGCCGAAAATGGAGTGGAGGCTCCCTATGAACCCTGGGCAGCCCCTCACCCCAACTCTCTCCCCCGCTCGGAGCGGGGGAGAGGGTGCACCTTCGGAAGCCTCACCGCTTTAGCGGCAACGTTTTTGCTGCTCACCTGGCCGTTTAGCGCCTGGGCCCGAACGGACAACTTTGACGATGGCGATGACGCCGGGTGGTCGCATGCCGACGTGCTCGCGCCATTTGGTGGGACAACAACTTACTCTTTCCCCAGTGGTCCATTCGGCAAAGGCTATCGAATTCAGTGCACCAGTTCGGCGGCCCTCGTGGGGATGTGCGGGGATTGCGGCACGGCAAGGATCTACCTCTACCGGACTAATGTTTATACAGATTTTTACGTGGCGACGGATCTCATAAACTGGGACAACAGTCTGGATCAGGCCCTGGTCATCGGCGCGCGGGTGACGAGCCTGGGATTGGGCACCGCCAACGGGTACGTGTGCAATTACGACTGCAACCAGGATGGCGCAGGCTCCGGAGACCGGCGCGGGGGTGAGTTCCAGATTAACCGAGTCGATGGGGAGAGCCCCACAACAATCGCGTCCGCCGAGGTGACGTTGGTTGCAGGGAAAGCGTATCGGATGACATTCAAAGGCGTTGGCTCGATGTTCACTGGACAACTTTATGATCTGGAGGATTTATCCGCGCCCCTGGTTTCGATACAAGCTGACGACGCGGCATACACCGAAGGTGTTTCGGGCCTTATTTCCTATTCGAGAGACGCGACCGTCAGCGATGTTACATTTGATAATTACGTGGCGGCAGTTGCCGATCCCGACGCGGACGTGGCCCCGGCAATCCGGCATCCAGTGCCCGGGACTCCGCAAGTGGTCACCCGCACTCCGGCGAATCGGTTTGATAATTTTCATCCGGCGTCGGGTGGCATCAGCTTCACGGCGCAAACGTTTTCGACGAACCAAATCAACTCCGGCGCCACTAAATTGTTCCTGAACGGCGCGGATGTCTCCTCCGCCCTGGCGCCCTTCCCCGCCAATGGCACGACCGCCAGTTTCAGCGCTGCGGCAGCCACGCTGGCCGACAACACGGTCTATGCCGCCCGCATCGAACTGCAGGACACCACCGGCGCCTTGAAAACCACCAATACCTTCTGGTTCGATACGTTCACAGAATCTTCCCTGACCAATTCTCCGGTAAAGACCGTTGAAGCTGAAAATTACAATTACTCCAACGGGTTGTACCAACTGGACCCGGTTCAGTTGTCCGGCTACGACACCAATGGCGTTCAAGTCAATGGCAACGGTGTGGGCTATCTGAATCTGGACGGCACACCCGAAGTGGACTACCACGACAACCGGACCTCGCCGGAATTCGGCTGGAACGATTATCGGGTTGATGATTTCGTCGGCACGCTACAGGGAAACCACGAGGACATCCAGGACCTCAATCATGCGGCGCCCACAACCCCGCCGTGGGCCGATCCGGCGCGTCCCAACGATCACACGCGGCAGACTTACGCTACGTTGAGCATGAAAGAATACGAAGTGGCCCGGACCGAAGCCAGCGAATGGCTCAATTACACCCGTGTATTCGAGGACACTAATTATTACGTCTTCCTGCGGTGCGGCAGTTTTGGCGTCCAGGACGTGAAGCTGGATTTGGTGCGGGGCGACCCGACGACCACCAATCAAACGACGACGCCCTTGGGGACATTCTCCATCCAAAACCATTTGATGCGGCTAAACTATCGGTACGAGCCGTTGCTCGTTTCAGGTGTGCCGGTGGTGGTCCATCTGGCCGGCACCAACACCATCCGGCTTACGATGGGCGGGACGCCTATTAAGGACAACCAATTGCTGTTCCTCAACTATTTGCTCTTCGTCCCCACCAGCGCCGGCCCGACGGTTTTCGACAACTTCAACGATGGTGATGACACCAACCCGCCTCCTGCGTGGACCAGATATGATCCGATCGGGACCATTTTAGGCAGCCCAAATGGGACCTGGAGTTTTCCCGGAGGCAATACCTATCGTATTCAGGCCGCGGCTTCCCCCGACCCGGCTCATTTGGGCCAAGGCAGAGCCGGCAGTCTGCAGCCCGGCAGTTACACCGATTTTTATGTGTCCGCGGACGTGGTGGGCTGGAATGACAACATCCATCAAGTTTTTGGGCTGCTTGCGCGGATCAGCAACCTCGGGCCCGGCAGCACCGCAGGTTACCTGTTCAGTTACGATCGCGGCAACCCCACCAACGCCACCGGCGGCGATATGGACATCGTTCGACTTGACAGCGAGAACCCAACCAGTCTGCCCACCAGTCCCAGTGGTGGCGATTCGATACATTTTCAGACCAATAAACAGTATCGGCTGGTTTTCATCGGCGCAGGGAATAACTTCACCGGACAGGTTTATGAATTGCCGAATACCTCCACCCCGGTGGTCAACATCACCGCCAGTGATCCCACTTATGCCAGCGGCGCAGCCGGGTTCACGGTTGCCAACAATGCCTCAGAGTCAGGCTACGATGGCCCTGCGGATGCGACTTTTGACAATTTCCTGGCCACCACTGCCGAACCGCGCCTTTCGGTCAGCCTCTCGCCAGGCGCCGTGACCCTTTCCTGGCCACTGATTCCCTTTAAGCTCCAAAGCAGCCCCAGCCTTGGCCCTCCAGATTGGACCAGCATCACTAATGGGATTGCGCAAGTCGGCAGCAGGAATGTGTACCCCGTTCCATCTCCCGCGAGCGCGCAGTTCTATCGGTTGATTTATCCATAAAGGTGGAGGTGGCGGCCGTTAGAAAGAGGGCTGCGGGTCGAGGCCCTGAAAGTCCTGCAAACAAGCGCGGAAAGATTGGAAGAAAATTGAAAAATTGGAGAAGGCGCTTGCAAAGCGCATCGCGCGGGTTTATAGAAAAGATGAGTACCTATTAGAACATCGCCCAAGCCGCGTTCGTATGAACTGGACAGATGGCCCAGCAACGTGGAAGCAACTCAGGCATCTGAGTTACCTGGGCTACAAGCCCGATCATCACCTGACCAAAAGCGAGGCCTCGGATTTACTCATCCGCCTGGAAGGAAAGGAGGGCAAGCCGCAAAAGGCGGCCACGTTGGTGGCAGCCGGAGTCCCTGGGACCCCGAGTTCAGGGGCCTACCAATTACGAGTAAACGCAGAAAATGCCAGGGACACACTTGCCCAGGATGAGCACGGCCAACTTCAGGACAGCGAGCATCGGCTCGGCTCAGCCATCGCCAAACGGCAGGAGTTTTGGCTGGACACATGCTGCGACGTCGCCCAGATGCACGTCGGCTCGAAGCAGGTGCTCGACCTTTACCGAAAATATGGCTGCCTCTTTCATGCGCCGACGCATTGCCAGGTCCAGGAGGTGCTCGACGCGTTGGACTCGGCCCTGCCTCTGTGGGACAGGGATCATCCGCACCTTTTCTACGAAACGCTGGGTCTGAATTTCCCGGAGCTGCTCCGCCGTCGGTGAGACTTGGTTTGTTCTCGTCCCGAATGAACTTGGTTTCGCCTTCTCGGACGCCGTGGTCAATCGAGCGCAACGCGCGAAGCGCCGGATTACTGAACCGGAGGCCGTGTGCACATGCAGTCGAGACTTGCGACAGCGGCCCGGCGAAGGTTAGCTCCCTGGTTCGCCAGACATGTTACGGCAAACAAGTCGTGAATATCAGGTTCGCATTGTCTGTGGTGGCCGCCTCTATCGGTCTCGCGGCGCCAGTCCGTTGCGGGGCGGTGGCTGGATGGCTCGTTGCCCTGTTCACAGGTGTTTCGTCGTCACCGACAGAATGAGAAAGGACACGTCAAAATGAAAAAGTGGGGTGGCTACATGTTCTTCTTTGGCATCGGCTCGATCATACTTTCGTTCCTTGGCATGCAGTTCATCATTCTGGCATGGATTGACCACTGGGGGCCGGTTGTGGGCTGTATCATTCGCATCGGATTGGCCGTCGTTGGCGGAGCCATGTGGGTCGCCGGCAAGCGAGCCGAAAGCAAGAACGCCTAACCCAGAGGCTGGGGTCGCCGGCGCCAATAGATGTTGCGCTGGTTTGGACTTGCAGATTGAAAATCGCAGTGGCTGGCTGGTCCCGGTTCGGCTGTTATGCTGTCAGCAGGGGTTCAAAGAGCATGAATAGCATCGGCACATTCTTACTCGGATTGGGCCTTACGTTGCTGGCTGCGGGCGCCGTCGTCGTTTGCCTGAGGCGTTCGCTGCGGCGCATCCTGGTTGACCTCTGCGGCACGGAGGCCCGCGGCGATTTCTGGACCGCGTTCTCTGTGGTGCTGCTCATCCTGGTGCCTCTGATTTTCGCAATGACCCAGCGGCCAGGCGGGCGCGACAGCGCAGGCCCGTTTTTCGATGTCACTCTGCAGTTGCAGTTGGCCTTGATCGGGTTGGTCGTAGCACTGGTCATCCTTGGCATTTTCCTTTGCGTTTTCATCTTCGCCAGGCCATCAGCGCAGTGAGCAGGATCTCATAGAGATCCGGGAGCCTTCGCGGCGAAGGACGAAAGCCTAGTAGTTGAGCGCCAGTGGGTGGCTGCTCCGAACCTTGGACGAGCACCATTCAGGTATTGTTGTGCCCGGCGGTCTTCTGGCTTAGAGCGTGTCTCAAGAATCCCCTCCCTCTTCTCTCCGGATGAGATTCAAGCGGAGGTGAACGCTGTCCGTGCCAAACGCCGCCACCGTCGTGGGAGCGGTAGCTGACACCAATGCCCTGGTTTCCAGGCTGATCTTGAGCGGGCGGTGCGTCTCAGACGGACCGCGGGGCGCGCCGGGTGACGCCTAGATCGAACTGAAATCTCTGATGCGGCTTCAACCCCGCGGCGGTAATCCATCCTTTGGCAATCACTACTTCAGCCGCGAAATGCAAGTCCAGGGATGCCGTGTGGAACGCGGCCAAGCGCGTGTTGAATCCGGCGGATCGAATTGTCGGGACGCCGCAAATCGTGCTCCCAAATCCTCAGCACCTGCCAGCCGTTCCTTCGCAAAGCGCGAGATACGGCGCGGTCGCGGGCCTTGTTCCGAACCATTTTTTTACGCCAGTAGTTTTTGTTGCTTTGCGGCGGTCGTGAGTGCTTCCTACAGCCGTGCCAGAAGCAGCCATCCACGAAGATCGCCAAGCGCGAGGCACGAAACACAAAATCGGGCCTTCCAAGAAGAGGCCAGTGCCGCCGCCAGCCGGAGATACGTCCCTTGCGAAATAGACGAACCAAAGCCAACTCTGTGGCCTTATTGCCACAGGATCGAATGCGCGACATCACCTCGGAACGCTTGTTGATGGAAAATACGTCTGCCATGAGTTGGCACTGTCAATTTGCGCTGACGACTTCTCCATCGTCGACCCACTTCAAGTAAGCAGCGCGGTCGTAGCCTGCTGATTCGAGCAAATCGGCCTGTGCGTCTCGCAATTCTGTTTTCAATTGTACGTCCGCTGCCAGTGCCTCATCCACGTCACAAATGTTGGAAACTGATTCAGCCAGCTTGACTGCGCACTCGCGCTCGCCTGGGTATTTCTTTGCGGGCAGACTCAGTTTTGTCATTCCGGTCTGGTCCACGGGCGGCGCCACGTTTGGCTTTAGCGCGAACGCAAGCGATAGCATCACCGCTCCCTTATACTTGTTTATCGAGTGGCGGTAGCTTTTGCGCATCGCTATCGTCCATTGTGGTTTGGCTGTTTGGCACAACACCAATAGCCACTTTCCGAGCGCCAAACCGAAGAGTTGCACCATCTGGTCTTCATTCAGGGCAGTTAGGTTCAAAGAAGCAGCGACGTTTCGAAACGCTTCTTCAGGCAACAGCTTCCTGATTTGCTCGGCAAAGTCTTTGTGCTTGCTGAAATTATCTCGAGTCGGGCCGCACAAGGTTTGCAAGCCTTCAGCATGGACGACGGCCGGTTCAACCACCGTCGTGAGAAAAAGCAGCCACTCGATTTTCTGATTTTCGAACTGATAGGCCAGAAGCCGGAGCAAAGCCTTGTAGTAATCGCTTGGGTCTTTGGCTGTGTTTGGGAACATTGAGCCGCAAAGGTCGAGGTTCACAACGTGATACGGCCCGTATTCTTTCAAGTAACGAAGTGCCTGCGACTCCTGGGAGGCAATAGATTCAAAGCGGTCCGACAAGACGCGCGAGTTCGTCGCGACGCGCGGAAGTGAGGTTACGGCATTGTTAGCGACGTGAACTCGCGTGCCCTTTTGATCCGAACCTTGGCTCTCGTTGAAACCGAGATACTTAATGTAGCAGTTCAACTCATTCACATCGCGCCAGAGAGCGCGCACGTCAAGCAGGTCTTCCCCGGGTATTACCAGACACCGGAGGGGATGTTCTAAAGCGACATTCCCAGGCAGACCAAGCTCGTCCCCGACGCCTGCGGTTTCGTCGAGTGACCACTCTCCTTCTTCCTGCTGCAACTGCTGCCGCCAATAGCGCTTGATCATCCGCGCCGTCAGCTCGTTCCATTGAAAACGCCGGATGTATTCTTTTTTCACACGATGCCACGGCAGAAATTTGTCGCGCGGCGGCTCTGTGTGGGCAGGCAACTCGCCCTGTATGATGTCGTCGGCAAAGTCTGACCCTTCAGAGCTCATGCGCTAACTTTCAAGTAAAACAATCTCGAGAATATCGCGGACAAGTTTCTCCTGGTCATCAAACGATAATTTTTCAAGCAATCCCCAGCCATGCAGAAGCTGAACAACAGCGACGGCTTTTTTTTCGGTTAGCTTTCGCCTCTCTTGTTCTGCAGAAGTGGTGTACTTCGCTGGAGTGGGCGGAAGGACTACATTTTTCCTGAGAGCAATCGTGCCTTCGCTGCGTAACTTGCGCGCTTCTGATTGCTTGGCCGGCTCAAGCAAAACGACTTCGGGAACGTCCTCCACCCCACGCGCTTTCAAAGCTGATTCGACCCTTCCCTCAACTTTTTCACGAACTCTCTTTCCCTGGGTCACAAGTTTTCGCGACCGCACATCGCTGCCGATTTCTTTGTGACGGTTGGCAAGCTGCCGCAACGCAGAGTGGAGCCATTTGACCAGATACTGGTAGTGCGGGTGAGCGTAGTTAAAAGACTCGCGGTCGATGTTTATTGCCCCGTCCAGGCCTTCGCGCACAAAAATCTCTGCCGTGATTTGCCGGGCGCGCGTTTGCTCAGATACTTGGTATCCCATGAATGTCCGATCAAAGAGTGCGCCCGAGGCATTGCCGACGCGTAGAATTACGCCCTGATGCTGCTTGGGAATTATTCGCGGCGACCAAAAAAGATACGCTTCGAACACCAATGGCCCGCCGCTCATTTCCACATGCTTCTTCTCAAACTTCTGGCAGTCATGACCTATGAACAGCAACGGGTTTTTTACAGCAGTCTTTGTCTTCGGGAGGTTTCGATACAGAATCGGGCGAAACAACTGCACACCGTCAATGAGCACATCAAACCGTTCTCCTGGAGCACCGTTGGGAGTTTTGAGTCGCAATGCCTTTCGCGGGGTTTGACTATTTTCAAGTTTGAGTCTCTTAGCTTGTCCTCGCGCACGGTTTTCGATTTCGAAGAACACAAATTCCTCGTCGCCAGCTAGATCAAATGGATGGCCTTCAAGATATTCGAGAGGCGCAGAAAGAGAGAGTGTCCAGAGCGTCTGAAGATATCGATCGAAGAAAATGTCCAGGTCGACTGATTCGGTCTCCACGGCGGCATCACGCACAGCGTTTACAAACTTCTCAAGACGCTCCCGCGGCTGATCGTTTTCGCCCCACGGCAATTTTGGTTGTACCTCAAGCAGTTCATCTTGCCTCGGCTTCATGCGACCGATGTGCCAAGCCGGCGGCTTGGTCTTTTCGACTTCGGCCTGCTCTTTTTCATAGTCAAGCTTGGTCCAAAGGTCGTCACTTGCCAGTTCGGCCCGTGTGCGCGGAAGCAGGTCGAGCAATTTGACTTCTGTTCCGTGAGAATTGCGGTCAGTTGCTCGTTCGCGCCAAATCCGTGCGTGTCCCGTCTCGATTTCGCGACGCCCACCCTCCTTTAATGGAAGCAGTTTCTGCTGCCCGCCGACGGAGCCAAGTGTGATGTCCGCAATTGTCCGGTGAGTGTCGCCTTTTGTTTTCGTGATGATGAGGAAATGTCGCGTAAATTGCGCAACTGAGAAAAGACCGATGCCCAGCTTCCCGATCAATTGCCGCCCGCCCGGGCTGCGGTTCTCATCGGTCTTGGCAGTTACGCCCAACTCCTTGCCTTCCTCGCTGCGTTTCACGCTTCCGCCAATGTGTTTTATGAGGTGCTCCAATACTTCCGGAGACAGGCCAAGCCCGTTATCACGTATGGAAATCTGCGCGAATCGCGGCGCATCAGTCAGAATGACTACTTCCGTCGCGTCAGCGTCGTATGCGTTAGAGATTAGTTCGCGCAAGGCCGAAGAAGGCTGTCTATAGATACCGTCCGTGATGCGAGCCAACACACGCTCGTCGGTAGCAAGCATCGTCTCCACCGGTGATCGCGAATTCTCTGACGCACGAATCTGCTCCGCGAGTGGGCGTTCCGGCAGGGTGGTTTTGGATTTAGCCATGCAGCCGGACAGGAATGCCGGCCAGCCCGGTTAGGACCGCCAGGACGGCTTTCGCCAGCGGAGGCGGCACAGCGTTGGTCACTTGTTCCATCTGATTTGCGAAGGAGCCATAAACTCGGAAACTGTCAGGGAATCCCTGAAGTCTGGCAGCCTCTCGCACGGTGATGCTGCGCGGCTCTTTGAAGTGTGCCGGGGGAGCTCGGTGACCGGAAAAAAGCGTGTTCGAGAGGCGTGTCGGATGCAGGCGGCGATACGACATTGGGCCAGTGCCGGGATCGATGGCGGCAATCTTTCTCATTACCTGATGGGAGTGCCGCATAGCAAAGTGATTGTGGGTGCCACCATAATCCAAATCATCACTATAATCATCTGGGCGAACGTCCGGCTTGGATAAACCCCGCAGCGCATTTTTCGCGCCAACCGGCTTGGCTTTGAAGCTCTCCAAACGTTTCATTACCTCTTGCTCATCCAACCCATGTTGAGTTACCAAGAAGAAAGCGCGCTTCCGTTTTTGCGAAACTCCGAACTCTGAAGCGTCCAGCACGATGTGCGTAACGTCATATCCGCCTTTACTGAGGATTCGTTCAAATTTCCGAATTCGCTCACCGTGCTTGACCGCAAGCAGCATGGAAACATTTTCGATTAGGGCGCAATCGGGTTGGAGCTTAGAAACGGCGCGAGCAACAGCGCCTAGCACTTGATTGCGCGGATCTGCTGGGTCTCGTGAGCCGGCGGCGGAGAAACCCTGGCAAGGCGGCCCCGACAGGATTACCGTCGCTTTTCCTGTGGCTTTGAAAGGCTCCAGCAGTTTTTCGCACTGTCCAAGGATCGTCTTCGACCCCACACTCCCTTTAATCGTCTTCGAGTCAGGAAAGTTTCTGGAAAACGTTTTCAGCGCGGCGGCGTTGACATCAACGCAGCCAACGATATGCAGGCCGATCTCCTTCGCAGCGAGCGACAGGCCACCTAGGCCACTACACAAATCGAGGACAGCCGCGCCAAATGGCTCGGGGGATTCGACGACAACCTTACATTCCGAACGTTTCAACGGTCGGTTTCCAGGCGACGTGTCTGTTCTCACTATTGACACAAATTCAGTGCCGTGGCCTCTCATTCAGCAGGTTGGGAACATGCGTCCAACCGCCCATCGGCCGCCGTGCTATCCGCTTTAAGCTCATCGTCGTCTCTCGACCCAACCAGCGCGCCACCGCCACTTTCCCCATATCCCCCTCGCACCGCCGTTGCAGCTCGTCGTTCTGACAGCCCGGTCGCTTCATCTCCTCCATCACCATGCGTTCCGCCTTTTGTTCGCCGTTCTCATGGTGGTCTGCTGTGAAGTGGCTGGCGCCCGTGCGCTCGGCAGCGGCCGGCAACCCTGCACAACACGCGCATGCTCGCACTGCTGTGGCAAAACGTCAATGGCCTGGGGGAGCGATTACGAGGGCGACGACGAGGACGCTTAGCACCGGGGAGCGCGTTAGAGTGTGTGTGAATATCAGCAAGGAACGGCGAGTGTGTGCGAAAAAATGCCCTCCCCGTCCCTCTCCTCCCGCGGAGGAGAGGGAGCGGATTTTTCAGACACGCTCTTAGAGATTGGTCTTCTACGCGACTATCGCTTCAAGGTTTTGAGGCCGGAGCGGGCTTCCAGTTCAAGTCTGCGGGCTTGACGCCTTTGATGTGACCACCAAAGCCATACATGGTTGGCTTGTATTCGCCCACAAAGTTGACATCAGCCTGCGCTGGCACCTCAAGACCCGAGGCCCAAAAAACGCTGTTCACTAACAGCCGGCGCAGTCCTTCGTTTTGGAAGTCGGTGGCGGCGCCCAAGGTGGTACAGAAGATCCGGTTGGTGTTGCCCGCTTCATTCTTATAGAAGCGTGTCCAGACGATGGGCTGCATGGGTTGGTTCTTGGGGCCTTGGACGGGTGGGTCGGTCGGATTCATGCCCGCCAACACTTGGCCACGCACCAGGACCTTCGCGTCGGCTGGCGGGCTGGCGGCGTAAACATCCGAGTTGGCAAAGAGGTCCGTTACCCCGCGCAAGAGCGGGTCGTCTCTGGCCGACGGTTCGATGATGCCTCGGGTGGCTTCCTTCTTGTGCGCACCGTGGTGGGCGACCCAGGTCTCGCCCAGCACCTGCTTTCCGAATCCTCCTGGCCAAATCTTGCTGTTATAGCTGAACCTGGCGTAGGGGCTCTGCGAGTTGTCTGCGTAGTTGAAGGCGTGGGTGCTGGTGCGTAGCGCGATCAATGGTTTCCCAGCGAGATACGCATCCACGAAGTGCTTCATTTGCGCATCCGGCCACTCACGAAACCGCAGCAGCATGACTATCACGTCCGCTGAATCGAGCGCCTCCGCGCCGGGCAGATTGGTCCTGACATTCGGATCAATCGTGCCGTCGCCGGGGTTGATGGCGAACAGGACGGTGCACTTGAAGCCGTGGCGCGCAGCCAGCATCTTTGCCAGTTGGGGCATAGACTCCTCAGAGCGGTATTCCTCATCGCCGGTGAGGAAGACGATGTGTTTGGCGGCGCCAGGTCCAGCTTTACCTTCATAAACCACGTAATCTGCTGTCCGGGCGCTGGGGCACGCGCAGAGATAGAAGAACGCCGATAAAACCAAGACTTGTCTGATGGTCATCGTAGTGCAAGCACAGTGTACGAAGCCAGCTCCCGCGTGGCCAACACAATCTCCACATGGTTCTGGTCTTCCGGACACGGCGGGCACTGTGGCGCGTAACGCGCTGCCTGCCCGCCTCCAAATGCCTTTGGGCTTTGACTAATTGGCCAGTAAAGGTTATAAAGAAATTGTTTCCCGCCAACTGTTTGCCGGATGTTTTGCATGGAAACTTGGCGCGGGAAAGGCGATGTTGTTATTGAAACGCGATGAGTACGAGCGATAAACCGCTGAAAATGGTCACTTGCAGCGGCTGTGAAGCCAAGGTGTTCATCCCGGGCGACCTGCCGCCGCTGGCCGCAGTGCCGTGCAGCAAATGCGGCACTTCGATCATGATGCCGATGCAACTGCGCCAGTTTGAATTGCGCAGCAAAATCGCTTCCGGCGGGCATGGGAAGGTGTATCGGGCGTTCGACACGGTCCTGGAGCGGCTGGTGGCGGTGAAGCTGATGCGCAAGGAACTAGAGGCCGACCCGATGGCGCTGGCGAGTTTTTACCGGGAAGCGCGGGCCTGCGCGTCGCTCAACCACACCAATATCATTCACATCTTTGCCTTCGACGAGCTGGACGGCCAGCGGTATCTGGTGATGGAGTTGGCGGATCGGGGCAGTCTGGACACGCGCATTGAAAAACAGCACCGCCTGTCGGAACTCGAAGTGCTCGACATCGGGACCAAGATCGCGTCGGCCCTGGACATGGCGCTCAAACATAATCTACTCCACCGCGACATCAAGCCCGGCAATATCCTCTTCAATGCCGATAACGAACCCAAGCTGGTGGATTTCGGCCTGGCGCGAAAGGTGGATGCTGAACCTGAGTCGGCCTCAGTCACCGAAGGCACGCCCTATTACGTTGCTCCGGAAAAAATCAAGCGCGAACGCGAGAGCTTTTTGTCTGACATGTACAGCCTCGGCTGCACGCTGTACCACGCCTTGACCGGCCATGTCCCCTTCGAAGCGCCGACGGTGGAGGAATTGGTCGCCGCCCACGTTCATACGGCACTGACTCCGCCGATTCTGGTCGTGCCGGAAATCACCCAGCTGACCAGCGACGCCCTGGTCAAGGTCCTGGCCAAGAATCCGTCGGACCGGTTCCTGAGCTACGACGATTTTTTCCTTGCGCTGACAGTCGCTCGCAGCAAGTTGCTGGTGGAGCACTCGACTCATCCACCCACCCAAGGCGTCAAAAGCAAAACCGGTTGGTGGCGGCGGTGACCGGCAGCAGCCGGTTACTTGTCTTTTTTGGTCTGACTGTTCTTGGTTTCCGCCTTCGGCCCAAGATGTACCGTCGTCGCGACCAATTTGCCATCATCGCCGGTCTTGATGTAGCCGCTGACTTCTTCGCCGACGATTGCGGCTTCCAAGGTGGCGGGCTTGCCGGCCTTGCTGATTTTGGATTCAGAGGTTATCTGAAACGTCCGCTTGCCGACGGTGATAGTTTTGGCTGTCTTGTCCACCCCTGCCAATTTCCCGTGGAAGGGCCCCGCCGTTTGTTTCTTGGCTGCAGGTTCTTTCTTTTCGGTGGCGGCCTTGTCTTTATTCTGCGCCAGAGCCTGCGCCGCCTGACCCGCAATCACGGCTGCAAGCAGACTCAGGAAACCTGTCTTAAGCACTGACTTAATCATAATGGTAGATTGATTCGATGGTTCGATGCGACGAAGCATTGCTAGCAAATCCGGACCGGGAAGCAAGCGTCTTTTGGCTTGAAGAAAGACGGGGACGCAGTCGAATGCTTCCCTACCAGCTACTAAGGACTCGCAAAGGCACCCCGGGATTAGTCCGGGTCTGAGGTTCTCCTTTGCTTCCTGGGGAATTCCTTGTAGGCTTGCCGGTTGTTTAAATCGGGAAATTCGACTCCGTGAGCAAAGAATTCATCCGCATTGGCGGCGTCCGCGAGCATAACCTCAAGAACCTCACGCTCAACATCCCGCGCGACAAGCTGGTGGTGATCACCGGCCTGAGCGGTTCGGGCAAGTCCTCCCTGGCTTTCGATACCATCTACGCGGAGGGCCAGCGCAAATACGTCGAGTCGCTCTCTGCCTACGCCCGGCAATTCCTGGACCAGATGCAAAAGCCGGAAGTGGATTTCATCGAGGGCCTTTCACCGGCCATTGCCATCGAACAGCGCAGCTCCGGCTCCAACCCCCGTTCGATCATCGCCACGACCACCGAGATTTACGATTATCTGCGCCTGCTTTACGCACATGTCGGCCAGCCCTATTGCCCCGAAACGGCGGTGCCCATCGTCACTCAGACCACGAGCGATATCGTGGACAGAATCCTCACCTTGCCGCCTCGAACGCGCGTGATGCTCCTGGCGCCGGTCATCCGCGCCCAGAAGGGTGAATTTCGCGACGTCGTCGAGCGCCTTTGCCGCGAGGGATTTGTCCGCGCCCGCATTGACGGCCAGTTGGTTGAGTTGGCCAACGGGGTCCGCGTCAAACTGGATGCCAAGGACAAACACAACATCGAAGCGGTGGTGGACCGGCTGGTCATTGACGAAAAAATCCGCGTCCGCCTCAGCGATTCCGTCGAGACCGCCCTCAAGTGGGGTCAAGGGGTGTTGCTCACGTTGCATCAGCTCCCGGAAGGCGACTCGAGGGCTTTGGGGGGTCCGACGATCGTGGAGTGTCGAGTGCCCGCGGCGACGGCGCGACAGCGCGACCAGCCGAGAGAAGGAAATGCAGCGGGGAGCACGCAACACCGAACAGGCCGCTCGCCCATCGCCGCTCGTGCCGTGCCCCTGGGGGCGGCTTCCGTGTGGATCGAAACTCTCCATTCCAATCGCAACCTCAGTCCTGCCACCGGCAAGAGCTATGAGCCGCTGACACCCAAACACTTTTCATTCAATGCGCCCGCAGGCGCGTGCCCGGTGTGCCATGGCCTGGGCCAGAAGATGGTTTTTGACGAAACACTGGTGGTTCCAGACCCGGAAAAATCCCTCGAACAAGGAGCCATCCTGCCGTGGCGCCGCGGCGGCAAGCGGATGCTGGGTTATTACAAGGGCCTGTTGCGCGGCCTCGCCACGCATTATCAGCAAAGCCTGGAAGTGCCGTATAAAACGCTGCCAGAGGATTTCAAACGCATCCTGCTCTGCGGTTCGGGTGAAACGCAAATCCAGTTTACGTTCTGGCGTGCAGGCAAGATGAGCGCCAATAACCGCCCTTTTGAGGGCGTGGTTCCCAATCTGCAGCGCCTCTATGCGGAGAGCGAAAGCGAGTTCACCAGGAACCGCCTCAAAGCATTCATGAGCCCACAGTTCTGCGACGCCTGCCATGGCAACCGGTTGAAGCCGGAAATCCTTGCGGTGAGGCTGGGTGAAGCAGAAGAGGCGCCCAGTGTGCCGCGCTGGGCGTCGGACGCCGCTTCCGAGGGAAACGCAGGCCGCGGCCTGCAAGCCGCAACGTCCCTCGCAGATCATCCCTCGCGGCTGACGCTCCCCGGCCTGTCCATCATGGACGTCTGCTCGCTCTCCATCGATCGAGCAGACGACTTCTTCGCCAACCTCAAGCTGACCGAGTTTCAGCAAAAAATCGCACAAGAGCTGATCAAAGAAATCCGCGCACGGCTGGGTTTTCTGAAGAACGTCGGTTTGGGTTACCTGACACTCAATCGTGAGAGCGGCACACTAAGCGGCGGCGAGGCCCAGCGCATCCGTTTAGCGACCCAGATAGGCGCGGGCCTGGTGGGCGTGCTTTACATCCTGGACGAGCCGAGCATCGGCTTGCACCAGCGCGACAACGACCGTTTGCTGCGCACGCTGGAAGGCTTGCGCGACCTGGGCAACTCTGTGCTGGTCGTCGAGCACGATGCCGACACCATTCGGCACGCCGATTACATCCTGGACCTCGGTCCGGGCGCTGGTGTGCGTGGCGGCCAACTCGTCGCGGCAGGCTCGCTGGCCGAAGTGCTGGGCAATCCACAGTCCCTCACGGCCAAATATCTTCGGGGCGAACTGTCCATCCCCATTCCCCGCCAGCGCGTCAAACCTTCGACCGAGCGCGGCTGGCTCGAAGTGCTCGGAGCGCGCGAGAATAATTTAAAAAACATTGATGCGCGCATCCCGCTGGGCACGCTCACCTGCGTCACGGGCGTCAGCGGTTCGGGCAAGAGCACGCTCGTGGACGACATTCTGCGGCGGGCGCTATTCCGGAAGTTCTTTGGCTCCAAGGAGCGCCCCGGCGCCCACCGGGCCCTCAAGGGCTTTGAGGATCTGGATAAAGTCATCGTCATTGACCAGACGCCCATTGGCCGCACACCGCGCAGCAATCCGGCCACGTACACCGGCATGTTCAATGCCATTCGGGACCTGTTCGCCCGGTTGCCCGCCGCCAGAATCCGAGGCTACGAATCTGGCCGGTTCAGTTTTAACCTCAAGGGTGGCCGGTGCGAGAAATGCCAGGGTGACGGCCTCATCAAAATCGAGATGCACTTTCTGCCGCCGGTTTATGTGACCTGCGAGGCCTGCAATGGCCGGCGCTACAACCGCGAGACGCTGGAGATCGCTTACAAAGGCCAAAACATAGCCGGCGTGCTGGACATGACCGTTGACGAGGCTGTGACGTTTTTCCGTGCCGTGCCCCAGGTCCACGAACCTTTGCTGACTTTGGCGGAGGTTGGCCTGGGTTACCTTCGGCTGGGCCAGCCGGGCACAACCCTGAGCGGCGGCGAGGCGCAACGCATCAAGCTGGCGGCCGAGTTGAGCCGCAAAGCGACTGGCCGAACGCTGTACATTCTCGATGAACCGACTACCGGGCTGCACTTTCACGACGTGGCCAAACTGCTGGAGGTCCTCTTCAAACTCCGCACCTCGGGCAACACGCTGCTGGTCATCGAACACAACCTCGAGGTGATCAAGACCGCCGATTGGCTCATCGATCTCGGGCCGGAAGGCGGCGAAGCCGGCGGCCAAATCGTGGCTCATGGTCCGCCAGAAAAAGTTGCCCAATGCCAGGCCAGTTACACCGGCCAATATCTGCGCCCCATTCTCAGCGCTCGGTGATGGGAGACCGGTGATTTGTTTCGTGGCGTACTTCTTCGCTTTTCATGCTCCTGGATTCACGCTTCGCCGCCAATTCCAGGGATTGCATTCACCACAGCGGCTGAATTACGCTGTTGACACCATCGCCCGGCATCTCTTATAAAAACGCCTTTACGACGTGAAGCAGATGACCAGGGTCTTGCAATGGGGTGCTGTAACCGGCGCTTTGAAGCTCCGAAGCAAGGTGCCTCCCTCGTCTCTGCCTCGCCACCAATGGCGGACACATCCGCAACGGCAATTTTGCCGCGGGCGACTCAACGTCGCCTGTTTCAACCAGGAGTTAACATGAACACGCACAATCATCCAATCTCTCATCCGCTCAGGCATCGCCTCGCGGCGTTGTCCTTGGCGCTGTTTTTAGCAACATCGGCCGGCGTTCACGCGGGCACAATCGTAGTCACCAGCACCGCCGACAGCGGCCCTGGCACGCTGCGCGAGGCGCTCGCGAGCTCGGCGGACGGCGACACCATTGACGCCACCGGTGTTGCCGGCACCATCCTGTTGACCAGCGGCCAACTGGTGGTGTCCAACAGTGTCACCATCCTCGGCCCCGGTCCCGCCACGCTGTCCGTGGACGGCAACGCCGCCAGCCGCGTGTTCTTCGTCCAAGGCGGTGTTTCAGCCACCATTTCCAGCCTCACCATCACCAACGGCTTCGCTAACGACTTCGATCACGGTGGCTCCGGCGGCGGCATCTTCAACGATCACTCGACGCTGACGGTCAGCAACTGCACCGTCAGCGGCAACTCGGCCAGCGGCCTCATAAGCGGCGGGGGCATCTACAACGACGGCGAGATTCCTGGGAGTGCGACGCTGTCGATCATCGCCAGCACGTTCAGCCGCAACTCGGGCGACTTCGAGGGCGGTGGCATCCACAACGACGGTTTCGTCGGCAGCGCGACGCTTTCGGTGAGCACCAGCACTTTCAGCGACAACTCGGCCGCCAGCATGGCGGGCGGTGGCATCTACAACGATGGTGAATCCGGCAGCGCGACACTGACGCTCAGCGCCAGCACCTTCAGCGGCAACTCGGCCCCCAGCGGCGGCGGCATCTTCAACGTGAATGGTGCGACGCTGGAGATCGGGGACACCATCCTAAAGGCCGGCTCGGGGGAGAATATCGTCAACTCCAGCGGGGCGGTCACCTCGCGCGGCTATAACCTCAGCAGCGATGCCGCCGGAGGCGACGGCACTACTGGTCCGGGCGGTTTTCTCAATGCTACCGGTGACATCCGCAACACCGATCCGATGCTCGGGCCATTGCAGGACAACGGCGGGCCGACGTTCACGCACGCGTTGCTCTGCCTCAGCCCTGCCATTGACCAGGGCAAGCGGAACGCCATCCCGGCCTTGGCGATGAACACCGACCAGCGCGGTTTCCCCCGGCCTGTCGATTTTGCCAGTATTCCCAACGCACAGGGCGGCGATGGCAGCGACATCGGCGCGTTCGAACTCCAAACACTTTGCCCCGCCGATCTACTGCTCAGCTTGGGCGCGGACAAGACCAGCGTCAAACAGGGCGACCAGCTCACCTACACGATTACGGTGCAGAACTTCGGCCCGGGCGACGCCAGCAGCGTGGTCGTCAACGACACGTTGTCCAGCGGCACGACGTTTGTGAGCGCGCAGGCCAACGTCGGCAGGTTCACGACGCCGCCAGCCGGCCAAACCGGCGTGGTGACCTGGTATCTGGGCAATCTGGCCAACGCCACCCAGCAAGGCGCGCAAATCAAGGTCACGGTGATTGTTCGCGGCAAGACGGCCATCACCAACACCGCCACGGTCAGTTCAGCCACCGCCGATCCGAACCTGGCGAACAATACCGCGTCGATTACGACCACCGTGGCGTCCGGCAGCGGCGGCAAAAAGAAATAGTCAGGGCCGGCTAGAAAAGGCGTCAGTCCGTAGTATTGAAACAAACCAGAGCGATCCAAAAGAACTTCCGCTGGTCGCGGTTGCCTTACCAATCACTTGAATCACTTGCTTGGCGTTCACAATCTGGATCCCATGCCCTGCTCTCCGGTCTCTAACCCTCCCAAAACAACAAGGCCGAGACGGGCATGCGTCTCGGCCTTGCTTTTGCGGATGAGGAACCGATCAGTTATGCGGCTGGACGTTTGATCCGTTGCCGTTGCCATTCGTGCGCGTCGGCTTTTTGCGCTGGCTGGTGCGCGTGCCGCCGGCCTGCGCGATCAATTATCTACCATCAACCAGCTCGTGAAACTTGCTCTGTTCGGCATCTCTGAGATCAATGTGGGCAAACATAACCTCAAAGACCCGCGCCTCGACCAAGCCGATAAACTGGCCGAAGCCGACAAGAAAACCCACGCCCAGGTGGATGTGATCGGCCAAGACCAGTTGCTGGACGCCGTGGATGTGATCGGCCAAGACCAGTTGCTGGACGCCGACGCCATTGTGGCCTCGCTGGCAAGCAAGGCCGATCTGATCTTGAAGGATTTGGAGTTTGTCGAGACTCGGCTGGGTCGCGATCCGCAGGCGGCTGAGCGGGCCACGCTCGAGAAACTCAAAACTCTTCTGGAAAACGAGCAGTTCATTTTCGACACCGGGCTGAGTGCTGAGGAACTTCAAGCCGTCGCCGCGCACAGCTTTTGCACCCTCAAACCGATCACCGTCGCGGCGCAGGAAGAACTCCAAGATCCGGAGGCGCTCCTGCTCAAAGCCTTTGCCCACGCCGGTTACATTTGCTTTCTAACCGTTGGCGGCAAGGAAAACCGCGCGTGGCCGATTCGCCGAGGCGCGACCGCCTGGGAAGCCGCCGGCGCCATCCATTCAGACCTCCAAAAAGGTTTCATTCGTGCCGAAGTCATCAGCTTCGACGACTTCCTCCAGGCCGGCGGCGAAACCCAGGCTAAGCGAGCCGGCAAACTGCGTTTGGAGATGAAACCATACGTGGTTCAGGACTACGATCTGCTGACCTTCCGCTTTAACAAGTAGCGGCATGGGGTCGCCAGTTCTGAGACTAGCCGCGGTATTTGGATGCGGCTCTGCCGTGCTGAGAAATACCCTGGCTATCCCTTGGGCCAGAAGCGGAGCCAGAACCGTTGCGGGGATTGAATGAGGATTTCGCGCAGCAATTGTTCCATGCTGGCGGCGCGGGGTTCTTCCAGTCGGCGCGCCAGCACCAGCGTGGCCAGATACGCCAGGGCCGCCGCAGCAAAGAACACGGTAAAACGGTTCCAGGACAAACCGAGCCACGACGGCGAGCGCTTCCCCACGGCATCAATGAGCAAGCCCCAGCCGATGGGGGCCAGGCCCAATGCCACGTTGCCCGCCACCGAATAAATGGCGAAGAAATGGTTGCGGCCCATTACAGGAATAATCGCCATAGCCAGGCGGGTATTGGACATTTGCACCAGCGCCGCCAGCAGACCCATGAGGAATTGCAGCGTGAGAACCAGCGACAGCTTGACTGGAAGCAGCCCGCCTGAAAGAGAAATCCAACCCCACAAGACCGCCAGCCAAGCCGCAAAGGAAAACGTCAGCACCGGTTTGCTGCCCAGGCGATCCAGCCGAGAGCCGAGAAACCACAAGCTGCTCAGTCCACCCAGAAACGCGGTTGAGGTGACGAGCAGGATTTTTCCTTCGGCCATGGCGGCCTCGGCTTTGAGGAAAGCGACAGTGAACGCCGTCATTCCACCGTAGGCGAACGACCAACCGACGATTGTGCGCAGTAGTTTCTTGAACGGCGGATGGCGGAGCATCTCCAGCCACGGCACCGGGCTGGAGGAGACGCGGACGTCTGCGGGCATCGGGGCATCGGGAATGCGCTTGAGAAAAGCCAGGCTGACCGCGCCCATGATGGCGCTGAAGGCAAACAGGATGGCGAACTGCCAGGGGCGGGGTTGTGGTTCGCCGGTCAGGCAAGCGGCGGCGATCAGAAAGGTGACGAAGCTGGCCGAGTTCTGCACTCCGGCGTCCCTGACAAGATATTTGCCGCGCAGATCGGGCGGGACCAGCGCGGTGATCCAAGGCAGCCAGGCGCAACTGGAAATGCCGCGCGAAAGATTGAAGCCAAACAAGAGCATCAGCATCAGCGCCAGGCGGTTTTTCGCATCGAGGAAACCGCCGGTCAACGGCACCAGCGCCATGCCGAAGATGAACAGCACCCGCGTGCCCCAACCGGCATACACGAACCGTTTGAAGCCCAGGCGGGGGATGTAGCTGGCGGCCGGAATTTGGAAAATGACCAGCAGCGGCATCATGCCGGTGATGATGCCGAGCACGGTGGCGCTGGCGCC
>WNGL01001495.1_pt1 | contig 37226 bp, 49 predicted proteins | sample 5400591 | NCBI WGS metagenome assembly WNGL01 (sample SAMN13153377, study PRJNA577476) | soil metagenome | isolation source: 80 cm soil or saprolite under Garry oak tree replicate 1 | place: USA:California | collected 2016-06-15
GCGACGGCGACGGCGGTGGCGGCGGCGGCGTTGGCGACGGCGACGGCGGCGGCGACGGCGGTGGCGACGGCGGCGACGGCGACGGCGTTGGCGGCGGCGGTGGCGGCGGCGGCGGCGTTTTTCAATGCATGCCAATCAATTTCTTTCTTCTTGCCATTTACTATAGATTGATAAGCATCAGCAACATCTTGAATCGCCCTTTTCGACGCAGCGCTTTTCGCATACTGCAAGACTCCCCACTTCTTATCGATCATCAGCCAAACAGCGAAGTGCGGCCAGACAAGCGAGAGATCGCGTCCGACTTCTATCGCCGAAAGGAACTGCTCAGGCCATTGTTTTGAGCGACCATTCGCCATTCCTTCGAAGATTCCATCTTCAAGTCGCGCAAGCAAGCGCGGGATGCCAAGCTCTCGCTCATACGCTGCATGCGAATCGCTGTGCACCGTGCAACCGATTCCACATCCCTTGCCATTCTCCCAATAGACTCCATGAATAAGCTCATCATTAAGGATGTGATTCCTTACGCGATTCAAGTAAAAATCCTTGATCTCTTGCTTTCCATGAAATGAGATTAACCGTTCCATCGTTCCCTCCTGACACATACCGGTCTGCGTGGAGCCGTCCTCTGAAGCACCGCCTAGTATGTACCTCAGCCCATAAACGCTTACGAGCGATTCGGTGCGATGCTTCAGACGGCGGCTCTACGCCGTCGCCCCATCCTGCGGTACATCCCTATCGCTCACGTCGGCTTCGCGCGCGGGCGCGTGGTTCGCTTTGGGCTTCGCGGCCTTACGGGCACGCTTAGGCTTCGCGGGACCATTGGCCTTCGCGCTCTTGGCTTTGCGAGGCTTGGGAGCCTCCAACGCCAGCGGACTCTTTGATCCTCGCAATGTGTTCAACATCACGCGGGAGCCGTCCTTGTTGAAGTACCAGCTCTTCCAGCCATCCACCTGGCGCGGATTGCCTTTCTTGTCCTTGCCGAGAATCGCACTGCCTGCGCTCGACGGACTGGTGTAGTCCTTGTCGTTCATCCGAATCACGCCGGAAGTGAGCACGCTTGCACTGTGCTCTTTACCACCATGATTCATGTAAATGGTCTTGCCAGCGAGAATCTCCGCATATGGCGCTAGCGTCGGAATGCGGCCTTCGCCTTTCGGCTTGTGGACCTTCTTTTCTTTTGCCATCATTATCTCCTCTTGTGATTTTGCTTCATGGAACCGATTGCAACTGCAAAACTTGAAAGTCTTCAGATCGGAGAACGTACAACCTAATCTTAATACCGGTCCGGATTTCGCTTCGCGCCCCCTCGCGTGAAGTTCTTCTTCGTGGCCGCAACGGCAAATCACGATTTCTTCCATTCGTTACCGCAAGAACGGCAAACGTAGCTTTTTGAGCGAATGCGGAAGTAACTCATCACACTCTTGCACTCGGGGCAGCGTGCGGTCTTGGTATCGCCGTGCGTTTGAGTGTTCAGTCCTTTCGCGATCTCAATGGCTTGCTTGCTTCTCATAATAGTGCAAGTCTCTATCTTCTCTCTCTATTTGTCAAGTGAAATCGTATCATGGCACAAATATTTTTAAATCCTTTATAGTGAGTTACTTAGAACTCCATCACGCTCTGCCGCAAGCGGTTGGCGGTTATCTCCACGTATTTTTCCTCAACCTCTATCCCCACGCAACTTTTGCCCATTTGCTTTGCGGCGACAAGAGTAGAACCACTCCCACAGAACGGGTCCAACATCGTTTTAATCTGCGGAAGAAAACCTATACACCATTTCATAAGTCGTATCGGCTTCTGGGTTGGATGATACTTGTTTCCGAAGTTATCGCTGCCGTTCGGCGAGAACGTGAGTATCCGCACCGTACCGAAATCAAAATTCGTCCAAGCGATTTCTCCGTCCGCGAGGTGCAGGCCACGCAATCCTTTGTCCCAAATCAATGGTGACTTACAAGAGCCAAGAACATCTCCGAAATAATTTCCACCCCAAATCACTGCATGAACACAGGAGCGTAAACACAACTTAAAAGTTTCTTCATTGGGGGCAACATCCCATTTGTTTATATCTCGTGCTTGTTCCTTTGTGATTGAGTTTCCGCCAGTGTTGTGCCAGGTGCCGATGCCATACGGCGGGTCCGTCAGGCACAAATCATAGATGCCGAGTTCCGGCAGCACTTCCCGGCAATCCGCGTTGTAAATCTCGATGCCCTTTTCGCTGTAATACGGCTTCATCGCTGCTCTCCCGGCATAAAGTACAAGCATCCCGCGCCCGTTTCGCTGGGGCATTGCGGGCAATAGTGGCTGCCGCCTTCCTCGATGGGGCGCACGCTCTTGAGGCTCTTGCCGCCGCACTTGGGACAAGCGGTTGGGTCAATACTTGAATTCTTCATCTGTGAACTCTCTGAAGATTCCTGCGTCTCCGTCGCGCGAGCGTCGCTTGATGACGTTGGCTCGAACAGGTTGTAGTTCGTTTGCTTCTCGTTGCGTTTCTTCAGCATCGAACAGCTCCATCTGCGTGACTATCTTGTGCACGCGCTTGCAATGCATCGCGATTCCCCGCTCCGTCCGCACGACGCGGTTGCAGTAGCGCAGCGCGCCGTCCTGCTGCGTCTTGACCTTGCAGCGGAAGCCCAAAGGGGGACCGCCTTGAGGAGAATATAATGGCTCAAACATGCGTCACCGCTCGCTGCTCCAGTAATCGCTCGGCATAATCCACGACGCAGTTCGCCAGTTCAGGAGGAATGGTGGCTGCTAGTGCGGCCGCTTTCCTCTTATCGCTTGGATACTTGCGATTGAATTCATTGCGCAACAATCGACGTTCAGCGATAGATGCTGCAAGAAATTCTTTCGTCAGCATCACTCCGTTCCCGCGAAAGTTTTTCTTGATGTTCTGTGGCAGTAGTGGTACAGCCGTTCCCCATAAGTAAAGGGACTTATATACCTGCCTCCCTAAAATAGTGCTTGACAAGACCGGGGGAGTTATGTACACTCTGAGCATGGGAGGTAAGCGGATATGAGAACTCAACCCACCAATGAAGAACTCAGAGAGCTTTGTATGCATTGCGGATGTGCCCGGATTCGACACCAGGGCATGGCTAGTAGAGGCGGTTGCCTTGGCCGTTCCTGTACCTACCACGTTTTCAAGGGTACGAAAGGGGTTGAGCATGTTTCGATTCGCCCCGCTCCGTTCGCGCCATCCTCGCACAAACTTGGCGTAGTGGAAGTAAATGGCAGGCTGTTTGCCTGCTCTTATGCCGAGCCGTTCCCCTCGACGAATGCTGACGTGCTCAAAGATTACGTTAAAGACAGACACGATTTTCACCCTTTCGATGAATCAACTGGCAATTTCGTTTCGATGGGACGTGCATGATGATTCGCCGAGCGATAGTAATTTTCTGCGAAAACGACCACGGCTTCGGGGATGTGACGTTCCCTGCCCTTGACCGTGGAGTGAATGAATTGCAGGGGGAATACGTCGCCCCGCAGACCGTTCGACAGTTGAGAAAAGCCGCCAAGAAAGCCGGATGGGGCCGAGTGAACGGCGCTGATTATTGCCCATCCTGCATGGAGTCTATGTGAGTCGCTCAACAATTAGCACCTTCAAACTCTTCGAGATGTACCCCGATGAAGCATCGGCTCGCGTGTATCTCGAAGGCCGTCTCTGGCCAAATGGCGTCACCTGCCCGGAGTGCAAGGGTATGGAGCGAATTACTGTCCGCAAGGACGGCTACTACCGCTGCAACGCCTGCAAACTGGACTTCACGGTGCGGACAGGAACTATTTTCGAGCGGTCGCATGTGCCCCTTCACAAGTGGCTCTATGCCATGTACCTGCTCGTTACCGCGCGGAAGGGAATCTCTTCGATGCAACTGGCGAAGGAAATTGGCATCACTCAAAAGTCTGCGTGGTTCGTCCTTCACCGTCTCCGCGAAGCGTGCGGTAAGGAACTGGACAAATTGCGCGGCTCCGTCGAGATCGACGAGACTTTCATCGGCGGCCTGGAAATCAACAAGCATGAGGCCGACAAACAGAATCTCGGACGCGGCTCGGTTGGCAAAACTCCGGTACTCGGAATGCGAGAGCGCGGCGGGCGAACGAAGGCGATGCCCCTCAAGTCTGTCAGCATGGAGGAAATCCAGAACGCCATTCACCGCCACGTCGAAGTCGGCTCGACTCTCTTCACCGATGAGCATGGAGCCTACAACGACCTGGACGGTCTGTTCTTTCGCCAAGAGCGCGTTAACCACTCTGCGGGTGAGTACGTTCGCGGGAACGCCACCACAAACAGCATTGAGAGCGTCTGGGCAGTCCTCAAGCGTGGATTGCACGGTGTCTACCACCAGGTCAGCAAAAAGCATCTTGCTCGCTACGTTGACGAATTTACGTTCCGGCTGAATCAGGGCAACGTCGCTCGCCACACGCTCCAGCGCCTCGACTCTTTCGTGGACGCGGTAGCAGGAAAGCGGCTCACTTACGAAAGGCTCACAGCATGAGCCATCCACTCTTTCTCTTAGACCGCGTGACCGACGTTGTGCTGTCATACCGTCCTAAACCCAAAACGAAGGCGGCGAAAAAACGCGCTCGCCGTAAGAAGCGAAAAAAGAAAAGGGACTAATGTATATAATTCCCCTTTTAATCGATTCCTTTATATCACGGAGATACAGATTTAATTCCGCGAGTTGCGCGGCAATCTCACGAAGCCAATACTCGGCATCACTGTCGTTAAACGTACTATTCTCAGCTTGGTTTCTTATCTGTTCAGGTGTTTTCATTCTCGTCTTCTCCTGGCTCACGTTCTTGTCGCCACGTGCTCCAATCAAATATTTTCAGCGCTACGTACCACTTATTATCCTTACGCCATGCTTTCGTGATTTCTTTGCGGGCGCTCTTCAGCGTCATCGTCTTGCAAATGCCTTGCTCTAGGCATTCTTTTTCGATTAGGGCTGATAATTGCGGCCCATCTTTTAGTGCCTCGCGCAAGTAATCCTTCGCGGCTTGAAGCGCGCCAGACTTCCCACTCCCATTGCCACTTAACGCGGATTCGGCGGTTTCTTCCGTCTCACCAAGCCAGTGGATTTTTGCGACTCCGCCGACGCCTTCGACCTGCTGCTCGACGATCTCATACATCAAGCTCTTTGGCATCCTGCCAATGTTCGTCTTGACGCACGCAAAGATGCAATGGCCGACAGTACCATCTTCGCTGCGCGCGAAAGCGAAGCAAGCTCGCGGCGCAGCAGTAAACGCAATCGAGCCTCCGAAGCGGTACATCGTCGATGCTTGCGTCGCTTTGTTCAAATGTCCGAGCATGATGATCGTCGCATCTGTGTTCTCAGCAATCTGCGCGAGTGGCATGATCGCTCTTCGGACTTCTGCGTTCTTGTGAGAATCGATATCTTCACCAAGGAAGGCATCGAGCGGGTCGATTATCGCAAGTGTCGCGTGCGTCTCGCGGATAATCTCCGCGAACTGCATCAAGTGCTGCGGGAAGGAAACTGGCTGCGCTACGCTCGTCAATGCGGAGATTATCCTCACGTATTTCATGTCTGCGCCAGCGACGCGGAGACGCGGCTTGATCGTCTTGTTAATATCATCCTCGGCGCTCAAGATAATGACGTTCGACGGCTCGTACTGCTCAAGTCCATCATCTCCCGGCAACAGCTCGCCCCTACTCAACGCCGCTGCGACCGTGTAAGCCATTGTGCTTTTGCCGAGGCCAGGGTCGCCGCCCCAGCCTATTAGCATCCCGCGCGGTAGGAATAGCGGCCAGCGCCACGTCGTTGGCTCGTCTTTACCGTCACTCGCGGCACTGACGACGAACTCGGCTTCGTTCAAGCGTCCATCAACAAGCACGCGCGCCGGGTCTTTCGCTCCGATTGATTTAGCTATCGTTCTGACTTCATCGTCTTTCAACGGTGGAATGAATCTATCCATGTTTATTTGCAGCATCGCGCGGTACATTTCTTCCGGCTGCAAACCGATGCGCCGCAACTTGCCGGCGATGCGCGTCATCTCCGCGTTGCGCTTCCCGCTACGCACCTTCTCCGGTATCTGGTTATCATTTAGAGCTGCTTTGCGGTGCGCAACGTTGACGAGATCAAGCAGCCACTTAGGGGCGACGGCGGGCTGCATCTCTCGCCGTATCTTGTATTGGCGCTTCGTTTCCGGGTGAATGCTCGGCGGTGCTACAACTTGCCCGCCATCACCGCGCACGTCGAGCTTCGAGCCGATCTCGCCGCTGGCTTGTGATTTAGTCCTTATCCCCGCTGGCTGCGCGAAATATAAATGCCGACCGCGCGATGTTTCGACTTCATATGTCTGGGGGAGCTTGCCGAACGTCGTTTCGAGATCGATGAGCGACGATTCGCCTTTCTCACCGTCAACGTCGAGAACGAAGATGCCACTCTTCTCGCCTGTCGCTATGCCGATGTTCGCATCGGGATATTCGCGGAACCAATCGTGGATTACGTCAACGTCCACCGAAGCGTTCGCGGTCCACTCCTTAATGAGCGGAACTTTACCGCTAAGCGGCACAACGCGCCAGCCGCGCTGCGCGTAACCGAGCGCTACATCAACGATTGATAGTTGCTTCGCCATTGACCGGACGCCCCTGTTCGCGCATGTATTCTTCCAGCGACAAGCGGTCGATCAATATGATGATAGGTCCGGCCCGCATCTTCCCTTTGCGGTTCTTCAGCTTACCAGCCGTGATTAGATTATAGAGATGGCAGCGCGTGTACGCACTGAAGCGGATCGCTTCGGCGACAGTTAATTCGTTCGGGAACACGTTTACACCCTCAGAAAAGCGGTTCGAGTATATACACTTTCTATAGCAAGTAAAGAACTTTTTCTAAGTAACCCGCGAGTCGTCCTACTCCCTAAGCGTACTCTTGTACTCTTACTATAACTCATAGAAACTAAACTACTTATCTAAGAGTACGTTTAAGAGTACAAGCCAAGAGTACAAGAGCCAAGAGTACAAGAGTACGTTTAAGGGTACGCTGTGTATTCTTACTATAAGCCCTTATATATGTAGTAGTTATTGGTAAGAGTACAAGAGTATAGCGCGTTATCGCGCGCGAGGCCTCTAGAATTGGCTAGACAAACTTCGAACGTTTAGCGCTTACTCTCGTCTTAGCGTGACTCTTCAACTCACAACTCGCGCTGTTCAGGACGGTCAGCGCGAAGTTGTCTTCATAGGCATCGTAGCTCGCCCCACGAGTATGGTGCCCGCTATTATTTTGAAAATGAATCAAATTTTTTCAGGAAGTCAAAATGCCTGCTGGCGGGAGACGTGATGGGGCAGGCCGTAAGCCTGGCGTACCGAATAGGTCGACACCTGAAGTACGTGATCTTCTTGATGCAGTCTTTGCTAAAGTCGATCCGGTTAAAAAGCTCGTCGATCTTCTTAATAAACCATTGGATGTTGGGACCGAGGCTCGTGTGTTACTTCGCTTGCTTGAGTATCGTTACGGGCAGCCTCAGCAGCACGTCGAGCTTAGCGGCGATATCGGCGTCGCCCATACGATCCGTTTCGGTGACGGGAAGAAATCAGATGAATCTTGATGTATGGTTCCCGCCTAAGCTGAAATTTCTTTTTACTCCATCGCGTTACAAGGCACCGTATGGTGGCCGCGGTAGCGCAAAGTCATGGAGCATCGCGCGAGCGTTGTTATTGATTGGCAAGCAACCAGACCTTCTGTGGCCTGGCTGGTCAGAGCAGTACGGTGCTGACGGCGTACGTATTCTTTGCTATCGCGAAACAATGCGGAGTATCGAAGAGTCCGTACATCAGCTTTTGACTGATCAGATTAGGCTGTTGCGGCTCGGTGATTTCTACCGTATTCAGCAAAAGAATATCATTGGCGCGAACGGCACAGAATTTTTCTTTGCCGGCGTCAGGCAGAGCGTTGATAACTTGAAGTCGTATGAAGGCGTGCATATCGCGTGGGGTTCGCAAGCTGAAGCGATGAGTAAGCACTCGCTGAATGTTGTGTTCCCGACGCTACGGCGCGATATTGTGATCGGCGACAAGAAATACGGCAGCGAGTTATGGTTTGACTTTAATCCCGAGTTCGAAGATGACGAGATTTACAAGCTCTTCGCAGTTGAAGCTAACCGCCCGCAGGATTCTCAAGTCGCGTTTATCAACTGGCATGACAATCCGTTTTTCCCTGAAGTGCTAAAGAAAGACCGTGAAGATTTGCTACGCCGCGATCCAGATGAGTGCCAGCACATCTATGGCGGCACTACACGTAGTACGGTAGAAGGCGCGATTTATAAGAAAGAGCTTCAGTCTGCGGAATCGCAAGGGCGGCTTACGGGCCGTGTGCCGTACGACTCGACGAAGCCAGTTAACACGTTTTGGGACATTGGCCCGGCGCATACGCGCATTTGGTTCGCGCAATCATTCCCGATGGAGTATCGCATCGTCGATTACGTTGCCGGTGAGCTTGAATCGCTCGCGTTTTACGTCAAGCAGCTACAAGAACGTGAGTATCATTACGGGATGCATACGCTGCCGTGGGATGGAGCGGCGAAAGAGTTGGGCAGTGGGCGGTCGATCCAGGAGCAGCTTCAAGCGATCTTCGGGAAAGAGCGAGTCAGGTGCGCGCGTCAATTAAGCGTTGAAGATGGTATCGCAGCAGTTCGGGCGATCTTCTCGAAGTGTTATTTCGACAATGATCGCTGCAACTTCACATTGCCAGTAACGAAGCAGATTGTTGGGCTTCGCGGTTTGCGCTGTTATCAGTATGAGTATGACAAAGATTTGCGGACGTATTCGCGCAAGCCGCTGCACGATTGGGCGTCGCATGACGCAGATGCATTCAGAACCCTCGCGACGATGATACGTGAAGAGCAGCAGCCAAAAGTAAAGCCGCAGCCTTCGACTGTCTCTCGTGGGATACGGTGGGGGTAGTATGGCTAAGTTAAGAGCCGCGCGTCGCAATAAGCTGAAGTCGAGCACGTTTGGCTTGCCCGGCGTGAGGAAGTATCCGATGCCCGACCGCTCGCATGCTGCGAATGCAAAGGCTCGTGCAACGCAGATGGTCAAGCGTGGCAAGTTAAGCGCGTCGAGCGCAGCACGGATCAGGGCGAAAGCGAATCGGGTGTTAGGGAGGTAGTATATATGGCATCTCATGGCGCATTAAAAGAAGTAGCAACACAAGGACCGCCAGTACATCGCAAGCCCGCGAAAGAGCTTTCGCATATCGAGATGCGCGAAGCTGAGAATGGCGGCGTGATTGCCGAACATCACTTCACGGCGTACGAGCATAAACCGGAGCCGCACGTCTTTGGCGACGGTGAAGGCCACAAGCTCGCGGCGCATATCGAGCATCATTTGGGAATTTCCATGCCTGGCAAATCAAAGACTGAAAATGCGGAAGAAAAAGAAGGCGACGAAGAGTAATTAGCGGGGGAGTGAGTGTGTGCCGAGCTACGGAGCAGAGAAGAAAGTTGTTCATAAGCAGTCTGCTGTCAAGTATCCGGCGACGCACAAGCTTGGGATGCGCGTTCCCGAAGGTGGTTCCGATTGCGCGAAGTGCAAGTATGTTGAGGAAGGAAATTGCACTAATACGATCTTCGTTAAATGGAACGGCTCTGAAGTTATTCCTTTACCGGTAGATGAGTATTGTTGCGATTTATTCGAGATAGGGAAGGAAGCGTAATGGGTACTAAGTGGTTTTCAATCGATGAAATAATCGCCGAACTGAAAAAGAAACTTCAGCGGCGCAAAGTTCGGAGGATGAAATGAGTAAGGGCGATTCAGAACACGTAGCGCAGCACGTGCATGGAGTTGTGCCGCGGCCTGAGCCAGCAGCGCCGCAGACTATCGAGCAGCGAGTAGCGAAGCTTGAAGCTACTGTTGCGAAGCTGGAAGCCGCGCAGCAAGCGGCGCGAGATGCAAACAAAGTTCCTGTAGCTCGAAGAAGCTAAAACAATGTCCCGCAGCGCCCCAGAGCCTTCTGAGTTCCTCGCAATGATGCAGCATCATTGGCGGGATGAGCTGCGCCGTTTGCGTACGCAAGCTCCGCTCTGGCGTTGCTTCGACTGCAAGCGCTGGATTCCGCGCGATGAACTGCCGATGAAGTGCAGCGAGTGCAGCGGGCCGCCGCTGCAAGGCAAGAAAGTCGGCTACCGGCACAAGAAGATTTTTCAAGACGCAATGGTCTGTAAGAATTGCGTCAACAAACACGATCACTTACGGAAGATGGTTCTTGACGCGATGTTCGAAGCCTATACGCACGGGCTTGAGAAGCGTTTGACGATGGAAGCGATGAAGAAGTTTGCTGGCGGGCAAGTCGTATGCTGAACCCTACTGTCAATCAAGTAGCGATCTTGGCGCGCGCGGCGAAGAAGATTGAGAAAGCTATTGAGCGCATCGGTTTTAGGCCCGCTACGGGAACGCAAGCGGTGCTGCGATGCAATGGAAGAGTGATGTTCACGGCAAATGTATCGATGCCGCCGCGCGAAGAGCAGAAGGAGTATGTGAACTAATGCCCGTTAAGCCCGGCCGTGCCGGCGTGAAGCAAGAGATGCATAAGTTTAAAGCTGGTACGTTGCATAGCGGCTCGAAGAAAGGTCCGCTCGTAAAGTCGCGCAAGCAGGCAATAGCGATAGCACTGAGCGAAGCAGGTTTAAGCCGTAAGAAGCGCAAGCGCACGAATGCGCATGGCCTTACTTCGACGCGGCGTGGGAACCAGCATGTAACGAGCGAAACTTATGCCTATCACCACTAGACGCGGATTCTTAGGAACACTAATTGGAGGAGTGGCTTTAGTAGCCGCGCAACCAGTATGGCCGTTTCGAGTGTTTAGCTTTCCAGCCGATATTCAAATCGTGCAAAAGATTCCAACTGGTAAGCGATTTCATCATGCCTATGACCCGCGCTGTCCAAAGCGATTGATTACGGTGTCTGATAGTTTTTATCCTTCCGTTTTGCCAAAAGCGGAAGAGGCTGACCGCTGGAAACAAATGGCAGACAATGATTTGATTCTTGGGGCGACGAATGCTTGAACAAAGCCCATCCTCGTCGCTCTTGAAAGAAATCCGCGAGAACTATACTTCGTTCAAGCTGGAGTGGCAGCCGATCCTTCAGGAAGGTGATAGAGACATTCTCTACGTCAGCGGCAATCCTTGGGACGAAAAAGAGCGTGACTTTAGGGATAAATACGACCGCCCGGTGATGACGTTTGACGAGCTATCGCCGTACATTAATCAATTAGTGAACGATCCGCGACAGAACAAGCGCTCGATCAAGATCAATCCTCGCGGAGCAGGTGCTACTGATACAACAGCGCAATTGCGCGAAGATAAATTGCGCGAAGCTCAGTACAATTCTCGCGCGCAGAGCGCGTTTACGACCGCGTTTCAAGGTGCTGCGGAGCGGTCGTATGGGTGGTTTGGAATTAACTCCCGTCTCGTCGCTGATGGCTTAACGGAAGAGCAGTACGCGGAACTGGTCAAGGAATCGCCGGAAAAGTTATTCGAGCAAGAACTTTACTTCTATCGAATCCCAAACCCGAACAGCGTGCTGCCGAACCCATGCTTCAGAGAGCAAGACGCCAGTGACATGACGGAGTGTTTCGTTGAAGAGAATATACAGCGTGCGGAGTTCAAGCGGCGCTGGAAGAACGCGCGTTTCATCGATTGGCAAGGCGATTATGCGGAGCAAGCTCCTGGTTGGCAGAAAGATAAAAGCGTTCGTGTCGCTGCGTATTACAAAGCGATTATCAAGAAGAAAAAACTATATTTGCTCGATGGCTTGAAAAATGTCGATGACCGTGCGGCGCTTTATGGCGATGAACTACCTGGCGGTGAAGACAAGTGGCTCGCTGACGAGAAGAACAAGAAGCGCATCCGACGTGACAGAACAATCGAAACGCGCCGCATCAAGCAATACTGGACGAACGGCCTTGAGATTCTCGAAGAGAGCGATGAGATTCCGATTCGCTGGATTCCACTCGTTTTAGTCGCCGGCAAAGAAATGTGGATCGACGATGGTGGCGGCGCGAAGCGTACGCTAATGAGTTTGATCCGGCTCGCTCGCGACCCGTTCATGGCGTATTGCTACATCCGCTCGCAAGAAGCGGAAGAAGCAGGTATGGCTCCGCGCTCGCCGCTCATCGGCTATACGGGACAGTTCGAGACGGACCGCGAAGCATTTGAGAACTTAAATAAGATTCCGCGTGGCTTCGTGCAAGCCGACCCCGTAACGGACCCTACGGACCCGAATAAAGTGCTGCCGCTCCCGACACGCTTACAATTTCAACCAAACTTCCAATCGTACGAGGTTTTTGCTGAAGCGTGCCGCCGTGCAATCCGTACTGCTTGTGGTGGAAGTGACTTGCCAACAGCAGCACAGCGCGTAAATGAAAAGAGTGGCGTCGCGTTGAAAGAAATCGAAGCAAACGAAGATCGCGGCACGTTTCACTTCGTCGACAATTATAACTTCTCTATGGAGCATGGGGGGCGTATTTTCGATGCGTGGTTCCCGTACGTGTACGACACGAAGCGCGAATTGTCGGTCATGAAAGCCGACGGCGCTTTTAAACGGCTGACGATCAACGACGAAGAGTACGAAGAAAAAGACGCGAATGGGCAAGCCGTCAAGCAGCACTACGATGCGGTAACGGGAGATCACGGCGTAACAGTTTCTACTGGCAAGGATGCAGCATCGCAACGCGATGAAGTAAAAGACTTACTCTCAAACGTGATGGGCGAACTTCAGCAGATTGCGCAGATAGCGCCTCCCGGTGCAGCGGCGAAACTCTTGGCGTTGAACATTCGTCTCGCGGCGCTCGGACCTCTCGGCGACGAAATGGCGGACACGCTCGATCCTCCCGACGATCAGAAGAAACAAGGCGCTGCGCTTCAACAAGCGCAGCAACAAGCACAGCAGCAGCAGCAAGTCATCGTTGAGATGCAGAAAGAACTTGAGAAGTTGAAGCTAGAAAAGGCCGGGAAAATCATCGATAACGAATACGCGATGAAGATGCACCAGCTTGACGTGGACGTAAAAGTATTGATCGCGGAAGTTACGACAAAAATGCAGAGCCAGAGCGAGCGTATGGAAGAATTTATGACCGTCTGGAAAGAGAATCACGGCGCCGCGCACGAAGTAGCAATGCAACAAGAGCAGCATGGCCACGAGCATGAACTCGCTGACAAGCAAACGGCTTTAGCGGCGCAGCAAGCGAGTACGGAAGGAGCAAATGATGGCAACGCAAGCACCAGCGGCTAGTAGTCCGCCGCAACATAAGGAAGTCGAAGATTTTAGCGAGACAGAGCGCGCTGCATGGTTGAAAGATGGCACGATGCCGCTGCTTGAACAAGATTCGCCGAAAGAGGACGCCTCGGCAGCGTCAACACCCGATAAGAAGCCAGGGTCGGGGCCTGGCAAAAAAACCAAATCAGCGGAAGAAGTTAAACAGGAACAAGACAAGAACTGGCGCGCGCTTGAAACCGAGCGCGATACTCTGAAAGTTGCACGTGAAGCTGCCGAGAAGGAATTGGAAGAGTATCGTACCGGGAAGCGCAAGCCGGAAGAAAAGAAAGCTGACGCTAACGCTCCGAAGCTGCTCGAACCGCCGAAGCGCCCTCGCATGATGGATTTCCGTAACGGCGAAGGCAGTCTCGACAGTGAGAAGTACGAGCTAGCGCTCGACAAATACGAGACGGACAAGGAAGCATATACGAATCAGCAAGTTCAGATTCGTACTGCTGCGCAACAGCAAGAAAATTCGATCAAGACGTGGCAAGCCGAGCTGAAGACGAAATACGGTGAGAAAGCCGATGGAATCGACGTAAAGAAGACAGTGGACATGCTCGCGGGTACGCTGCGTGAAGCGCCTGCTTTCTTCATGTTCTTGAACGATTCCGAGGTTTTTACCGATCTCGTTTATGTGCTCGGGACGGACCCGAAGCTCGACGAACTGCTTGCTGAAGCGAAAGACCCGAAGACGGTGACGCGCGCGATCAGAAAGCTCGTCGCGCTAGAAGCTGGCGTGAAAGCTGAACTCACAAAGCAGGCAAAAGAATTGCCAGACAAGAAAGAAGAATCGGCGAGGAAACTTACTGGTGCCGGCAAGCCCCCTTCGGAATCGGCTGGCGCTGCGTCTTCCCCTGCCGATGATGGTTCTTCCGACGCCGCATGGAAGCGCAAAGACTTAAGCGCCGCCGAGCGCGGTGAGCTGTATCGCGAACGTAAGAACAAAGAAGATCGCGAAAAGCGGAAAAAGAAAGTCAACTAGAGCGAAGCATAGCGGGGGAGCCGCCCGCAAAGAGTGAACAGAAATGGCAGAAGGCCAATATGTATTTCCCGATTGGGTCGCCGAGGAAGCTCTCCGCCTCTTGATCAACATGCTTGAGATTTGTCAGTACATGAACACGATGGACAACAAGGAGTTCGAGCGCGAGTTTCCAGTCGGTGAAGTCATCAGAAAGAAACTCCCGCAGCGCTTCTTGATCCGTGACGGTTTGGGTTATTCCCCGCAGCCGATCAACCGCATCAACACGACCGTAGCTTGCAACCAAATCTTCGGCGTCGATTTCGAGTTTGATGATTTCGAACAAGCTCTGCTTATGGAGCGTTCGAAAGAAGAAATCTCGGAGCAGTATCTTCAACCGGCGATGGAGCAAATCGCGCAAGAGATGGACACGCGCGCTGCGCTCTTCGCATATCAGAACGCGAACAACATCGTTGGCGCGCTCGGGACCGACCCGAACTCGGCAACAACGTTCATGCAAGCACGGCAGCGCCTCAAGAACTTGGCTGGAGCGACTCGCGGCAGCGACAATGCGATGATCGTTCCGTCGAGCGTCTATACGGCGCTCGTTCCGGTTCTACAAGCGTTGCTCAATCCCACGGACGAGATCAGCGAGCAGTACAGGGAAGGCGCGCTTGGCCGTTTGTGGAACTTCGATTGGTACGAGTCGGAGTCGCTCTTCCGTCACACGGCAGGCGTGATCGCCGGTGGCGCGACGCTGACGAACGCAAGCGCCGGCGGTACGCAGCTAACGATCACGACGACAGCCGGCGATGTTTACAACGTTGGCGACGTTTACGGCATCGCGAACGTCAATGCTGTTAACCCAATGACGCGGCGTTTTGTTTCCGCCGTCCCGAAGACATTCGTTATCACTGCTCCACTCGTTGCAGCAGGCGGTGGTGCGGACGTTATCAACATCTCTCCGGCAATTTTCCTTCCCGGTTCGCAGTATCAGAACGTCGATTCGACGCCTGCTGCCGGCGCTGCGTTAACGCTCTTCCCCGGCACTGCGGCCCCGAGCGGTAAAGCCGGTGCTCAAGGCTTGTGGCTCAATAAAGACGCCTACGCGATGGTTGGCTTGAAGCTGCAATCGCCGAAAGCGACGGAGTTGACTTCGCAAGCACGCGACAAGAAGACGGGCATCCCGATACGCTTCGTCAGGATGTATTCTCCGACAGAAAAGAAGATGACCAATTCATGGGATACATTAATTGGTTTTGGTCAATACTATGCAGATTCCTGCGCAGGGAGGGTGCTCGCCGGTTAAGGGAGCTTACAAGCTATGAAAAACTACTTCAAACTTGCAGTTCTTTTGGTTCTGCTCGCGTTGTCGTGCGTGACAGCTTCAGCGCAGCAGAACTTTCTCGGTCAGACGACGCTCTCCGCAGCGATAGCAGGTTCGCTGCTTGGACAAGGCGTTTCGGCCACGACTAACCCGCCGCCACAGCTCGTGCAAGTGGCTTCGGCGACGGGCATCGTCGGCCTCAATCCGAACCTTGGCATCACGGCTTCGCAACCGAACCGCACGGCACTATTCATTGGTCGCGAACAGATGCTCGTCACCGCCACGAACGGGACTGTTCTAACTGTCGTGCGCGGCGTCAACGGCACTGTCGCTGCTCCGCATCCGAGCGGCGACATGGTGCTGTTCGGCCCTTCGCGATTCTTCTACAATTACGATCCTGGTGGGATACCAACAGCTAACGGCGGAATTTCCGGCGTCGCTTGCACGGCGGCCAACGTCGTTGTCTCTCCGTGGCTCAACGTTCGCACTGGCGGGCAATGGATTTGCTCGTCCGTGACAGGGACATGGGTACCTGGCTGGAACAACTCCGGTCAAGACAATCTGATGGCGACAGCCGCTATCGTCTCAGCCGCTGGAACGAACACGCCGACAGGGCCGTTGTTTACAGTCTCAGGCACGGCGGCAATCGTCACTTGGGCAATCCCCATTGGTTTTAACGGGACAGCTTCAGGTGGCGGCTGCTTCGTGACTATTCCTACCGGTATTTGGACATGGACAGCAGCAGGGAATATCGCCGTCGCGGGAACAGTGACGGCAGGAAACAGCGTACCAGTAACATGGTGCTGGAACGCTGCAACATCGAAGTGGGTGCCGAGCCGCATCGCGTAGTTCAACAATTCAACGCGGGGGCTGCGCTGTTCCCGGCAGCCCCTCACATTTTTCGCTTGAGAGGAAAAAGAAATGACTCAGATTCAAACGCCACGACAGCCGAATATTATTGCAGGCCCGCGCGGAGTTGGCGCACGCAGCGCAGGTGGAGCATATTCAGCCGATGCGCAGCAAGATTTGATCGATACTGACCCGTTTCAAGCTGGTCCTATTGAGCTTTCTGGCACTACGGATGTCCTCAATCCGCAAATTGGTGGAAACTACATTGTCAAGACCGGCCAGATAAATGCGATGACGCTCGCGGCTCCACGCGCTGGTATAGATGACGGCGTGACGATTGGCGTGTTCTCTGACACTCTTTTTGCGCACACGATCACTTGTCCTGCGGCGATCATTGCCGCTGGAATAGCAGTGAAAACTGTCATCACGTTTACAGCTTTCAAGGGTAGCGGAGTTCTCTTGCGAGCTTATAACGGTGTTTGGCAGATTATCGGTCAAGGTTTTACTGCCGTTGGATTGGCATAAGGAGAAGTCAATGGCAAAGAAGAAGCGTCTCACGATCAAAGAATGCAAACAGCAATTTCCAGAAGCGTTCCAAGACGCGAACGGGAAAGCTGACAAGCGCATCGACGAAAACATGGAGCGCATCATTACGCACATGATCAACGAAGGTGAATCACCGCTCGACGCGAAGCTGAAAGCTTTGTGCATCGCGAAGCCACCGGATCATTTCTCGCAAGTGCCTTCTGCGGGAGCTTGGCCGAAGCTGCTTTATCACGAAAGCGGCGCGGTGAAGAGTGTTGAAGACGAAGAAGAGTACGCCGACGTGATGAAGCAGAAAGGCTGGTTCGCAAAGCCTTCTGCGAAGCATCTCGACAAATTACAACGTGGCTCGACACCGCGCGACGAGAACATCAAACGCTTAGAACGCGAACTTGCTGCGGAATTGAAGCAGAAAGAAGCAGAGCGGTCGGCAGAAACAGCGGCGGCGTAAGAAGGAGCTAGATGCCCGGACCAGTTTTACCCCCGGCTGGAGGTGGTGGAATTCCGGCAGGATCGTATCTCAATCCTGGCGGTACTGGCTCGTTCAAGTTTCTTGACATTTGCAAGATGGCGATGGTAAAGATCGGCGCTATCGACCCTTACGATATTCCCGAACCGCAAGAGATCGCCGACGTACAAGCGCAAGCGAATATCTTGACTGATTCATGGAACGCTGCGCGCGATTACATTTGGGCGAATACGTTCTTTACGGGGTTGTTAACGCCGAACCTTCAGCCGCATTTGATCGGGCCGACAGGCACGGCCGGTTTCAACCAAGCGGCGGGAATTTTGCAGCGCCCTGTGAAGATTCTCGATGCGAATATTTTGCTCAATGCGCTAGCCGGACCGCCGTGGATTGGGCAAACCACTGTGCGGCTTACTGTTCACGTTCATCAAGACAAGGGCAAGTGGTGGTCATCAAAGAAGGCTCCTGGCGTGCAGAGCGTCACGCCTACGGATATGTACTACGAGGAAGACTACCCAAATGGCTCGATGTTCATTTGGGTCGTTCCGACAGTAGCTTACCCACTTGAACTCTTACTGCAAACATTGCTCGCGCAGTATCAGTTGAACGACATGGTAACGCTCCCGCAAGGTGGATTGATGGCGTTCGTCTATTCGCTTGCGGAGATGATCGCGCCGGACTTCGACTTGCCGTGGACGAATGCGCTAGAACAGCTCAAGCGCTCGGCGTTGAGGCGCTTTACGCGTCTTAATATTACGTCGCCGATGATGAGCACGCGGGATGCAGGCTTGCCAGGCGGGCGGCAAAGCGGGAAGCGCAGTGATTGGAATTATAGAAGCAAACAGACGAATGATTAGTATGGCGGTGTAAAATTTCTAGATTTGGATTCTGTTCCGGCACGTACACTTCGCAGTCGGTAAGCGCCGACGCGCAGGAGTGTATCAATCTACTGCCAGAAAAAGTCGAGAGCGAGATGGGTGTCTCAGCAATGACGCTTTACTCGACACCCGGCCTTTCGCAGTTTAATAATCCCGGCGGGAATCAAACGCGCGGGAACTTTACGATCAGTGGGCGAAGCTTCAAAGTCGTTGACGCGACGCTTTACGAGGAGCTGGCGAACGGAAACACAAATGCGCTCGGTAACGTTGGTAATGATGGTTCGCAAGTCAGTTTTGTAGCTTGTCCGCAGCAACTTGCGATTGTTAGCGCGGGGAATCTCTACGCTTATCAGCTTGCGACGCAAGTGTTTCCGGCGATTGTTGCAGGAACTTTTACCGGGCCAATTATAGGCCCGTGGCAGCCGCAATCCGTAACGCAAATCTCGTATATCGATGGATTTTTCTTTCTGCTCGTTGCTTCTTCGCAGACTATATACGCTTCGAACGCTTTCGATGCTACGACATGGCCGCCGCTTGCGATCAAGACAATCAATACATTCGCTGATAATGTCGTCGGGATGATCGCTGACCATCGTTTCTTGTGGCTTGCCGGCGCGAAAGAAACGGAAGTTGATTACAACGTCGGAGCGTTCCCGTTTCCACTTGCAGCAATGCCTAGCGGTTTCATCGAGCAAGGCTGTGGTGCGCAATTCTCGATGGTCGAACTTGATAACGCTATCTTCTTGATCGGGCAGCGCAACGATCAAGGCCCAGCGATGGCATTCCGCACGAATGGCTTTACTTTCCAGCGCATTTCGACACACGCCGTAGAAACGGCGTGGCAATCTTACGCGAAGATTTCCGATGCGCGCGCATTCACTTATCAAGAGAACGGGCATTCGTTTTGGGTCATTACATTCCCGTCAGCACAAGCTACATGGAGTTACGACACGTCAACGGGTTTCTGGCACAAGCGCGGTTTCTGGAACGCTGCGCTAGGAGCGTATCAAGCGGCGCTGCCGATCTGCCATACGTATAACTTCGGAAAGCACCTTGTTGGTGATCGCCAGAGTGGACGAACATATCAAATGTCCTCTCCCGTGCAAGCGGGAGGCGGGTGGAACTTCGTTACCGATAATGGCGCATTGATTCACCGCCTGCGTCGAGCGCCACATATCAACAGCGAGCATCAATGGATGCGCTATAGCGAGTTGGAGATTTATCTTGAAACGGGACTAGGACCGGAACCGCCCCTGCTTGATGGTGCGGGCAACGCTCGCGGACCGCAGCTCTTTCTTCGCATCTCGCGCGACGGCGGGCATACTTACGGCATGCAACGCGCTAAAGATTGTGGCCTGGCAGGCAAGTATCAGCAACGCGTGTCGTTCAAGCGGCTTGGTAGGGCGCGTGACTTCGTTCCCGAGATTACGTGCAGCGACCCTGTTCCATGGCGCTTCATCGATGCGTATATTAACCCGAAGACACAGCCATCGCCACGAAAGCGTTTGACTCATCAATATGCGGAGGTCGCTTAATGGCCGCGAATGTCACTACGCTGCAATCGCCGTTCCGAGCACCGACAGAAACTCCTATCGTCGATAAGAATAGCCAGATGTCTTTCACGTGGGTGCAGTATTTGCAGATTTCTGCGCAGCAGCTCAAGACGCCAGCGAATCAAGCAGCACCCGCGAGCGCAGCGCAAGCTGGGCAGAACGGTCAGATGGCTGTTAGTAATGGATTTTTGTACGTGTATGACGGAGTACTCGTGAAATGGATCAAGTTTGCGCCAGTGCCTTTTTGAATGGGAGTAAAAAGTGATTCGTTGTGCTATGGTATCGGATATTCCGAGACTAGTCGAGATGGGAGAGCATTTTCATTCTTCCAGCACTTACAGCAAGTATTTGAGCGGAAATCCCGAGCAGATGCGTAAATGCGCCGAGAAAGTTCTCGAAGGTGACGGCTTGATCGTTTCCGAACGCGGTGGGCAAGTCACCGGAATGCTCGGCTACATCGTGTTTCCGCATTTCATGTCCGGTGAAGTCATGGGCGGGGAAGTTTTCTGGTGGGTCGAGCCGAATCATCGCGGCGAAGGGCTAAAGCTGCTGCGCGCCGCCGAGAAATGCGCACGAAGCTCTGGTGCGAAACGTTTTCAGATGATCGCGCCGAGCGAGGAAGTGGAAAAGATTTACGAGCAGATGGGATACGAGTACGTCGAATCGACGTATCAGAAGCTACTATGACGGAATTGCTTCAATTTGAAAACTTTGCCAGCGACGCTGATTCCGTTCGCAATGCCGTCGTAAAGGGAGGTTTCTCGACCGAGAGAGGGCCGGACGGCGCTCTTTACAGTGGGATCAGCCAGTATCCCGTCCCGCAGTGGCACGAACGCATCGCCGCGCTTCGCGGGAAAACTATCGTTCCAAAGATTTCTTGTTTTCGCCTTAATCTGGCGGGGGAATTGCCGCACAGCTGGGTGCATTCCGATGACATTTGCGCTTCGTTCGCAAGCGTTCTTTATCTTAATACACTGGATCAATGCAAGGGCGGAACTGCTTTTTGGAAGCATCGTGAGCTTGGGACGGACAGGCTCGGAACCAAGGAAGAACTCACGAAACATGGGATAAACGCCGACGCTTTTTATGCGGCGATGACGCGTGAATGGAAGATTCTGGATCGTTGGGAGCAAATTGGATTCGTCGCGATGAAGTTCAATCGTTTCATAACTTACCCGACGTGCTTGTTTCATAGCCGTTACCCGCATGAAGGTTTCGGAAGTGGTCCTAAGGATGGCAGATTGATTTGGATTTGCTTTTACGATGAGGCGGAGAGTGAATGAGCGTAGCAACTAGCACGGCGATCATCGGCGGTTCGCTTATAGCTGGAGGCATCGGCGCTGGTGCTAGTCTTTTATCCTCTCGCACGCAAGCAAATGCCGCGAAGTCAGCAGCGCAGCTCCAATTCGAAGAGCAGCAGCAAGCTCTGGATTTCCAGAAACAGGAATGGCAAACACAGCAAGGCAACATGGCCCCGTGGATCAAGGCGGGGCAAGGAGCTGTCGGCACGCTCAGCGGTTTGCAAGATCAAGGGCTTGCTGGTACTGGACCGCTCGCGCCGTGGACCGGGCAGTTCACTGCCCCAACGCTGGCTCAAGCGCAGCAAGAACCTGGCTACAAGTTCGCGCTGGAGCAAGGCACGGGCGCGCTCACGAACTCAGCTGCCGCGAGCGGGAACTTGCTTACCGGAAACACTGGGGAAGCGCTTCAGCAATACGGGCAGCAGTTCGGCGAACAAAATTATCAGAACGTCTACAACCGCGCGATGCAGCAGTATCAGCAAGGCTACAATCAATACCAGCAGAACCAATCGAATCTTTTCAACCGTTACGCTTCACTCGCGGGACTGGGACAGACTTCCGCTGCGCAGCTTGGAAGTGAGGGACAAGCGGCCGCTGGCAACGTGGCTAACATCTCGCTTACTGGCGGTGCGCAGATCGGTCAGCAGCTCAATAACATAGGAGCAGCGCAAGCGAGCGGCTACGTCGGAGCAGGGAACGCTTTTGGTGGCGCGTTCGGGAACTTGAGCCAATACGCGATGTTACAGAATCTCTTTCATCCACAATACCCTCCTGGTCAAGCTCCTGGCGGGAATACAGGTGATCCGGCAGGAGACCCCTACTATGGGTAGCATTCCTCTCCCTGCGCTCGCAGTTCAGCAGCCACCGTCGCTGCTTCAGCAATATGCAGAGTTGTCTAGGATTCGTAGTGCGCAGACGCAACAACAAACGGCGCAACTCCAGCAAACTGGCTTGGAGCAAGAGAATCAGCAGCGAGCAATAGAATTGCAAGATTCACAAACTTTACGGAGCCTTGCTCCAAATCACATCATTAAAGATAAAGATGGGAACGTGACTGGCTTTGACATGCCTGGTCTTATCAACGAAGCTGCTGGAAAGCAAGTTAATCCTAACACGCTGACTAAGATGAGCAATGGATATGCCGAGTCGGTCAAGAATCTCGCGGCGGCGAGCGAAATGGTTCGCAACAACGAGATGGCGAAGAATAAAGCTGCTTATGAGCTTCTTGAAGGCATGCGCGGCGAGTCGGACGTAACGAAGCGTCAAGGCGTACTGCAAAACGGCTTGCCAAATCTTCAAAAGCTGGGATTCGATACCTCAAAATTATCTGGTATTCAGCTTGATGATAAGAGCTTAACGAACGCCGAAGCGTCCATCGGAATGCACGCTCAGCAGATCGCGGATGCGAAGACGCAGGCGGAGACGTTAGAAAAGCAACAGCAAACAGCGACGGCAAAAGCGACCGAGTTACATACCGAGATGGAGACGGCGCAAGGCGGTCCGCCAGCTACGCGCTCGATGAACGACTGGCTAGCTAAGAATCTTGGAAAGGGGCCTTCAGATTACGAAGAGCACATGAAGAAGATCGTGCCGGCGTTCAATCTTGCTATCGCTGCGAATACCGGAGCCGGTTTGCCTTCCGCCGAGGTTGCGAAGAAGTTCGGCATGTCTTCCGAAGCGTTCGATCAAGCTGCGGAAAAGTACTATCAGACTGGCGCGATGCCGCAGATGGGGCGCGGTCCCGCTGGCATGGCGCTTCAGCGTGCGGTGATGAACCGCACGGCGGAGCTTCACGCGGGGGCATCGCTTGCCGAGGGCAGCGCGGAGTATGCCGCGAACAAGGCATCGCTGACGAAGCTGCAATCGAATCTCGATGCTGTAAGTGCGTTCGAGAAAACAGCGAACAAGAATCTTGATCTGTTCACTGGCCTGGCGCAAAAAGCTATAAATACTGGAATTCCTCTTCTTAATGCTCCGCTGCGTACAGGTGCTAAACTACTCGCGGGGAGCGAAAATCAACTTGCGCTCGATGCCGCGCGGCAAGTTGCTGTGAACGAGATCGCGAAAGTAACGTCGTCACCAGGTTTGACAGGACAACTTTCCGACACGGCGAGAAAAGAGATTGCAGCGTTCATACCCGAGAGCGCTACGTATGGGCAAGCTCTTAGTGTGGCGAAAGTCTTGAAGCAGGACATGGCGAACCGTCATCAATCATATCAAGAGCAGATTGGGGACATTCAGAAGCGCATCGGCGGGCAAGGCGGTGGCGGGAATGCTAAAACTCTTACGAGCGCTCAAATCGCGCAAGCAGCGAAAGATCATAATGTTTCCATCGAAGAAGCGACCCGGCAAGCAAAAGCAGCAGGATACGAGGTCAAGCCGTAAATGTCAGCGCCTGCTCAAATCGATTGGAATAAATATCAAGCTGTACCATCTACGCCTGCTATCGATTTTTCTAAATACGAGGCTGGGAAAACTTCTACTAATCAAGAACAGCCCGTTGGCGCAGGACAACGGTTTATTGAATCCTTGGGAGCTGGACTTCCGGGCTATAACAAAGACGACGCATTCGCGGCAGTGAAAGATGCTAGTAGTGGCTTGATTCATATGTTTTCGCACCCATTGGATTCTGCCAGCCTTGCTTATCATGGTGTCGTTGATCCAATGGAGTTGACGAACAAAGACGCTATCGAGCGCATGAAAAAAGCCGGAGTGATGAACAAGATTAATGGCGCGATTGAATACGCGGAGAGCGGAGTGCCGTTCCTAGGGCCACAACTTGCAAAAGCTGGCCAGCAATTCGAATCTAGCGACGTAGCTGGTGGATTGGGAACAACAGCTGGAGTTGCCGTTCCTTTTGCTGCACCTGGTGCCATTAAAGGAGTGTCGGCAGCAGGGAATAAGCTGTGGAGTAAAGTTTCTCCTGCTGCGACAGTAGAAGAAGCTCTCGGCCGCAAACTTGCAACTTCCGAGGCCGATACGCCGCGTGCTGGCGGCCAGATACAGCCTGCTTTGAATAATACTCCGCGTGAAGTTTTGACTCACGCAAGCGAAGAAGGAATCAAGCTCACTCCCGGCCAAGCTACGGAAGACGCGATGGCGCAGAACTTGCAAAAAGCAGGAACGACGGCGGCTGTCGGGGGGAAGGAGCTTTCCAGCGCGCTCGCAGAGCAAAAAGTTAAGTTTGGGCAAGCCGTTAACGGCTTTATGGATGACGTTGACCCTAAGCGTGCGGGACTGTCGGCGGAAAGTGCGGGAGAGCAGATCAAGCAAACACAGCAAGTCGCGAAATCTGTTTCGCATGACAATGCTTCGCAAGGCTACGCGAAGATAGATTATCTGATGGACAAAACGATTGATGGCTCGCCTATCTCTTTCGCTTGGAGCAAAGTCAAGGGCAATCTCCCGATGGGTGCTGAGGAAGCGATACTCGCGCAAACGCCGCGCTCGATGCGCGCTGTCGTCAGCGATCTGCTTTCCGCGAAGCCGGAAGGTTTCCAGCCAACGGTCGCGCAGACAATTCAACTGCGGAAGTTCTTCCGCGAAATGGGTGAGACGGAAGGCCTGCCGAATCAGACGCAAGGAATCTTCCGTGCAATGTCGCAAGCTGCCGACTCTGCCGCTGAAGCAGGAACGGCGAAATATGGTGGTGCTGAGGATTGGCGCGCCGCTAATGCTGGCTGGAAAGACTATGCAACGAAGTATGGCGATCCTCAGTCAATTCTCTATAAGATCGGGCGTACGCAAGACCCTCAGCGCGTAACGACAATGCTGACGAACGCTTCCGCTGCGGATATTAATGTACTAAAAGCTGAGAAGATGGATGCAGCGCTAGAACCGCTAAAGCGTCAAGTCGTGCAAGACATCGCGCAAAGCCGTTTCCGCGTTGGGCACGATGGCATCGGTGGATATAGCGATTCGTATCTGAAAGCGCTATTCTCGCCGGAAGAAGTCAAGGAATTGTATCTCAAGGGGGACTTGGCAAACCGTTTACAATTCGATCCGAACCCTAGCGGGACAGGTTCGAACATTTCTTCTCTCAGCCAGCTCGGCTTGTGGAATCAAACAAAGATGAGCGCAGCAGCGAAATTGTCGATGCCGCGTGATCCGTTGTCGTTTTTGCCGGGGAAGCAAGTAGCCCCTGCTGTTCGAACAGCGCCGTTCATGTTGCAAGCGCCAGCGGCGCAAGCTCCCAAAACAGTTCCACTGTTCAAAGTTGCTGGCGAGAAAGAAGAAAGCGACATAGAAAGGATGAGACGTTGAGTTACTTCAAGAAATTCATGTTTTTGTTTCTCGTCGCAGCGAGCATGCTTCGCGCACAAGTAGCTGTTGCTCCACTACAACTCGTTCGCCAGCAATTTCTCACAGCGACGGGTGTTCCACTCACCGGAGGATGCGTAAACTTCTTCGCGACGGGCACAAGCACGCCTCAAGCGATCTACTCAGACTCGACAGGAACTTTTCAATTAAGCAATCCTCTCACCCTCGACGCCGCCGGTGAAGCTAGCGTGTGGATGACGAACACTGGCTATGATATTGTCGCGAATACAGGTACATTCGGCCAGCTTTGCAGTGTTTCGCTTGGTACGCAACTCTGGCGCGAGAACAACAAGAACCCATTCTCGATCATTAATGGTGGCTCGAACTACATTGTCGCGAGCGGGACGGTCGATCCGAGTGGCACACCGGGAATGCTTGCGTACCGTAGCGACTTTCCGTGCTTGCGATTTTTCATTGCAACATGGGATTGTATCGTCGAATTGACTCTTCCGCAAACGATGACGAATAAAACTTTTGACATCAGCGCGAACACGCTTAAAAACCCGACAAATACGGCAGGGCACTACCCGCGAAACAATGGGACGCAGTATGTTGACGGGACGATTCAAAGCGCAGATGTAACGATAAGCGTCCAGAATAATGCAGCATTCGGCACGCTTATCAATTCGCTGGCGAAATTTACCGGCACTCCTTCGACCGTGACGTATCCTACGCTCGGGGATACGGGTGGTGTAATCGGCGTTGTTACCTCAGGGGCGGGAGTTAGCGGCAGTGCTAACATTCAGGTATTTGGCTTAGTCAATTGTGTATTTGATGCTGCCACTACAGCAGGGGACTATATTCAAATTAGCAGCATATCTGCGGGAAACTGTCATGATTCTGGAGCCGGCTTTCCGAATAATGGAGCCCAAGTATTAGGTCGGGTCCTCTCGACAAATGCCGCAGCAGGAACTTATCAAATTGATTTTTTCCCCGAGACGAAAGCCACATTATCGCCGATTAGCGCTATTAATACGACTGCTCTTGCCGCGAACGTTTCATCGACGCCGATCTCGACGCCAACATCGAATGGCTTCTTCCGTTTTTCTTGCGTCATCACGGAAACGCAAGCAGCAACGACAAGTTCTTCGCTGCCAGCCTGCACTCCGCTGTGGACCGATGCTGATTCCTCGTTCGCTCAAGCCGTAGCTATCGGAAATGGAAACACTATCACCGCTAACACCATAGGGACGATGACTACATACACTAGTTCTTTCTTTGCGAAAAACGGTGTTGCGATCAGCTATCTGACGAACGGCTATGCTTCTGTTGGCGCAACTCCGATGCAGTATGCAATTCACATCCGTCTTGAAGGGCCATTCTGATGAAACACTTCCTCATTTTCTTTTTGCTTTTCGCTTCGAGCGCCGCCGCGCAAGGCGTGCGTTTCAGCGCGACGGTGACGCAGCAAACGACCGTGAATGGCGTTAACACGGTAACACTTCCCGCCAACCCGCAAGTAGCGTTTTGCGCTCATCCTGCAAATGCTGTTCCCTGCACGAACAAGGCAACAACATACACGGATCAGACGCTCGCGACACCATGCTCTACATCTACCCAAATCGTGCGCGACGGCACGACTACTTGTGTTGCATCTCCTGACGCGCAGAATAATTTTGGTTTTTGGTTTGCCCCGAATACTAATGGCTATGATTGGACCGTCACGCTCCCTGGTGGTGTGAATCTCGGTCCGTTCAATGTGCTCTCGCAAACGACAACCGTCAGCAATGCGGCGACGTTCGCGCAAATTAACAAGACTTGCTATGTCGATGGCACGACAAACACGACGATTTCGCAGGCGCTTACCTGTGCAGGTAGTGGAGGTTCCATCGTAGTGCCATCCGGCTATTCTGCAACTCTCGGAAGTACCACTTTTGTCAATAATCCTGTTTCAATCATCATTGACGGCGCACAGATCACGAATACTTCCGGTGGTGCATTATTACAACTGCAAGCCTCGAATATCACCGTGCTTTGCAAAAACAACGCGCAAATCACCCTCAGCGGATCGGGTTCCTTTGCTTTCGGCTTGGGAGATGGAGCAGGAAGTACGTTTTCCAATCAGCGCATCGAAGGCTGCCGCATTAATGGAGCGGGCACGCTTGGACTAGCTCAGGGTGGGTTTTCCGCAGCCAGTGCACTACTAATCAATCTACAAATCATTAACAATACGATAACCAACGTAAATTATGGAACAGTACTCAACGAAACGACAGCAGGACAAGGACTCGTTGGCCCTAAAATCATCGGGAATTACATCAAGAATGTTGTTGGTTCCCTGCCTGGGGCCGGTTACGGCATCAACGCCGCTTCATTCGTCCTGGCAACGGGGACCATGCAGTACGTTGGCGGAATCATCGCAAACAACTACGTCGAAAACGCTGGCCGGCACAGCATCTATTTAGGTTTCGGAAGCGGCTGGACGGTCACGGGAAATTATCTCAAGGGGAATGCCTGCATCTCGACGCCGAATGGCTCGCTTTCCGTAGCTCCTATCGGCCGATCTCGCGGTACGGTTTGGAGTGGCAACGTCATTGACGGGGCCTGCGACATCGGATTGCAAATTACAGGGGATAACACTTACACAAATGACAGTTTGATTTCCAGTGACGTGACAGTTTCAGGAAACACTTTCCTCAACAACCAGGCGCAAGACATCGTGATTGGGAACGGCGCCCCAGCGGCCAATGGAACCGTAGATCACATCACCGTGACCGGGAACACGATTTACAAGACAGGGTTTAACGTTCGCGGAATCGAGATCGTGAGCGGAAAACAAATTCTCGTTGAGGGGAACACAATCACTCTTTTGGCCGCCGGTGGCAACACTTCTGGCATTATTTTTGATGGAGGCGGTGAATCTGGGGCGACCAATACATTCAATGATGATGTTTCCATCCGCGGGAACTTGATACATACCGCTGGCGGAGGCACTGCGGGAATACAGTGGACTTCAGCGGCTGCGGGTTCAACGGCACGTTACGATATCAGTTCCAACCGAATCAATTCCGATACGGCGATGTTTTGCGGTGGCGGTGCAGGATGCTCCGACCCGAATGTAACCATCCTTGATACGCCAACGGTCATTAGTGGAACGCAAGGATTTACAACTGCGATTCTAAAGCCAGTTATCATCGCATCCCCAATCTTGACGCCCTCGGCGCTTCCAGCACTTAGCGGGACAACTGCTTATCCGAAGATGCTTCCGGTGCCTTGAACTATGCCGGCACGCCCATTGCCGGGATATTTACGTCCACCAATGTCACGCCCGTTACCGCCAACGCCAACACCGCTGCCGATCAAAACGGCATGCTGATTACCGTCACGGCTGGAGCCTTGAATTCCATAAAGCGTACGCTACTCATACAACTTGCGGGAGTGTATTCAACGCCAGCGGCTTCGACTTCAGTTATTACGGACAAGCTTAAATTTTGCACTGTCTCTGGTTGTGGCAGCGGCACGGTGGTTACGCTGGCCACTTGGACGACAACGGCCCTTGCCGGGATTCAAGCGACGAATGATCCGTACAATTTAATCCTCAATGCCACGACTCAGACAGCGGGAGCCTCGGCGGCCTTTGAAACACATGGCAATCTGACAATTGATCTTGCAGCACTAGCGACTGCGGCGGAATCCGTATTTGCGGACGGCAATACAGCGACTGTGGGAACGATTGATTCAACGGCGCAGCTTTTCTTGCAGCACACTAAGGCATTCAGCAACGCTAGCGGGAGCAACAGCTTTACTGACCGGCAGATGATTGCGGGCACGGTAGACTGATGCCCCGCAACTGAGTGGGGGACCGCCGCAAGCAGGGAAGAAAGAGAATCTGATGAAACGACTAGCCATTTTATTTTTGCTTTTTCCTTCGTTCTGCTTTGCCCAGCGCACGGCCTCGAACCCGCTAGGCGGGAACTTGACAGTCCAAGATGCTGGGACATGCTCGACGACCGGCTCGTTCTTATGGCAAGTACTGCCATCAAACGCCTCGACGACGACTGTCAATCTTAGCGGTACGTTTTCAGGCACCGTTACCGTCCGCGAATCGAACAATGGCGGCGGCTCGTGGACGACGGCAGGAACACAAACGACTGTCGCTACCGCATCCTACAGCACAAACGGCTTCACGGATATCTGTGCGGACGTGACGACGTATACGAGCGGTACGATAAGCATCACGATCTCGACCGGCTTGAATACCGGGCCGGTAGGACCAGCTGGGCCTGCCGCCAGCGGCTCCGGCATCTCTTCCGTGCCGGCGCTGCCGGGGAGTTGTACGCCTCCATCGATTGTCTACTTGAACGTCGACGCTCCGCCGAATTTCAAGGGTAATTACGGATGTACTTCTGCTGGAGTCTATGCGGCTCTTGGACAAGGCGGGGTTGACCCGGCTTTTATTGGTACAGCACTCACAGCCGTTGGTGGACAAGCGCAAATTGTTCAAGCATTCAGCAGCAATACGAATGGCCCTGTTTCGCCATTCAACTTCGTAATAGGCAATGCTTCACCTGCTCCGCCGATTACACAAGGACACAGCCTTTTGGTGTTGGTGCGTTGGCAGAATAATGGCCCGACGCTCACTTCGATCACCGATGGTGGCGACACATTTACGCAGGTAGGGACAACGAAAACAACTACCTCCGTTTCCGGCTCGGCTTTCAATGTAGCCGTTTTTCTCGCAATGGGTATCACTGGTGGACAGACGCTTACCGTAGCGGCAACATTCTCGGCAGGCGCTTCTTTCCCCGGCTTGATTGTGCTCGACCTGACACCAAGCTCCATTGACGTGCAGGCCGGCGCCACAGGCAATAGTACGGCTTTAGCTTCCGGCAACGTCACGACGACAAACAATCAAGATACACTTTTCGGGCTTGGTTTCGTAAATGTAGCCTGTACGGGGCAGGGCTGCACGGCTGGTTCGGGCTACTCTTTCGTTTCCGGTTTTACGGGGATTACGGCGCAACTTGCCGAATCTCAAGTTGTCAATGCGACAGGAACCTATTCAGCCTCTGCGACGGCGGCGGCGACGGCAGACTGGGCCATGTTCGTTGTGGCGATGAAAGGCACGGCAGCTACTCCGGTGCTCTCCAATACTTCCGGTACTGGTCCATTCAGCCTCGGAACGATCACGACAATCCTAACGCCACTGCAATTCAAGGTTTCCGGTGGCCAGATCACAGCAGGACAAACGCAACTGAGCATCAACATCACCAGCGGCACAATAACGAATGGAGCTTTTGCGTTGACCGCCTCCATCGACGGCGGGACCACTTGGATACCCGTGCCATGCAATGTGCGGGGGCCGACAATTAGCGGGAGTGACCAGACTCCGATTTACTCAGGACGTTGCGATTTGTCCGGCTTGATGGGCGAAAGCGGCACATCCTTTCGGTTCGCCCCAGTACAGGGCTACGGGATAGCGAATCTTGTCGTGTGGGGTGCAATCTAATGAAGCGCATACTCGCAGTGGTTCTCTGCCTCATACTCGGAATGATTTATATTTTGGAACATGCCGGTGCTCCGCACCGAGTACGCGCTGACCAGCCTATCTACGGCGGCGTGCTTTCTCCGCTGTATGTTACACAGAGCGACGTTATCTGGTGGCAAACGACAGCTATTCCGGCGATCAGTGCTCTTCAGTTGAATTGGGCGTACCGGATTAAATGCATCGGCGACGGTCGTACTATCAGCGATAGCGGTTTGACGGCAACTTTTACGTCCACTTCTGGCAGCGGCTTTGGTAAAACATTTCCATGCGAGGGTTGGCTCATTTATGCCAGCGTGGAGATCAATGCGCCGGGGACGGTGGCAGCCGGGAATGCATATCTGCAAATCCTGCTTTTGAATCAGATGCCGCCAGGTGGCAGCATCACCAGCCAAGTGAATATATTAGGAAGTGTGATCAGCTATGCACTATTGGGAGTAGAGGCCAACAGTTTCTATATTTATTCCTGGCCTGGAACGGGCTTGCAGACTCCAGCCTCAGGGCCGGGACTCAACCAAGTCTTGACGGTAGGCAATCCGGCATCGGCAACTAATTTCCAGCAAGCTCTCGCCACCACTATCCGGCATCGTATCGTAAACATTCAATATACGCTAGTGACCAGTGCTACAGCGGGAAACCGCTTTGCATGCGTGAACTTTCTAACTGGGGGAGTTTCGGGAACTATCGTAGGCCGTGCTTGTTCTCCTTACGCACAGCAACCTTCGCAAACGGTCATCTACGATTTTGCAAATGCTACTGGTTGGGCAACGAACTGTTCTTTTATCGGTGGCACGCAGACTGCCGTACAATGCCCACAGATTACCGTGCCGATGGCGCAATACTGGGAAACGACTGCCGCATTTGAAAGTTTTGCCATCAACTCGGCGGTGCTCACAGAACTTGGTGCCAACGGGCTTCAAGTAAGCGACCAAATCAGCAGTATTTCGATTCGCGAAACAATTTGGCAGGAGACAGACTGATGATTCGCATTCTTTTTCTCTGCTTATTGTTCGGTTTTAGTTCTCCAGCAAATGCCGGTCCACGCCACTGGCTTGCCCATCACAAGAGATTCCTGGCGATGGAAGGCGTAGCAATTACAGGCGCTTCGATTCACGCCGCTGGTCTGCATCACTGTAGGCGATTGAACGGTGTCGAACCGTGCGATGAGCACTACGGAGAAGCATGGGCAATGTTCGGCATCGTGACGGGAGTGAACACGATTGTCATGCCCGCTATAGCGGAAGGCTGCTGGAAAGACCAAAAGACACAAAACCGTTCTGGAAAGTTCTGCAACATCTTCGCCTACGGCGGGAGCGGGACACAAGCTGCCTGGGGCGTTCACGAATTCTTAATCAGGAGGAAAGATGCGAAAGACAATACTTCTAAGTAGTTTGTTGTTGCTGTTCGCGGCGGGAGCGCAAGCGCAAGCGACTCACCAAGTCACGCTGACTTGGGTGCTCTCGACGGACGACAATACTATAAGCTGTACGGCGCTAAGCCCTTGCTCGCAGAATGTCTACCGCACGCTTGGCGCTTGCACGCCTACGACGGTATTCGCATCGCCGCTGGCGAACATCTCAGCGACCGCTGCGGCATACACAGATCTCGCCGTTAGTCCCGGCCAAACGTATTGCTACGCCGTAACGTTCGTAGATAATACTGGTGAATCACCGATCCTGATAGGTGTCACGGGAGCCAATTCCGTGACCGCCAAGGTGCTTCCCTTTCCGCCGACCAACTTAGCCGAAACGCCGAAATGATTCGCGTACATCTCATCATGCACGGCTCACATGTCGGCTACATGCTTCTGACACGCATCGAATGGGAAGCGTTCTTGAATGTTTGGATGGAGAAATGACTTTCATCGAACTAGCGAAGATACTGCTTGATGACTTTCTAAGGGAGCGCTGGGGCGACCTCGTCGCGATCTTCCTCGTTATGCTCGGCTCGTGCTTCGTCATTCTTTTCCATGATGAATCGACGAAAGATTTAGGAAAACTCATCGTCGGCAGTGGTCTCGCGGCGCTGAAGCTGACGAAGATGCCACCTAAGAACGGGAATGGAAAGGTAGCGTAATGAAATTTGATTGGACTGTCAATTTAGGGAATCTAATCGCATCTGTTACTTTTCTAGTCCTGGCAGCGGCGGCGTGGACGGACCTTCGCTGGCGCGTTCAGAATCTTGAAACATGGCGCAAAGAGCATATGATAGATTCTGATTCTCGTGACGCAATCATTTCCCGCATGGATAAAATTCTTTATTATGTCACGAGAGGGAGGGAAGGGTACGACACGTGAGTAAGTTTGAAGACGCTATTGATTTCGTCCTCGCCAACGAAGGCGGCTTGTCGAACGATCCGCAAGATGCTGGCGGCTTGACGAACTATGGAATTTCTCAGCGCATGTATCCTGACATCGACATAAAGAATCTCACGCGCATCGAAGCAGAGCATATCTACGAGCGCGACTACTGGAGATACGGCGCAATCAACTCTCAGCGTGTCGCAACAAAGCTCTTCGACGCGCATGTCAATATGGGGCCAGTCAAAGCCGTCCGGCTCATGCAGCAAGCTCTTGGTGCGATAGAAGCTGGCCCGATAGTAGTGGATGGCATCATCGGCAGCGCGACAATCGAAGCGATCAACGCAGCAGACGAAGAAGCGCTCGTCAACGAATTCAAAGTGCGGCTCGTGAAGTACTACTTTGAACTGAATCAGCCGGAGTTTTTGACAGGATGGCTTCGACGCGCCGTGAAAGGGTAACGAATGGAAATACCCAATCTAGTCTCATGGTACGAAAGCGCGAAGAACGCCGGCCTTGAGCGCAACGTGGCGAACGCTTTCGTCTCGGCGGCCGCAAGCGCATGGATCACCGGCACGTGGCGCAGCGGAGCTTCGAAGTGGGCGCAATGGCTAGGTGAGGGCAAGGCGCTGCAAGACGCTGCAATCTCGGCGTACTTAACGCTGCAACTGCTCGAAACGAAGGATTTTTTAGTCCTCACGGTCCCGAAGGAAATGCTTGACCCGGATGTGCTATCGAAATTTCAATCTGAAAGGAAAATGAAATGACCATCAAGGCTCATAGTATCGCTCAAGTACTGGCTCTCATCCTGCAAGGCATCAACATGTTCGGAGGCTTAGTGCCGTTGAAATATCAGCCCATTGTCGCGTTCGTGCTTACGGTCGTGCAAGGCGCGATGGCGCTTACGAATCACTACTACCGGCCCGATGGGTCGAAGATTATCGCGGTAATCTTGCTACTACTGCTATGCAGCGGCGTAGCATTAGCGCAAGACAAAACGCCAATGTTCTCCGTCTCGCAGCAAGCAGTCGGGGTCAGACTCGGCGGGCAGACGGTCGTTGGCAGTGACTCAATCGGGACGTACACGCTTATGAAAGATAGCAAGCTGGGACTATTCCAGCTTCAGAGTGATAACTTACTAGTTCCAGCGATCAACCTACAAGGTTATCTCGGCGGCGTGAAGGCTTACCCGGCATTCCTATCGAACCTTTTCGCCAAGACAACGCTCTCGGACGTGAAGCCCTACGTGCATGGAGCATTTGGCATCGTTCGTAATGTTCCTGCTATCGGCGCTGCGCAACAACACTACTCAGCGCTCGCCGATCTCGGCTTCGACTATGAAGTCAATAAGACCCTGAGCTTTGGGCCGCGGATCGGCTATATGAACGCGCCTGGCTTCGGACCGTCGCCGCACGGGGCGGTTGTGAGCGCGAATCTGACGGTGGTGCTGGGGTCGCGCTAGTCGCTAGGACGCAATAGGAAGCGTTTTGCGAGACTTTAGGAGTCGAGTTCGATAAAAAGGACGCCCTTCGAAGTAGCCTAATCAGCGCTCCGAAAGGCGTTTTTGCGTTAAGTCGTTGATTCTACTGAGGATACGTGACGCGCTGCATGAGTCGCGTGATTTTCAATAATCTATCTCCTTCATCGCGTGGCAAACAGCAAATCTCTTCGCGGACTTGCCGAAGCGCAGAGAGTTTGTTGAGAAGACGCTGTTCTTGATCGTTGATGTCCGAGAGAAGGATTTCTCGCGGGTGAGGCGCTGCGGGTTTGTTGGTTTGTTCTTGCGTTAGGCCGAGCACACCTCCTCTTATTCTAGCTTGCCATGCTTGTTCCTGTCTTGCTTTTTGTAATTCTTCTTCTGAGGGCATTCATTTCTCCTTGTTTAGATTTTACTTCAGAACTTCGATACTCGAAACCGGATGTATCTCCCTGTGCCCGTGCTGCGTATCGAGCACCGCAGCTCCCGTAATCCTGACGTGCGCGCCGATTGGCGCAAGCTGTAACTCTTGCTTCCAGTTCTTGCATGCTTGTTTAGCATCCTCTTGCGTCACGCGATGTTGGCATTCAGGTTCGTAAACAAGATTCCCGCCTTGCAGTCCGAAGTTCTTCTGATTGATATATTGTTCCTGGCCAGCGTCAAGCTTCAGCCAACAATGAAGATCGCCGTCTGCTTCAGAGCGGCAACCGATTTTTCTTTTGCCTTTCGTCGCGTCTACGGTTATGCCTGTAACAGAAGCGCAGCGCTCTGCGACTTGCAAGCGCTGTTCGTGATACGTATGCGCCCATAAGCTTTCGTCGCAACCGCCGATGATCACTGCCTTCTGACCGGGAGCTTTGCGTTGCGGTACGTGCGTCAGCGGGAAAAGCGCCACGGTCAAGAACACTCCACCGAAAGCGACGATTACGAACAAGCCGAACATTGATCTGTCTTTCATTCATTTGCTCACTTTCTGAGATGGCGTAGACCTGCCACGAAACGGAAAATATACTCTTCCGAAACCAACCCATCGGAAATTATCACCCCCGGCCGTGAGAAGTTTTCGCAAGCAATTCTGTTTTGCGATTTTAATGCTGTATTCTTTCCCTCTCATTCGCTATCTCCTTTTCGAAGAGGGCCGCGCGATTCGAGGTAAACGCAGCCCTCTTACGCCATCAGTCTGTCTACTACTTGCTCCTTCCGCGCACTCCATCGGATCGGAGGCGCTAAGACTTCGCGTTCGCGCCGAACGGGAAACCATTCCCTTTCTTCTCGGTAGTTTCTTCGTTTGCCGGAACGTCAATCACATCTTCATCCACCAAGTCGCTGACGTGAACCGCTCCGGCCATTTCCAGATTGTGAACCGAACGGAAGAAATTACGAGCGAACATATATTGATCTCGCGTAACCCATTCTGCGTTGTCGATCCTCGGCACCCAACAAGGTTGCTTCTGCTTCGTGTCCCAAAAAGACGTAGCCTTGAAAACGCAACCGAACAAGTCAGGAGCATTATCGCGCATCAAGTAAAGCCGATTAAGCATCTTCCCGGCATTCATCCCGCTTCTTTGCGCTCCCCACACGCACCAATCATCTGACGTTGGAACGTAGTCGCGTTCTGGCAACGGAAGAACATGGTATGCCATAATATCACTGCAAAGCGGCGGCTCACCATCAACCCACTTCGCGTAATCGCACTTCCGGCAAGTCCCACCAGGGTCGCCAACTCCGATAATCCCATTCTCCGAACGGCATAGCGGTCCGCCGCTGCCAGTAAATACTTCCGGCATGCGCGCACGCTTGTTCCACTTCAACAGTGGGATGAAAAAAACTTCGTTCCCGAAAATCTGTTTTGTCATCGTGTTATAAAACAGGCCGGGTTCAAGACCTTCTATGTACCGCTCGGTATTCTGTTTCTTCGCAGCCCGCGTCGTTTCTTGGGCGAGCTGGAAACGGGCCAATGCGATGTCTGAAGGACCGATACGCTCTGCCCCGAGCGGCGCGCCTTCGTGCTGTATATAGTCCGGTACGCTACTCGTGACAAGCGCTCCGCGATTCTCGATCTTCACAATCTGTTGTGGCTTCGTTTGCGGTGATGCTGTCTTTGATGATGTACTTCTCGGTGCTTGTTGTTGTTTCATTTGCGTGACTCCTCTTCGTTTCCCCACGATTTAACTCCAAAATCTTCTCCATAGTTGCGGCTTGCCGAGCACGATGGCTATTAGCTTACATCCTTTGACGCATCTTGGGATATTTTTCTCAGGAAAACATGGGAATATCCACTCTGAGCCATCGTCCAGCTTCGCGCGCTCGCCACAAGCTATCTGGCTGGAGATATGTCGAGCATCTTCAAGATGGCACCTTCCATCAGTACGAGGCTTGAACCAATGCTTACCGCTGTCAGCTGAACAGCCAACATGTGGTGGAATTGTAGAAATGGCTGAAGGCCGTACTTGCTTGTGAGCGCAGCCGTAAAGCAGAATCGACAACAGGACCATGTATCTC
>WNGL01001627.1_pt1 | contig 37216 bp, 34 predicted proteins | sample 5400591 | NCBI WGS metagenome assembly WNGL01 (sample SAMN13153377, study PRJNA577476) | soil metagenome | isolation source: 80 cm soil or saprolite under Garry oak tree replicate 1 | place: USA:California | collected 2016-06-15
CTCGCCCGGCCGGGACATCAACTCTCGCCGGAGACGCAGAACAGGCTGGATGAAATCCTGATGCAAACCGAACGCGCCCTGCTCCGCCCCGACGGCTTGCCGCGGCGCGCGTGGTATAAGCACCAGGTCTATGCGCCGGGCTTTTACACCGGTTACGGCGCCAAGACCTTGCCCGGCGTGCGCGAGGCTCTCGAGCAGCGGCAGTGGGACGAAGTCGGCGAGCAAATCGGACGCGTCGCCGAGACGCTGGAAAAGTTCAACGAGACGGTCGAGCGCGCGACGGCCGCGCTGAAAGCCAATCATTGAGTCACGTTCATGAACTCGATCTTTGTTATCTTTCCTTATCGGTTGGAGGGCCTGTGGGTGTTCGACGATGAGCGGGTGGACCTGGCGCGCGAACCGTTTGTTTCCGGCATCCCGGAGATGATCGACCAAGCGGTCCGGAGCATCCCGAACGCGGAGCATGGCTTCCGGCTGCTCTTCTCGCCCAGCCCATTCCCCGGTTACTCGATCAAGCTGGTTTGGCGACGCGAGGAATACGGGGGCCACTGGTACTTTTCGGAGCAGTTCGGCAGAGAAGGCTGGCTTTGTCCGGCGCTCTTCAGATATTTTCCGAGCGCCCCTGCGGAGATTTATGCGAAGGCCGAACCAAAAGCGGCGATACTCGACCGTTGAGGCCAGGCGAGGCGCCTTGGAACAGACTTGCTTGTTCCGCTGGTTTGGATATTATCCTGGAGGATGAAAGCGCTGAATTTTTACAACGGAAAGAGCGGCTTCTATTCCCCGATGAACCGGCGGCAGATGCTGTGCCGCTTCGCCAACGGTTTCGGCATGTTGGGCCTGGCCGGATTGCTGGCCGAGGACTTCGCTTCAAGCTTGTTCGCCGACGCCGCGCCGGGAAATCCGTTGACCCTCCGTCCGCCGCACTATCCGGCCAAAGCCAAGCGGGTCATTTTCCTGTTCATGTCCGGCGGGCCGTCGCACGTCGATACCTTCGATCCCAAACCGCGGCTGGCCGAGGACAACGGCAAGCCCTTGCCGTTTGAAAAACCGAAGCTGGAGCGGACCAAGACGGGAAACTTGTTGCAATCGCCTTGGAAATTCCAAAAGCACGGTCAATCGGGAGTCGAAATCAGCGAACTGTTCCCGCATCTGGCGGGCTGCGCGGATGAGCTGTGCGTCATTCGCTCGATGGTCGCGGACAACATCAATCACAACGGCGCCTGCTTGCAAATGAACACCGGCGAACAGGCGTTCTCGCGGCCGAGCATGGGTTCGTGGCTGCTCTATGGGCTGGGCAGCGAGAACCAGGACCTGCCCGGTTATCTGGTCATCAGCCCTTCCCAACCGGCGCAGGGCGCGCCGCTCTGGAGTTCGAGTTTTCTGCCCGCCGCCTACCAGGGCACGCTGGTTTCCGACCTGAAAAATCCGATCCCCAACCTTGGCAACAGCCGCTTTTCCACGAAGCAACAGCGCGACCAGTTGGACCTGCTCAAGCAACTGAATCTGCTGCACCAACAACAGCGCGAAGAGGACAGCCGCCTCGGGGCGCGGATCGAGTCATTCGAATTGGCCTTTCGCATGCAAGCCAAGGCGCCGGAAGCTTTCGACGTCGCCAGCGAATCGCCGGAGACCAAGCGGCTGTACGGCCTGGACGAACCGGCCACGGAAATCTTCGGCCGACAGTGTCTGATGGCGCGGCGTCTGGCCGAACGTGGCGTGCGGATGGTGCAGGTCTATCACACGCAAACCAGCAAGCGCAGCAGTTGCCAGCTCTGGGACCAGCATGGCGGACTCAAGACCGAACTGCCAAATAACTGCGCCGCCACCGACAAGCCGATCGCCGGATTGTTGAAGGACCTCAAAGCGCGCGGGCTGTTACAAGACACGCTGGTGCTCTGGGGCGGAGAATTCGGCCGCACGCCGACCGCGGAAGGCACGGATGGCCGCGAGCATCATCCCTTCGGGTTTACCATGTGGCTGGCCGGCGGCGGCATCAAGGGCGGCCTGGCCTACGGCGCGACGGATGAGTTCGGCTGGCACGCCACGGAAAATCGCGTGCACGTCCATGATTTGCACGCGACGATGCTTCACTTGATGGGCATCGACCATGAGAAGCTGACCTATCGCTACAGCGGGCGCGATTTTCGGCTGACCGATGTCCACGGCAAGGTCGTGCGGGAGATCCTCGCCTGAATTAAAAACTTGCCCACTTACCCACGTCCTCCTGCGGCGTAAGGATTTAAATGAGAACGCGAGCCGGCGGAGTGGGTGAGTAAGTGGGGTTAAAGCCCGTGCGTCGCCAGGAACGGAGCGGTGGCGCGACTCAGTTCGAGCGGATCAAATCGTCGAATTCCATCGACGAGCTGTCGTCGAACCTCCGATTGGGGCCGGCCGAACGAATCAGGATGCCGGTATCGGAAAAATAGATGCGGATCGGAGTTCCCCACGGATCCATAAATTCGCCCTTGTCGTTCAATTCCGTTTTGCGCCCGACGAGGATGATGACATTCTTTGGGTTCTGTCCTTTTAGCGCCTTGGCCACTTCGGCGTTGCCGCCGACCGGGTAAGTTCCGACGCATTCCTTGTATTTTTGCAAGGCGACGAACAGATTCTCGATGTTGTCGTTCAATCCCTGGGTGCGCGCGTTGACTCGCCACGTGGACCAGGCTTTGAAACACCAACCGCCGCCCGCGAGCAAGGTGACCAGACCGATTACCAGAAGAAATTTCTTCATACTAACCCATCCAATCGGCTGCCGGGGCGAATTACTTTAGCCCCAAATGTTACTTTCCTTGGACCGGCGGAAATTGCCGGGCGGGGCGCCTCTCCGCTTGGGGATTGCGGTTAAGGCCTCACTTGGCCGGAATCGGCGCGCCGGTGCTCTTGCGAACCACAATTTCCGCGCTGAGGCGCCGGGGTTCGGGGCGCGCCCCGCCGAGCAGCTTGAGCATCGACTCCATCGCCGCGGTGCCCAGGCGAAATTTCGGCTGCCGGACCGTGGTCAGCGGGACCCGAAAATGTTCGCTGACCAGGACGTTGCCGAAACCCGCGATCGACAGGTCCTCCGGAACGCGCAGGCCCTGGTTCAAGAACACCGTGGCCGCGCCGATGGCCACGAGATCGTTGACGGCCTGTACGGCAGTGGCCTGGGGCGCCTCCTCCAACAATTGCAGCGCGGCCTTCTCGCCTTCTTCAGTCGTGGCCCCGGCGTTGAAAATGAGGTGGTCGTCCGGTTCGATCTGCGCCTCGCGCAAAGCTCGCCGGTGGCCTTCGAGGCGCTCTTGCGAGGAAGGCGCGGCCGAGGGCCCGGTGAAGTAGGCGATCCGCCGATGGCCCAGCTCCAGGAGGTGTTTGGTCATGGAGTAGCTCGCCGCGAGGTCGTCGGTCGCTACGTTCACGAATCCCTGGCAAAACGGCGCGCGATGGCCGAGCAGGACGGTGGGCACGTCGCGTTTCAACAGCTCGTCGTAGATCGGCGCGGTCGGCTCCAGTCGATAGACCGGCGTCAGAAAAAGCCCCTCGACCCGCCGCGAGAGCATCCGGCGGATCACGCTCGCTTCCCGTTCAGGCTGGTTGAGCGAGTGGGCCATGATCACATCGTAGCCCAGTTGATGGGCCTGTTCCTCGATGGCCATGACGACGCGGGCGAAGATCGGGTTGGTCGCCGCCGATACCACCAGGCCGAAAAGCTTGGTCGCGCGGTTGCGAAGCCCTTGCGCCATCGAGTCGGGCGTGTAACCCATTTCCTCCGCGAGTTTGCGGATCCGCACCTTGGTCGCAGCGGAGACGTCGGGCGCGTCGCGCAACACTTTCGACACCGTCATGACCGAGACGCCGGCGCGCAGGGCGATGTCTTTCAGACGAACCATGCGAGTCAATGGCGCATTCCGGCTGCGCGTCGAGTCCCCCGACCCCATTCCAGGCACCTGGTGTTGAGGCGCCGGCAGCTAACAGCCTGTTCAGAAAGTAGCAGCCGACGTGAGGAGGCTCTCATATCGCTTCTGTTTCCGAGGAAATTTGAGCCTCGTTACCTCGGCTGCTACGGGAAGTGGCGTTTTCAAACGGGCAGCTAGACATTCGATCCACTCCAGTTGAGCTTCCGCCGCAACGTTTCAAAGAATGAGGCCCCAGCCAGGTGTAACAATTGGATTCTGTGCCGGCTCCGCCGCATGGTCAGCGTGTCACCCGCGGCGAGCAGCGTCGGACGTTGCCCGTCGGCCGTGAGCACCGTCTCCACGTTTGGGCTTAGGACCTTCACTCCGACCGTGGAGCTTAAACTGATGATGACGGAGCGGTTGGAAAGGGTGTGGGGGCAGATCGGCGTCAGGGCGAAGACCTCGGCGGACGGACTGACCACAGCTCCTCCCGCGGCAAGCGAATAGGCCGTCGATCCGGTCGGCGAGCAGATGATCAGGCCGTCGCAGCGATAGCGCGTGAGGATTTCCTTATCCACGCTGACCTCCACTTCGATGAGGCGCGGCGCCGCGCCGCGGGTGATGACGAAGTCGTTGAGTGCGCGCTGGAACAGGGGACGGCCGGCGGTGTGGCCACGCAGTTCGAGCAGCGGTCGCGAATCGAGGATGGTTTGGCCGGCCCAGATTTGTTCGAGTGCCAGCGGCAGTTGATGGGCCTGCACGTCGGTTAAGAACCCCAGTGAACCGACATTGATGCCCAGGAGGGGCGTGCGCGACCCGGCGATCTCGCGCGCCACGCGCAGCATCGTGCCGTCGCCGCCAAAAACCATGAGCAGATCGACGGCCTGGGTCAGGGCGGCGGCATCCGCGCACGTTTCGACTTCCAAGCCGGCGAACTTGGCGGTGGCGGCATCCGCCAGGGTCTTCCGTTGGCGGGACTGGATGGCAGCAGCCGCCTGGCGCACGAGGCCGCGCGCGGCGGCTTTGTCGGCATTGGCGATAAGCCCGATGCGCCGGATCTGTTCAGCCAGTCTTTTCAATCAAAACCAGGAATTCCTTGTTGCCGGCCGGACCCAGCAGGGGTGATTCGATGAGGCCCTTCCATTGCAACCGCGTTTGCGCAGCGATGAATCGTTCCAACTCGCTCAGGACCCGCTGATGGATCGCTGGGTCGGTAATCACGCCCGCGCCTTTGTCTGCTTCGGCCTTGCCGGCTTCAAATTGAGGCTTGATCAACGCCACGATTCTACCGAACGGGCGGAGCAATGCAACGGCGGGGGGCAGAATTTTGCGCAGGGAAATGAACGAGCAATCGATGGCCACGAAGTCCACGGGCGAGAACGGCGCCGGAAAGTCTGCCGCGGCCAGCCGGCGCGCGTTGGTTTTCTCCATCACCACGACCCGCGGGTCGCGGCGCAAGCTCCAGGCGAGCTGGCCCCGGCCCACGTCCACCGCATAGACCTTGGCCGCGCCGGCTTGCAGCAGGCAATCGGTAAACCCGCCGGTGGACGCTCCGACGTCGATGGCCGTGTGGCCCCGCACGTCCAGTTGGAACTGGCGCAACGCGGCTTCGAGTTTGAACCCGCCGCGGCTGACGAATTTCTCGGGAGCGGCGAGTTGAAGTTGGTCGCCAGCTTTGACCCGCTCGCCGGGTTTGCGGGCGGGCTGCCGGTTGACCTTGACGAGTCCGGCCATGATGGCGCGTTTGGCTTTCTCGCGGCTGGCGCAAAGCCCGCGTTCGACCAAAGCCAGGTCCAGGCGTTTCATGTCGATGCCGGGTTCCACGGTCTGCTGGCTCGACCGTGGCAACAAACCGGCGGCTCCTCAAGCAAACTGCAAAGCAAAGAGGCGAAAGGGAAGCTCTAGAGCGCGTGCGGACCGCTCACGACAGACGTTTCTGGGCTTCGCGAAACGTCAGGTGAAACAAGTCGTTGTCGGCGACGGCTTTCTGGATGAGCTGAATGAGCAGGAACATTTCCGAGGGATTGACAACCGCGTGGACCCCTTGCTGGAACGCCTGCAACGGATTGAACGTGGCCAGGGAAAAACCGAACAAAACGAATACGGCATGGCGGCGCTGGCTCATCGACATTCGTTGAATGGCCAGCAGGCTCTCGTTTTCGGCGGGCGTGGCGGCGGAGAACGATTCCTCCAGGATGACCACGTGATAGGGCACCTGGCCGAACTTGTGAAGAAACTCGCCGTGATTGACGGCCGTATGGACTTTGTAACCGAGCTGATCCAGGGCGGTCTTGGCCGTGTCCACCAGCTCCGGGGTGCTCAGGCCGAGCAGCGCGGGCTTGTCGGTGGGCGTGAGAAAATCAAATTCGACGGTCATGGCGTTACTTCAATTTTAGCGTGCTGGGAACGGTTCGCTTGCGGATTTGTTCCGTTTCGCGGGTGGCCGTCATCCGCAACTCGGAGATCGGAGAGGTGTTTTCGCCGCGGACTTTTTTCCAGTTGTCGATCGCGCGGGTCAGAAAACCGCGCTTGCTGCAGAAGAGCATGGCGGTTTCTTCGGTGATCAGTTCCTGTTTCCAAGCCTCGAGGCAGGCGCTGTCGAACGTGCGCCAGCCATAAGTGTTGGCCGCGTCGATGATTTCATAAAAGCTTTTGCCCTCGCTTTCGCCGAGCATGATGCTCTCCTTGGTGCGCAGGTTCGATCCCATGACTTCCACGAGCGGAAAGCGGCCGCCGCCGATCCGGGGGGCCAAACGCTGGCTGATCACCCAGCGCAAGGTGTCCGCCAGCCGGTAGCGAACCTGTTCCTGTTCCTCCGGCTCGAACATGCCCAGAATGCGGTTGATGGTCTGCCCGGCATCGATCGTGTGCAGCGTGCTGAACACCAGGTGGCCGGTTTCCGCCGCGCACAACGCGATCTCCACCGTGGCGCGGTCGCGCATTTCACCGACGAGAATCACCTTGGGGGCCTGGCGCAGCGCCGCGCGCAAGCCGTTGGAGAAGGTGTCGAAGTCGGTCCCCAATTCGCGCTGGTTGACCGTTGCTTTCTTCTGCGTATAGACAAACTCCACCGGGTCCTCCAACGTGATGATGTGGATCGCGAAGTTGAGGTTGATCTCATTGAGCACCGACGCCAGCGTCGTCGATTTGCCGCAGCCGGTGGCGCCGGTGACGAGCACTAGACCGGTCTTTTCCCCGGCCGTCTGGAGGATCACTTCAGGCAGGTTCAAGTCGCCAATCGTCGGGATCTGCGCGTTGAGTTTGCGCAACACGACCGAGTAACAGCCGCGCTGGGAAAAAATATTGACGCGGAAGCGCGCCCGATCCGCCAAGCTGTGCGAGGTATCACAGGAACCGGTGCGCATCAAATCATCGGTCAGCCGCTGGCTGCCGCTCAGGAGGTTGAGCGCGATCATTTCGGTTTGGAACGGCGTGAGGCTTTCGATGGGCGGTTGCAGGGCCACCGGCATCAGTTCTCCGGCCACCTCCACCTGCAAGGGCCGGTCCACGGTGAAAAGAACGTCCGACACATCCTTGTGCAGGTCCAACAGGGTGCTCAGAACGTAATCAAGCTCGTTGCGGCGCATAATTTTTATCTCGCGAAAAGGCCGGCGGCGAGCGACGGACGCGCCGGGAAGAAAAGCCCTCCCGTTCCGCCGGTCCCCGCCCCGGCCCGCCTCAGCTTGCGATCACGCTTCATCGTCCAGAGGCGGCGCCGCCAGGAACGGTCGGAATTTCTTTTTATCCATGCACTTGTCATAGGCTTCCTCGGGCGCAATCCGTTTCATCTTCAGGTGGTCCATGATCGAATCGTCCAAGGGCTGGTTGCCCAGTTTCTTGCCCACCTGGATCATGCCGGGCAGTTGGTGCGTCTTGCCCTCGCGCACCAGGTTGGCGATGGCGGTCGTGAACACCAGCACTTCGAGCGCCGCGACCCGGCCTTTCTTATCGACCCGTTTGAACAGGTTTTGGGCCACCACGCCACGGAGCGCTTCGGAGAGCGTCGCGCGGATTTTGTTCTGCTGTTCGGACGGAAAAACGTCAATGATGCGGTCCACGGTTTTGGCCGCGCTGGGTGTGTGCAGCGTGCCGAAGACCAGATGGCCGGTGCTGGCCGCGGTGATCGCCAACTCGATGGTTTCCAGGTCGCGCATTTCCCCGACCAGGATGATGTCCGGGTCTTCGCGCAACGCCCCGCGCAGCGCGGAAGCAAACGACTGGGTATGGATGCCGACCTCGCGATGGTTGACCAGGCAACTCTTGCTTTCATGGACGAATTCGATCGGGTCTTCCACCGTAATGATATGATCCTTGCGGTTTTTGTTCGCATAATCGACCATCGCCGCCAGGGTGGTCGATTTGCCCGAACCGGTCGGCCCGGTCACCACCACCAGCCCCTTGCCGAGCATCGCAAATTTCTTGAGCACCGGCGGCAGTGGCGCCTCGATCTTCTCGAAATCTTCAAACGACAACACCTTGGTTGGAATTTGGCGGAACACCGCGCCAATGCCGTTTTTTTGATTGAAGAAATTAGCGCGAAACCGCGAGACGTTCGGGATTTCATAGCCGAAATCGACGTCGCCCGTTTCCTCGAATATCTTGATTTTGTACTCGGGGGCGATTTCGTATAACATCGCTTTGAGGGTATCGTTTTCCAGGGCCGGGAAGTCCACGCGCTGCAGCTCGCCGCGAATGCGCAGGATCGGGGGATTCCCCGCGGCTAGGTGCAGATCCGAGGCGCTTTGCTCGAACATTAGATTGAAAAACGCGTCAATTTTTGCCATACCACGCTCCTGCCCAGCAAAAGTGATACCGAATCACTCCAAACCGGCAAGTTAATGACCGCAATCGCCGAAATCCTGCGCCAGGAAATCCTCCAGCGGGGCACAATCTCATTTACGCGCTTCATGCAACTGGCCCTCTATTGTCCAGATTTTGGATACTACGAGCGCCCAGGAGCCATAACTGGCCGCGCCGCAGACTTTTACACCAGCGTCGCCGTCGGCAGCCTCTTCGGCGACCTGCTCGCCTTCCAGTTCGCCGAATGGCTTAGGCCGCTGTCGCCGCGCCCTTTTCAGATCGTCGAAGCCGGAGCGCACGATGGAAGCCTGGCCGCCGATATCCTCACTGGGTTGGGCAAAAACAGCGCCGCGACCCTCGAATCGCTGCAATACTGGATCGTCGAGCCTTCGGTCCGGCGGCAGGCCTGCCAGCGGGAAAAGTTGGACAAATTTGCCGGGCGGGTGCGCTGGTTCGATGCTTTCGCCTCCCTTCCTCAAACCGGCGTCCACGGCGTCATTTTTTCAAACGAACTGCTCGATGCCTTCCCAGTTCGGCGGTTGGGCTGGGATGCATCCATGCGCCGCTGGTTCGAATGGGGGGTGGACTGGCAGGAGAAGGAATTCGTCTGGAAACGAATCCCGATTGACCCGGGCCAACTCAATGACGAACTGCTCGCGTCTGGCCTCCATCTCCCGCCCGAACTGGAAGCCGCGCTTCCGGCCGGGTTCATCCTCGAAATCTGCCCGGCCGTCGGCGACTGGTGGCGCCAGGCCGGGGGCAAGTTGCGAGCAGGAAAACTTTTGACCTTCGATTATGGACTGCGCGCCGAACAGTTTCTCACACCGGAGCGAACCAGCGGAACCTTGCGCGCCTATCATAAACACCACGCGAGTTCCGATCTGCTGGCCAACCCTGGCGACCAGGACCTCACCGCGCACGTCAACTTCAGCCAATTGCAACGCGCGGGCGAAGCGGCGGGATTGAGGACCGAAGCCTTAATTTCGCAAGAAAAGCTCCTGATCGGCATCGCCCGGAGCGTCTGGCAGCACGATTCATCGTTTGGCGAGCGGGGCTCCGCGCGCCTCCGGCAACTTCAAACGTTGATTCACCCGGCCCACCTCGGCCAGTCCTTCCAGGTTCTGATTCAATCCCGACCTGAAGTCGGCCCGCCCTCGACTCCGTCTTGATCGACCCAAGTGTGGCACTGAGTAGGGCTCGTCACTCGGGATTTTGACCGGCAAGGTCGAAGCATGAAATGGCCCAGGTTGAGAATAACTAGGGCGAGCGGGCGCGAGCGACGCGCGCATCCCACTGTGGATCGGTAAGGAGCGGGCAACAAAGTCTGGGCGAAAAAGACCTGCCGCCCAGCCGGTTGCGCCCAATTTGGCCGGTTGCGATGCGCGAGGAGGGAGCATCCCCCGCAGTGGGGCTGTGAGCGACGAGCAGCGAAGCCACCGGCCAAATCGGGCGCAACCAACGCCATCGCATTTATGTTCATGACCACGAAGCCAGCTTTTTCCGGCCCCAACGTGGTTGCGCCCCTGCCGCGACATCGGCCGCCAATCCGTTGGCCCTGTAAAATAGGTTTTCCCCCGTTCTGCGGTGGCCGCGCGCCGCGCCCCCCCCACCTGTCAAATTTCTCACAGTGAGAAATTTGATAACCCCCACGGCCAGAAGGAGTTACGACTGTGTCTCAGCTAACTCTTTACAATGCCCCTGGCCGTCGCACCGACCGGGCCTAAGCGCCTGTTTGGAAACCCCGTGGGGTCCTGGCGGCGAGAGACTTCGGCGGCGGCCAAGCCGCTGTGGCCGTGCGCAGCGCCCGCATCCCGCATCAGGAGGGTTCCCCAATTCTATCTGTCCACCCTCCGCAGTAGGCCGCTACGGAGGACGGGCAATCTGCAATCTGCCATTGGGCGGTTCCGAACCGCCCTGGTGGCCGCGCGCACCGCCCCCCCTCCCCCGTTAAATTTCTCACAGTGAGAAATTTGATAACCCCCACGGCCAGAAGGAGTTACAACTGTGTCTCAGCTAACTCTTTACAATGCGCCGGGCCGTCGCGCCGACCGGGCCTAAGAGCCTGCTTGAAAACTCCGTGAGGTCCTGGCGGCGAGGGACTTCGGCGGCGGCCAAGTCGCTGTGGCCGTGCGCAGCGCCCGCATTCCGCATCAGGAGGGTTCCCCAATCTGAAATCTGTCCACCCTCCGCAGTAGGCCGCTACGGAGGACGGGCAATCTGCAATCTGCCATTGGGCGGTTCCGAACCGCCCCGGTGGCCGCGCGCAGCCCCCCCCTCCCCCGTCAAATTTCTCACAGTGAGAAATTTGATAACCCCCACGGCCAGAAGGAGTTACAACTGTGTCTCAGCTAACTCTTTACAATGCGCCCGGCCGCGCGCAGGCCCAGCGGGGCGAAATCTTTGTAACGTTACCAACCGCAATCCATTCCAAGCTCCTTAGGAGCGGCCTTGCGGCCGATGTTGCTCCCACGGAGCTTGTGGATTTTCCGGCGGTCGAACCACAGCGATGCCGCGCCACTGGCGCTGTAGGGCGGGCGTCCTCGCCTGCCGGTGCCAGCGGCTTCCAGCCGCGGCTCCTTCCGCCAATGGCGCTGTAACTTTGGCCTGCGTCGTTCCTCAGCGTCCTAACGCTGCGCTGCGCCGTCCGCCTGCCTGGCCCGCAAAATACCTTCCTCCTTCTGCCGTCTGCGTTCTTCCTTCTTGCTTCCCGCACGCCCCCGCAGGCCGCGCGCCGCGCCCCCCCCACCTGTCAAATTTCTCACAGTGAGAAATTTGATAACCCCCACGCCCAGAAGGAGTTACGACTGTGTCTCAGCTAACTCTTTACAATGCCCCTGGCCGTCGCACCGACCGGGCTCTTAGAAAGGCCGAACCTGCGGTCGGATGCCGCGGCTCCGCAGCAGAAAGCGGCGCCCGGTGACCGCTTTCACAGATCGACCGAGCCGGCGCGCAATAACTCGGTCCGGTTGCGTTCCGACCAGCCGATCTTCCTCCGCCGTCCAGCGCTTTGGCGGCAGCAGGCCCAGCGCACTTTTTCGCCGCATGGTTTGCGACAGTTTCCGTTTGAAAGCCTCCGATTTTGGCCGCTTCGCCAGGGCCAGAATGCGCGCCCGCAGGGCCGGCGACCATTTCGCGGGCTTGCCCCACCTCGCTGCGGAGATCTTTGCGCACGCCTCGGGGCTGCCGGCCAGCCTGACGGCCCGCATGACCACCCGCCAGGTGCCGGGAGTAAACACTTCCACGTCGAGGGCTTTGCGCCACTTGCCTACGGTGGCGTGGCTGACCTTCCAATGGTGGACCACCGCCTGTCTCGATTCGAGGCGGACCGCGCGGACCAGGTCGCCGCAAAGGATCAGCGAGTGGTAACCAGTCCGCCAGGCATACGGCCAGGGAATCGGCCCATCGCTGTAGCCGCCGACTCGGATCGTCCCGCGCAGCTCGCAGAATAGATGCGCTCCGCGCCGGGTGCGCGGCGGGTAATACGGCCCATAGAGCAGCCGGAGGCGGTCCTGATCCTCTGCGGAGAGTGAGCGCGGCACCGAGATTTCGTTCAGCTCGCGCAAGACCGTCGGGTCCGGCCTTGCCAGCCGGGCTTTTTGCTTCTCCGACAAGCGCGGCCCTTTGGCGTTGGCGGAGGGAATCCCCAACGAGCACCGGCGGAACAAGACGGCGACCCGGGTTCGGCCCAGCTTCCTGGCGATCTCCGCATCGGGGGCGGTGCCCAAGAGGGCCTCTTCCGCCGGCGTCCACCGCGGGAGCGTCGAGTCCGCCTGGGGGATGCGCAAGTCCTTGCGCCGCTGGCGCACTGCTTTTTCTGTCCGCCTGATCATCGCCGCGACGACACGGTCCGGCTTGCGGCCGAGAAGTCGCAGTTCGGCTTTTGACCAGGGGCGACGCTGCTGATTCATGGCTGGATCGTGGGAGTGTGGCCGGGCGCTTCGGTCAACGATCTGAACTGAATTGCCGCCGGGACTCCGCAATCTGCCCAACAGTGCCCAAGCGGCTCCGGCATGGTGTTGGCAGCCCGTTTGAAAACTCGCTTGGGCCTGTAGCGGCCGTCTGTGACCGCCGCATTTCCGCACAAATAAACGCCATCTTGCGATCTCACGAGTACATTGTCTGTGCTACCCGACCCACGCCCACGAGGTCACCCACAAATCCGGTGAGCGCTGCCAGTCTTGGGCAGACAAAGCTCTGTCCAACCACGATTCCTCGACGTTCGAGTTCCTGCATCAACTGCCCCGGACCGGGCGCTTCCATCCGGCCAAAGGCCTCCGTGACGAGCGGATACGGCAGTCGGAGAACACTGCTCGTGACCCACTCGAAGAAAAACCGCCCGCCTGGCTTCAGGACCCGGCGCACCTCGGCGACGGCTTTGGTCCAGTTCGGCTCCAGGTGAATGGCCCCAAAATCGAAAACGGCATCGAACGTCGCGTCACCGGCCTTGATGGCCGTGACATCCCCCACGCTCAATTGCACGCGGGCCAACCCGTAAGCGGCGAGGTGACGCCGAGCACGCTCGATCATCTTCGGATCCAGATCGAACGCCTTGACCGCCGCGGCGCCGAACCGTTCGAGGATAATCTTCACACCGACCCCGCGGCCGCAGCCCACTTCCAGCACCCGGCCGCCTTCGACCCGTCCACCCAGCCGTTCCAGCCAGGACGCAGCGTAGGATTGGCCCCAGGAGCGGGCCGCATTGTTCATCGATGCCCGGCCCAGCCAGTTGAGTCTCACGGTTTGTCTCCCGGAAGCTCGATCATGCGTCTAACACCCAGGATCGGCCACCCCGCGCTAGTGCTGGCCGGCATGGAACCGCGGAGCCATCGCGGGGTTCGCGGCGTCCGGTTTGCTCTGCGGCCTGAGAGCGTGTTTTGAAATTGACGGCGGACGCCGCGTGAGGGCACGCGGCCTACGGGAAATGGCCAAAATCCCGAAGCCCTGTAGGCCCGGTCCCCTGACCGGGCGATTTTTAAAACACGCTCTGAGTGGCATTGGCATATCACTCCGCAACCGGCGTGAGCACACACTCGGCCTCTGCGCTCGTCAACTGGATTCTCCATCTCACGCGACCGGTGAAGTAGGCTATATCGATAGTGCCTTCCTTCGGGAACCCTCCTTCGGGCAGATTCGTCAATCGTCCAAGCTCAGCCACTACCTCAGGCAGGATGTGCGAAGGAGGAGGCGCCATGTCATGCCAGGTGCCATCGACTTTATATCTGATGGCAGCCCGTTCCCTGTCCGTCGGCGCGACGACCAGCTCCGTGGCGCGTTCTTGCTGCGCCTGCCACAAAACCAGGAGCGTGAATTGCTTGATCGGATCATGGTTCATTTGCTAAGCGGCCAGCAGCCTTTTCAGAAAGTAGCAGCCGACGTGAGGAGGCTCTCTCATCGCTTGTTTTTCCGAAGAAATTTGAGCGTCGTTACCTCCGCTGCTACGGGAAGTGGCGTTTTTCAACGGGCTGCTATGGGGCGACGTCATGCGCTCTGCTCTCTCGATAGCCATAAACAATGGCATACAGCAAAAATGGCCAGATTAGCAATGGCTCAAGCCACGGCCAATGGTCTGTGCCAGCCGACTGCCAATAAACCCAGCGCTTCAAACTGATGAACAAGCCCGCCGCCACCGCGACCGCGCCGGCCAGGAGCGTCGCGCGAGTGCGGCGCCGCATCAAGTACCAACCGAGGATGCAAAGCGCGGCGATTTCGACATTTTGGGCGGCACTGAGCAATTGGATACGTGCCTCCCTGCTGGGGTCTTCCGTGCCAAAATCACGAAGCCCGCCCCGTGCGGCGAGCCTAGCCAGCCAGATATTCAGAATGCCAATCACGCCGAAAACCACTCCGAATAGCCACAATGCAATTGCTGCCGGAGTCCAACGAAAAAGTGAGCGTGCGTGCATACGACTCGCCGCCTAACGGACGCCTCCGCTTATTGGTAGGGCGAGGCTCCTGCCGAGCCGTGACTTCCCGGCCCCTCGGCATTTTTCGCCCGGCTCGCGCCTTCTCATCACCTGCTTGCGCCGCAGCTTCGGCAGGCAGACGCCCCGCCCCGCTCGCCGCGCGCCAGCACCCGCGCCGCTCCGAAACGGAGAAGCGGGGCGGCTGCGGGCGCCAGCGCGGGGTCAGGGGGCGGGATCACTTTTCCTGAACCTTTGCCCGCTCACACAGCGCCCGGAGCTCCAAGACCGCGGGATGCTCTCCCCGCCAGTATAGGCGTGGCCGAGGCACAAAGAGAATGGACTGGCCGAAGCGTGACGGGCGACGAAGATGAATCGTGACCGTCGCGTTGCAATAATACCACAGCCGGCCTTCGGAAACATCGTTAACGTCCGTCAGCGGAATCGCAATCTCTGATCGGTAATTGGAAACGTAAAGCAACTGCCCATCGGTCTGAACGCGCATCAGACGCTGGGAGTACCACAGGCCGGGCGCCATCCCGATCGCCCAGAGTAGGAGGCCTAAACCCTGCTCCCTCACGGAGATTAGCGTGCCGTCGCGGTGTCGGAAGTTGGACCGGGGAGCCAGAATGAGGAAGGCAACACCACCGACAACGAGCGCGAAATACAGCAGCCTGTGGCAAAGTGTCAATGGTGATGAGAGTGATCGGCGCATACTAGACGAGTTCACTGCCGCCTAACGGACACGCGTCGAGCCACAGCCTCGAAAGCTTTCGGGTGACGCCCGCCGACACCTGCCTGCGCCGAAGCTTCGGCAACCAGGCGACCCGCTCCGGTGGCCGTGCGCCAGCACCCGCGCCGCTCCGCATCGGAGAAGCGGGGCGGCTTTCACGGGTACGATGCGCTCGGCGCGTTTCATAGTCAGATCAATGGACTCGTGCGCTGCCCGGCGCACTCGGCCTTTCACCCTACACTACCAGGCGAAATTGCTTTCGCGATCTCCCCAAATTGCTCAAGTAGCTCAAGCGCGGCGTTACGCGGCATTGGTCGCAGGTCGCATCATAATTGTCCTCTGGTCGCTCAAGCGCTCACTCTGTCAGTCCAGAAGCGACGGCAGCCGTATCCTGCAACAAGATTTCAGAAACAACCACGGAAATGTGCTTGCCGGATTGGGCTGAAATCTCTGACTCAAAGGCACTGAGGATGTTTCGTGCAGCGTCGAATTGCCCACGGCTTGCGGCACTTTGAGCCGCTTCGACCTTCGCTGTGAGCGATTGAGTGATCCCCTGATTATCTATCAAACCGAGTGCCGCGGCGTTCTGAATATCTTGCGCAGTGCTGCCGAAACTCGCTCGTCTGGTAACTTGCGGCTGAAACCCGGAGTCGCTCCCGACGGTGACTTCAAACTGTGAAGTCGAACCGAAGCCAGAGATCCCGACCTGCTGAATCGGCTCTTGCTGGCTGCCATCGGCGGAGAAGTTGCGGACAATGAGCGTGTAGATGGACGGTTGGTATCCCCTAACTTGGATCGAATAATTGCCCGACGCGGGTTGGAAAGCGTGGAATAGCTGAGTCGTTTCTGTGGGTGGAGCGCCAGTCTCATCGTCCTCGAGTGCTTCGCTGAAAAGTGAGCTGGCCGGAATCCCGTCAAATCGCTGCCCGTTTTCGGAAGAAACACCCGTGATGCGACCTTGTGGGTCCGTTACCAGCAAATCGACCCCTGGCACTGTGGCAGATGCCGAGATGTTTAGGGAGCTAATATCGCCGGGTGGGTCACCCACGTAGCCGCGCGTTTCAAATATGTTGCGATAATCGTCAAGGAACTGTTTGTCGAAGTATGGGTCATTGATTTTGAATTTAATACCTTCTTTTCCCGTTACCAACACGAAGTGCCCCCAAGTTTCGACCCGTATCGGCGTCCCGTTCGGCAACGTCCCGAGCTGAAATCCGTGATTCACTGCAACTATCACGGGATGGTTCATCTGGCAGACTGTCTTTTCCAGATAATCGAACGCGCCATCCGGATCGTAATAAGACGAAATCCACTGATCATTAAACTTGAGGCCACCGACCCCGGCGAACAGGGCTGCAATGCGGGTGGCCGCATCCCAATCCACAGAAAGTCCTGAATATCCACCGAGCGAACTCAAAAGCTGGTTGAGATTCCCTGGGTCATTCTCCACGACTGCGCCAACGCCAAAGGGGCCGCCAAAGAAGTGAGTGACGCCCGCCTTGTTCATGGCCATGCAGAGACACGTCATCGCGCAACCCTTCGAACCGATGGTTTCGGTAGGAGAGTTCGCGTATGGGTCGCGTGCCCAAGGCACACCGTGACCGGCTTGGTATAGTGGAGGCACATCGATTTGGCACGCGACCTTGGCTATGACCCAAGGATCGGTTCCGCCCATGGAGGGCGATACGTTCACCCAAAAAATCGAAGAGGAATCGAAGGCGCTGTAGCCGTAGTGATTTGGTATTCGAACCCATTCGAGTTCTTGTCGTCCAGGCACCGCGAAGCCGATCTCTGTTCCGTTTGGTATGACAAGCTGGGTTGCGGAAGCCGTCAGCCCAAAAGGACCGGGATCGGCTCCGACGGAGGCGTTTGGGGTTGCAGACGAAAACTGCATTACGGCTGCGCCGCCCTGTGAGACCGTAATTGACCACGAAAGGACATTAGCGGGGGAGAGCCTCCCGAGGGTGCCATCCGTGACGATAGAACCAGAGAGGTCATACCCATTCTGGTCCTCGCGATAGGATACCCAGTTGTAGGTGATCGGCGTTGCTGAAGCCGGTGTGGCGGCAGGCAGCAAAGCCGCCCACGTTAACGTGATCAGAAGAAACGAGAGTGAACAGTTTTTCATAAGAATTTCTTTTTTGAATTTACGAGGTTTGGTGAACGATGGATTTCCCTTGCGATTATGGGCGGAAGGATCTGCGCTGACAAAGAACGCGGGAGGGGAGAAAGACCAACGGTGTGAGTGTCACGCCCGCTGCCGATCTCCATATTTGCTTCCTTTCTGATCCATGAAATTCGTGGTGGCCGCTCAGTCTCCTCCAACCCAAATTTGCTGTCGAGCGTGCTTTTCTACCCTTGTTCACAATCGCACGGCGGAACCCCACTGGCTGCGGAACACCACTAGCAATCATTATGCAAACAACGGTTCGCATATCAAAATGGCCGGCCGAATACCGATGGAGGGATGCACCGGCTTACGGAAGTCCTTCGGCGGAAGCTCCTTGCGCTGGCCGCGGAGCGCGTTTATTGCGCCTACCTCAAAGGTTTTCCTTTTCATTTGCCAAGCCAACAAAAACCACAACGGTTTTTTACGGTTCTGGCTGGGAAGGATGCCGCCCCAGGAACTCAAAATCAAGCCTTTAACGCGATTGTTTTTTGAAACTTGAAAGCGCGGCCCCGTTGCAGGATATTCTTAGGCATGAGTCGGCTCGAAAAACTCGAACAGGATATCGCCAAACTTTCCCCCGAGGAGTTTGTCGAGCTGGAGCAGTGGTTCGATGCGGAGCGAAACCGCAAGTGGGACCGACAAATCGAGGAGGATGCTCGAAGCGAGAAGCTGCGCGAAGTCTATGAGAAGTTGAAATCGGAAACCCGCGATTGTCGAGCCTCAGTTCGGTGCTTTCCGCGCTCGTGACTGTCCTGGTGGGAGATTGAACCGCTAATCTTCGCTAATGAGACAAAGAGCATTCAGCGGTTCGTTCGTTGATGCGGGACGTGCGCGACTCCAGCTCCATAAGATTTGTTCGATCAGCGTGTATTAGCGCAGATTAGCGGTTTCGAAAAGAGGTCACCAACTGAATGAACCGCTAATCTTCGCTAATGCCGGGCCGAGCGTTCAGCGGTTGCTTCGAACGCCGGCAACAACACCGGAATAGTTACCCGCGCTCGGTCTGAAAGTCACATTCGAAGCGGCTTGACGAGCCGTCGGGCGTTGCCGGTTCCGCCTCTGCCCCTCCGCCGATTCGCGGCGACTGCGCCCCTCTGTGGTCTCGGTGCTCTCGGTGGCTTCCCCCAGGCTTACGAGCGCCAATCGCCGATTGCGCAACTCGATTCGGTCGATTACTGTCCAGCAGATGAGCACGCTGGCTGAAATTCAAGAAGCGGTGACCCGGCTTCGCGATGAAGAGAAGAAAGCTCTCTCGCTATGGCTCAATTCACAGGCCGCCCCTGAACTGAGCGACGAGGACGAACGACGGCTCCTCCATTCTCTCGACGAAGCCATTCGGGACGTGGATGCCGGCAAGGGCGCGCCGATCGAAGACGTGCGCAAGCGGGTGCGCTCATGGGTTGCAAAATAATCTTTGCGCCCCAGGCCATTGCCGATCTCGAGGAAGCCGTTCGCCACATCGCCAAGCACGGACCCGAAACCGCCCTGCGCATCGGGAACGCGTTGATCGACCGAGTGGCCATCCTCGAAAATTTTCCGCTCCTTGGCTCGCCATACACGAAACGCCCCGGCGTGCGCAAGCTGGCCTCCCGACCCTACATCATCTTCTATCGCGCCAAGCCGGAGGAAGGCCGCGTGGAAATTCTGCGCTATTGGCACGGCGCGCGCGGAGAGCCAGAACTGGGCGAATAGCGAGCCAAAATCAGAGGTCGGCCACGGGTCGCTGAACTCGGCTTGGCCCGCGTCGGGCGGTCCTTTCTCGAGTTCCTGCATTCCCAATCCATCCTTTCGGCATTCCGCAATCGGGTGTTCCGTGTTGCCCAATCCGCAATCCGCAATTAGGAGCTTCTGCCTTCCCCGCCTCCTGCTCCTCTGGCGGCGAATTTTTTCCGGGTGCCCGCGCGGCCAATCTTGCCCATTTGCAAATCGGGATTCTGATTTGCGCCCCGATGGCGCGTAAAAATTTTCCCGGCGCCTCTCGCGGCCGTTGAAAACGCCTGATTTCATTGAGTGTTTAGCCACTGGCACCTTGGGTGCTAAAGGTTCCGGCAGCTATCAGGCTATGATCGACGCCCTATTCAACGAACCAAATTACCTGGCCGCCAAAAAACTCATGGACGCCACCGCCCTGCGATTCCGGGCTTCTGCCCAAAAATGCTCTCGAACGATACGTCGCCCAAGCACTTAGAGCCTGTTTGGAAACTATGAGGGGCGCTGTTTTCGGGGAAAAGGCCGGATGGCGCGACGAGGGAGCATACCCGCCAGCGGTCCGTGACCGAGGAGCAACGAAGCCAGGTGGCCTTTTCCGCGAAAACCCTCCGGGCGGCGGATCTTTTGCCGACGGCCCGCGTTGGCTCGGCCGTCACAGCCCGCTGCGGGGATGCTCCGGCCTCGCCGCCTTGGCCGTCGCCAAAATCTCTCGCCGCAGGACCCCACGGAGTTTTCAAACAGGCTCTTAGTCAGGAGGCGGCCTCTGCCGGCTGGCAGGGCGCCTGCTGCACCGTAGAGCGATTGGAGCTGTAGTGATGGCTTGGATCATGCCGGGCTGGCAGGGAGGCGATGGCGAGGTTTTTTAAGGGAGCCGCCCCATGGAGTGGTCACTTGCAGTTGCGTTGATCGCGGCAAAGATGAGCAAACCAAGCGAGGCGCACTACGAGCCATTCGGGGCGAAGAGGCTCCTGGCCTGACCGTTGAGACTAATAATGAACTGATAATCGGTCTTTAAGGCCTCCTAAACGATTGAACCGTATCCGTTTGAAACTCAGTCGATCTGACTGCCTGACCACGTTCACGCGTATGGTAATCCTTACGGCGTGTTACTTCGTGGGCGGATTGCTCGGCAAAGAAGCCTCGTTTCTGGGAGGAAGCATTGCGTTGGTTTGGCCGCCGGCCGGCATCGCCCTCGCCGCCATTTTGCTGTTTGGTTACCGGTTCTGGCCAGGAGTGGCGTTGGGAGCGGTGCTGTTTTCCTTCACCAACGGCATGCCGTTTGGGTTCTTTACGCTCGGGACGGCCGTAGGCAACACGGTGGGGGCCATCGTTTGCACTTTCCTGCTTAGGAACTTTATCGCCTTTCAAAATGCGATGGAACGCACGCGGGATGTGACCGGATATATCGGGCTGGCCTGTTTCCTTGGCACAACCGTTAACGCGGCCTTCAACGTCGTGGGCCTCGCTTATGCCGGAACCGTGTCGTGGGAACAGTTGTTCCCTACAATTCTGGAGTGGTGGGTGCCCAACGCCCTGGCGGGCCTGGTGGTGGCGCCTTTCATTATCGCGTGGGCGACGCCGTGCTCTACCCGCTGGGACGCCAAGCCGATCGCGGAAGCGGTGATCTGTGGCGCTGCATTAGTGGCCGGCACACTGATTTCATTTAACTCCTGGTTTGTCTATGGAATTCAGAACTATCCGCTGGCTTATTTGCCCTTTCCATTTCTGGTTTGGGGTGCGTTGCGGTTTGGCCAACGAGGCGCGACGACCGGGACGCTGCTAGTGTCGGCCCTGGCCATCTATTCGCTTCTCCAGAAGCGCGGGCCGTTCGTGACCGGTACGGAGACAGAAAGCCTGATGCTCATTGGGAGTTACATCGGCATCTTGGCGGTCACCAACATGCTGCTGGCTGCGGCCGCCACGGAGCGGAGGCAAGCTGAACGCGCGATGGGGGAAAGCGAAAAGCGATTTCGGGCTATTGTCGAGGACCAGACCGATTTGATTTGCCGCTTCAAAGCCGATGGAAGCCTCACATTCGTCAACGAGGCTTACCGTCGCTTCCACTGCAAAAACAGGGAAGAACTGCTCGGGACGAATTTCTTGCTGAGCCTTTCTGAAGAAGATCTCGACGTTCCCCTAAGCTACTTCTCCGCGTTGCCCCCGGAGCAGCCGGTAGTATCGTTTGATCACCGGGTGGTCGCGCCCGACGGTCAGATTGAGTGGCACCAATATACAGTTAGACGCCTTTTTGGGGAGAAGGGCGCCACTCCCGAGTTCCAGGCGGTGATCCAGGATATCACTCTCCGTAAGCGTTCCGAGCAAGCTTTGCGCAGCAGCGAAAAAAAATATCGCTCGCTGGTCACGAACATCCCGGACGTCGTTTGGACGGCCGATTCGGATCGGAGTCTCATCTACATCAGCGGCAACGTCGAAACCGTCCTCGGCTACACTTCCGACGAACTCATTCGGGCCGGCGGACAACTTCTGCCGGAGCGCATCCATCCCGACGACATCGCGAATGTCGAGCAAGCCTACCAATTGCTCTTTTCAAAAAACAAAAAGTTCGACGTGGAATACCGAATTCGTCGAAAGGACGGCCAGTGGATTTGGTTGTCCAGCCGGGCGCTCACTACCCGGGTGCGGGAGGGCGTCAGGTGCGCCGACGGCATTTTCTCAGACATCACGGAACGCAAGCGGGTTGAAGAGGCCCTGCAGCAGGCCAAACACGCTGCGGAAACCGCCAATCGCGCCAAGAGTCAATTTCTTGCCAATATGAGCCATGAATTGCGCACGCCGCTCAACGCCATCATTGGCTTTTCGGAAATGCTCGTCGATCAGACCTTCGGGGGCTTGAACGACAGGCAGCTCAAATACACCGCCAACATTCACAACAGTGGCCGTCATTTGCTGCAACTCATCAATGATATTCTTGACCTGTCTAAGGTTGAGGCCGGCCGTTTGGAACTGAGCCGCACGCCGCTTGGCGTCGCCAAGGCTTTTCAGGACCTGCAGTCAGTTGTCAAAACCCTCGCCATCAAAAAAGGCATCACCCTTGACTTTGAGGTGGCAGCTAATCTGCCGTCACTTTTGGCTGACGAAGCGAAGTTCAAGCAGATCATGTACAACCTGCTGAGTAACGCGATTAAGTTCACCCCGGACGGCGGCCTGGTAACCGTGACTGCCACATTGCACGATAAATCGAACGGGGATCCCGCGCCGGCGCTGCAACTCGCAGCATCCACCGAGTGCTTGCGAGTCGTGGTGGCTGATACCGGCATCGGCATCCAACCGAAGGATCATGAGCGCATCTTCGTCGAGTTCGAGCAGGTGGACTCATCTTACGGCCGCCAGCAGCAAGGCACCGGCTTGGGATTAGCGCTGACCAAAAAATTGGTTGAGATGCATGGCGGCTGCATCTGGGTCGAAAGTGGAGGCGTCGAAGGCAAAGGCAGCAGGTTTAGCCTTTTAATCCCTATCCAATGAACAGCAATAGAATACTTATCATCGAGGATAACGTGTTGAACCTCGAGTTAGCCGCTGACCTGCTGGAAGCAAATGGCTTTGTCGTTTTGCAGGCTCGGACGGCCGAAGCAGGGCTCCGTCTAGCTCGCGAGGGGTCGCCCGATCTTGTTTTGATGGACCTTAGTTTGCCCGGCATGGATGGCTTGTGCGCCACCAAAGCGCTCAAGGCCGATCCGGCGACCCGCCACCTGACAATCATCGCCCTCACGGCACACGCCATGAAGGGCGATGAGAAGACCGCGCTGAGCGGCGGATGCGATGGATATCTGACCAAACCGATCGACACGAGAACATTTGTGGCAACCGTGACCGCCTTCATCGCCTCGGCAAATTTGCCCCGAACAAGGAGCGAGGCTGCTTGAAGAATGAACGTGCAAAATGAAATTCCGGCCACGAAAACGACCACAGCACCGACCGCGTGTTGTCCGGGATTCGTTCTGGTTGTGGATGACGAAGAGCAAAACCGCGCTCTGCTTCGCGACCCGTTAGAGGCCCAGGGCCATAAAGTGGCCGAAGCTCAAAGCGGGGTGGAAGCATTGCAAAGGGTTTCAGAACGCCCACCTGATGTCATCCTGCTCGACGTGATGATGCCCAAGCCGGACGGCTACGAAGTCTGCCGCCGCTTAAAACGGGATCCGAAGACCGCCTCGATCCAGATTTTGATGGTGACCGCGCTGTCCGAACGAAAGGAACGGCTAATGGGCATTGAAGCCGGCGCGAACGATTTCCTGACGAAACCGATCGATATTCGGGATGTAACCCTTCGAGTAGCCAACGCTGTTTACACAAAACAGCTTTTTAACCGACTCCAGGCCGAGCAGGAAAAATCCGATGCGCTTCTGCTGAATATCCTCCCCAAACCAATCGCCGAGCGGATGAAAAGAGGGGAAATTAGCATTGCCGACAGCCACCCGGATGTAACGGTGCTTTTTGCCGATTTGGTTGGGTTTACCACGATGTTAGCCCACATCGAGGCCAATCAGGTGGTCTATTCGTTGAACCAGATCTTCTCCACATTTGACTTGCTGGCTGAAAAGCATGGCTTGGAAAAAATTAAAACCATCGGTGACGCGTACATGGTCGCAGGCGGCATTCCCCTTCCGCGACCCGATCATGTCGAAGCCATCGCCGAACTGGCGCTCGCAATGCGGGAAGGGATCGTGCAATTCAACAAGGAATACAACACGTCCATCCGGATCCGCATCGGGATTTGCACTGGGGCGGTAATCGCGGGGGTCATTGGGCGAAGGAAGTTCGCCTACGATCTTTGGGGGGAGGCCGTGAATATCGCAAGCCGGCTTGAATCACTGGGTGAAGCAGGAGGGATTCAGGTCGCGGAATCTACCTACGAGCGATTGAAGCACAGATTCCATTTCGAAAGGAAACATGACCTCGACATCAAGGGCCGAAGCGCGGTGGTCGCCTACTGGCTTGTTGACCGGCTGTGAGAACCAGGGTGGGTTGACGAGCTGGACATTGAGTCCTGTCGGTCCTGCGCTTGGAAGTAATGGGCTGGCAGGGCAATTGCTCCAACGCCATGACGCGTGATGAAGAAACCGTGGTGAGCGGCGGCGGCGATGGATATCTGACCAAACCGATCGACACGAGAACATTGGTGGCAACAGCGGCCGCCTTCATCGCATCGGCAAATTTGCCCCGAACCAAGAAAGAGGCTGCTTGAAGAATGAATATGCAAAATGAAATTCTGAACATGAAAACGCCCACACCACCGGTCGCGTGTTGTCCGGGATTCGTCCTGGTGGTGGATGACGAAGAGCAAAACCGCGCTCTGCTTCGCGACCCGCTAGAGGCGCAGGGCCATGAAGTGGCCGAAGCTCAAAGTGGGGCGGAAGCATTGCAAAAGATTTCAGAACGCCAACCTGATGTCATCCTGCTCGACGTGATGATGCCCAAGCTGGACGGCTTCGAAGTGTGCCGCCGCTTAAAACGGGATCTAAAGACCGCTCCAATCCAGATTTTGATGGTGACCGCGCTGTCCGAACGAAAGGAACGGCTAATGGGCATTGAAGCCGGCGCGAACGATTTCCTGACGAAACCAATCGATGTTCGGGAGGTGACCCTTCGCGTAGCCAACGCTGTTTACACGAAACAGCTTTTTAACCGGCTGGAAAACGCTCTCTTGGAAGTGCACCAGCTCCACGGCCTGTTGCCCATCTGCTGCTACTGCAAGAGAATTCGCGACGATCAAAACTACTGGCACCGCTTGGAAACCTACATTTCTGGTCACTCCGGCGTCCGCTTCACCCACCGCATCTGTCCAGATTGCACGGAAAAGTTGAAAGCCGACCTGCAGAACACTTAGAGCGGGTGCGCGTGCCTCCGCCCACCGGCCTTCGGAGACGCCCTTGGCCATCCCCATAATCGGATCTCCTGCCCGGAAGTTGTTCCAACTGAGCCAGAGCCGTCGTGCCATCAAACGGACGACTAGGCAAAGTCGGATGGCATATCGGCTGCTAAAGTTGCTGCTGGAACGATGCAATCCATGGATGACCACAACAAACTTGCCCAGCCAGGCACGAGCGCCGAGTCCTTGCTCGCACCGGCGCCGATGAAGCTTGCCAGCGCCTTGATGTTCTCGGCGTGGGTCAAGGAGCCAGCCGGGGCGCCGCTGCCGAAAGCGGCCGCGACCGTGCAGGAGCTCGCAGGGACGACGATGTTGCCCCCAGCGAGCGCGTTGCGTTTTGAAAACCGGTTTGGGATCAAACTTGCCGAGTTTTTGGGGAAGTGATTATGAACTCATCCAGCCGGGTCTGGCGCACCTTTGCGGCGTTTCTGGCCGCGACCGCGGCGGCACGCGGCCAGGCGGCCATGCCTTCCGGAACGCTCTCGGCGCTGCCGGAGGCGGGGTTTTCGGTGTTTCGGGTTTTGGGCGCGCTCGTGCTCGTGCTGGCGCTGTTCCTCGGCGGGGTCTGGGTATTCAAACTCTTGCAACACCTGTTTTTGCAAAAGGGCCAGCTGGCAAAGCTGAATGTCCTGGAGGTCCGCTCGCTGGGCAATCGGCACGCCCTTTATGTTGTCGGTTACGAGCAGCAAAGGATGATGCTCGCGGCCTCGCCGTCCGGCGTGACGTTGATCAGCCACCTGCCCTCCGCGGATGCGCCCGAGGCCGCGCTGGCTGAGCCGGATTTTTCGGACGCATTGCAAACCGTGCTGGGCCGAAAAGCATGAGGACCGCCCGGCAGCGGACGATTTGGGGGAGGCGCCCAGCCTGGAGTTCCGCCTGGTGGTTTGCGCCCGGCTTGGCGCTGCTGTTGGTTTTGGGGTCTGGTGGCGACGGCTTTGCCGCCTCGCACTCCCCCGCCACCAATGCGCCCAGCCTGGCGCCGATCAATTTGAACATTGGCTTCCATGGCGTCAAAGAACCCCAGAGCGCGGACACGGCCATCCAGCTTCTGTTCACCTTGACGCTGGAGCGAGCCTGGACAACGAAAGAGTCCGCCGCCGACGCGGAGCGGGTGCTCATTGACCTGCCTGGCGTGGACTGGCGCGAGGCAGCGGCGGTGGCCGAGTTGGGAGGACGACTCAACGAATTTCCCGCCGCCCATGCGCACTTGGTCTTGAACGCGGCCTACGAAACGCCGTTGTTGCTGGCGCAAATACGGGCCTTCGGGGCGCTGCCCGTGACGGACTTGGTCTTCACCCATCTGGACGAGGAGCGGCGGTGGGGCAAGCTGTGGAACTTCGTGTTAGGCACAGATTACGCGCTGCGCTTTTTGAGCGCTGGGCAAAATATCCCCGGAGACTTTTTTGAAGCGAGCGCGGAACTCCTTCTGGCGCGCCAATTCCCGCGAACTGGCGGGCGCGACCGAGCCGGAGACCCGCGCGAGACTCGCGTTGGCAGCGCTTCTGCTAAATGAGTTGGGCAGCGCGATGCTCTATGAAATTGATGATGATTCTTGGCGGGTTGCTCGGGTTTTTGATCGGCCTCGGCTTTGGCCTGGCCCAGCAGAGCGCGTGGCCGGGGGTGATCTGGCGGGCAAGCGCCGCCGCGCTGGCCGCCGGAATCTTGTTGCGCTGGTGGGGGAAGCTCTGGATCCGGAGCTTCGAGCAAGCGCGCCGCCACCGGCCGGCCCGCCCGAATCGGCCGGCACCGCCGGGATGACCAAAGCATGAGCTTCTATTATTACTCCTCGCAACCGACGGCCGGCGAGCCTGTTTCCGTGCGAAGCCAGTTATGGCGGCGCTACCGCAATGCCGCGCGGGGCGGCGCGGTCGAAAATGAACTGGTGGCGCAGTATCTTCCGTTGGTGAAAACGGTCGTCGGGCGGCTGGCCATGACGCTGCCGGCGCACGTGGACGCGGAGAATTTGCACAGCGCCGGGCTGGTGGGGTTGTTGAACGCGGTGCGGCAGTTCGATCCCAAACTGGGGACCGCCTTTGAGAGTTACGCCCGGCTGCGGATTCGCGGGGCGGTCCTGGACGAACTGCGCCGCATGGATTGGGTCCCGCGTTCGGTGCATCTGAAGGCCCGGCAGATTGAAGCCGCGATGCGCGAGCTGGAGCAGAGGCGTGGCCGCATTCCCACCGATGAGGAAATGGCCGCCGCGCTGAAACTTACGTCGTCGGAATATGAGCAATGGGTGGACGACGTCCGCCCGGCCGCCTTTCTGAGTCTGGATGCGGCGTCCCCTTCCGGGATTGACGGCCACGGACGCTACGAAAGCATCGAAGACCAGACCCAGGAAAACCCGATGACCGGGGCCTCGCGCCGGGAACTGACCGGACTGATCGCGCATCGCCTGGCGCAACTGCCCGAGATGCAGCGCCGGGTGCTCGCGCTCTATTACTTTGAAGACCTGCGGCTGCGCGAGATCGCGGAGGTGTTCGATTTGACCGAATCGCGCATCTGCCAGATTCAACGCGAAGGCCGTGTTGGCCATCCGTGCCTCGTTGCACAAGCTGGATCCCTGCCTGTCTTGAATTCGGAGAATTGAACTAACGGCGGTTCGCCGCCACCCTGAACCCATGAGCGATCCGTTCGTGCCGCTCAGTTCGCAGGGCGCCCAAACCGCCGGCGCGGGCGCGCCTGGCTTTCGCCTCAAAGTCGTTGCCCGGGCCAAGGAGCCTTTTACTCCCGTGGTCCTCGAAAATCCTTCCGCGGCCCAGGCCGCCGCGGCGTCCGCACTGGCCTCCGGTTCATGCGCCGCGGCGCAACCGGTCATCACTCTGCAACGCGACGGCGATCGCGTCACCCGCATCCAGATCAAGTGTTCCTGCGGGCAGGTGCTCGAGTTGAATTGCGTCTATTAGGCTCCTGCTGACGGCCAACCGACGGCGACGCTCCTTTCGGCCGGCTCGTTTCGTAACGATGCCCCGGCGTTTGCTCGGCCACCACGCCTTGGCTTGCTGGCCGTCAAAACGAATTCCCCGAACTCTGCATTGCCGCCGCCGCTGTTTTTCGGCTGTAGCCCGCCAATCCCAATCCGGGAAAAACTCGCGGAATTGCCGAATTGAGGTTCACTCCGTTGGACTAGTAGGCACGAAATAATTCCCTATTTTATTCCTAGGAATTAAATAGCACGCTATTTCTGTCCATTTCCCCCTGGCCGGTGCCGCCTTAAAGTTGCGGTGTGATTGAATAATAGTACGACCATAATTTTGAGGAGACCGACGCGGCCTGGGACGAATTGCCCAAATCAAGGGCTTATCTGGAGGCAGTCGGGGCGGATCAGATTCTGGATGAAAAAGAAAAGATGGTGCGGGTGCAGGCCGTTCTGTTTGGTCCCCGCAGGCGAAAAAGCCAAGCGGATGGAAACGGACCACCCAAAAACGGGAAGTGAACCGAAGAATGTTCGCTTATGTTCGCCTATGTTCGCCTATGTTCGCTTAATGGGGAAAAAATTGTTGCTGCCGACCTGAGTTTGGGAAAATGCGGCTGGTGTTTGCCGGGTTGAGCTGTTTAAGCTCGCGATTGCAATTGATGGCTCGTTCTCATCCGCAAGCCCTCGGAAAATGAAAAAGCGATTTGTGGTCTTCGGTATTCTCCTGGCGGTGGCGGCGCGGCCCTGGCCTGGTTCGGGCAAAGAACGAGAGTGGCACGCCGAAAACGGCTTCCGATGGGCGGAGCTGGAGATCCCCAAAACCGGCAAGACCGGATTCACCCTTCTGCCGCCGGACCAAACCGGCATTTACTTTACCAATGCCCTGGGCGAGTGGGAGGGCGCGGCCAATCGAGTGCTCTATAATGGGTCGGGGGTGGCGGTGGGGGATTACGATCAGGACGGTCTGCCGGATATTTTCCTGTGCGGTTTGGAGTCTCGCAATGCGCTCTACAAAAACCTTGGAAATTGGAAATTCAAGGATGTGACTGAGGAAGCCGGGCTGGTGTGTCCGGGCAAGAATTTTCGGGGGGCGGTGTTTGCCGATATCAACGGCGATGGCTTTTTGGACCTGCTGGTGGCCACGGCCGGGCGCGGGGTCCTTTGCTTTTTGAACGATACCCACGGCAAATTCAAAGACATCACCGAGGCCGCCGGCACCGCCAGCCACCACGGCAGCGTCGGCATGGCCCTGGCGGATATCGACGGCAATGGCACTTTGGATCTCTATATCGTCAACAACCGCGCCGACGACATCCGCGACCGCGGCCAAGTGGATATTCAGATGGTCCGGGGAAAGCTGACCATTCCCCCCTGGTTCAAGGACCGGCTCTTGATTCTCAACGGGCGGCTGGAGGAGTACGGCGAGCCGGACCAGTTGTTGTTGAACGACGGCGAAGGCCATTTCACGCCCGCCTCTTGGACGGACGGTCGATTTCTCGATGAGAATGGAAACAAACTGGCGCAGCCGCCTTTGGATTGGGGCCTCACCGCCATGTTCCGCGACCTGAACAACGACGGCTTCCCTGATCTCTACGTCTGCAACGATTACTGGACTCCGGATCGAATCTGGATCAACGACGGGAAGGGGAATTTCCGGGCCATCAACCGGCTGGCCATGCGCGAAACCAGCGCCAGCTCCATGGGGGTGGATTTTGCCGACATCGACCGCGACGGCCACATGGATTTTTTTGTGGTCGATATGTTGAGTCGAGATCACCGGCTGCGCAAAAGACAAACCCCCGCTCAAACTCCCATGCCCTTGGCGATCGGAGCGATTGAGAACCGCCCACAAATCATGCGCAACACCCTTTTCCATAATCGCGGAGACGGCACGTTTGCTGAAATCGCGTGCTTCAGCGGGCTGGCGGCCTCGGATTGGTCCTGGTCGCCGGTTTTTTTGGACGTCGATTTGGATGGCTACGAGGATCTCCTCATCACCGCTGGCCATACCAAGGATGTTCAGGATAGGGATGCGGGCAGGCAAATCTCTGCCCGCCAGCGCTCGTACAGCGGATACACCAATGCCGTCGAGCGGCAGAAGGCTTTCACTGAGGATAAGATGCTCAACGGCCGCCTCTATCCCAATCTGCGCATGCCTATCGTCGCCTTCCACAATTTGGGCAATTGCAAGTTTGAAGAGGTGACCCAGCTCTGGGGGACGGATCAATCGGGCACTCATCACGGCCTCGCGCTGGCTGATTTTGACAACGATGGTGATTTGGATTTTGTGGTCAATAACCTCGGCGGCGCGGCGGGGGTTTATCGGAATGAAGCCACCGCCCCGCGAGTCGCCGTCCGTTTAAAGGGACTTTCGCCCAACACCCAGGGTATCGGCGCCAAAATAAAACTCCTCCAAGGCGCCGTGCCGGTGCAAAGCCAGGAAGTCATTTGCGGCGGAAGATATATGTCTGGCTCGGACCCGATGCTCGTTTTTGCGGCCGGGAACGCTCCCGGCCGAATGACGCTCGAAGTCAATTGGCGCGGCGGTAAAGCGAGTCTGGTTCGGGATGTGAAGCCCAACCGGATTTATGAAATCGATGAAGCCGGCGCGGTTGGACTCCAAAGCCCAAAGCCCACGGCCCAAAGCCCTGAAAACGCGCCGTTTTTCAAGGATGTGAGTGAGTTGATCGCTCACACCCACCACGAAGAACCATTCGACGATTTCGAACGCCAACCACTGTTGCCCTACAAGCTCAGTCAAGGCGGTCCGGGCATCGCCTGGTTTGATCTGGACGGCGATGGCCACGACGAGTTGATTATCGGCAGCGGGCGCGGCGGGGTGCTCGCGGTTTATCGCACCGATGGCCAAGGCGGTTTTGCCAAAGTTTCGTCCGCCGCGAAGGTGTCCTTCTTTGACGATCTGACAGGCATCGTGGGTTGGAGGCCGGCGCCTGGCAAGCGGGCGCTATTGGTGGGGCAGGCGTCCTACGAAATTATCGGCGTCCCCTCGGTACTTCGCCTGGACTTTGTCGGCGGCGAAATCAAAGAACGAGGAAGTCTGCCCGCGACCACCGCCAGCACCGGCCCGCTGGCAGTCGCGGACATAGACGGAGATGGGAACCTGGATCTGTTTGTCGGCGGTCGCGTGGTCCCGGGCCGTTGGCCGGAAGCGGCCGCTTCCCGAATCTATCGCTGCAAGGGAACGCAATTTGAGCTGGATGCGGAGAACAGCCGCCTTTTGGAAAAGGCCGGCTGCGTCAGCGGCGCGGTCTGGAGCGACTTGGACGGTGATGGTTTTCCGGAATTAATTCTGGCCTGTGAGTGGGGGCCGATCCGCGTCTTCAAGAATCAAGGCGGCCACCTGCGCGAAGTCACCGCCGAGCTGCGCCTCGACCGGTTCACCGGCTGCTGGAACGGCGTGACCACGGGTGACATCGATGGCGACGGCAAACTCGACATCATCGCCGGCAACTGGGGACTGAACAGTTTGAGTCGTGCGACGCCGGAACAGCCGTTAAAAATCTATTGCGGGGATCTGGGCGGCCTGGGAACGAGGGACGTCCTCGAGACCGAATACGATCCCGCCACCAAAGCCCTGGTGCCGCGCCGCTCGTTAAATGTCCTGTCGAAAGCCATGCCCTTTCTGCTCGCGCGGTTCAGCACGCACCAGGCCTTCAGCGAGGCGGCCATCGCGGAGGTTTTGGGCGACCACCAGGCCCGCGCACAGGAAGCAAGCGTTAGCACCTTGGCCTCCTCGATTTTCTTCAATCGCGGCGATCACTTCGATGCCGTGGAACTGCCGAGCGAAGCGCAGCTTGCTCCGGCGTTCAGCGTCAACGTGGCGGACTTCAACGGCGATGGCCACGAGGATATTTTCCTGAGCCAAAATTTCTTCGCCACGGAGCCGGAAACGCCGCGCCTGGACGCGGGGCGCGGACTGTGGTTGCAGGGCGACGGGACGGGAAAGCTCACGGCCGTGCCAGGCCAATCGTCCGGGATCAAAGTTTACGGCGAACAGCGCGGCGCCGCCTTGGCGGACTTTAATGAAGACGGGCGGATCGATCTCGCCGTGGCGCAAAATGGCGCGGCCACCAAACTCTATCAAAATGTGGCCGCCAAACCGGGGGTGCGCATCCGCTTGGCCGGGCCTCCTGGCAATGAGGCGGGCATCGGCGCGGCGATCCGGCTGCTGGCGGGTGAGCGCGCCGGACCTGTGCGCGAGGTGCACGGCGGTTCCGGATACTGGTCGCAGGATTCGGTCGTCCAGGTGATGGCCATGCCGGAAGCGCCTACGCGAATTTGGGTGCGGTGGCCCGGTGGAAAAGCCACGATTTCTGAAATCCCGGCGCGCGCCAAAGAAATCGTGGTGAGCGTCGATGGGAAAATAAAATCGAACTGAACGGTATCGCGTTCAGTTCGGTTGCGACGGAGGGGAGACCGGGTTTTGCAAACTTCGCAGAATTTGCTGCGCCTCCTGGTCGGATGGGTTCAAACGGAGCGCGTGGTTCAACGGCTCGAGCGCTTCGCTCGTTCGGCCCTGTTTGGCGAGCGCTTCGCCCAGACGCACGTAGGCCGGAGCCAGGTCGGGCTTGTAGCGCACCGCGGTTCGAAAGGCTTCGATCGCCTCGGGCCAAACCTGCCGTTGCCGCAAACAGAGGCCCAGATTGTAATGCGCTTCCGCCAGGTTTGGCTTCAAACGAACGGCCTCGCGGTAGCGCGCCTCGGCCTCGGCGTAATTGCCTTGATTGTAAAGCACCACGCCTAACTCGACTTGGGAATCCACTGAATCGGGCGATAGTTGAACGGCTTTCCGCAAGGCCGCCTCCGCCTCGGCAAACTCATGTTGTTGAGAGTAGGCCTTTCCCAGCAACAGCCAGGCCCGCTTGTAGTCGGGATAATCCCGGGCCGTTTTTTGCAAGAGCGCAACGGTCTCGGCAGCCTTGCCCATCTCCAGCAGTAGCACGGCCCGTTCGGCGGCGGCTTCCTTTCCCGTTCGGAATTGTTTGGCCTCCTTCAAGAACGGGTCCGGCCAGTCCGGCCTCTCCGGCAAGGCGGCGGCCCGGCGCATGATTTGCTCGGCTGCCTTCATGTCCCCCAACCGCTGACAGACGTTCGCGATCAAGGTCTGCGAGGCCTTGACCGTGGGCGCGACTTCAATAGATTGCTTCAGGTATTCCAAGCTTTCCTGCAGGTGGCCAAGCCGGGCGGCGGCGCCGCCTAGTCCAAGGAGCGCCCGAGCATCCTTCGGGTTTCGGAGGAGGACCCGCCGGAAGTTCTGTTCAGCCTCGTCGGTCCGTCCGTATTCCAGAAGGGTTTCCGCCAGCCGCAACCGCGGCGCGCTCGGGCTGTCACCGCAGAGGTCTGCGGCATGTTGAAAAAATGGGATGGCGGTGGCGGGATTCTCGTCGAACCGGGTCAGCCCCCGCAGATAAGGCCAGCGCGGCTCTGGCGGCTCCAGTCGCTCGGCTTCGGCGAGGGAGCGATCCGCTTCATTGAAAAAATCGTGAACGTAAAAAATCATCCCCAACTTGCCCCACGCCGAACCGGAGGCGGGCGACTTCCGAACTTCCGCGCTCGCTTCGCCGATAGCTTTAACAATCGCGGGATCGATGCCGCTCCGCTTGATCTCGGGCAGCCTGGGGCCCTGATTCCGAAACCAGAAATAACCGCCTGCCCCCAAAGCGACGGCCAACACGATACAGGTCATCGCCACGCTGCGCGCACGACCGCCCCGCGACGGTGGCGGACGGACCGTCTTCGATTCGTGTGCCGGAAATTGCTGTTTGGATCGCTTCAATGTTTTCGCCACGGTGAGCGGGTCGAATCCAGCTCTGGAGGGCTGCGTGGGCTTTATCGGGTCGATGGTTTGCCTTCACCTTTCCGAACCACCACCACTTGGTCGGCCGCCGCGCCTGGAAAAACTTCCTCGTTTCCATCGGGCCAAATCACTTGGATGGCCTCCACCCGTGCAGCTTGGCCCACGCCAAAGTGGGCGCGCGGATCGTTGCTGCACTCGAAGCTGTAGCCGGGATTGATCCAACCGTTCCAGCGCCGGCCGCCGGCCTGGATGCTAACTTCCGCTCCGTAGGCATCCCGACCGCCCAGCGCCGGATCGAGCGCCCGAATCATAAACCAGTGTCCGCGCTTCGGGGCGATGTTGCGGTAAAGCCGCGCGGCGGATCCGACCGCGGTGACCAGCAAATCCAGCGCGCCATCGCCGTCGATGTCACCGACTGCCAGACCGCGTCCGACCACCAGAGCGCCGCACAGCGCATCGTTCTCGGGGGAGAGGTCGCGGAACTTGCCGGCGCCGTCATTGGCAAACAATTGGCACCGTTCTCCGTATGCGCTCCAATGCGGCCCCAGACTGGGGACGAGTTTGGTCTCCGCGCCCGGCGCAGTGGAGCGCTTCACTCGGCCGTTGACCACGGCCAGGTCAGGAAAACCGTCGTTATCGAAGTCGGCCAAAATCGTGCCAAAGCCGGTGCCGTGCCAGAGCGGCTCGGCCAGCCCTGCGGCAGCGGTGGTGTCCTGAAACAAACCGCGTGGCCCTTGCCGCCAGAGCACGTTACTCTCTTCCGTCAGGTGCGTCACATAAATATCGAAGAGACCGTCCCCGTCCACATCCCCAATGGCGATGCCCATGTTGGCCTGAGCCACACCCATGGTATTATAGGCGATGCCGCGCTGGCCCGCTTCGTTTCTGAATGTCCCATCACGCTGGTTGATCCAAAGGCAATTTGGCTTCGCATCGTTGGTGATGAATATATCGGGCCAGCGGTCGCCGTCGAAATCCGCGCAGAAAACACCCAGGCCCGGCCCGGGTAAATCGCCGAGGCCGGACTTGGCAGTCACGTCCTCAAACCGAATGCTGCTTTTTGTGCCCGGCGACGAGCCAAGGTTATGAAAGAGCATTGAGGCAGTGCCTTGCACCGAGTTTGGGCCGCAATAATCCGGCTTCCCGGCATGGTCGGTGCATTTCTCCCCTTCGAGATAATCGATGTAATTGACGACAATAAGGTCAAGCCATCCGTCCCGATCATAGTCGAAGAAGGCAGCGGAAATTGCCCAGTGCGAGTCCTCCAGCCCGGCCGCTTTGGTAATGTCGGAAAAGGTGCCGTTGCCGTTGTTTAGAAACAGCCGGATGCCGCCGTACTCGGCCACCAGCACGTCCGGCCAACCGTCGTTATTAATGTCCCCGATCGCCACTCCCATTCCGTACCCGGCCACGTCCAACCCGGAGCCGGCGCTCACGTCGGTGAACTTCCCGTCGGCTCCCTGGTGAAACAGTCGGTTGGTCGATTTGGATTTGGGGCCGGCGTTTTGAAGGAGGTAGATGTCCAGCCGGCCATCATTATCATAATCGAAGAGTGCCGCGCCGGAACCAACCGTTTCCGGCATAAAAAAACGACCGAGGGGACCGACGTCATGCACAAAATTCAAACCGCATTTTCCGGTGATGTCTTCGAACCAGGCCGGGCCAGCCTTCGCGCCGGGATGCGGCTCCCGGCGGCAGCCGCAGGCGGCCAGTCCGAGGGCCAGGACCAGCAGGCAATGCCGTCGCTCCAGGAAAAATCCGGACGTGTGCGCGGCCCTGCCTTTCCTCATGAACCGACGCTGGCACCAACGTCCACCGGCACAACTTAGATTATTCATTCGGTTCGGAGCGCCAGAACTTGACGGAGCGCTGCGCCTGCTTCTCTCCGCGGAGCAACACCACTGATCCGGTGAATGCTTTAGTAGCATGGTCCAGCGCCCCGAGTCAAATGGACGATCAAGGCGTGCGCGAATGACCCGCGCCTTCTTCCGATGAGCCGGCGCTCAGACAACGCGGATGGTCCCGATCCGCGGCATTGGATGTTTGGCCGCTGTCCTTGGAGCTCGTCGCCAGCGCTGGAAAGCTGCTGCGGATGAGGAAACTCGACGGTCCGGCCCAGCGCGGCCATTGAGATGGCGGGGTGTGCAAAAACTCAAGGCCCGCCCCCTTCGAAACTTTTCGCCACATTTTTGTTGACTTAAGCCGCACTTTATGTCAACCTCTGATAATTCCAAAGTGACACTGAACAGGTCAAGTAGCCGGAGCACTTATTTTATGCGAACAAATTGCCTTCTTCGATCCCCTCTTCCCATCCTCTCCGCCCTGATGTTGGCGGGCTACGCCCAGGCGCAAAGCCCGTATCTGGGTGTAAACTGGGAGGGCAGGAATCCCAACACGCCGATTGGGCCGTACGGCTACGCGGGCATCCCGACGGCAAAACAGAGCTACTGGAACGACGTGCGGGAGGAGGGTTATGTGAACTTCAGCGGCACCACCCCGGCGCTCAATGACAAGGCGGGCAATGCCACCGCGGTCACCCTCACGTTCGCGGCCAACGACAGTTGGAACAACGATGGCGCGGCGGGCACGGCCGACGAAAAGCTGATGCACGGCATCATTAAAGCCTTTGGCAATCCGGGCGGCCCCTTGGTTCCATTCACGGACACTTTCACTTTCAATAACGTTCCGGCCGGCGCCTATAGTTTGGTGCTTTATCTGAACGTAAACGGCGACGGGGTGAACGTCGATCTGACCCAGGGCGCGACGACTTTTTACATTACGGAGGAACACACCTTCGACGGCACCTACACCCAGGCGCTGAACGCCGATCCGATGGGGGTTCGGGATGTGGGCAATTACGTGGTATTTACCGGCGTCAGCCCGGATGTGACCGGTCAGATAACCTTCACGATGACCTACGACGCCAATGCGGGTGATGGCTCCGGGATGGCGGCGATTCAATTGCTGCAGGCGGCTGATACGGTGGGGCCTGCTTTGGCGAGCGCCACCTTTAGTGGCACCGCGGCGGCCGGGACCGTGCATGTTATTTTCGATGAGGGTCTGGATCCGGCCGCTCCGAACCCGACTTTTTCGCTGGACCGTGGGGTCACCGTTGGGACGGTTACTAAAGTTGATGCGATGACGTTCGATCTAGCTGTGACCGGTGTGACCGTCGGCAATTTTCTGGTGACGGCCCACAACGCGAAGGACGCCGCCGGCAATACAACGGCCAGCTCCTCGACGGTGCTTACGGTGATAAACAGCAATCCTTCGGCCATTTCGGTTCAGTTCGCCGGGTCGCAGTTTGGCGGCAATGGTCCGACGCACCTGCTGCCGAGCGATGTGGCCGGGGTGGTTCCGCTGCCCAATTGGGTCAGTCTGGATGGCAACGACGGCAGCGCCG
>WNGL01000877.1_pt1 | contig 37209 bp, 35 predicted proteins | sample 5400591 | NCBI WGS metagenome assembly WNGL01 (sample SAMN13153377, study PRJNA577476) | soil metagenome | isolation source: 80 cm soil or saprolite under Garry oak tree replicate 1 | place: USA:California | collected 2016-06-15
CTGCTGCGGGACGAGCCGTCGCTGGCCTTCGAGATGAGCCTCGGGGTGAGCGGCGTCCACTATCCGTGGGACACCGGCCGGGAACTGCACGCGGTCTACCCGCTGCTATCCATCACCCACAACCGGCGGATCCGGCTCGAGGTGAGCGTTCCCGACGCGGACCCGCGGCTGCCCTCGCTGGTGGGCGTGTACCCGACCTGCGACTGGCACGAGCGCGAGACCTGGGACTTCTTCGGGATCATCTTCGACGGCCACCCCGCCCTCACCCGGATCGAGATGCCCGACGACTGGAAGGGCCACCCGCAGCGCAAGGATTACCCGCTCGGCGGCATCCCGGTCGAATACCGCGGCGCGACAATCCCGCCACCGGAAGAGCGGAGGGCCTACTCGTGAGCACCGAGGCGGAGGGCCGGGTTTACACGGTCGGCGGCCAGGACTGGGACGAGGTCGTGGCCGCCGCTGACGAGGCGGGCGACCGGCCAGGCGAGGAGAGGCTCGTCGTCAACATGGGCCCGCAGCACCCCTCCACGCACGGGGTGCTCAGGCTGATCCTCACCCTGGACGGGGAGACGGTCACCGAGTTGCGGCCGGTCATCGGCTACCTGCACACCGGTATCGAGAAGAACATGGAGTTCCGCACCTGGACGCAGGGCGTCACGTTCTGCACCCGGATGGACTACCTGTCGCCGATCTTCAACGAGACCGCGTACTGCCTGGCCGTGGAACGGCTGCTCGGCATCGAGGCCGAGGTGCCTGAACGGGCGAACGTGCTGCGGGTGCTCATGATGGAGCTCAACCGGATCTCCTCCCACATGATGGCGATCGGAACGTTCGGGATGGAAATCGGCGCGACCACCGTGTTCCTCTACGGGCTCCGGGAGCGGGAAAAAGTGCTCGACCTGTTCGAGCTCATCACCGGCCTCCGGATGAACCACGCCTACATCCGCCCCGGCGGCGTGTCCCAGGACCTGCCGCCCGGCGCGCTGGAAAGGCTCCGCGAGTTCCTGCGCGTGATGCCGCCACTGCTGGGCGAGATGCGGGCACTGCTCGACCGCAACCCGATCTACCTGGCCAGGACCCGCAACGTGGCGGTCCTCGACCTGGCTGGCTGCATGGCGCTCGGGGTCACGGGGCCGGTCCTGCGGGCCACCGGCCTGCCGTGGGACCTGCCATGATCGCTGATCCCAAGATCGGGTGGCCGGCTCAGCTTGCCCTCGGCGCGGACGGCCTCGGTAACTCCCCGGCCCACATCGCCCACATCATGGGCCAGTCGATGGAAGCGCTCATCCACCACTTCAAGCTGGTCACCGAGGGTTTCCGGGTTCCGCCTGGCCAGGTGTACGCGGCGGTCGAGTCACCCCGGGGTGAGCTGGGCTGCCACGCTGTCAGCGACGGCGGGACCCGCCCGTACCGGGCGCACTTCCGTGATCCCTCGTTCACGAACTTGCAGTCGGTCCCGGCGATGACCGAGGGCGGCATGATCGCGGATGTGATCGTCGCCGTCGCCAGCATTGACCCGGTGCTAGGAGGAGTGGACAGGTAATGCCGCTCAGCGACGAAGCGCGCGCCCGGCTTGACGGTGACGCCGACCAGATCATCAGCCGGTACCCGCGGTCACGGTCGGCCCTGCTTCCGCTGCTCCACCTGGTCCAGGCGGAGGAGGGGTACGTCTCAGAAGACGGCATCGCCTTCTGCGCGGGCCGGCTCGGGCTCAGCCAGGCCGAGGTCACCGCAGTGGTGACGTTTTACAGCATGTACAAGCGCCGGCCCGTCGGCGAGTACCACGTGGGTGTGTGCACCAACACGCTCTGCGCGATCTTGGGTGGCGACCAGATCCTCGCGGAGCTGCGCGAACACCTGGGCGTCGCCGACGATGAGCCGACCCCGGACGGCAAGGTCAGCCTGGAGCATGTGGAATGCAACGCCGCCTGCGACTTCGCCCCCGTGGTGATGGTCAACTGGGAGTTCTTCGACTCCATGACCCCGGGCTCCGCCCGGCAGCTGGTGGACGGCCTGCGGGCGGGCAGCGAGGTCACCCCCTCGCGGGGCGCGCCGCGGCTGTGCACCTTCCGGGAGGCATCGAGGATCCTGGCAGGCTTCCCCGACGGCCAGGCCGGCCAGGGCTCGCAGGCGGGAGCGGCCACCCTGGCCGGACTGCGGGTCGCCAGGCAGCACGGGTGGGCCGCACCCATTCCTGCCACCAGCAAGGAGACAAGCAATGACTGAGGTCGGCCCGGTGATTCCGCCGGCCAGGAACTGGCCGCCCCGGACCCCCGGCGCGCAGCCAGGCAGTGGTCGCGGGACGGCTACCAGGGAGGATGGGACGTGACCGACACGCTCACTCCCGTGCTCACCGCCCACTGGGATGAGCCGGATTGCTTCACGCTGGCGGCCTACCGCCGCGCGGGCGGTTACAAAGCGCTGGGGAAAGCGCTGGCCATGGCGCCAGACGACCTGATCGCCATGGTGAAGAAGTCCGGGCTGCGCGGCCGCGGCGGGGCAGGCTTCCCCACCGGCATGAAGTGGGGGTTCATCCCCAAGGGCGAGGGCAAGCCGCATTACCTCGTGGTGAATGCCGACGAGTCCGAGCCGGGCACCTGCAAGGACATCCCGATCATGCTCGCCACGCCGCACCTGCTCATCGAGGGCGCGGTGATCACCGCGTTCGCGATCAGGGCGGAGAAGGCCTTCATCTACGTCCGGGGCGAGGTGCTGCATGTGGTCAGGCGGCTGCAGCAGGCAGTCGCCGAGGCGTACGAGGCAGGCTGCCTGGGCCGTGACATCCTCGGCTCCGGCTACGACCTCGACCTCGTGGTCCACGCCGGGGCCGGTGCCTACATCTGCGGCGAGGAGACCGCCCTGCTCGACTCGCTGGAAGGATTCCGCGGCCAGCCGCGGCTCAAGCCGCCGTTCCCGGCCGTGGCCGGCCTGTACGCCTGCCCGACCGTGGTCAACAACGTGGAGACGATCGCGAGCCTGCCCTCGATCGTGACCAACGGCGCGGCCTGGTTCGCTGGCCTGGGCACGGAGAAATCCAAGGGGTTCGGCATCTTCTCGCTCACCGGGCACGTCACCACGCCCGGCCAGTACGAGGCGCCGCTTGGCATCACCCTGCGTGAGCTGCTGGGGCTGGCCGGCGGGATCCGGGCGGGCCACCGGCTCAAGTTCTGGACCCCCGGTGGCTCCTCCACCCCGATCTTCACCGACGAGCACCTCGACGTGCCGCTGGACTTCGAATCGGTCGGCACCGCCGGGTCGATGCTGGGCACCCGGGCGTTGCAGATCTTCGACGAGACGACCTGTGTCGTGCGCGCCGTCCTCCGGTGGACCGAGTTCTACGAGCACGAGTCATGCGGGAAATGCACGCCGTGCCGGGAGGGGACCTACTGGATGGTGAAGGTGCTCGCCAGGCTGGAACGGGGCGAGGGCACCGACGAGGACCTGGAGAAGCTCCTCGACATCTGCGACAACATCCTGGGCCGGGCGTTCTGCGCGCTGGGCGATGGGGCGGTCAGCCCCGTCACCTCGTCGATCAAGTATTTCCGGGATGAGTTCATAGAGCACGCCAAGCGCGGCGGGTGCCCGTTCGATCCCGCCGCTGCCACGGCCTGGGGGTCGATGACGCGATGACCGTGCAGACCAACGAGCCAGCCCCGGTCGTGCCGGTGGCCGACGGACCTACCGTCACCGTCGACGGTTTCCAGATCACGGTGCCCAAGGGCACGCTGGTGATCAGGGCCGCTGAGCTGCTCGGAATCCAGATCCCGCGGTTCTGCGATCACCCGCTGCTCGACCCGGTTGGTGCGTGCCGTCAGTGCCTGGTCGAGGTGGAGGGGCAGATCAAGCCGCTGGCCTCGTGCACCACGGTCTGCACCGACGGGATGACGGTGCGGACGCAGCTGACGTCGCGGGTGGCGGAGAAGGCCCAGCGCGGCGTGCTGGAACTCCTCCTGATCAATCACCCGCTCGACTGCCCCATGTGTGACAAGGGCGGCGAATGCCCGCTGCAGAACCAGGCGATGTCCGGCGGGCAGGGCGAGTCCCGGTTCACCGACGTCAAGCGCACCTTCGCCAAGCCGGTCGCGCTCTCCACCGGCGTGCTGCTCGACCGGGAGCGCTGCGTGTCCTGCGCACGCTGTACCCGGTTCGCCGAGCAGATCGCGGGCGACCCGCTGATCGAACTGCTGGAGCGAGGCCCCAGCCAGCAGATCGGCACCGCCGAGGGCGTGCCGTTCGACTCTTACTTCTCGGGCAACACCGTGCAGATCTGCCCGGTGGGCGCGCTCACCGGGGCGGCGTACCGGTTCCGCAGCCGGCCGTTCGACCTGGTTTCGGATCCCAGCGTCTGCGAGCACTGCGCGTCCGGGTGCCGCCAGCGGACCGACCACCGCCGTGGTGCGGTCACCCGGCGGCTGGCCGGCAACGACCCAGAAGTGAACGAGGAGTGGAACTGCGACAAGGGCCGGTGGGCGTTCACCTACGCCACCGAGCCGGATCGGCTGGTCACGCCGCTGGTCCGGGACGACGCGGGCGTGCTCAGGCCAGCGTCCTGGCCGGAGGCGGTCGCGGTGGCCGCAGCCGGCCTTGCCCATGCGCGCGGCCGGGCGGGAGTCCTGACCGGGGGCCGGCTGACGCTGGAAGACGCCTACGCATACGCGAAGTTCGCCCGCGTTGCCCTGGGCAGCAACGACATCGACTCACGTGCCCGCGCCCACTCGGCCGAAGAGGCGCAGTTCCTCGCTGCCCGGGTGGCCGGCCGCGGGATGGAGGTCAGCTACGGCGACCTGGAGCGGGCACCCGCCGTGCTGCTGGCGGGGTTCGAGCCGGAGGACGAGTCGCCGCTGGTTTTCCTGCGGCTCCGCAAAGCCGTCCGCAAGCGTGGGCTCACCGTCTACTCGGTCGCCGCGCTGGCCAGCCGTGGGCTGGCCAGGCTGTCCGGTGTGCTGCTGCCCGCGGTGCCAGGCACCGAGGCTGCCGCACTCACGAGGCTGGCCGCGAAGCAGGAAAAGGCCGGGACAGGTGCTGACGCGGCCGCGGAGGTGGCCGCGGCGCGCGACCTCGCCGCCGGCGGTGCCATCATCTTGGCCGGTGAACGGCTGGCGGAGATTCCCGGGGCGCTGTCGGCGGTGGCGCAACTGGCCGCGGCGACGGGGGCGAGGCTGGCCTGGGTGCCCCGCCGCGCCGGAGAGCGTGGCGCGGTCGACGCCGGTGCCCTGCCCGGCCTGCTTCCCGGCGGCCGGCCCGTTGATGATCCGCAGGCGCGGGCGGAGGTGGCCCGGGTCTGGGGAGTAGCGTCGCTGCCGCCGGAGCCAGGCAGGGACTGCACACAGATGCTCGCGGCGGCGGCAGCGGGCGATCTCGCTGCCCTGGTGGTGGCCGGCGTCGACCCCGGCGACCTGCCGGACGCAGACGGGGCGCTCGCCGCCCTGGCTGCCGTGCGGTTCGTGGTCAGCCTTGAGCTGCGGGCAAGTGCGGTGACCGACCGGGCGGATGTTGTGCTGCCCGTGGCCGCGGTCGCGGAGAAGGCCGGGACGTTTGTGAACTGGGAGGGCAGGCCCGGATCGTTCGGCGCTGCCCTGCACGTTCCTGGGGCTGAGCCGGACCTTGAGGTGCTGGGCCAGATCGCGGACGAGATGGACGTCCACCTCGGGCTTCCCGACGCTGCCGCCGCCCGCCGTGAGCTTGACAGCCTGGGCAGCTGGCAGGGCGGCCGGCCCGTGGGGCCATCCGCGCCGGCGGAGGCCGTTCCCGCAGCCAGGAGTGGCCAGGCCATCCTGGCCACCTGGCACCAGTTGCTTGACGCGGGCCGGATGCAGGATGGCGAGCCCTTCCTGGCCGGAACGGCACGCCAGCCGGCGGCGCTGATGTCGGCGGGCACCGCCGCGGAGGCCGGCACCGCTGATGGCGGTAAGGTCACCGTGTCAACCGCACGGGGGTCGGTCACGGCCGGTGTGCAGGTTGCGGACATGCCCGACCGGGTGGTGTGGCTGCCCGCGCACGCACACGGCTGTGAGACCCGCCGCGAACTCGGTGCCGGGCACGGCACCCTTGTGAGCCTGAGGAGCCCGGAATGATCAGCCTGGCCCTGCCGGCGAGCGCGGCCCCGGTGACCCTGGCCAGCTTCAATCACCAGCCGTGGTGGCTGATCCTGCTCAAGGTCGTCGTCATCTTCGCGTTCCTGATGCTCACGACCCTGTTCGCGATCTGGGCCGAGCGCCGGGTCATCGGCCGCATGCAGCAGCGTCCCGGCCCGAACCGGGCAGGCCCGTTCGGCCTGCTGCAGTCGCTGATGGACGGTCTCAAGCTGCCGCTCAAGGAGGACATCGTCCCCCGGCATGTGGACAAGCTGCTTTTCCTGGCTGCCCCCGCCATCTCGGCGATCCCCGCGTTCATCAGCTTCGCGATCATCCCGTTTGGCCCGGAAGTCTCGATTTTCGGTGTGCATACGCCGCTTCAGCTCGCCGACCTGCCGGTCGCGGTCCTGCTCGTGCTCGCGATGAGCTCCATGGGCGTGTACGGGATCGTGCTCGCCGGCTGGGCGTCGGCGTCACCGTACTCGCTGCTCGGCGCGCTGCGGTCGTCCGCGCAGGTGATCAGCTACGAGATCGCGATGGGCCTGTCCTTCGTGGCGGTATTCCTGTACTCCGGATCGCTGTCCACGTCCGCCATCGTCGCTTCCCAGGCTCATGGTGCCGCCTTCCGCGTGGCCGGGGTGACCCTTCACTACCCGTCGTGGTTCGCGGTGCTGCTGTTCCCGTCCTTCGTGGTCTACCTGATCACGATGGTCGGCGAGACCAACCGGCTCCCGTTCGACCTCCCCGAGGGTGAGGGCGAGATCGTCGGCGGCTTCCACACGGAGTACTCCTCGCTCAAGTTCGCGCTCTTCTACCTCGCCGAGTACATAAACATGACCACCGTCGCCGGGCTCGCCGCCACCTTGTTCCTCGGCGGCTGGCGCGCTCCGTGGCCGCTGACGCTGTGGTCCGGGGCGAACACCGGCTGGTGGCCGCTGCTGTGGTTCGTCGGCAAGGTGCTGATCCTGCTGTTCGCCTTCGTCTGGCTGCGCGGCACCCTGCCACGGATCCGTTATGACCAGCTGATGGCGCTCGGGTGGAAGGTGCTCATCCCTGCCTCGCTGGCCTGGATCCTGATGATCGCCACCATCCGGGTTTGGCGGCAGCACGGCGGGAGCACGCCGGTATACATCGTTGGCGGGGCCATCCTGGCCGCGCTGCTCCTGCTCGCGTGGACCGGCGATGTGGCCGCAGAACGGCGGCGTGCCGCCGCTGCGGAAACGCCGGGCAGTGCGAGCCAGCCAGTTGCCGCCGGGGCGCCGGGCGGCCAGCCCGCCGCCGGGACCGCGCCGGAGGGCGACCCGGCCCGCCGCGGCGCGGGATTCCCCGTTCCGCCCCTGGACCTGCCGCATTATCACGGCGCCGGAGTGGGCGGGGCGCTGCGGCCGCCTGGTTCCAGCGAGACCGCGAGCAGTCCGACCGATCCCGGTGCCAGCGAAGGCGCCGTCAAGGAGGTCACTGGTGCTTGACTTCCTGAACCCCGTGAAGGGGTTCGCTGTCACGTTCCGCCAGATGTTCCGGAAAGTTGACACCGTCCAGTACCCGGAGGAGACGCGCCCGACGGCGCCTCGTTTCCACGGCCGTCACCAGCTCAACCGGTGGCCGGACGGGCTGGAGAAGTGCATTGGCTGTGAGCTGTGCGCCTGGGCCTGCCCGGCAGACGCGATCTACGTGGAGGGCGCGGACAACACCGCGGAAGAACGCTACTCCCCGGGCGAGCGCTACGGCGCCGTCTACCAGATCAACTACCTGCGCTGCATCCTGTGCGGGCTGTGCGTCGAGGCATGCCCGACCCGCGCGCTGACCATGACCAACGAGTATGAGCTCGCCGACAACAGCCGCGAGAACCTGATCTGGACCAAGGAAGAGCTCCTCGTTCCGCTCAAGCCAGGCATGGAGGATCCCCCGCACGGGATGCGCCTGGGGAAGACGGAGCGAGACTACTACCAGCTCGGTTCCGCCACCCCGGCTGGCGCCGCTGGCGGCCCGGCCGGGGCTGGCGGCGAGCCGGGCAGGCCAGACCCGGGCGAGGTGCCGGAAGAACGCCAGTCCGGTGACGGCGACGCTGGCAAGCTCCAGGAAGATCGCCTGTCCGGTGACGCAGGCAGCCGCCAGGAAGATCGCCCTCCCGGCGACGGTCAGCCAGGGGCGGGCGCCGCCGGCGGCCAGAACGGAGCAGGGCAGTGACCGCGCAGCAGGTGCTGGCGGCCAGCGATGCGACGGGGACGGCCGCATCGGTTGCGTTCTGGGTTCTCGCGGTCGTCTCGGTCGCCGCCGGGCTCGGCATGGTGCTGGCCCGGCAGGCGGTTCACTGCGCGGTACTGCTCGCGGTCGTGATGCTCTGCCTGGCAGTCCTGTACGCGGTGGCAGGCGCGCCATTCCTCGCGTTCGTGCAGATCATCGTCTACACCGGCGCGGTGCTGATGCTGTTCCTGTTCGTGCTAATGATCGTCGGGGTGAGTTCCGCGGACTCCACCCGGGAAACCATCCGTGGCCAGCGGCTGGCCGCCGGCGTGGCCGGGATAGGGCTGCTCGTACTGCTGAGCATCATCATCGGGCATGCTGCCATCGGGCCCGCCGCGGCGGCTGGCGCCGGGTTTGGAACGACCAACCTGCAGTCGCTCGCCCGGCTCATCTTCACCCGCTACGTGTACGCGTTCGAGGTCACCAGCGCGCTGCTGATCACCGCGGCGCTGGGCGCCATGGTGCTCGCCCACCGGGAGCGGACCAGCCCCAAACCGACCCAGGCCGAGCTGGCCAGGCAGCGAGTGGCCAGCGGTCACCCCACGCCGCTGCCGGGGCCGGGCGTCTACGCCCGGCACAATGCGGTGGACATGCCCGCCCTGCTGCCCGATGGCACCCCGTCCCGGCTCTCGGTCAGTCCCGTCATCGCACGGGCGGGAATTGGCCGGCCGGGACCAGCCGCGCCGCCAGCCTCGCCGCTGCCGGCGGGCAGCGGCGAGGACGCCGCAGGCTCAGGGGCCGCATCGGGTGAGAACGCGGGGGCGGATTCCGGGGAGGCGGGCGGCGGCCCAGCGAAATCCGGAGCAGCAGGCACCGAGCATCAGGGAGCGCGGTCGTGAGCCCCGCACATTACGTGACACTCGCGGTGATCTTGTTCGTGATCGGTGCGGTGGGCGTCCTGGTCCGCCGCAACGCGATCGTCATCTTCATGTGCGTCGAGCTCATGCTGAACGCGGTCAACCTGGCATTCGTGGGGTTCGCGCGGCTGCATGCCAACCTGGACGGCCAGGTCATCGCGTTCTTCGTGATGGTGGTTGCGGCCGCCGAGGTCGTGGTGGGGCTCGCGATCCTGATGGCGATATTCCGTACCCGCAGGTCCGCCTCGGTTGACGACGCGAGCTTGCTGAAATATTGAGCTGTCGCCGGGTCCCCCCGGCGACAGCACTGTCCGGGACACGCGGGGTCGTCCCCGGACCAGCACTGAAGGGGTAGCACGTGACAGGCTCACTTGCGGCCGTGGCCCCGGCCGCGACCACCCTCGGGGCGGCCGGCGTCCAGCGGGCCGCGTGGTTGCTGCTGGCGTTCCCGGTCGCCGGGGCCGCAGTGCTGCTGCTCGGCGGCAGGCGCACCGACCGGTGGGGACACATCGTCGGCGTGGCGATGCCGATGGCCTCGTTCGTCTACGGGGTGATCGCCTTTTTCGCCATGCTGGGCTACCCGGCGTCCCAGCGCAGCCGGGACGTGCACATGTTCACCTGGATCGCGGTGGCACGCTTCCACGTGAATGCGGGCTTGCTCCTTGACCAGCTGTCCATCAGCTTCGCTCTGCTGATCACCGGGGTCGGCTCGCTGATCCACCTGTTCGCCGTCGGGTACATGGAGCACGACAGCGAGCGCAGGCGCTTCTTCGGCTACATGAACCTGTTCGTCGCGTCCATGCTGCTGCTCGTGCTGGCGGACAACTACCTGCTGCTGTATGCCGGCTGGGAGGGGGTCGGCCTGGCCTCCTACCTGCTGATCGGTTTCTGGCAGTTCCGGCCCGCCGCGGCGGTGGCGGCCAAGAAGGCGTTCGTGGCCAACCGGGTGGGTGACGCCGGCCTCTCGGTGGCGGTCATGCTCATGTTCGCCACCTTCGGAACCGTGACCTTCACCGGCGTGTTCGGCCACCCGGGCGCGGCCGGGTCCGGGGTCGTAACCGCGCTGGGACTGCTGCTGCTGCTCGGTGCCTGTGGCAAGTCCGCGCAGGTGCCGTTGCAGTCCTGGCTGCTTGATGCGATGGAGGGCCCGACGCCGGTGTCGGCGCTGATCCACGCCGCGACCATGGTCACCGCGGGTGTGTACCTGATCGTCCGGTCCGCGCCGATTTTCAACCTTTCCCAGGATGCGCGGCTGGCGGTCACCGTGGTCGGCGCGGTCACGCTGCTCTTCGGGGCGATCATCGGCTGCGCCAAGGACGACATCAAGAAGGTCCTCGCCGGGTCCACGATGAGCCAGATCGGTTACATGACGCTGGCCGCCGGGCTCGGCCCGGCCGGCTACGTCTTCGCGATCGCGCACCTGATCGCGCACGGCTTCTTCAAGGCTGGCCTGTTCCTCGGGGCAGGATCGGTGAAGCACGAGATGAACGACGAGGTGAACATGCGCAGGTTCGGCGGCCTGCGCACGGTCATGCAAGCCACCTTCTGGACGTTCATGCTCGGCTACCTCGCGATCATTGGCGTCCCGCCGTTCTCCGGCTACTTCAGCAAGGACCCGATCATCCAGGCATCCTTCGACAAGGGGGGCACGTCCGGGATGATCCTGGGCACCGCGGCGTTGCTTGGGGCCGGCATCACCGCGTTCTACATGACCCGCGTGATGTTCATGACGTTCGGCGGGGAGCGCCGGTGGGAGGAGGACGTGCACCCGCACGAGGTTCCCCGCGTGATGACCTCACCCATGTTCGTGCTTGCGGTCGGCTCGGTCGGGGCCGGGGCCTTCCTGATCCTCGGCAACCGGTTCGTGAACTTCCTTGGGCCGCTGACCGGCCTGCCGCCCCCCTCGCGCGGGCTGATCACCCTGCCTGGTGTGGCAGCCTTCGTGCTGGTCGCCCTCGGCGTGACCATCGCCTGGGGGATGTACGGGCGCCGGCCGGTGCCGGTGAGCGCTCCCGCGGGACGGTTCCTGGTCACGGCCGCCCGCAGGGACCTTTACGGGGATGCCTTCAACGAGTCCGTGCTCATGCGCCCGGGCCAGTGGCTGACGAGGCTGTCGGTGTACTTCGACAACCGGGGCGTGGACGGCCTGGTCAACACGCTCGCCGCTGGCATCGGGGGCACCTCCGGGCGGATGCGGCGGGTGCAAACCGGGTTCGTCCGCTCGTATGCCCTTTCCATGATCCTTGGCGCGGCCCTGCTTCTCGGTGCCTTGCTGCTGGTGAGGATCTGAGGATCTATCAGGTGAGGCTGCACACGCTATGAGTTCGTTTCCCTGGCTGACCGTCATCGGCGCGATCCCGCTCGCCGGAGCGCTGGTGATCGCGGCCATCCCCGGCGTTGCCACACCGGAAGATGCGGCCGCCCGTGCCGCGCGCGACCTGCTGGTCAAGCGCATCGCGCTGGTGTCCTCGGTCCTCACCCTGGCGGTGACCGTCGTGATGGCGGCCCGCTTCTCCCCGAGCGGCCCGGCCTTCCAGTTCACGCAGACCTATCAGTGGATCCCGCAGTTCGGTGTCCACTATGCCGTCGGCGTCGACGGCATCGCGCTTGTGCTCATTGGCATGACGGCCGTGCTGATGCCCGTGGTCATCCTGGCGTCGTGGCACGACGCTGAGCCGGCGGCGGCGCGTGAGCCGGGGGCGGCGCGTGAGCAAGCGGCCGCGCCCAAGCGCAGCGTGAAGACCTACTTCATGCTCATGCTCGTGCTCGAAACGCTGGTCATTGGCGTGTTCGCGGCCACCGATGTGTTCCTCTTCTACGTCTTCTTCGAGGCCATGCTGATCCCGATGTACTTCATGATCGGGAGTTTCGGGGTGGGCCAGCGCCAGTATGCGGCGGTGAAGTTCCTCCTCTACAGCCTGCTCGGCGGCCTGCTCATGCTGGTCGCGGTCATCGCCCTGTTCGTGTACTCAGCCCGCGGCGGGCACCCGGGCACCTTCCTGTTCGGCCCGCTCACCCATATCGCGCTGAGCACGAATGCCGGGCGGTGGCTGTTCCTTGGCTTCTTCATCGCGTTCGCGATCAAGGCGCCGCTGTGGCCGTTTCACACCTGGCTGCCCGATGCGGCGACCTCCGCCCAGCCCGGCGCGGCCGTGCTGCTGGTCGGAGTCCTCGACAAGGTGGGCACCTTTGGGATGCTCCGTTACTGCCTGGAGCTGTTCCCGGCCGCAGCCCGCTACTTCACCCCGCTGATCATCACGATGGCCGTGGTGGGAATCCTGTACGGGGCTGTCGTGGCGATCGGCCAGGCGGACATCAAGCGGCTGATCGCCTACACCTCAATCTCGCACTTCGGCTTCATCGCGCTGGGCGTGTTCGTGCTGACCAGCCAGGGCCAGGCCGGCGCGACTCTCTACATGGTGAACCACGGTTTCGCGACCGGGGCGCTGTTCCTGGTGGCTGGCTTCATGATCGCCCGGCGCCGCTCGCAGCGAATCGCCGACTACGGCGGTGTGCAGAAGGTCGCGCCCATGCTCGCCGGCCTCTTCCTGGTCGCGGGCCTCGCCGGGCTGTCACTCCCGGGACTTTCCACCTTCGTCAGCGAGTTCCTGGTGCTGGTCGGCACCTTCACCCGCTACCGGGCGGCGGCGGTCGCGGCGACCGTCGGCATCATCCTCGCGTCGATCTACATCCTGTGGCTGTACCAGCGCACCATGACCGGCCCGCCGCGCCCGGAAACCGAGCGGATGCCTGATCTTTCCCCCCGCGAGTTGTGGGCGGTGGGGCCGCTGATCGCCCTGCTCATCGCGTTCGGCGTGTACCCGCAGCCACTGCTGAACATCATCAATCCCGCCGTGCAGCACACCCTGGTGCAGGTGCACGTCACCAACCCGGTGCCGCCTCACCCGGCAGCCGTGCGGGCACCCGGTGCGGCCACGCCGGGCGCGGGAGTGGCCAGCGCCGGGCTCCGCCAGAAGGGAACGACCCCGTGACGCCGATCGCCAGTGCCTTCGCGGCACCGATGGCCAGTGCCGCAGCGGCAACGATCACGCCTCCACGAATCGAGTACACGCAGCTGTCGCCGATGCTGGTTGTCTTCGGGGTGGCTGTGGCCGGCGTGCTGGTGGAGGCGTTCCTGCCGCGCGCCCGGCGCCGCCCCGCCCACCTGGTCCTCACGCTGGGCGGCCTGGCCGCCGCATTCGTGCTCACGATCGTGGTGGGCGCGAGGCATGCGCAGTTCGCCCACGGCAGCCCAGGCCACCTGGCAGCCATGGGTGCGGTGGCGGTTGATGGCCCGGCCCTGTTCATCCAGGGCACGATCCTGGTCCTCGCGTTCGTGAGCGTGCTGCTGATCGCGGAGTCCTCGCATGAGGTGAGCACGTTCGCAGCGCAGGCAGCGGCGGTGCCTGGCAGTGCCGAGGAACGCGAGGGGCTGCTGGCGGGTATTTCCCACACCGAGGTCTACCCGCTGACGCTGTTCGCGGTTGGCGGGATGCTGCTGTTCCCGGCCGCGAACGACCTGCTCACGATGTTCGTCGCGCTGGAAGTCCTGTCTCTTCCGCTTTACCTGCTGTGTGGCCTGGCCCGGCGGCGCCGGCTGCTGTCGCAGGAAGCGGCCATGAAGTACTTCCTGCTCGGTGCGTTCTCGTCGGCTTTTTTCCTGTTCGGCGTGGCCATGCTGTACGGGTTCTCCGGATCGGTGCGGCTGGCGGCCATCGCGGCAGCGGCGTCATCCAACGTCGGCAGTGCCACCCTGCTCTACGCGGGGATCGCGCTGCTCGGGCTCGGGCTGCTGTTCAAGATCGGCGCTGTGCCGTTCCAGAACTGGAAGCCCGACGTCTACCAGGGAGCGCCCACACCCGTGACGGCGCTGATGGCGTCGTGCACGCTGGTGTCCGCGTTCGGTGCCCTGCTCCGCGTGTTCTACGTGGCGTTCGGCCAGCTGGCCTGGGACTGGCGGCCTGCCCTGTGGGGGGTGGCCATCCTCACCATGGTGATCGGCGCGATCATCGCCATCACGCAGACCGACGTCAAGCGCCTGCTGGCGTACTCCTCGATCGCCCACGCGGGATTCGTGCTGACCGGTGTGGTTGCCGCGACGACCACGGGCCTGTCCAGCTCACTGTTCTACCTCGCCGTCTACGGCTTCACCACGATTGGCGCGTTCGCGGTGGTGACCCTGGTGCGGGACTCGACGGGTGAGGCCGCACATCTTCGCCGCTGGGCCGGCCTCGGCAAACGCTCACCACTGGTGGCGGGAGTGTTCGCGTTCTTCCTGCTTGCCTTCGCCGGGATTCCCCTCACGAGCGGCTTCGCCGGGAAGTTCGCGGTATTCCAGGCGGCCATCGCCGGTGGTGCGCTGCCGCTGGTCATCGTCGGCGTGCTGAGCAGCGCTATAGCAGCCTTCTTCTACGTGCGTGTGATCGTGCTCATGTTCTTCAGCGATCCCGCCCCCGACGGGCCGGCGGTGGTCGCTCCCGGCCTGTTCACCGGCACCGCTGTGGCGGTTGGGGCCGTCGCAACGCTGGTCTTCGGCGTTGTGCCGGCGCCGCTGCTCAGCCTGGCAAATCATGCGGCCACGCACCTGTTCGTGCGCTGACAGCCAGCGCGGGTGCCCCGCTATGGCGGCGGGGAGGGGTGGGGATTACCGTGGCATGGGCGGGGCTTGGCCGGACGTTGGCTGCCGCCAGCCTGGGGCATGCCGCTCCTACGCCGCTGCGCTGACTGACGAGTGGAGCATGAGTGGTCACTGCCGTCCCCGTTGAGCTCTCCGACGCCGCGCTCGCCGCCGACGTCGTGGCCGGGCTCGCCATGGTCGAGGAGGCGCTCGCCGAAGCGGCACGCGATGAGGAGCCGCTGCTCGGTGAGGCATCCCGGCACCTCATCAACGCGGGCGGGAAGCGGTTTCGCGCCACCCTGGTGCTGCTCGCAGCCCAGTTCGGCAACCAGCGTGACCAGCGCATCATCCCGGCCGCCGTGGCGATCGAACTGACGCACCTGGCGACGCTGTACCACGACGACGTGATGGACGAGGCAGCCATCCGCCGGGGTCACCAGAGTGCGAACTCCCGGTGGACGAACACGATCGCGATTCTCACCGGTGATTTCCTGTTCGCGCGCGCGTCGCAGATCCTGGCTGCTCTCGGACCGGAAGCCATCAAGATCCAGGCAGAAACGTTCCGGCGGCTGGTCAGCGGGCAGATAGCCGAGACCCTCGGCCCGCAGGAAGGCCAGGACCCACTCGCTCATTACCTGCGCGTGGTCGAGGACAAGACCGCGTCACTGATCGCGACCGCAGGGCGTTTCGGTGCGATGTTCTCCGGCGCACCCGATGAGGTGGCGGGGCGGATGATGTCGGCCTGCCATGCGCTGGGGGTGGCGTTCCAGCTCTCCGACGACATCCTTGACGTGGCGAGCGAGTCCGCGCAGTCGGGCAAGACACCCGGAACCGATCTGCGCGAGGGTGTCCGCAGCCTGCCGGTCCTGCACGTGCTCCGCCGGCCTGGCAAGGAGGGATCCCGGCTGCGCGACCTGCTCAGCTCGGCCGACCTCACCGACGAAGCCCTGCACGCTGAGGCGCTTGCATTGCTCCGGAGCCACCCGGCCATGGATGCAGCGCGCCGCGACATGCGCCACTGGGCCGAGATTGCACAAAACGAGATTGCCGGGCTGCCCGGTGTGCCCGCGCGTGATGCCTTCACGGCGATGTGCGATTTCGTGGTGGAGCGGACCGGCTGATCCGGCCTGAGGCGGCTGGCTGGCCGCTTTTTGATGCCGCTCCTTTGCTGGCCGGTACCCGTTCCCTTTTCTGCTGTTCATTGCCCGGCATCACACCGCGTGGCGGCTGTTGACAGCCGTTGTTTCCCATGATTAAGTTCTGTATTGCGCATCATTGTACGCTATGCGAACATCCCCCGGTATGTCCCGGAACCCCCGGGAGGAACACCCCAAATCAAGCCAGGCTGGCGAGAACGCGGCGTGGCATGTCGCTGGCAGGTCGGAGGAGATGACATGGGCCCTGTAAAGGCGGGCGGTATATCTATCCCAGGAGGACCGGCAGCGGGACGGCAGGTCAGCCGGCGGGCGGTGCTCTCGGGCGCGGGCGTGGTGGCGGCCAGCGCAGGCGGCATCCTGAGCGCATGCAGTTCGGGGATCAAGGGCGCGGGCGGCTCGTCGAGCACCAAGCACATCACGATCGGGTTCATCACGCCGCTCACCGGCCCGCTCGCCGGGTTCGCGAGCGGTGACAAATTCGTCCTGAAGCAGATCCGGGCCACCTCCACCTACACCAAGGGTTTCACGGTGGGGGGGAAGACCTTCAAGGTCACCATCGTGGCGGCCGACAGCCAGTCGGACCCGAACCGCGCTTCCCAGGTTGCCCGGCAGCTGATCCTGAGCAACCACGTGGACATGATCCTCACGACGTCCACCCCGGAAACGACCAACCCGGTCGCCGTCGTGTGCCAGGCGCAGGGAGTGCCGTGCCTGTCCACGGTGGTGCCCTGGGAGTCGTGGTACGTGGGCCTCGGTGGCAACCCCGTGAGCCCCACCAAGGCATTCCAGTACTGCACGATGTTCTTCTTCGGGCTCAAGGAGTTCCAGGGCTGCTTCGTGCCGATGTGGAACCGCGTCCCGAATGACAAGACCGTTGCCTGCATGTACCCGAACGACTCGGACGGGACCGCGTTCCGGGTGGCCTTCAAGCCCCTGATCAAGGCGTCCGGGTACAAGCCCGTCGACGGCGGCGCATATTCTGACGGCACCACCGACTACTCTTCGATGATCTCGACCTTCAAGTCGAAGAACTGTGAGCTTTACTCCAACGCCCCGCTGCCCCCGGATTTCAACACATTCTGGAAGCAGGCGAACCAGCAGGGCTTCAAGCCCAAGCTCGCGACGGTTGCCAAGGTGCTGCTTTTCCCCGCGGACACGGCGGCCCTCGGCCCGCTCGTCAACAACATCGCCACCGATTCCTGGTGGGGGCCGTACATGCCGAACAAGTCCTCCCTGACAGGCGAGTCCGCGAAGAGCCTCGCCGAGGCGTACCAGGCGGCAACGGGGAACCAGTGGGTGCAGTCGATCGGATCGACGTACTCGCTTTTCGAGGTTGCCAAGGAGGCCTTCAGCGCGGCCAGCGACCCGCACGACAAGAAGGAGGTCGCCGCGGCGCTGCACAACGTCAGCTACACAGGCATGTGTGGTTCGCTCAGCTTCTCCGGCGGCCCGGCTCCCGGGGTGGGGATCATCAAGCCCCTCGGCGTGCAATGGAAGAAGGGCAGCAACTTCCCGTTCGAGATGCAGGTCGTCGACAACTCGCTGAACTCCAGCGTGCCGATCACAGCGAAACTGGAACCCACCAACCCGTGAAACGCCGTCAGCCCGTCAAAACCCACCCACCCGTGAACTGGAACCCACCAACCCTAGAGCAGGAGCGGGGCGAGGCAGCCAATGGCTGAGGCCGCGGCACCAGTCCTGCTCGAAATCCAGGGGGTGAGCAAGAAGTTCGGCAGTGTGGTCGTCGCGGAGAATCTGTCGCTCACCGTCTGCCCCGGTGACATTGTCGGCATCGTGGGGCCCAACGGTGCCGGCAAGACAAGCCTCTTCAACCTGATCTCGGGTGATCTGGCTCCCGATTCCGGTGAGATCAGGTTCGCCGGGCAGGTGATCACCAGGGCAGGCCCCACCGCCCGGTGCAGGCTGGGCATCGGGCGGACCTATCAGGTTCCGCGGCCGTTCGGGGACATGACCGTCTTCGAGAACGTCCTCGTTGCCGTCCAGCAAGGAGGCGGGCTGCGGCGGCGCTCCAGCTACCTGCTCGCCGCGGATGTGCTGGAGCGGGCAGGGCTGGCGGGCGAGGCCAACATTGCGGCGGAACGGCTTGGGCTGCTGCAGCGCAAGCGGCTGGAGATGGCGCGGGCGCTCGCCACCCGGCCACAGTTGCTGCTGCTCGACGAGGTCGCGGGCGGGCTCACCGACGCCGAGGTCGGGGGGTTGCTGCGGATCGTGGCGGCAGTCCGTGCCGAGGGCATCGCGGTTCTGTGGATCGAGCACGTGATGAGAGCCCTGACCGCGGCGGTCGAGCGCATGATCTGCCTGGCGGGGGGCGCATTCATTGGGGACGGGGCGCCAGCCGAGGTGCTCGCCGACCCGGCGGTTCGCGAGGTCTTCCTCGGTACTGAGGTAACCACAGCCCTGACCGGCCCGGCTGCGACCAAGGCCACCAGGGAGGGCGGATGACTGCGCGGCCAGCGGGCAGCGGCGGTGGGACGGCCGGAACTCCCGCCACTCCGCTGCTCGAGGTGCGTGACCTGACCGCGCACCACGGCCAGTTGCGGGCGCTGAGCAATGTGAACCTGCGGGTGTTCCCCGGTGATGTCTACGCGATCATCGGCGCAAACGGGGCGGGCAAGTCCACCTTGCTGCGTGTCATCTCCGGCCTGCACCGGCCCACATCCGGGTCGGTGCTGCTGGATGGTGCTGACATCACCGCACAGCGGCCCGAGCGCCGCCTGGCCGCCGGGATCGCGATGGTCCCCGAGGGCCGCAGGCTCTTCCCCTCCCTGACCGTTGAGGAGAACCTGCTGGTCGGCTCGTCCTATGCCCGCCCGGGCCCGTGGACAGTTGACCGTGTGTACGAATTGTTCGGCTGGATGCGCGACCGCCGCACCGAGCGGGCGTGGCACCTGTCCGGTGGTGAGCAGCAGGCGGTGGCGATTGGCCGGGCGCTGGTGGCGAACCCGCGGGTGCTGCTGCTCGATGAGGTGTCGCTCGGGCTGGCGCCGCTCATTGTCCGCCGCATCTATGGCCTGCTGCCGGACCTGCTCGCAGCCGGCGTCACCGTGCTGCTCGTCGAGCAGGACGTCAGCCAGGCGCTGAACGCTGCCTCCCGCGTGCATTGCCTCCTCGAAGGCATGACCACGCTGGAGGGGACGCCGGACAGGCTGAGCGCCGAACGCATCGAAGGGGCTTACTTCGGTCTCACCGCAGCCAGCGGGGACTCCGGCGCCCACCGAAGGTCACCACCATGAGCTGGGTTAACGCCATCATCCACGGCATGCTGCTCGGTGGGCTGTATGCGCTGTTCGCCTGCGGCCTGTCGCTGATGTTCGGTGTCATGCGGGTGATCAATCTCGCCCATGGGGACCTCGCGGTCGTCGCTGCCTACGTCGCGATCGGGGTCATCGCGGTGACTCACATTCCCACCGTCTGGTCGTTCGTCCTGGTCGTTCCCATATTCGCCGCCCTTGGCTATGTCCTGCAGCGGACCTTGCTGCAGGCCAGCCTGGAGCGGGGGCCGCTCACGACGCTGCTGGTCACCTTCGGGCTTTCGGTGGTGATCGAGAACGCGCTGCTCCAGTTCCTCTCCGCCGACAGTCACTCGCTGGACATTGGTGCCCTCGTCACCGACTCCTTTACGATCGGCTCCCAGATCAGCGTCGCGTACGTGTTGCTGGCGTTCTTCGTGGTGGCGGTGGCCGTGCTGCTCGGGCTGCAGTATTTCCTTTCGAGATCGAGACACGGCCGGCTCATCCGTGCGGTCGCCGATGACCGCGAGGCCGCCCAGCTCTCCGGGGCTGACTACCGGCACATCTTCGGCATCGCGGCGGCCATCGCGTTCGGGACGGTCGCGCTCGCCGGGCTGGCGTTCGGCATGTGGTCGCAGTTCGATCCGACGGTTGGCACAGATCAGCTGCTGCTGTTCGCCTTCGAGGCCGTGGTCATTGGCGGGCTCGGCTCCCTGTGGGGAACTCTCGCCGGTGGGGTCACCCTGGGGGTGGCGCAGCAGATCGGGGCCCAGTTTGGGTCGGCGGACCAGATCCTGGCGGGCCAGCTGGTGTTCCTCGCCATCCTGGTGATTCTCCCGCAGGGCATCACGGGGTGGCGGAGGACGGCATGAGCGTCACAAGCGAGCCCGTCCCGGAGGCCGGCACGGCGAGCCGGGTCCGGGTGACCCGGTCGCGCCGGGCAGGCCGGTGGAGCGGCCTCACCGCCGTCGCCACGGCGGTCGTCCTCGCCTACCTGGCCTACCTCCCATATCAGGCGTACTCCAGTACGACGAACCTGCTGGTGAACGTGTTTATCCTCATCACCATGGCCAGCATGTGGAACCTGCTGGCCGGCTACGCGGGCCTCGTCTCAGTCGGGCAGCAGGCATTCATCGGCCTCGGCGCCTACTTCGTGCTCATCCTCGCCCAGCATGGGCTCAACCCATTCCTCGCGCTCCCGCTGGCAGCCGCTGGGTGCGGCATCGTGGGCGTGCCCGTGTGGTGGCTCGTGTCACGCCTGCGCACGGCGTACTTCGCGATCGCCACCTGGGTGGTCGCGTCGGTGTGTTACCTGCTCATCGTGCGCGTTCAGTCGCTCGGTGGCGGGACCGGCATGGCACTGCCGGGATTGAATGCCCTGAACGCGACGCTGCTGGTCGCCTACACCTACTGGGTCTCCCTCGCCGTGGTCGTGGTCGTCCTGGCGGCGGTGTACCTGCTGCTCCGCAGCCGCCTTGGCCTGGTTCTCACGGCGATCCGCGACGACGAAGTCGCCGCCCGCAGTTGCGGGGCCAGAGTCTCCCGGGCGCAGCAACTGGTGTTCGTGGTGGCGGCGACCGGCTGCGGCGCCGCCGGTGCCCTGCTGATCATCAGCCAGCTCAATGTGGAACCCGCCGCGGCCTTCAGCGTCTCCTGGTCAGCTCAGATGATCTTCGCGACGATCATCGGCGGCATCGGGACGATCGAGGGGCCCATCGTGGGCGCGATTGTGTTCTTCGTCCTCCAGCAGACGCTCGCCTCCCACGGCACGTGGTACTTCATGATCCTCGGCGTGGTCGCCATCGTGGTCGCGATCTGGGCCCGGCGGGGCCTGTGGGGCCTGGTGGCCGACCGGGCGCACATCCGGCTTTTCCCGGTCGGCTACTGGCTCTGGCGCGAGGGTGAAGGCAGCCCATCCAACCCCCGCCACCCCCCTTCACTTCCATAGCCCACCGCACCCCGCCACCCCCCTCACTTCCATGATCCCGAAGAGTTTGGTGCAAATAGGGCACAAAACTCTTCGGGATCATGGGGATGCCGGGGCGTCGGCCGCGAGCCCGGGAAGATTGGGGTGCCGGTGGGTGGTTATGGTCTTGTGCGAGCTTGAGGAGGAACACGGTGGGCGTGTTTGGCTTTCATAAGACACAGATGATCACGCAGGACGAGGCGCTCGCCGGGCGGTTCACGCCGATGAAGGTGCCTGCCCGCCATGAGGTCCTCGACGCGGCGCTGGAACCGCCGTACCCCGCCGGCACCGAGGTCGCCGAGTTCGCGCTCGGGTGCTTCTGGGGCGCCGAGCGCACCTTCTGGCAGACACCGGGCGTGGTGTCCACGTCGGTGGGATACGAAGGCGGGTTCACCCCGAACCCCAGTTACGAAGAGGTCTGCACCGGGCGTACCGGCCACGCCGAGGCCGTTCGTGTGGTGTTCGACCCGTCCCGGATCTCCTACTCTGACCTGCTCCGCGTGTTCTGGGAGTCACACAATCCCACGCACGGGATGCGCCAGGGAAACGACGTGGGCACGCAGTATCGTTCGGCGATATTTTTCCAATCCCCCGCCCAGCGGGCTGCTGCGGAGGCGTCGCGGGCCGCATACCAGGTGAAGCTGGCCGAAGCCGGCTACGGGGAGATCACAACCGAGATCGTTCCCGCCAGCGACTTCTACTTCGCCGAGGACTACCACCAGCAGTATCTTTCAAGCAGTAAAAACCCGAACGGGTACTGCCCGGACCACGGCACGGGCGTCTCCTGCCCGGTGGGTGTGGTGCGCGCCGACAGCTGAGGACGTGGGCAGCGATGGTGCCGGTTACCGGCGCTGTGCTGGCTGCCCAGCCGGGGTCCTTTGTAGCCACAAATTTGTGATACATTGGGTTTCATGATGCCGGCGGATGCGCACGCGGTAGGTCTGCGGGACCTGCGGCACCACACGAGTGAGGTGCTGGCGCGGGTCCGGCACGGCGAGACGATCGACGTAACGGAGCACGGTCGGCTCATCGCACGGATCGTCCCGGTAGGGGAACGTCAGCCCACCCCAGTATTGGCGCGCCTGGTCGAGTCGGGGCGGGCGACCCTCGCGCGGCGCCCTGGATACCGGCCCAGGATGCGCCATGGTGATGGCTCCGACCGGCTCTCTGAAGCTCTTGCGGCCCTGCGTGATGAGGAACGCTGGTGAGCCTCTACTACGCAGATACCTCTGCGGTGATCAAGCTCCTCGTGGAGGAGAGCCACTCAAAATCTTTCGCGGCGTTCTATGACGCGCACGCGGACGCCGAATGGGTCAGCTCGGCGCTGCTGCGGATCGAAGTCACCAGGGCCGTAACCCGGGCTATGCCCGCGCTGCTGCCAGATGCTCGTGATCTGCTGCTCGCGTTCTCCTTCGTCGCGGTGGACGACGACGTCGTGGAGGGGGCGATGAACGAGCCGGATCGCGGGCTACGCTCACTGGATGCGATCCACCTGGCCACCGCTCGTATTCTCGGCGAGGAGCTCGATGCTGTCGTCAGCTATGACGACCGTTTGCTTAAGGCCGCAACCGATGCGGGCCTGGCCACGGCGTCTCCCCGCGACTGAGCGCGACAACTCCGGCAGGCCGCTCTCGGTCCTGGCGCGCACCCTAATCGGAACGGCTGGTCCTTCTGGGTGGATTCCAAGACTGGGCAGCGTCTTCAGGCGACCAGGTATAAACCGGCACAAGGACCTTGACGCTGGACGGCTGCACGCTGGAGATAAAACGACGGCCCCTTGCGGGGCCGTCAGGCCGGTCCGAGGACCGGCGGGGTTGCCATCAGTATGACCACAGCCCGTCAGAGTATGTTCCGGGGAGCACCATGGCCACTGTCATCGCCTATGTGGACGGGTTCAACCTGTACCACGGGCTCCACGACAAGTATGGGTGACGGTACCTCTGGCTGGACCCTCAGCACCTGGTTCAGCGTGTGCGGCCCAGCGATCAGATCCTGGCCGTCCGGTATTTCACCGCGGAAGTGATAGACGATCCCGCCGCGCTCGCGCGACAGCGTACGTACCTGGCCGCGCTCAATGCTCACAGCAGCGCGATCGAGGTCATTCTCGGTCGTTACCAGACCAAGAGGATGACCTGTCGCGGACAGCGCGGTTTCTTAACTCCTATCGGCGGATGATCGCTGCCTTCCCGCCGCGCCGCAGCTCGTTCGAGATCCGCTCGCTCATCCGTAAGTCTTTCACGCTCGCGGCTGTTGACCTGCGCAACTCGCTTCTGCCGGAGGTCGTCACAGACTCGGCCATGGGTCGGTCCACAAGCGGCCTGGCAAGTGGCGCTGACCTAGGCGTATGGAGGACCCGCTACTTGGCGTCTGGGCTGACGTAGGTACCGCGTCGGGGCACGGTGAAGACGAGGCCTTCGGCGCGCAGGATGTCGATGGCACGGAGCACGGTGTCGCGGCCGATGCCGTACTGCTGCTGCAACTGCTTCACTGATGGCAGGGGACCGCTCCGCCACTCGCCCTTGGCGATCCTCGTCCGGAGGATGGCGGATAGCTGCTGGTAGGCAGGCTCCGGCGCCCCGTGGTCCACGGTCACAAGATCAAACTAGATCCTCTAGGACTAGATATGACCAGGGGGTATTTCTTATCTGCTCTGTTCTGATCTGCTCTACACTTGCCGTGAACGAGGTGATCGCGGCAGGCAGAAGGACAGCGGCAGGGCAGGGACAAGCCATGCGTGCGCGGCTATCCCCGGCTGCCGGTGGTGGAGGGGAAGCTCTCGTGATTCAGGACGGTCAGCACATGACCTCTGCGGTGGCGGCCTCAGCTACCGCCACCGACGATCGAGGTAACCCGGCACTGCCAGGCGGCTACGTGGTGACAGTCAGGCGAACGTTTCTTGGTCGCCCTGATCAGATCGCCCGCGTCCGCGAGTTCGTCCGGCTGGCGCTTGGGCCGGTGCCTGTCTTAGACGAGGCTGTCTTGCTCGTCTCGGAGCTGACGACCAATGCCGTCATCCACACGGCATCCGGCGACGGCGGGGCCTTCGATGTCGCCGTCAGGCGTTACCCGTCAGCGGTGCGCATAGAGGTTCACGACGCAGGCTCGCGCCGGGTTCCGGTGCCTCGCCCGGAGGATTTCATGGCTGAAGAAGGGCGCGGTCTCGACCTCGTCAACCTGGTGGCCGACAGGTGGGGGCACAACGGAGACCAGGGCAGCAGGTCAGTGTTCTTCGAACTCTGCTGGTAGCTGCCGCGGCTGGGATGCTGCCTCTCGATGCGAACTAGCGTCAGCCTGGTCTATGGCGGTCGTTGGGGCAGGTCAGTGACCGGTAGCAGCCCGACGCAGCCACCTGCATTCGTTGGCGTTGCTGTATTCGAGTGCTGTACGGATTGCGGCTGAGCTGGTTGGGCAGGCGCGGCTCGAAGTCGCGGTTAAGAGCTTGGGGTCTCACCAGCGCAGCCACGTGTAGACGGTCACGTTGGCTTGTCCGTGAGTACCCGCGAGGCACAGCTAGTGGCCTTGCCATCGGGCACGCAGCGGGTACTACCACCAGCAGTATCTCTCGGAGACGACGAACCCGAATCGCTCCTGCCCCGACCACGGTGCAGGTGTCGTGACGGCTGGGAATGGGCGCTTTCGTTGTCATGGGATGGTGAGCTGCATGGGGCAGGTCTGTCCGGATGGTTCGCTGCTGGCCAGGAACGCGCTGGACTGGCTGCTGGTGGTGGCGCATGAGCGCGGCACGGCACTGGCGTGGACCGGCAGGCCGGATGGCGATGAGCTCGACCCGACGTTGTATAGCGGCACCGCGGGAATCGTGCTGGCTTTCCTGGAGGGATATCAGCATTTCAGGGATGATCGGTACGCCGAGGCTGCCGCCCGGGGCGCTCGGACGATCGTCGCTGCCGTCGGCCAGGAGTGGGGGCTGTCCTCTTTGTACTTAGGGCTGGCTGGCATGGCGTTCGCGCTGCGAGCGGTCCACGACATGCTGGGAGATCGCAGCGCGGGCCTTGCGGCGGTTCGCGCGCTGGACCTCGTCCGCTCGCGGTTTGACGGGGAACGGTGGGGCGATCAGTTCGAGTTGCTCGGGGGTAACGCCGGCATAGCGCTGGGTGCCGCGCGGGCGGGCGGCCCCGACTTGGCCGTCCTGGCGGTGACGCCTTACCTGGCCGCCGCTGAGCCGACTGCGGGTGGCGTGCACTGGGAGGTACGCGCCGGAGTCCCGGCACGGTTCCATCACATGTCCCATGGCACGCTCGGCATCGTCTATGCCCTGGCCGCTATCGGCCACGCGGCCGGCCGCGGCGACCTGATCGAACTGGCCCTGGCCGGCGCGGCTGATGTGGTGTCACGCAACGAGGCAGACCCGGCCGGCTTTCTCGTTCCGCACTCCGACCCGCAGCACAAACCGGAACTGATCGAGCGCTACAGTTACGGCTGGTGCCACGGCCCGGCTGGCGACGCCCAGGCGTTTCGCCTGCTTGCGCAGGTGACCGGCGACCCGGCCTGGCGGGATCTGGCCGACCGGTGCTGGCACACGGTCCTCCACTCAGGCCTTCCGAATCGGCTGCGGCCGGGATTTTGGGACAACAGCGGCCGCTGCTGCGGCACGGCCGGAGTCCTCGCCCTGGCCTGCGACCGCATGTCGAACAGGCAGACGAACTCACCTTCGCCGACGTCCTCGCCAGCGACCTCGCCTCGCGTGCCACCGTGGACACCCACGGCGCCCGCTGGAGCAACCACGAACCCAGAGCCAGCCCGAGCACCCTGGCACCGCGTACCGGATGGGCGATGGGCAACGCCGGCGCCCGAGGAGGCGGCTGGCGAGGTCAAAACGATGTACGACAAGGACCTGGCCGCGCAGGGTTATGTCGCGAACTTCACCCGCGCGTTCAGTGGCCGGCCGGAGGTGCTGCAGGGCTGGCTGGCGCTGAAGAACGCCATCACGTCGGGGATGGATCCTCGGCTGTACGAGCTGGCGACGGTTGCGACGGCGACGGCTATCAGGTCGAGCTACTGCAGTCTCGTGCACGGGCGTATTCTTGCGGCCAGCTACTACTCGGCTGGGCAGGTCGAAAGCATCGCAGAGAACGACGTGGCCGATGCGCTGGATGCGGCTGACGCGGCGGTCGTCCGGTTCGCGCGCAAGGTCGCGGAGGCGGCCGAGAAGATCACCCAGGAGGACGTCGACGAGCTCCGCGATTTCGGGTTCTCTGATGTCGATGTGTTCAATGTCATTGTAGCGGCTGCCGCCCGGTGCTTCTTCAGCAAGGTGCTCGATGCGACCGGCACGCTACCGGACGCCGCCCTCCATGAAATACCGGATCAGTTGCGGTCCGCTCTCACCGTGGGGCGTGAGATTGCGTCGGGCACATGATCTGGGATCGCGTTGAGATCTGAATAGCGGGTGAGTTCGCGGTGCGGCTACCCCTGTTTCTGCTGGGGTTATAGCGAAAAGAACGAGATATCACCCAGTGCCTACGTCGCGTTATAGGCGTACGCTGAGAGCACTTCTGGGAAGAGATCATAATGACCGCCTCATTGCTAACTCTTTCCGTCCCGGTTGTCGTTGTAGCCGCCGGGGCAGTCGTGTACGACTGGAAGCGGCGCCGCCGTCACGCCACCGGCGACGACATCGACGTTCGAACTGCCCGCTTCCGCGCGGAGGCCAAGGGTCAGCCGCGCACTTAAGGTTATGCCTGGCGCCCGCCCCAGCCCAGCCCCAGCCCGCGGCATTGAAAAGCTTTCGATATTCGTCTGCATTGCCACGCACGGGGCCATAATCACTGGCTCGACAAAGGCGGCTCCCCGGCAGGCGTGCGGCCAGTCGATCACGACCACACCACCATCGGTGAGTAGCAGGTTGTCGGCCCGTACGTCGGTGTGCAGCAACGTGTCGCCGGACGCGTGCGCCGCCCAGGTCGTCTCCAGGGCCGCCAGTTGCTCGATGTGCCGGCATGACCAGGGGTCGAGGCGGTCATCGTTTGGCGCCTTGGAGAGGATGCGCCAGCCCGTGAAGTCCGCGCTGTATTTTTCGGCGATCGTGGGGAGGGTGACCGGCGCGGGGGTGAGTGCGTCCGCGAGACGGTCGAGAGCGGCGAGAACCAGGCCGATGTCGTCGAGGCGCCACGGCAGGGCCGGGTGATGGCCGTCGACGTCCTCCATCACGAGTGCGATCCAGGGACCGGATTCGACGGTCCCCCGCAGGCGGGGGACAGGCAGGTGGCCGGCCGCGATCAGCGGGTCGAGCGCCGCTAGGACCCGGGCTTCCTGCCGGTGCAGCCGCGGGGTGCACCTCGTCCCAGTTGATGCGGGCGCCTTCAGCGGGCGGCGCGGTCATCCCGCGCCGAGTCCCCAGCTGATGACCCGCTGGGGATGGATGCGGATGATCTCGCCGCTCATGCGCGTCATCTGCGGCTGCTCGCCGGTGAGCGCTTCTGCTTCGCCGCGGATCTCCACGCCGCGGACCCGCCAGGGATCGACCGATGCCAGATCGTCGACCACGAACGCGACGTGCCCGTTGACCTGGACGTTGCGGAACTTGCGGGTGGCGCCCATGTTCAGGCCGCCAATGTCGATCGTCGAAGTCTCTGGGTTCACGCGGAAGCCGACCGGGTTGTTCTGCGGCCGGCCGTCTGGTGCGACCGTTGCCAGCCGGCCCAGCCGCTGGGACCGCAGGTAGGCCAGCTCGGCCTCGGTGAATGCCACGATTCAGCCTCCTTGGTGGGGGTCGGGCGCCACCCCAACTTGAATCTCACGCCGCTGGCGGGACTGGCGCAGGCCAGGCGTGACCGGGTCAGAGCCAGCCTACGTTCGGAGCATGTGACTGCCGGGACCTTGGTCCCGCAACAGCCGGCCAAAGGGCTGGTGACTGATGAGACCGGGGTGGGCAACCTGGGACGGGCAGCCGGCATGGCATGACCCAGACAAGGCTGGGCAGGGGAATACTGAGCCCAGGGACGGCCAGGAACGCTCAAGCCCGGGGACGGGCAGCGCTTCATGGCGCAAAGGGAAGAGGGCAATGATGTTCTGGTACGGGCCAGGCATGGGTGGCTGGGGTTACGGTTTGGCTGCCTTCGGCTCGCTCCTGTTCTGGGCAGCGGTGGTCGTCGCGATCGTGCTGCTGATCCGCCACTACAGCAGGCCGGGTTCCGCCCCTGGCAGGTTCTCGGCACCGGGGTCTGTCCCGGGACCGGGATGGCACGGCCCTGGCGGCCCCGAGCACCTGCTCGCGGAGCGTTTCGCACGCGGCGAGATCGACGCGGATGAGTACCGCGAACGGCTGCGCGTGCTGCGGGAAGCGGCGGGTGCGAAGGAAGGGACGCAGACCTGACTGAACTGTCCCGCTGCGGGGGGTGAATGCGGGATACGGCGGTTACTGTCCGTGACGCCATGAAGCTGGTCAGTTAATTCGGCGGCCACCCATCTGCCGTTCACTTTCTGTTCATCTTTGCGTCGGAGATCATTCGCCTAACGAGGGTAACTTGCGCCGCGAGAGCACCTGACACACGGCACAAGCTGGCCATATAAGGCCAGGAACGAACACACCGGGACCCATGTGCCCAGAGCTCACACAGTCTGGCCGTTCCTGGCCGGGAAGGAAAGCCGTGACCGAGATCCGGTCGAGGGACTTGATCGCCGCGCTCGATGAGACATCACTCAGCAGGTTCCACCTGCGCGCGGCCCTGGTGTCCGGGATGGGGTTCTTCACCGACGCCTACGACCTGTTTGTCATCGGAATCGCCTCCACCCTGATCAAGACGGAGTGGAACCTGAGCACGGGCAAGCTGGCCCTGCTGAACAGCACCATGCTGATCGCGGCCTTCCTTGGTGCCTTCGTGTTCGGGCGACTCGCCGACGTGGCCGGGCGCAAGCGCGTGTACTGGGTCGTCGCGGTCATCATGGTGGCGGGCGCGCTGGGTTCCGCGCTGTCGCCCACCTTCTGGGTACTGGTGGGATTCCGGTTCATCCTCGGGTTCGGTGTCGGCGGTGACTACCCGGTCAGCGCCGTGCTCATGAGCGAGTACGCCAACCGCAAGGACCGCGGCAAGCTTGTCGGCCTCGTGTTCGGCACTCAGGCACTCGGGCTGATCGTCGGGCCGGTCATCGCCCTCACCCTGCTCGGTGCCGGTTCCAGCAACGATGTTGCCTGGCGGACGATGCTCGCGCTTGGAGCCGTGCCCGCGGCCGCCGTGATCTACCTGCGGCGGCGGATGCCAGAGTCGCCGCGCTACCAGGCGCAGGTCCAGGGCCTGGCTGAGCGGGCGGCCACCGAACTGGCTGGCTTCACCCGCGGCCAGGTCAGCGGGCACGTGAACGGCCAGGTCAACGGGCAGGCGAGCCTGGCGGACGCGCAGGCGAGCCAGGCGGACGCGCCGAACGCCCGGGTGAACGGGAACGGCGCCCGCGCGAACGGGCACACGCCCCCCGCGCCGCGGAACGCACTGGGATTGCGGGCCTTCCTGACCAACCGCCAGTTCCTGGTGATGCTGGCCGGCACGGCTGGCTGCTGGTTCCTGCTCGACTACGCCTACTACGGCAACACGATCTCCACGCCGCAGATCCTCAAGCTGATCTCGCCCCACGCCTCCGTCATGAACGCGATCGCGCTCCAGCTGGGCATCTTCGTGATCGCCGCGGTACCGGGCTACATCCTGGCGATCGCCCGCCTGGACCGGATCGGGCACCGGCGGCTTCAGTGGGGCGGTTTCGCGATGATGGCGCTCTGCTTCCTCGTCATCGCGGCGGTCCCTGGCATGACCACAATGGTGGCCCCGTTCCTGATCGTGTACGGCATCAGCTACTTCTTCACCGAGTTCGGGCCGAACATGACCACGTTCGTGATGCCCAGCGAGCTGTATCCGGTCAGCATGCGCGCGACCGGGCACGGGATCTCCGCAGGCATCGGCAAGTTCGGCGCCTTCATCGGGGTATTCCTCTTCCCGGTGCTGCAGACCTCGCTCGGCCTGCGCGGGACGCTGCTGCTCACCGCGGGCGTTTCGGTGGCGGGGATGCTGCTCACCCTGGTGCTGCCGGAGCCTGCCGGGCGCAGCCTGGACGAGATCACGCTCAGCCACGAGTTCGGGCTGCCTGAGGGCGAGCGCGTCCCGGCGGCTTGAACCTGATCGCGGTTTCCTGAGTTCGCCCGGTGGCTGGCTCAGGGGACCGCGTGGGGCGGGCCAGTCGCGATCGTTATGGGCTATTTGAAATGAAGGGTCGCGGGGCGGCGCGGTCAGACGGGTGAGCCGCCCCGCCCGGCGCCTTGGCGGAAACGCCGTACCCCCTCCGCCAGCCCGGGGGCCGCAAGCACGTCCTGGCCGTGCCGGAACTCGTTGGCCAGCGCGTCGTGTTCCGTGAGCCCGGCTGCTTCCAGCGCCGACGCACGGTCGCTGCGCAGGCAGGCCTGGGGGAGGGCGGCGATTTCGTGGGCGAGTTCTTCCGCCGCGGCCCGCGCCCGGCCGGGCGGGACGATGCGGTTGACCAGTCCCATGGCCAGGGCCTCCGGGGCGGGGACCGGGCGGCCGGTGAGGATCAGGTCTAGTGCCCGGCCGAGGCCGATCAGCTGGGGCAGCCGGACAGTGCCGCCATCGATCAGCGGCACCCCGAAGCGGCGGCAGAACACGCCGAGCACCGCGTCCTCCTCGGCCACGCGCAGGTCACACCAGAGCGCCAGTTCCAGGCCGCCGGCCACGGCGTGCCCGCTGATCGCGGCGATCACCGGCTTGGTCAGGCGCAGCCGGGTGGGGCCCATCGGCCCGTCGCTCGCCGGTCCGGCCCGGTTGCCGTCCGGCCCGCCGAGCGCTTTGAGGTCGGCGCCCGCGCAGAACGTCCCCCCAGCGCCCCAGAGCACCGCGACGTGCGCGGCCTCGTCGGTTTCGAAGCCCCGGAAGGCATTGGCGAGGGACGCCGCGGTCGGCCCGTCCACGGCGTTTCGCATGCCCGGCCGGTCAACGATGACCGTGCTGACACTGCCTTCCCGCTCCACCCGCACCGTCATGGGCGTGCTCCCGCTACAGAATTGGCCGCAGGGGCTGGGTGGGTCAGGGGACTTGCCAGGTGTCCGGGCCGGCGAGCAGTTTGGCGAGGTCTCCCTCGCCCTTTCGGGCCCGGGCGTCGGAGATCTGCTTGGCCATGAGCTCGTCGTAGCTGGGCCGCGGCAGATCGCGAAACACCCCGATCGGGGTGTGCGCGAAACCGGGCGCGTCCAGCCGGGACAGGGCGAACGCGTACGACGGGTCGCTGGCGTGCGCGTCATGTACCAGCAGCGAATCCTCGCCGTCGGTCACGTCAACTGCCTCAAGTGAGCCATGGGAGCCGAACCGCAGGCCACGGCTCCCTCCCGCGCCGAAACGGACCGGCTGGCCGTGCTCCAGCCGGATCAGCCGGTCATCGCGGGTCGCCGCGTCGGTGAGCGGGGCGAAGGCGTCATCGTTGAAGATCGGGCAGTTCTGGTAGATCTCGATGAACGAGGTCCCGCGGTGGTCGGTGGCGGCGCGCAGCACGCTGGTGAAGTGCTTGCGGTCGGAGTCGATCGTGCGGGCGACGAAGCTCGCCTCCGCTCCCAGCGCCAGCGAGACCGGGTTGAACGGAGTGTCCAGGGAGCCGAACGGCGTCGACTTGGTGATCTTGCCCCGCTCGGACGTCGGCGAGTACTGGCCCTTGGTGAGCCCGTAGATCCGGTTGTTGAACAGCAGGATCTTGATGTTGATGTTCCGCCGCAGCGCGTGGATCAGGTGGTTGCCGCCGATCGACAGGGCGTCACCGTCCCCGGTGACCACCCACACCGACAGGTCGGGCCGGGTGGCCGCCAGCCCGGTCGCGATCGCGGGCGCACGGCCGTGGATCGAGTGCATGCCGTAGCTGTTCACGTAGTACGGAAGCCGGGACGAGCAGCCAATACCGGAGATCACCACGATGTTCTCGCGCGGAACCTCGAGCTCGGGCAGGAACGCCTGGAACGCGGCCAGGATGGCGTAGTCGCCGCACCCAGGGCACCAGCGCACTTCCTGATCGGACTTGAAGTCCCTCATCGAGAGCTTGGTCTCGGACTTGGGCACGAGCGTCAACGAGGCGGGCCGACGCGAGGGCTGCTCGGCGGCTTCCCCGGTCCGGTCAGACATGTGCGATCACATCCTGGATAACGCCAGCGAGTTCGGCCGCCCGGAACGGCAGTCCCCGCACCTGGTTGTACGAGATGACATCGATCAGGTAGCGGCCGCGCAGCAGCAGCGCCAGCTGGCCGAGGTTGATCTCGGGGAGGAGCACCTTGTCATAGGTGCGCAGCACATCCCCGAGGTTGGCCGGGAACGGGGACAAGTGCCTCAGGTGCGCTTGCGCGACCGCGCCGCCGGCCGTCCGCACCCGCCGTACGGCTGCGCCGATCGACCCGTAGGTGGAGCCCCAGCCAAGCACCATCACCTTGGCCTTGCCATCCGGGTCGTCCACCTCCAGCGGGCCGATATCGTGCGCGATTCCGTCGATCTTGGCTTGCCGCAATCGCACCATCTTGTCGTGGTTGGCGGAGTCGTAGGAGATGGTGCCGGTCCCGTCCGCCTTTTCGATTCCACCAATCCGGTGGAACAGCCCGGGAGTGCCGGGAATGGCCCAGGGCCGGGCAAGGGTCTGCGGGTCACGCTGGAACGGCCGGAAGTCCGGCTTGCCGTCCCCGTCAGTCCACTCCTCCGGTTCACTGAACGCGAAGTCGGCGCTGATGTCGGGTAGGTCCGTAAGGTCGGGGATCCGCCACGGCTCCGCCCCGTTGGCGAGGTATCCATCCGAGAGCACGATGACCGGAGTCCGGTACTTGAGTGCGATCCGGGCCGCCTCGATCGCGGTGCCGAAGCAGTCGGCGGGGGTGGCAGGAGCGAGCACCGGCACCGGCGACTCACCGTTCCGGCCAAACAGGGCCTGCAGCAGGTCGGCCTGCTCGGTCTTGGTCGGCATGCCGGTGGATGGCCCTGCCCGCTGGATGTCACAGATGATCAGGGGCAGTTCCACTGCGACGGCGAGCCCGATCGTTTCGGCCTTCAGCGCCATGCCAGGGCCGGAGGTGCTTGTGACACCAAGGGCGCCGCCGAAGGCGGCGCCCAGCGCCGCCCCGACTCCGGCGATCTCGTCTTCGGCCTGGAAGGTCCGCACGCCGAACCGCTTGTGCTTGGAGAGTTCGTGCAGGATGTCGGACGCCGGGGTGATCGGGTACGACCCGAGGAACAGCGGCAGCTTGGACAGTTGGGCCGCGGCTATCAGCCCGTACGACAGCGCCGTGTTCCCGGTGATGTTGCGGTAGGTGCCGGGCTTCAGGCGGGCGGGCTTCACCTCGTACTGGACCGAGAACTGCTCGGTGGTCTCGCCGTAGTTCCAGCCGGCCTGGAAGGCCGCGATGTTGGCCTTCATGATCTCCGGCTTCGGCGCGAACTTGGATTCCAGGAAGGAGATCGTGGTCTCCACCGGCCGGTTATACAGCCAGGAGAGCAGGCCGAGGGCGAACATGTTCTTGGCCCGCTCGGCTTCCTTGCGGGAAATGTCGAAGTCGTCCAGCGCTTTGACCGTCATAGAGGTGATCGCCACGGCGAGGACGTTGTACGCCGACAGCGAGCCGTCCTCGAGCGGATTGGTCGTGTACCCGATCCGGCTCAGGTTCCGCTTGGTGAACTCGTCGGAGTTGGCGATGATGTCCGCGCCGCGCGGTACGTCGGCAAGGTTCGACTTGAGGGCGGCCGGGTTCATCGCCACCAGCACGTCCGGCGCGTCGCCGGGCGTGAGGATGTCGTGGTCGGCGAAGTGCACCTGGAAGCTGGACACGCCCGGAAGCGTGCCGGCAGGTGCCCGGATCTCGGCGGGAAAGTTCGGCAGGGTGGAAAGGTCATTGCCGAAGGCAGCGGTCTCCTGGGTGAACCGGTCCCCAGTAAGCTGCATCCCGTCGCCGGAGTCTCCGGCGAAGCGAATTATGACACGGTCAAGTTGCTGGACCTGCTTGGTCACAGTTGAAGGACCTCCTCCGCGCGCCGCGGCCAGGCGCCGGAAGGGCGCGGGTCCGTGAACGCGGCCCCCGGGCGACTGGTCGGGCCCGGGGCATGAGTTAGGACTACCTAAATATGCTATAGGCGAGTGGCATCGGACTGTGCGCCTCGCTGTCTCTGGCGGATGTCGTGATGGATCTCACACTAGACCTGCGAGAGCCTTGCAGCGGAGGTGCACGGTTCTGATGTGTTACGGATCTGTACTGGATCATACTCTCCACGTAATACGACGCCCCGCGGTCCGCAGGGGTTCACGCCGGCTCATTATGAGCGTGCCGTATTTGGTGCTGGTGGTTTCAGGGACCTCGGTCAGAACGTCGGGGGCCGTTTGTCCGTGGCACGGTGGCTGAAGACGTGCGCTGCCGCGCTGGCTACTCTGCAAGGATGGCCCTTGTGGACCTGCCGGAGCCGCGCGCGGGCGGTGGGGCTCAGCCGCGGCCCGGCGGGGCGCCGGCGCTGGGGCCTGGGCCATGGGCAGGCCCGGAACCGTTCATCGTGGCCGGCGGCCGGTGCTCGCTGCGAGTGTTCGACGCCGGTCTTGCCTGCTGCGCGGTGGAATGCGCTGCCGCGATCAGGCGGGCAGGCGATCCCCAGGCCGTTGCCGCGGGGGGCCTCCCCGTGACGCACGTGCTGGTGGTGGCGGGGACGGTCACCGACAAGCTGGCCCCGCATGTGCTCCGGGCTTACCGGGCGATGCCCGAGCCACGCCGGGTGCTGTCGTTTGGGGCCTGCTCGAACAGTGGCGGGCCGTACTGGGACTCTTACTGCGTGACCAAGGGGGTCGATCAGATCATCCCAGTCGACATCTACGTCCCCGGATGCCCGCCCCGCCCGGAGGCGCTGCTGCACGGGCTGCGGCTGCTGCTGGACTCGCTGGAGGGCCCGCCCGTTGCTCGGGACGGCGCGGCCGGGGGAGCGCCGTGAATCCCAGCGAGATCGTTTCCGGGGCGGGTCGCCGCTTGCCGGCGGGGAGCCGCGCGAACGCCGACGGGAGCACTGTGACGGTCGAGGTGCCAGTGCATGGCTGGCTGGCGGCGCTCGCCTTTGGGCGGGACGAAGCGGGCTGCGACTTCTTCGACTGGCTCACAGCAGTGGACGAGCAGGACGACGGTTTCTCGGTTGTCGTTCACCTGTACTCGGTCGAAGGTAGGCACCATCTGCTGCTGCGCACACTGGTTCCGCGTGACGAGCCCGTGCTGCCAAGTGCTGCCGGGATCTTCCGGGGAGCAGGCTGGGCCGAGCGCGAGGCGCATGAGATGTTCGGCGTGACCTTCCAGGGGCATTCCGGGCTGGCGCCACTGTTGCTGCCGGAAGGCTTCGAAGGGCACCCACTGCGCAAAGACTTCATGCTGGCGGCGCGGGCTGCCCAGGAGTGGCCAGCATCAAAGCAGCCTGGTGAACGGGAGGCCTCGGAGCGGTCCCGTCGCCGCCTGCGGCCACCGGGGGTTCCGGAAGGGTGGGAGCCGCCGTGACCCCTGGTGAGCTCCGTGGTACGGGACTGCCCGTGACCCCCGCCGGGGCCGGTGGTGCGGGGCTGCCCGCCCGAAGCCGGGGCGTGATCGGGCTGCTGGAAGAGAACTGCACGGTCTGCATGCTGTGCACGCGCGAGTGCCCGGACTGGTGCATCTACATCGAGTCTCACAAGGAGCCGGCGATCGAGCCGGGTTCACAAGCCGCGGCCGGGCGTGGCCGCCCCCGGGTCCGTAACGTGCTGGACCGGTTCGCCATTGACTTCTCGTTGTGCATGTACTGCGGGATCTGCGTCGAGGTCTGTCCCTATGACGCGCTGTTCTGGTCACCGGAGTTCGCCTACCCGGGGGCCGACATCACGGACCTGACCCACGAGCGGGATCGCTTGCGGGAGTGGATGTGGACCGTGCCGCCACCGCCCGGGCACGACGCTGGGGCGCCGGCTCCCCGGGAGGTTCTTGCGGTTGGCTCTGACGATGGGCACGCTGTTTCGTGAGGCACGACGGTGATTCGGCGGGGCAGAGGGAGTGGGGTGGGTCTGGCGGTTTGAGGCCAGCCCCGATGTGAGGGTGCTGGTTGGGGTGATGAGCCGGGCACCGCCGTTTGGCGGGAATTTTGGAAACGCCGGGTTACCTGAAGTTGACGAACTGGAGGGCCAGCCCGAAATCCTCGCCCTTCACGAGCGAGATGACGGCCTGCAGATCATCCTTCTTCTTGGAGGCGACACGGAGTTCTTCGCCCTGCACCTGGGCGCGCACTCCTTTCGGGGCTTCGTCCCTGATGAGTTTGGAGATCTTTCTCGCGTCGTCCTGGGATATACCTTCCTTGAGGCTGACACTAAGGCGGAATTCCTTGCCCGAAGGCCTCGGGTCGGCCGGGTCGAGTGCCTTAAGCGAGACGCCGCGCCTGATCAGCTTCTCCTTGAACACGTCGAGCACGGCTTTCGCCCGCTCTTCGCTGTTGGCGCGGATCTCGACCGCGTGATCTCCCGACCAGGTTATGGAGGCACCCACGCCGCGGAAATCGAATCTGGTGCCGATTTCCTTCGCTGCCTGGTTCAGTGCGTTATCGACTTCCTGGCGGTCGATCCTGCTCACGATGTCGAACGAAGATTCCGCCATCTGCTGCTCCTTTTCGAGGCCCTGCTCTATCTATAGACCTTGTCCGCTGGCTGTAGACCGTGTCCGCTGGCTGTCCCGTCTGGGTGCGGTTGACCTGTGGCGGCCTGCGGAGCCTGCCACGGGTGTCTGCAGGCACCGGCTGATTGCGCGCCGCCGCGAGAGTAATGCGGCTTCGCCAACGATATGAGGCTACTGGCGCGGGCGTCGCACGGGTCGGCATAGCGGCGTTTGGCGTGGCGGTAGTGTCATCGGCTCTCGTGCGCTTTCTTGTCATCCTCCCAGGACCGGGGCCGGGGCAAGATCGGCGGTCCTCGGGTGCACGGGGAGTCCCGGGGTTCGCTATCCTTCACTGTGCCGTCCAGTGAGGCGACACCCGGCAGGTTGCCCGAGCGGCCAAAGGGAGCGGTCTGTAAAACCGTCGGCTTAGCCTACG
>WNGL01001001.1_pt1 | contig 37204 bp, 36 predicted proteins | sample 5400591 | NCBI WGS metagenome assembly WNGL01 (sample SAMN13153377, study PRJNA577476) | soil metagenome | isolation source: 80 cm soil or saprolite under Garry oak tree replicate 1 | place: USA:California | collected 2016-06-15
GTTCAAGGCCCAAAAGAGCGTGCAGCACTGAACTGAGATGGCGCGCTGATCCGGCTCCCGGGTCATCGGGAAGCAACTCATCCTCTTTTTTCGCTAAGCTCTCCAGATATCGCTCCGTGCCCACCCCAGCTTCTTGACTCGAGGCTTCTACATCCTCAATCAGGTCCCGCAGAGGAGTGGAAAGTACTTCGGAGACTGCGGCACGGTGCGCTGCCGTAAGTGCTTTCTTTGCGGGTGCGTCTCCATAAACTTTACTAAATCCCCAGTGCGCATAGTCACCCGGGGGTTCGCGCAGTCCCGCCAGGTATTCCAGCTTACGGAGGCAGCCGGAAAGAGCTTCCAGCGTAGTGCGGGATAGGTCTTCGAGGGCGGATTTCAGGGTCATTTTCGTTACGTTTTCGGGAACTCTAAATAAATTGCGGCATTCGTGCACACCGAGACCCGCCGCCACATTATCACGGTGCAACCCCTACTTCAATAAGGAGTTTCACCGTGAAAAAAACATTGCTTTGGCTGGCCGCAGGTCTTGTGGCACTAGCTGTGACAGTACCGCCAGTTTTCGCAGATTCGAACCCATGGGAGCCACCGGGCAAGACTGCCAGCTCACTGAATACCATGCTCAGAGATTCGAACCCATGGGAACCGCCGGGAAAATAGGTTGTTCGCTTCGGTAAGCTGCACAAATTTCGTTGTGGGCTGCTGGCTGAAACGCTAATATCCTTCAGTAGCCCATGCTTTTTCTTCGCTATTACTTCTGGATCGGCCCGCACATCCTCCTGGGTATAGTCCTAGGCGGACTTATCAGACGCAACCTGTACAAGCAGGTCCCAATCTTCTGCGGCTATGCCATCTTCGAACTCGTTCGTTTCCTGGTACTTTTGACAATTAATCTATCTCCGTCTTTCTCGGCGATCCAGTACCACTGGGTCCTGCTTCTCGGACTTGGGGTGAGCACGTCCTTGCAGTTCGGAGTCGCGTATGAGCTGGCCCAAATACTGCTAGTGCATTTTGCTCTTGCGTCGGTTCTGCGCTATTTGTTGCGATGGACCGCCGCCGGGTTATTGCTTACGGCTGCGATTGCCTCTGCCATGCTGTTCAGTTCGGGGGCAACGAGCCTCGATAGTGTCTTCCGCACTCTGGATTTTTCCTCGAACGTAATTCTGTCGGGCTTGCTCGCGTTTCTTCTCATGTTCAGTCGAGCTTTTCATATCTCCTGGCGAAGCTTTAGCAGCGGAATTGCCTTGGGCTTCGGTATATTCGCCAGCGTCGAACTTGCGACGTCAGCTCTACGTGCGGCACTCGGTCTTCGCGGAAACATCGCGATCAGCATTATCCAAATGGCCGGCTACCACGCTTGTGTTCTGGTGTGGTTAATTTATCTGTTCTTGCCAGAGCGGACTCCCAAGTTCACCAGAAGTGGTTTGGAGAAATCCGAAATCGAGTTTTGGGACCAGGAATTGCAAAGGATGGTAAGGCGATGACAATTCCTCTGATCTTTGCGATCGCCGGTGTATTGGCGTTCCTGCTGCTCCTGTATTTAGCCAAAGGCCATCAAGCTACCGGAGGCAATCTCGACGAGCTGACATCGCAGTTGCGCCCGATTGATGTTGACGCGTTCCGCAACCTGATTGATCCGCGCGAGGAGGAGTTCCTGCGCCAGCGCCTTCCTGTCCGCGAGTTCAGGAGCGTTCATCGCGAACGAATGCTGGCTGCCGTCGAGTACGTTTGGTGTGCTGCGCAAAACGCAGCCATTCTCATTCGCCTAGGAGAAGCTGCGAAACAAGATTCCGATCCCGCGGTTTCAGCCGCAGCCGGGAAGTTGGTCGACAACGCCCTTCGCTTGCGCCTTTACGCATTTCAGGCTGTTCCGCGACTCTATCTAGGCATCCTATTCCCGCATACCAGCCTGAGGCCGTACCTGATTGCGGAAACTTACGACATCATGACCCGGCAAGTGGTGATGTTGGGTTGCCTCCGCTATCCGACGCGCGGGATGTCCTCTGCACTCTGAGTTGAAACTCTGGCCCGATCTTGGCGGCCACAGTCGACCTAGCGTCGCCAGCTCCACACCGGATTGCCTTTTTCGTCCCGGAGAATCAATGTGTCGGGGCCTTTAACAACTTCGCGTGCAAGAATCATTTCAGCGTCACCTTGCTTGATCTTCGACCCGGTGAAGGCGATCTCATCGCCTTTGGCGAAAGTCACGCCCATATCGTCCATGAAGGATTTTGGACACAAGTAAATATCAAGAACGACATCTCCGTTCTTAATCATCAGGTGCGCGACTTCTTTAGTATTTCCTTTGGCCGGCAACTTCAGTTCCTCGACAGTTCCTTTCAATTTCGTCTCGGTGGCGGGGTCATACTTGGGAGCGGCTTGCGCCGCCGAGAAAGCGCTCCAAAGTAATACGGTGAGAACTATTTGAAAGAAAGAAGTCTGGACCCGGAATCGATTGGAACTTGAGCACCGCATGGCATGCCCTCCCCCAGCGGAGCGACGGCAGCAGTCGAAATGGATACAGACGACGCGGTCCGTTCCCCGTACCTTCATTAGGATTAAGCCAGTAGGAAAGCTGCTGGTATCATACTACTCTCGTCGTCGCTATCAGGCGGAATTGTTAGGAAGCAGAACAAAACCGTATTACCTCAACGGCTTCGGGCATGCGTTACGGTCAACCGCAGCACTAAGCCCGCTAGTAACTCCGCTGCAGATCAGAGCACAGAATCCAGAGGTGGTCTATCCAGGCGCCGCTCTTCGTACGGAAGCCGGTTAGGACGGAACCGCCGGGACACTGGGCTTTGGCGGGTCTACCTCCCGGCCTCGGTCTGCTCACTGATTCGGTCAACTCGGTGCCGGGTTCTTCGAATCTCTCTCCCATGTCCCGCACATAGCTGCATTCCCCCACGGCCTCATCGATGGAGGAACCGGTCCGCCCTCTGAGCCCGCGGAGGGCGCGGCCGCCGGAGCAGCGAGCATCGTGGACCGCCTGGCCGCCTGGGCTGCCAGTTCTGCCCGTGGTTCTTCGCTCTTCGCCCAAGGTTCCGTCCGAACGGAGTGGGGCGCAATCCAGCCATGCCTCGTTGTAGTATTCGCCGGTTTGAACGTGGAAGCCCACGGCCAGGTGCGGGCCTGCCGCCGGGACCACCACCGAAGTCACGTTCGACGCGATCGCACGACACCTGGAGAATGGTGTTGCGGTACTGGGGTGTCCCGAGAGCCACAAGGGCCATCACAAAGAAGCTCCCGAAGACTGCCATACAGGGTCTTAACCAGCGTTTGAGCGAGGTACGGTGCATTCTGCTGGCGTCTGAGATCGACATCTGCAACCTCCCGCTTAAGGGTCGCAAGCTTGGAAACTGCTGCCGATCTTACACCCATTTCCGTTATCCGTTACGCTGTGAACCTCTAACCTAACGCCGGTGATCAGGCGTAACCGGCAGCGGCGGTCTTCCGACTCTGGAAACGCCGCTTTGAAGGATTGCTTTCCCGCAGACCTCCAGCGTTTTGCAGTGGCATTTCGCTTTCATTCTCTTGAGCAGGGTTTGCATGCTCTTGATTTGATCTGCAATTGCGTTCAACTCTGTGAGTTTGTTGTCTGGCTAACTTTCGCCAGCGGGCTTCCGCTCGAGTCCCATCCTGAAAGCCAAAGAACAGAGTGCGAATCTCGTCGAGCGCAGATTGGTGGGGGGCGGGAGGGTTTCTGGAGTGAGATACAAGGTCTTTGCTGATGCTGCGAAGCGCATCGACATTCCGGTCGCGCTTGCTGCGATGGTCACTCTTACGATAAATGTGTGGCGCGGAACGACTGCAGGCAGCGGCGCGCAGTTTCGAGTTCGGAGAAGCGGCTCCCTTCCTGTTCCAGCAGATAATATTCCACCCCACCAACGCTTTCGGCGGCGGCGAAGATGTTCTTCCAATCGGCACCACCTTCACCGAACAGGACTTTGTAGCCCTTGGTTGGGTCGGGCGACCAGTCCTTTAAATGAAGCGAGCGGATGCGCCCTGGATTGGCGCGAATCCAGGCGACCGGGTCGGAGCCGGCCTCGAGGCATGTGCCGACGTCGAGCTGAAGCATGACCGACGGCTTCGTCTTCTTGGCGAGAATTTCCATAGGACGGACACCGTCAACCGAGGTGAACTCGGGCTGATGATTGTGATAGCCCGGTTTGAGTCCTGATGGTTCCAGCTGTTCAGCAATGGAGTTCAGTTTATCGGCGAGGGCCTTCCAGCCATCGGCGCCGGGTTTCGGGTTTGAGCTGGCCATAACTAGGTACGTGCAGCCCAGGATCAGGTTCAAGTCGCGCGCACGATGAATGTTCTCCGAGCTGAAGTATTGCTCATCATTGTGGGTAGAAAAACAATGGATGCCGAGGTCATCCAGAAGCTTGCGCATCTGTTTGGTTTGATTTTCGCTCCACTCGAAATAAGGAGCGTAGAATTCGACGCACTGGTATCCCATTTGAGCGACGGAACGCACGGTGCCTTCGGGGTCCTGTTTGAGCGCGTCGCGAACCGAATACAGTTCTAGCCCAATTGGAATAGACGTGGACGCGCGAGCGGTGAGTGCCCATGGAAGCATCGCTGACAGGGCCAGGAATGACCGGCGAGAGAGGTTTGATGGCATGCCGCAAATCGTACTCCGAAATCGGCGGAATTTCATGGCGAATCCTTCATTGTCGTGAGGCTTCCCGCCTTCTGAGGAGGCGACTCGATCCAGCACCTTACAACCTTCAGCGGGTAACAAGACACTAATGCGAACATCTTCTTTAGGAGGTTGCTTGTGCACAAGCTTACGTTCCTGGCAGTATCGCTCTTCGGTTTTCTATGTTGCCGGGCTCTGGCCGATCAGGTTTCTTTGAAGAATGGCGACAGGCTGACCGGAATTATCGTCAAGTCTGATGGCAAAATCTTGGTTCTACATAGCGACTACGCGGGAGACGTAACTCTCAAGTGGGACGCTGTTCAGGGGATCGAGTCCGGCGAGGCGTTACATGTGGAGTTACAGGATGGTAAGACCGCAGTCGGTCCTGTGACCACTTCCGACGATACCCTGGTGGTCACGACCAAGACCGCCGGTGCGGTGACAGTCACCAGGTCTAGTGTGAAGAGTCTCCGCAATGACGCCGAACAGGCAGCCTACGAAAAAACCGTACACCCGGGTCTGTTACAAGATTGGAAGGCAGGGTTGAATGTAGGTTTCGCCCTGACCGGCGGCAACAGCCAGACGGAGAATTTGTCGCTGGCATTTATTGGCACGCGCCAGACTTTGCGTGACAAGCTGGGCGTCTATTCTAACGCGGTCTACGCCACGAACAATGCTCCCGGCGCGGTCCCTGCTACGATCGCGAACACAATCGGCGGCGGACTCATATACGACCACGACCTTACCAAGAGGATTTTTGGTTTCGTGGCGACTGATTTCTTCTCCGACGCATTGCAGGGCTTGAATCTCCGCTCTGTGTTGGGGGGCGGCGCCGGCTACCATGCGATCAAGGAAGACCGCACAACCTTGGACCTGCTGGGCGGCCTCAACTATACCCGCGAGTCGTACACCACTCTGTCACGTAACTTTGCCGCGCTCACCCTGGGCGAAGAACTGATGCATAAGCTGGGGAAGAGCACGGTCTTGAACGAGCGCTTGTACCTCTTCCCGGACCTCAACAGCCCGGGTGACTTCCGCGGGACCTTTGATTTTGGCACGACCACGAAGTGGAGCAAGTGGCTGGGATGGCAAAACTCCTTCTCCGACGTTTACGTGACCAATCCACCGCCCTTGAAAAAGCAGAACGACGTCATCTTCACTACCGGGCTAAACGTATCGTTTGGCCAATAGCGTCCGAGAACTATCAAGAGATCAGGCGCCGTTGCCGAGCCACCGGTATCCGGCCTTGAGCTCACAGCGATAAACCCGGGTTTGGTCCGGATTTATTCTGGCATTGCAATCGGCCCAGCTTAGGATGAGAGCGGGCCCGAGCGGGAAAACAATGGTTTCTCCGTTCAATTCCGCCTGAATGCTAACGCCCTCAGCTGCTGGGGGAAGAGTAAAGTTCAAGGCATCGCCAAAAATAACTGGATAAGAATTGCGTACTAAGTCGCTTTGCATTGGGTGTACCACCTCGGCTTCCACTAAGAAAGTGGCTGTGTCGGACCAGGCGATGGCCGAAACGCTGATGGTGCGGCCGTCACGCTCCAGCCCGAAGGTGTCAATCCTGGTGAAGGGGCATGGCCCGGCAATGCAGGAAGCTCGGGCGTTGCGGAACTCATTACCGGCCCCTGCATCGAGCGAAGCGGTGCCTATGGAAGCCTTCCATTTGCCATCCGGTGAGCACAGGGCCTGGCCATTGCACGGTAGGTTGCCGGTGTTGACCACTTCGAAGGAGCGTACCGCACTCCCGATATTTACCACGGTCCCAGTCTTGATGGAGTATCTCACTAGCGGACTGGAGATCGTCAGTTGAGGACGGCCTTCGTCAATGTGCGTCTGGCGGGTAACCGGCGCTAATGCAGCAATGAATGTCTTGTCGGAAGGCTTCTCTGCGAGATTGATGTTGAGATCAAGAGGCTCGTAATCCGGCTTCCGAAACCGCAACGTGACTACTTGGCCGCGAAGGATTCGCTTCCGCCATGTGATGGTAAACAGGCCAGAGGAATCAGATTGTGATTTCGCGACCGCGAAGCCATTGTCAGCAGTGACGTCAACTCCCGCAATCGGCAGTTGTTTACGCGGGTCTGAATCGCGAGTGATAACCGCACCCTTGAGCGTGATCGTGCGCCGCTTGTTGAAGCGAGCCAAGAGCAGGACTGTGACTGTACCCAAAATCGCCACAACGACGATGAGTCCGATTTTTCGATTGTCGCTCATAGGGGCACCCTAAAGAATATTATGCCGCCATTGTAGCGGCGGTCGCGAAGTCCAAATTCTTTCAATGGGCATCTTGGCTAGCCGAAGATCGTTTAACATTCTAATGTGGAATGTGGTCCTAGCTTTGTGCGCCGGAAGCTGCTGAAGGGCATGGCCGGAGCTGTCGCTCTGGCACCCTTCTCCGTGATGATTGCCGCGCTTGGACAATCCAAAAGTCCAGCCCTGAAGGCAGCTCCGGTTCAACCCTTTTCTCCCGAAGATGACCGCCTGCTCGACGAGATGGAGCGCCTGAGTTGCTGCTATTTCTGGGAACAGGCTAGTCCGGAGACCGGACTCGTTAAAGACCGTTGCAACGCGCGCAGGGCCACGACCGACAATTCTACCGTTGCCAGTATTGCGGCCACTGGCTTCGGGCTCACCGCCCTTTGCATTGGGGACCGGCGCGGATTTCTTCCCCACTCCGCGGCGCGGGAGCGGGTCCTTACCACATTCAGGTTCTTGCGAAACAAGCTGGCCAGCCATCGAGGGTTCTTCTATCACTTCGCTGACATGAACACCGGCGAAAGAGTGTGGGACTCGGAAGTCTCTTCGGTCGATACCGCAATCTTGCTTTGTGGCATTCTCACTTGCCGCACACACTTTCGTGATACCGACATCACCCTGTTGGCGCACGAGATTTCTAACCGGGTGGATTGGACATGGCTGTCAGAAGACACATCGCTTTTACCGCATGGCTGGATGCCGGAAATCGGTTTCCTGCCGAATCGCTGGGATTACTACAGTGAGCTGCTGATGATGTACCTGTTGGGAATGGGATCTCCCACTTATCCCCTGCGTCCTGAGGTATGGGACGCCTGGAAACGGACCGCCTTCGAGTATGAAGGAATGCGGTACATTGGTTCCTTCGCGCCGCTGTTTGTGCACCAGTACTCGCAAGCCTGGTTTGATTTTCGCGCCAAGCGCGATCGCTATACAGACTATTTTCAAAACTCGGTGACGGCTACCGAAGTCCACCGCCGCTTCTGCATGGAATTGGGTAAGCAATTTTCAGACTACGGCGCCGACCTGTGGGGCGTCACCGCTTCGGATTCAGACCGCGGGTATGTTGTCTGGGGCGGTCCCCCGGGCGTGGGACAAATCGATGGCACCATCGCTCCGGCGGCAGCCGGGGGTTCCCTGGCATTCCTTCCTCAGGAAGCCATTCGTGTTTTGCGCACCATCAGAAACCGCTACCCTAGAGCCTGGAGCACATACGGATTTGTGGATGCTTTCAATCCCCTCAAAAATTGGTACGACACCGATATTGTTGGAATCGATGCCGGTATCACCCTGCTGATGGCGGAGAATGCGCGCACAGGTTATGTTTGGGAAGTCTTCATGCAGAATCCTGAAGCCCAGCGCGGCATGGAACGGGCCGGTTTCAAGCCTTACCGGCCTACGTAGGACAGAGAGTTCAGTCTGCGGCGTGCGAAACCGTGTATCTCGCTCCGATTTCCGTTGATGCCCGCAGCAAAGCGTCCAGCGATTTCAACGCTGGCAACTGTGCCCCGCGCCGCTTCAGTGCTTCAAGCACGGCTTCGGTTGGAATATTCCCCACCAGCGCATCGTGAGCAAACGGACATCCGCCAAGGCCGGCGAGGGCAGAATCGAACCGCCGGCATCCTGCATCGTACGCGGCCAGCATTTTCTCCGCTGCGATGTCGGGTCGGCTGTGCAGGTGCACTCCGATTTCGAGATATCCGAATTTCTCAACCACTGCTGAAAACAACCCGTGAATCTGCTCGGCCGAAGCCAACCCGACCGTGTCGGCCAGCGAAATCATCTTGATCCCGTTCGCTTCCAGTACATCCACCGCACTGACCACTTCCTCGCCATCCCAGGGATCGCCATAGGGATTGCCGAACGCCATCGAGATGTACACCACCATCTCGAGGCCAGCGTCGTCTGCCTGGTTCTGAATTTTCTCCAGTTCGTCCAGCGATTCCTCAGGTGTCTGCCGCTGATTGTTGCGCAGAAAAGTTGGCGACACTGAATACGGGAATCCCAGCGTACTCACGGCCTGGGTGTTGATCGCCCGCTGCGCCCCTTTTTCGTTGACCACAATCCCGATAATTTCGACATCATCCGGGGGATCGAGTTCTTTGAGTACGGCTTCAGAGTCCGCCATCTGCGGCACAGCATTTGGCGAGACGAATGAGGCCGCGTCAAGGTGCTTAAACCCGGCGCTGATCAGCGCCTTCAGGTAGTCCACTTTGAGGTCAGCAGGAATCTGGCCCTGCAAACCTTGCCAGGCATCGCGTGGACACTCAATGAGTTTGACGGAGTCGGACATGCTCACGGCTATCTTAAATCCGTAAAGTAAGAATTTCCTCTGTGGGTCTCTGTGTCCTCTGTGGTTAAAGGTTTTAAAGTCTTAACCACAGAGGACACAGAGGATCACAGAGGGGAACTACGCTCTTTGGGTACCGCCGAGTTGCCCTAAAGCTGCCACGATCTTCGACGACCAATCCGCAACTTCATCTTCGTGAAGCGTGCGCTCGAGTGACTGAAACATCGCGTGCAGCAGGATTGAATACTTGCCCGCCGGAACCGACCCGCCGCGGAATATCTCAATCGGGGTAAAACTGCGCAACTCGGAAACGCCGAGCCCGCGCACTGTAGCCTGAATCTTGTCGAAGATCACACTGTCGTCGAACATAAACGAGAAGTCGCGTTCCACGCCAGGAAACCGTGGCAGCGGCTCATAGCGAATCTCGTGCAGATTGTTCTTGTAGAGCCTGTCGGCAAAGATTTCAGCGATGAAAACCTCCTGTCGTAACTTGCGGCCGGAGGCGATCTGAGGATGTAGCTGCCCGAATTGCGCCGCGATTTCTCCGTCGATCACCGCCCGCGCCGAGCGGTCGGGATGGTAATAATCCGCAGCCTGAGCGTCGAATGAGAGTGATCCATACTGGAAGGGCCTCAACAGAGCTTCAACATCGCCTTTGAACGAGCGGAAAATGTCCAGTTCGTTTGTCGCTTTACTGGTATCGAGAATGCCGCCTTGTGGAATGTCATGCGTCAGCGCGGATACAGTCGTGCCCAGACAGATGCGGCTTCGCTCTATTGTGGTCGCGCCGGAAGCTTCGTACACATCTCCCATCTCGAACAGGCGCACGGTCTGCGTTCCCCGGTTCAGATTGTAGGCCAACATGTTCAGCATCCCGGGGACGAGAGAGCTACGCATGAGGGAAGCCTCTTCGCTCAGAGGATTTGCCAGTTCGACCACAGGCCATGAAGAAAACATCTCTGCGTCCTCGTGCGCAATGAAGCTGAGCGAAACCGCTTCGTTGTAGCCAAGTGCCAGCAGGGAAGAGCGGAGTCTCGCCGCCTTGGCTGCCTCGGCATTGTCGACCACGGCTCCCGCGAAGTCCGGCAAAGTATTCGGGAAATTATTGTAGCCATGCAGTCGGGCAATTTCTTCAATCAGATCAATTTCGCGCTCGACATCCAGACGCCAGGTCGGGATGCGGACCGAGAATTCCACCTGAGCGCCTGGTTCCGGAATCAGTTCGAAGCCCAACCGCTTCAGAATCGCGGCCACGTCATTGACCTGAAGCTTTCCGCCGAGAATGCGCTGCACCTGGGAGATGCGCAGGAGCACCGGAGCTTGGTCGATTTCGCGAGCGATCGCGTCGATCGCATCACCAGCCAGTTCGCCTCCGCCGGACTCGATAATTCTTTGCGCAACCAGCGCGCAGGCGAGTGGTGTTGCCCCGTAATCCGCGCCGCGCTCAAAGCGGTGTGACGCGTCCGTATGCATCCCATGCCGCTTGGCGGTTTTGCGCACTGCGACAGGATCAAACCATGCAGATTCGATCAGGACGTTCTTCGTTTTCTCCGTGATCATGGTGTCGAAGCCGCCCATGACTCCTGCAAGCGCGACGGGTTTCTTTGCATCAGCGATGACCAGGTCTTCGGACGAGAGCTTGCGGTCAACTCCGTCGAGAGTCTTTAATGTCTCGCCATCACGCGCCCGCCGGACAATAATCGTGTCGCCCTCAAGCAGGTCGAGATCAAACGCGTGTGTAGGATGCCCCATTTCCCAGAGGGTGTAATTCGAGGCGTCGGCCGCGTTATTTATCGGGCGTTGGTCAACCAGAGCGAGCCGGTCTGCAATTCTTTGTTGCGATGGCTTGATCTTTACGCCGCGCACAATTTGGGCGGTATAACGCGCGCAGCCTTCTGTATCCTCGATTGCGATTTCGAAATCCGAGAGCGTAGACGCCACCGGCCGGGTATTTTCAGCGCGGGAGGGCGCGGCTTCAGCGGAGCCGTTAGGCGGATTTTGGGTGGAGCTGCGCTTTAGCGCAGCATTAGGCTCTGAATTTCTTTCAACGGCTTTAGCCGCTGAGGTCTCCAGGGCTTTGAGCGTCATCCCGTAAAATGCCGCCGCCTCGCGCGCGACTCCGTAATGATTCATCGCGTCAGGCCGGTTGGTCCCGATCTCCATTTCGAAGACGGTGCTCGCGCCCTCGCCGGAAATGCCCTCGACGGCGATCCCGATCGCGGTCAAGTCTTCGGCGAGACGGCGGTCGTCCACCGTGAGATCAACGAATTCGCGCAGCCAATGGGCAGAGAGTCTCATTGTTCTTGGAAAAACGTAAGCTCGTACTCGATCAGTTCCAGATCATCTTCCTCCGGAAAAGAAACTGTGATCTTTCGGAAAATCATGCTGCAGCTTGACCTGCCAAATTTCTTTCAGCAGCCTCCCGGCGTACAGTACCAGTTCTCTCGTCGGCAACTCAGTAGCGAAGAGGTGCAAAACGTGGATATGATTTGTTGTGGCCTCCGCGGTTTTCTTGTTGCCTTGAACTTGATTCAAGTGCTCACGGTAGTTTGGTTCGTGACTGGCCAGAAAGATGCGACCGTCGTGTTCAACGAACTCGGGCCACAATATCCGAGCGCAGCCTGCCAGGATTTTGTGGTTTGCCATGCATTGAATCCAGTCATCCACGTCAATGCCGTTTCCGTTATTCCAGTCCTTGAGTTCCGGAATCAATTTGTTGAAATCGGTAGCTTTTGTAAGATTCGACATGACTGAACTCGGTTCTGGCCAACGACGAACGACCAACGACGGCTCTACCCAAACTGTTCCAGAAACCTCACATCCCCCTGAAAGAACAACTGCAAATCATCCAGCCCGTATTTCAGCATCGCCATTCTGTCCACGCCCATGCCGAAGGCGAAGCCGGAAATGTTCTCCGGATCGTAGCCGTTGTGTTTTACGAAGTCGAAGACGTTGGGGTCCACCATGCCGCAGCCTAGAATTTCAATCCATCCAGTCTGCTTGCAGGGACGGCAAGGCTCTTCTTTTGTGCCAGTGCCGCGCTTGCCACTTCCGCCGCAGATGAAACAGGAGACAAACATCTCGGCGCTTGGCTCGGTGAAGGGAAAGAACGACGGCCGGAAGCTGGTCTTCACGTCCGATCCGAACAGCGCCTTCATGGCGTGGTCGAGCGTGCCTTTCAAATCGCCAAATGTGATGTTTGTGTCCACCGCAAGGCCTTCGACCTGGTGGAACATCGGGGAGTGGCTGGCGTCGGGAGGATCGTTGCGATGGACTTTCCCTGGAATGAGAATCCGCAACGGCGGCTTCAGCTTCTCCATGGTTCGAATCTGTACCGGAGAAGTATGCGTGCGCAGCAGCAACCGTTCGCGCGGCGGCTTCGATTCCTGGTTGGCCAGAAACAGCGTGTCCTGAGTATCGCGCGCAGGATGGTTCGGCGGAAAATTTAGCGCCTCGAAATTGTAGTAATCGGTTTCAATCACCGGGCCTTCCGCAACCGAATATCCGAGATTGCGGAAGACGGAAATGATCTCGTTCATCGTGCGGATGATGGGATGCTCGGCTCCAATCGGGCGCCGGATGCCGGGGAGGGATATGTCGACGGGCAAATCTGTTCTTGCCGCAGGCGCGCTCGTGAGTGCGGCCTCGACCCTTTGTTCAACCTCCGCTTTGAGCTTGTTAACGCGCTGGCCGACCTCCCGCTTCGCATCTTTGGGAGCGGTCTTCAGCCAGACGTCATTGATTTGCGTGAGGATGCCGTCCTTGCGAGCTAGCCAGCGATCGCGAAAAGTTTTGCGATCAGCGTCGTTGCCAAGGGACGAGGATTCCTTTTGCAGAGCAGTGAGCAGGTCGGCGACGGCCTTGTCCAGCGCCGCTTGCGAGAAATCCTTCAGTTTAGGAACGGTGTATGCCACGTTTCTTTCGCCCCTTCGGGGGCTTCGTCATGCATGTCAAACGGCTACAACCACCGGGCGCGCTCAAGTACTTCCTTTGCCACTTCTGTTAGGGATCGACCTTCGTTAGTAATCACAAAGTTCTCCAGTTGTGCCCGGTCCAGGGCGGAGTTCAATGTGATGACGCGGTCAATGTATTGGCTGCGACACACACCTAGCTCACGCAATCCTACACGCTGCTGCATTGTCTCAATCGACGCCATGAGCCGGCATACGACCACTTCTTTGGCCACAACCGCAGCGAGACAGCGTTCAAACTCAGCGTGATTTTCGACAGCACGCGCTAACAAGAGACGGTCTACTCCGAGAGTCACATAATTGTGCCAAACGGCCTCCAGGTTACGATACATGAGGTCGCTGTTCGTTGCGGCGGCGGGCGGATGCACCTTTCCAAGCATGTCCAAGTCAATCGCGGCGTGCGGGATGCCGTGCAGAGCTAGGAGATCCGATGCCTCTCCTAGTACCGCTGTTTTGCCTGAACCCATTGAGCCCGTGATGATCAGCAACGAATGCGCACCTGCCGCTTCCATTCACGGTCCCTGTAGTGATTCGCAAGAGGGGAAGCACGAAACTCTATTCGCGTGTATCGGCACGGCTAAAGCCGTGCCCTGATACGAATCCCCAGTCAAGATCTTTACTGATAGCTGAAAGCTGACTTACGCCGCCCCGCCGAGAGCGCCCTTCGCCTGCTCGGCGAGGCTCTTAAAGGCGGCTGCATCATTCACCGCCAGGTCGGAGAGAATCTTTCGATCCAGTTCCACCCCGGCAACCTTCAACCCATGAATGAACTGGCTGTAGCTCATGCCGTTCAGCTTGGCAGCGGCGCCGATGCGCACAATCCATAGCGAGCGGTACTGCCGCTTCCTCTGCTTCCGCCCGGAGTATGCGAATTTCAGCCCACGCTCGACCGCTTCCTTGGCCGAACGGTAGAGCTTGGATTTTGTCAGGAAATAACCGCTGGCGCGGTCCAGTATCTTTTTGCGTTTGGCGCGGCGTTTCGTCCCGCGTTTTACACGAGGCATGATCTAGCTCCTTTTTACTTTCTAATTAGCGGCTGGAGGCAGGATGTGCCTCTTCACTCGCTTGCCTCTGTGAAACTCGGTGTCCTCCGTGGTTGAGAAAAGCCTGAACCACAGAGGACACAGAGTTACACAGAGGAGATCCCCTAGTACGGAATCATTCTCTTCACTTTCGGCGCGTCCGCATCGCTCACCAGGACGCTGCTGCGAAGCTTCTTCTTGCGCTTCTTGGCCTTCGAAGTCAGAATGTGCCGCAAGAACGCATGTGACCGTTTCACTTTTCCGCTGCCAGTCTTCTTGAAGCGCTTAGCAGCGCCCTTGTGTGTTTTCAGTTTTGGCATAAGAATTTCCAGTTTAGCATTCAGTACTCAGCATTCAGCCCAGAATCACGCAGGAGCGGACGCCCTCGTCCGCTCACCCCGGATCGGGGCTACACGCTGAATGCTGAATACTTAAAATTACGCTTGGCGTACCGCCGGCGCCTGCTTTTCTCCCGGCTTCTTCGCACTGGGAGCCAGGATCGCGTGCAGAGTGTTGCCTTCTTGTCGCGGCCTGAACTCGACAATACCGTGCTCGCCAATATCTTTGATCAACCGTTCCAGAATCTGCCGCCCCAACCCGGTGCGGGTCATTTCGCGTCCGCGAAAAAAAATCGTCGCTTTGACCTTATCGCCTTCATCCAGAAAACGCAGCACGTGGTTTTTCTTGGTCTCGTAGTCGTGATCGTCCACGTTAATGCGGAACTTCACTTCCTTGACCGTGATCGTCTTTTGGTGCTTCTTGGCTTCGCGTTCCTTTTTTTCCTGCTGATAGAGAAACTTCCCATAGTCCATGATGCGGCAAACCGGAGGTTGCGCGGTGGGGGAAATCTCTACCAGGTCCAAATTCTGTTCGCGGGCCATCTTGAGCGCTTCATGAGGAGGCATGATGCCGATCTGCTGGCCCTCATCGCCAATCACGCGGATTTCGCGTGCACGGACGCGCTCGTTTGTGCGGATAAAACGCTTGTCGATACAAACCTCCGTTTACTTTCAACGGCGTGGGATGAGGAATTATAGCATGGCAACCGAGCCAGTGATCGAGCTGGCGAACTCTTAACTTCACATTAACTCTCTGCAAGTGAACCGTTTAATGCTCGAAGAAAGCAGCTCGCAATATCCACAAGTTTTTTCAGTGTGCACTGGATTATGGGTTGAGCCTGCTCTGGATACCTCTTAAGATGCCCCCGGTTCACAAAAAACTAAAGACGAGGAGAGACTCACACATGGCACTACAAACTCCAGAACAAGAAACTCTCAACGTAAAACTCGTCCACTTTACCAAGCAAAACTCCCCCGACGAACCCGTACAAGTGGCATTTTCGGTAGTCGATGACCAGGGGAAAGAAGAGATTATCACGGGCGAAATTCCTTACAGCTATGACCTGTTCAGGGTTTTTCAGGAACAGGGCTGGCTGAACCTTCGCCGCGGCGTCTCAACCATTCGTGAGACCCGGCAGCGCAGGGCAATGTCAGCCTAGCCTGCCTGCTGACAAATCCTGATTCTTTGTGATTGTTTGTGCGCTGGGTGCGCCACGCCCAGCGCATGTTTTGTAAAGATTCCGTGGAGAAGCTTTAGGAGCGGCCCGCCTGCTTACCCGACGCCAGCTTCTGTTCCACCAAAGCTTCAACTCTCTGAAGCACTTCATCTTCTGACAACGCCGTCGAGTCTAGTACAGTGGCGTCCGGCGCCGGCTGCAGCGGAGAAGTGGCCCGTGTCCGATCTCGGCGATCACGTTCGCGCAACTCAGCTGCCATGGATTCTGCAGTAGCTCCGCGTGAATGCTGCTGCTGAATGCGACGCTGCTCGCGGATGACCGGATCGGCGTCGAGAAAAATCTTCACATCGGCGTCAGGGAAGACTTTTGTCCCGATGTCACGCCCCTCCATAACCACTCCGCCATCGATTCCCAGTTCGCGCTGCCGAGCTACCATCCACTCGCGGACTTTGGGGTGGACCGAGACTCTCGATGCCGCTTCCGATACATCGGTCTCGCGCACGCGCCTGGTGACATCTCGTCCATCCAGCAGCACATGATTTCCACCCAGGCTTGGCTCCAGCTTGATGCGCGATTTGTGGGTGAGTTCGGTGAGAGCGGCTTCATCATCGAACGAGATGTCCCATTCAATCGCCTTCAGCGCCAAGGCCCGGTACATGGCGCCGCTTTCGAGGTTTGCGTAGCCCAACTTGCGCGCCAGCCGGGATGCGATGGTGCTCTTTCCAGCGCCAGCCGGGCCGTCAATGGCGATGATCAGTTTTCGGGCGAAATTGGGCATGACCGAGTGCGATTGTACACGGAGAGCTTCTAGGCTTGAACCGCAGAACCTTGCTGGTGAGAAGTGCAGAGTTCAATGCCATCCAGAAATGATACGCACGATGCGTACTCAATATGCAGGACACGCCGTTGAGCGGTTCGCGATCTCGCTTTCGAAGACGAATGTACGACTAGCGGCCTCATAATCAAAACTCCGCCACTTTTTACGTGACAGTCGACCGGAGCAATTCTGTTCGCCAGATCATGAATCGCATCGTCGGACAGCACTCCGAAAGTATGGGATCCCGGGAGCACTCTAAGGGAGCCGTCCTGCCTGTCCGAATCGTCTAAGTGAAGGCGGATCGCAAGCACCTTCTCCAGTGCAGAGGCCGGAGCATGAGCGCAAGTCACGCCCTCCTTAACCGACCAAGGTCCCCATCCAGGAGCATCCCGACGTTCGCGTAACGGCAACGCGGTGTCTTGATGCCAAACCACAAGCCAATTGGACTGGACAGACTTGTCGAACAATGTCGCGCGAAACGGAAATGCATTTTCACCCAGGATGTTCTGGGCCAAGTCAAGGATTCGTGGATCGGATGCAATGTTTCGAACCGAGTCCAGTTGAAAGGCATTTCGGATGCCAGCGCGGCCGCGTCGCAATGGTGAGCTCTCCAAAGATTCGACTACTCGGGTCAGGCTTCTAGAGTCGATAAGCTCAGGAATGATTTCAAATCCTTGTTTTGCGACGGCAAACATAGATTTACCTTGTCGCCTCGGAGCGGCTGGGTTGCGCCTGTGTAACCTGGATCAGTGAGCGATTTCCCACTGGAACAAAGCTCAACTCCCTCGCCGACAGTAGCGCATTTACCGCTTCGCGCACTTTCGATCGTGGCACGAAGTTTCCGAAAAAGGATTCCAGCTCCTGCCGGTCGGCGGCAATGACGCAATCCAGATACTTTGAAAGCAGCGCCGAGAGCGCCTCGCCGACTGAGAAGTTCACGCCTTCTGAAACTGCTTGCGGAGACCAGCGGTGGAGCACGTCCCACCATGCGCCCTCGCGTTCGTCGTAGTCCACGCGGATGATGCGCAACTTCGACCATAGTTCAGCAAGCGACTTATCGAGTGCGGGAACGGAAATGCCTTTGCCCACTTCCTCCAGCAGCTTGAGCTTGGTGATGGGGCCTTTCCGATGAATGACCTGGTACGTATCGCAAGCGAGTTCAGAGTAGGGCGACCGCGGTCCCGGCTGCGGTGCATGCTTGGGATTGCGCTCCCCAACCAACGTGTAGAAATAAGGAAAAATCGAAGCCGAAATCAGCAGTGCATTATTCTCATCGGACAGGTTCGCTTCGTAAGCTGACTTGTCTCGAAGCAGGCGGATCATTAAGTCCGTGGCATCACGGGCCTCCGGATCGAGGAAAGCCCGGTGGCGAGGCAGCCGCTCGTCCGACCCGTACCACGCGCCAACGAAAGTTGGGAGCAACATCGGCGGTCGCGAAGGGTACGTGAGGCAAAATCCGACCGACTCGATAAAACCGCGCGCATCATCCAGCGTGCGTACGGTCTTGCCGTCCAAGTGCCACTTTTCGCGGCGAAGTTGATCGAGTTCGTCAGGAGTCATAAGGAGCAGCTCTTAGCCTTTAGCCGGTAGCTCTTAGCTCGTCACTCTTTGCTTCAATTTCTCGCTCAAACCCTCCCCTCCAGGCGCGCCACGGCTTTTTTTTCTGCATTCAAACAGCGAAGTCCTTCTACGAAGGAATCCACTGCCGCCGCCTCGATAGGGAGTGAGAGGACGGCGGATTGGGCCTTACGCAGCGAGTCATAGTCAGACTCGATTCTTGAATCCACAGACGAGTGTCCCGGCACCGTCAACGCAGTGGAACCGCATGCTTACGCCGCCACCGGCATACTCGGGGCCGAACGCCCAAAGATGACTTCCCGAACATCTGAGGGGTCCTTCGGGAAATCTTCAAGCTGTGCAGCAGCTTCGCCTAGCCGGCCAATTCCTACATAGACATCGGCGGTTCCACCGAAGAGACCGTTCCAAGCGGAAACACGAATCCTTGTGACGTCAGCGTCACCCCATGTCACCGTTAACTGGAAACCTGCTTCCATAGTGGAGCCGAGATTGTTCATCAAGACATGACCGGCATTTACGTCGACTGCGATCATGCCTGGAGCTAAGAGCTAATAGCTGACGGCTGACAGCTGAGACCTAGATCCTCTTAAAAGCCTTCTGTATATCCGTCATCGAGTATCGCAGAACCACGGGCCTTCCGTGCGGGCAGGACATTGGACACTCCGTCTTCGCCAGTTCGCCCAGCAGCCATTCCATTTTATTTTGTTCCAGCTGCATGTTGACCTTGATGGCTGCATGGCACGCGATTGAAGCCGCAATTCGGCCGCGGATCTGATCCAGGTTGAGTGCCTGCTCTTCGCGCGAAAATTGGTCGAGCAGTTCGTGCAGCATGTGTTCGACTTCTCCGGCTTGAACCCCTGCCGGAGCAACCTTCACCGCGATGCTGCGCGCACCAAAGGGCTCCGCTTCGAAGCCGTTCTTCCCTAGTTCGTCGGAGATTTCGGAGAACACGGCTTGCTGCGCTGGAGTCAGGTCGATCACCATCGGCATTAGCAACCGTTGGCTCTCGACCTGTTGTTTGGCACGTTGCCTGAGCACTCTCTCGAACAGCACGCGTTCATGCGCCACGTGCTGATCAATGATCCACAGGCCGTCGTGATTCACGGCGAGAATGAACGACTCGCGCAACTGGCCCAGAGGCTTCAGGGAAGAAAGAGACGGCGCCTCGTCGCTGGTTGGTCCCAGTTCTTCCGCTAACGGAGGAGCACAGCGGTCTCCGCCAAACGTTTGCTGAGGAAACCGGGCCACGGGCACGGCCGCATTCGCTTCCACGGTGATTCCTTCGGAAAAATGAAAGCGCTCGGCAATTATCGGCTGGGCTGGCGCTTGCGACGCGAAGCTTGCAGGGGCCGTCTGGCCATAAAAACTCTTCCATGTCGCACTCGCTTCCGCAGTGGCCGCGTGCGCGCCTGGGGTAAGCGACGGATTCGCCGTCGGATGGGCACGAATCTCAGTTACAAACTGCGGCACAGGACGCGCCTTCATCAACGCCGCCCGCACTGAATCGCGCAAGAAGTCATGCATGACGGTTTGCTGTCGAAAACGCACCTCGGTCTTCGACGGGTGTACGTTCACATCTACTTCGGCGTTCGGCAGCTCCAGAAACAACAGCACCACGGGAAAAACTGTTGGAGGCAGAATATTGCGATACGCCTCGGTCAGCGCGTGCTGAATCAACCGGTCGCGGATAAGGCGCCCGTTGACGAATGTGTAGATGGAATTGCGGTTCAGCTTCTGGATCTCTGGCTTGGAAATAAATCCATGCAGCCGGAGATCGCCGGGGTCGGCGTGAAGCCGTGCGTCACGTTCGTCTTCATCCTCTTCGCGGCGTCTCCACGGTGGTGGTTGCGGCAGTCCGACCCTCGCGAGCGGCTGCTGGGCCGCAACGGAAATCAACTGGTCCAGGACCTCCTTGCCAAAGACCTGGTACACCCTCTCGCTATAACTTGGGACTGGCGGCGCAACCAACACCGCATTGGTCGCCGAGTGCAGCTCGAAGTGCTTGTCAGGATGCGCGAGCGCATAGTGTGTGACCAATGAGGCTATGTGCGAAAGTTCGGTTGACTCCGCCTTCAGAAACTTCTTTCGCGCCGGAGTATTAAAAAAAAGATCGCGCACTGTGATCGAGGTCCCAGCGGGCAGTCCTGCCTCCTCCACTCGGAGAATCTTTCCCCCATTGATCTCGACGATTGTTCCCGAGTCCTGATCGGCGACGCGAGTTTCCAGGCGCAAGCGCGATACCGATGCAATCGAAGGGAGTGCCTCGCCCCGAAATCCCAAGGTCGAAACACTCAGCAGGTCTTCTGCACTATTGATTTTCGAGGTCGCGTGCCGCTCAAACGCCAGCAAGGCATCGTCGCGTACCATGCCACAGCCGTTGTCAGTGATCTGGATGAGCTTCTTTCCGCCCGCCTCGATCTGAATTGTGATTCGCGTGGAGCCGGCATCGAGCGCATTTTCCAGGAGTTCTTTTACGACTGAAGCCGGCCGCTCGACGACTTCGCCAGCAGCGATCTTGTTTGCAACGTGTTCGGGAAGAACATGAATACGGCCCATCGGAGGTGAAGCCAGTTTCGCAGAAGGGAAGCCGGAAGGCAAAGGACTGTGCGCCATCCGTGCGAAAGCCGGGCTAGGAACACCCGAGCTATTGTGTCCCTACACTCGCTCAATCACCACCGACTGCACCACCACATCCTTGTTTGGGCGGTCCTGGCGGCCGCGTGGGACGTTCACGATCTTGTCCACTACATCTTGTCCTTCGACCACTTCGCCGAAAATCGTGTGCTTGCCGGTCAGCCACTGCGTTGGCGCCACGGTGATAAAGAACTGCGAGCCGTTGGTGTTGGGGCCAGCGTTGGCCATCGCCAGTTTGCCGCCTTTGTCGAAGTTGTGTGGCGAGCCTTTGGTTTCGTCCTCGAATTGGTATCCGGGGCCACCCATGCCCGTACCCTGAGGATCTCCGCCTTGAATCATGAAATTCGGGATCACACGATGGAAGATGGTCCCATCGTAAAGCCTGTCGGAGCTCTTTTTGCCGGTGCTGGGATGCTTCCACTCGCGCTTGCCCTCGGCGAGATCGGTGAAGTTAGCGACAGTTTTGGGCGCTTCCTTTTCAAAGAGACGGCACACGATGTTGCCTTCGGAGGTTGTGAATAAAGCATAAGTTCCTGGCTGGCGTGGCATGATGATTTCCTTTCCGATTGTTAACCACGGTCACGGACGCGAATTCGCCGTACTCTGTGAAACTCTGTGTCCTCTGTGGTTTATTGCTGTTGTGTCGTCTGTGGCGCGGGCTTCGGAGTGGGCTTACGCGCCGGAGCAGCGTGAGCTCCTCCTCCACCCGCGTTCAGGATGGTGATCTTGTTAATCTTCACCGGATCATTTGGCCGATCATTTGCATCGCGTGGCATGCGGGCGATTTTCTTGACCAGCTCAACTGTAGCGTCATCACATTGGCCGAAAATGGTGTAACCACCGCTCAAATGCGCGCTATGCGCCACATCCTCAGTGATAAAAAATTGCGAGCCATTCGTGTCCGGCCCGGCGTTGGCGTAGGCAAGGCGTCCCGGACGGTCGAATCTCAGGTCCGGCGAAGTTTCGTTCTTGAATTTGTAACCGGGATCACCCTGGCCGTTGCCCAGCGGATCTCCACCCTGAATCATGAACTCTGGAATCACGCGATGAAAAATGGTGCCATTGTAGAGCGGCACACCATGCTTCTTGGCCCCCGTCATAGGATTGGTCCACTGTTTCGTTCCGCGTGCCAGGCCAACGAAGTTGGCTACACCCTCCGGGGCCTTGTCCGGAAAGAGCGTACACGTCATCTTGCCGGCAGTGGTGTCAATGATCGCGGTGGGCGGGCCTGAGCTGGTTGCAGCCGGTGTTTTCTTCACCGCAGGTTTAGCTGCTGGCTTCGGAGCAGTTTGGGACGTCAGGGAAAGCGAGGAGAGCACTAGAAAGGCAATCAGGTGTTTGCGCATGTTGGCTCCTGGAATGAAAAATGGAAAGAGCATTGTACGACATCCACAAACCCGATAACCACGCAGGACACTAAGGTTCGCTAAGGAAGGCAGCTCTTACAACGCAAGTCACAGAGGAACGCTGCGCCTGCGGCTAAACAAGAGCCGCTATTGCTTGCCGAATACAGGCCTCAATCGGCCGGTCGGTATCGACCACCGTTTTCGCCAACGTTATTTCTTCGAACTGCGCTTTGACTCTCAAATACAAATCGAAGTCGCGATTTGCAGCGGGATGGGCAGAGTCTCTAGCCAGCCGTTGACGCGCAGTCTGCTCGCTGCAAACGCATTCCAGGATTCGCCAGGGCTGGCTGATGGCATCTGCAAATCCAGTCGCCCGATCTAATTGGTAGCGGCGAGAGAAAGTTCGCCCATCGAGAAAAATGCGTCGCGAAGGCTCTTTCCTGAAAATGTAGCCTGCGACTTTCAATATGATTCCCATGCAGAAGTCGTCCTGCTCGGTGGAATATTCGATATCTGCTGGCGGGAACAGGGCCGCGCGAACCTCGTCTTTGTCGAGGACGGTGCCGTCGAGCTTGGCCACAAGCGCGCGCCTGAGCGTGCTTTTACCGGAGCCCGGAAGCCCCGCCATCAGGATCAACATGGTTGGCGATTATGAGACTTAACGGATTACGTCTCTATTGAGAAACGCCCACGCCGGGCAGGCCGATGGTCGTAATTTCGCGGAGAGTGTCGCGCTGATCGCTTTCGTCGGCCAGCATCTTAGTCTCGCGCCATTCGCTGTAGCTGCCGCCCACCATGATGTGAAAGCACCACTGGCGGCGTTCTTCCTCGGGCTCGATCAAGCCCAGTTCCTTCAGTGGCCGCATATATTCTTCCATCCACTTGATCTGATCGCGCGACATGCCACGGCGCTGCAAGTCAACCGTAAGCCCGGCCAGATGGGACGATGCGGTCTCGCCCTTCTCCGGGGCCGCGTTGCGATTATGACGGCGTAGCTTCTTCTGAACAAGCACGGTACGGACCGCGGAGTTGATCTGAATCTGCTCGTGAAATTCTTTGTAGTAGGCTGCGCTGATGTCTTCGACGAAATCGAGTGTCCACGGGCGGCAGTAACGGCGCGCCGGATCAAGCGAAGGCTGGATGCGAAGTGATTCGCTGGGGACGATCGCGACCAAGTCTCCATTTGCGATCAGCCGCTCGAGTTCTTTGTCATCGCGAATGCGTGGCAAGTTCAGGCGATCAATTTCCGCGTTCTGCAAGAGCAGCGATTCGTGCGATGGCCGGAATACCGGGTTCCAGGCGATGCGATGAAAGCGGTGCATTCGATGGTATCGTGGCGAGACCATTGGGCGAACCGCGAATGCCTGAACGCTCACGGCCAGAGTCAGAAGAAGTAAGGCGTTTTTTCTCATCGACGAATAGGACAGCAGGCGCTTATTGTAAGACAGTTCGGGGAAAAGCCAAACTCAAAAATGCGACTTCGAGTGTTACTTTAGGTTTCTTTCCCAAACTCCTGCTGATTACCTCCAGTTACTTCAAGTTGCAATCGCCATATACGTTGCAGCTAAGATGCCGTTCGCTGGGGCCAGGCTGCCGTACAGCATCTTCTTTGGATTCAGTACGGGCAATTCTAAACCAGCTGCAAAATGTGGCAAAGTTTTGCAGTCACTTCCGGAAATTGGCAACGCCCGCGAATTGTCCTCATCGATGGCCAAGAGGCGTTTTGAAACGGCAGCTCTTCTGACGTCTTGAAACTTCCGGCCTTCAGCCGTTCGGCGGCGGCATGTGAGAGCCCGGCACGGCAGTGCCGGGAAAGCCGAAGTGAGATGCGCCGAGTCCCTTTAAGGGACGGCACTACTGTTACGTGGAGGACAACCCAGAACAACGGATCAGCGCCGGAAAAGGTCCCCGATCGCCTGCTTCATCACCGCCCCGCCCACTTCGGAAATGGACTGTGTCAGTGGAATGTCCTTAGGGCAAGCCTCCACGCAATTCTGCGCATAGCCACATTCCTGGATTCCGCCATCGCCCATCAACGCCGCCAGCCGCTCGCGCTTCAGCGCCGCCCCGGTCGGATGCGTATTAAACAACCGCACCTGGGAAATGGTCGCGGCGCCCACGAACCCGGTATGCTCGTTGAATTGCGGGCAAACCTCCATGCAGATGCAGCACGAAATGCAGCGCGACAGCGGATACGCTTCTTCCTGCGCTTCCATGGTCACTCTCGGGCCGGAGCCGAGGTCATAAGTGCCATCCACTGGCACCCACGCCTTCACCCGTTTAAGATTTTCAAATAACACGCCGCGATCCACGGACAAATCGCGAATCACCGGAAACTTCGAGAGCGGTTCAAGCCGGATCGGCTGATCGAGTTTATCCACCAGCGCCGAGCAGGCCATCCGCGCCTTCCCATTGATGAGCATGGCGCACGAGCCGCAAACTTCCTCCAGGCAATTCGAGTCGTAGGTGATCGGCGTAGTCGGTTTGCCGTCGCGGGTGACAGGATTGCGCGCAATCCCCATCATCGAGGAGATCACGTTCATCCCCGCATGCCAGGGGAGTTCAAACTCCTCCCAGCGCGGCTTGGAGTTTGGAGAATCTTGGCGACGAATTTTGAAGAGGACGGATTTTGAGGGCATCTGGGTCTAGTTCTCGGCTTCTAGCCTTTGGCCTAAATGTCAAAGTCTTGCCATTGCCGGCGCCATTTCTCCTTCGAATCAGGTGGCAGATTCCAGTTCTGCTCTCGGACACCCTTATCAACATATATGCAAAGGCTAAACTTAGGTTCCCTGCCCTGTCCTTTCCAATAATCTAAATGGGCTTGCAATTCACGATTTGCTTCCTGGGCGTTAAGCATGAATCCCTCAAATTCGTTAATCTCGCCTGAATCGTGCTGAGCCTCGAGATCGTCAGCTCTGTGTGGACGAAGCAGGAGGAAGTAGTCGTTGTCGCTAAGTATATCTTTGCGCTCCTCGAATTTCTTCGCGCTGCAAATGATCCAGAACTTCGCTCGGTTGTACTGGGACGTCTTGACTTGAATGTTAGCGTGCTTACGACCGTCCCGACTTGTAACAATGAGATCGGTACCGGGGGTGTTTCGAACGGTCGGCAGGGCAAGCATTCCTTGAAGAGTGAGCTTACATGCGGCATAGTGCACTCCCGCAGCACCGATTAGAGAATTGTCTCGCCGCTTGTTCTCCGCCATAGTCTCACCTCCTGCGATTGATTCCTCAATACTTCCTCGCCCGCGGCGGAATCAGGCTCACATCCACTGGCTCAAACTCAAACTTCGGCTCATCCGCATCCGGCGCGAAGTAAGCCTTCGTCGTCTTCAGCCAATTCTTGTCGTCGCGCTCGGGGAAGTCGGGCTTGTAATGCGCGCCGCGTGACTCGTCGCGCATGGCAGCGCCTTGTGCAATCACGCGGGACAACTGCAGCATGTTGTAAAGCTGGCGAGTGAAGGCGAACGACGTGTTTGCCCACATCGAGCGGTCGCTCAAGTTCACGCGGGCGATGCGCTCGAGCAGCTCGACCAGCTTGGCATCGGTCTGCTGCAAATTCTTGTTGTAACGGATGACGGTGCAATCTTTTGTCATCAGCTCGCCCAATTCGCGCCACAGCCGGAAAGGATTCTCATTACCGTCGGACTTCATCAGCCCGGCATTGATCTCTTCCTGCCGCTTGCGCTCGGAATCAAAATGGCCGTTGCCCGTGGTGGCCTGCTGGCTGCGCGCATAGCGCACCGCATTCGGCCCGGCAACGAATCCTCCAAAGATGCACGACACCAGCGAATTCGCGCCCAACCGGTTCGCGCCATGATATTGGTACTCGCACTCGCCGGCAGCAAAGATTCCCGGAATGTTGGTCGCCTGGTTGAAGTCCACCCACAGGCCGCCCATGGTGTAGTGCATGCCAGGGAAAATCTTCATCGGCGTGGTGCGCGGGTCGTCGCCGACAAACTTTTCGTAAATCTCCAAAATGCCTTCGAGCTTGCGGTCAAGCGTGGCGCGATCAATATGCGTCAGGTCGAGATAGACCATCGGCTGACCATCAACGCCGAGGTTGTGCTCGTAAACCACCTTGAAAATAGCTCGGGTAGCGACATCGCGGGGAACCAGGTTGCCGTACTTCGGATACCACTCTTCGAGAAAATACCACCGGTCGTTTTCTGGAATCGAAAGCGGGTCGCGCTTGTCCCCCTGATTCTTCGGCACCCAGACCCGTCCACCTTCCCCGCGTGCTGACTCCGACATCAGCCGCAGCTTGTCCTCGCCCGGAATCGAAGTGGGATGTACTTGGATGAATTCTCCATTCGCGTAATAGCACCCCTGCTGATAAAGCGCGGATTGCGCCGATCCGGTACAGACCACCGAGTTCGTGCTCTTCCCAAAAATCGCGCCAATGCCGCCGGTTGCGATGATGATCGCGTCAGCAGGGAAGGTGCGAACTTCCATCGAACGCAAATCCATGGCGCAAATACCGCGGCAAATGCGCTTCGAGTCGAGTACCGCGGAAAGAAATTCCCACGATTCAAACTTCGTAACCTTTCCTTCGGACTCATAGCGTCGAACCTGCTCATCGAGCGCATAAAGAAGCTGCTGGCCAGTAGTGGCCCCGGCAAACGCGGTGCGATGATGCAGCGTTCCGCCGAAGCGTCGAAAATCGAGCAGTCCCTCGGGAGTGCGATTGAACGGCACGCCCATGCGGTCGAGCAGATCAATGATCGTGGGCGCGGCATCGCACATCGCTTTTATAGGAGGCTGGTTGCCGAGGAAGTCTCCGCCATACACCGTGTCGTCGAGATGCTGCCAGGTGGAGTCGCCTTCACCCTTCAGGTTCTTCGCAGCGTTGATTCCTCCCTGCGCGCAGACCGAGTGCGAGCGCTTGACCGGCACAATGGAAAACAGATCCACCTGCCCGCCCATTTCGGCGATCTTGATGACCGCAGATAGCCCGGCGAGCCCACCACCTACGACGATGATTTTAGGATTTGTCGCCATTCAAAATTTCGATCTTGGTTCCCCTTCGTAAACCTTCATGTCCTTCGTGGTTGAAGCCTTTAACTCAAGAACCACAGAGGACACCCTTCGACTTGGCTCAGGGCAGGCTGCGTTACACCGAGCAATTCAACGCATCGTAAACGAATCGAACTCCCCGCCTGTCGGTCGGTACGGCTGCTGTGGCATGGTCAGAAACGAGTACATGGTCACAGCCCCAACGGCCATGAATCCTATCGCGATCACGAAGCAAACATATCCCCAGCGACGGCGGGCAATCGGCCCTTGCGTGATCCCCCACTTCGCCGCGAACAGCCAGAGTCCGTAAGCAAAATGCCATGACGCGCAGAAAATTCCGGCGGCATAGAACGCCACCGCCCAGGGATGGTAAAGCATTTCATTTTGCACTTTGCCGAATGCCAGATCAGGGCGGCTAAGAATGTGCGTTCCGCTAAAGCGCAGATGCCACGTGTGCCAAACCATATAGAAGAAAGCGACGGCACCCGTCCAGCGCTGCGCGGAGTACATCCAGTTACTCGCCCAGGGATATTCAGCCACATTACTATCGCCGCGATACCAAATGTAGAACCCGTAAAGCGAGTGATAAAGAATCGGCAACCAGATGCCGAACAGTTCAAGCCCCACGACGAATGGGAATGAGCTGAGAAATTCGACTTGCTTCGTATATGCGCCAGGGCCTTTGGTGGCGAAAGAATTGGAGACAAAATGCTCAATTAGGAACAAGCCAACCGGCACAATTCCGCTGAGGGAGTGCAGCCGGCGCAGGAGAAATGAGCGTCCTTGTCCAGCACGCAGCGGAGCTACACCGCTTTTCACGCCTACCGGATCTGCACTGGTAGTTGATGACACCAAGGTTCCTAGCGGGATCAGAGATCAGGAGCGAACTTTTTATTATGTTGGCGCGAGAGAAGGGAAGTCAAATCGTCTTGCACCATTCCAGAAATTTCCGAAACGCAGCGCCGCGATGACTGTGCCGCGCCTTTTCTTCAGCGCTCAGTTCCGCGAACGTCTTACCAATCTCAGGAAAATAAAACAGAGGATCGTACCCGAAGCCGTTATATCCTCGCGGCCGCTCAAGAATGATGCCCTCGGCCTTTCCTTCGAAGACAGCCAGCGTCTCTCCCTCGCGGGCCGCGGCGATTACGCACACGAATCTCGCCTTACGGTCCTCTAGCCCCACTAGCTTAATCTCGCGAACCAACTTGCGGTTGTTTGTCTCATCATCGGTATTGCTCTCTGCCAAGTGCGGTTCATCGGCGGCGTAGCGAGCGGAATGTACTCCGGGAGCGCCACCCAGCGCGTCCACTTCCACCCCGGAGTCGTCGGCAATTACGATCTCTCCAGTTACGTAGCGGCTGTAAGCTTCGGCCTTCTTGCGCGCATTTGCTTCGAAACTTTCGCCGTCTTCGACTACGGGCGGGAGCGAGGAGAAGTTCGGGACCGGCTGAACTTCGATCCCGTAGCCTGCCGCGGCACCGGCAAAGTCGCGAAGCTTACCGGGATTAGAAGTGGCAATGAAGATGCGCTTCATAGAAAACTAGCTCTTAGTTCTCAGCTCTCAGCTTTTACCCGAAGCGGCAAGCGCAGAGATCCTCGCGAGATGAAGAACCACACCAGGAGAATGGCAAGTGCGCAAACAGAAATTCCGATTCCCGTCATTCTGTCCCACCCCTCCACGAACCTGATCTGAATCCGATTCTCTCCCGCCGCTACGGGGATCACCATTTGGCCCGTGGGACTAGTTGTCCGCGTCTCAACCGCGCGGTGGTTTACCAGGACTCTCCACGATGGATAACTAAACAGTCGCAGCACCAATCTTCCAGGAGCACTGGTCTTCGCAGTCAGCAGACGCGACTCGGCATTCCATCTTTCAATCTGAATCTGGGCTGCTCCCTTTCCTTCAAACTCAGCTAGCGCCGCCTTCTGGTCGACCTCATAGGGATCGGTTCCGGCGGGAACGTATTCATCGGCGCCATCGTTTCCAATTCCGTCATGCTGATTGTCGACCATCTCCTGAAGGTCGGCCGCCTTGTCCCACCAGGGAGGCTGAACGCTGTGCCACACCAGCAACACGCCTCCAATCGCAACGCAATAAACCAAGCCACGGAGCCACCACCGGCGCAGTGACAATACGATCGCAAGCGCAAAAGGAACATTCAGGCAGAGCAGCCATCGCCACGGAAATTGGACAAAGCGAAGTTCTGGCAGATGCATCCACAGAGGAAGGGCAAATCTCAGCATCAGCAGGATGCAGAGCCAGCTCCAAGCAAAAATCAGCAACCACAACGTCTGCTTCCGTCGTCTGGAAATGAACAGCGCAGCAGCGAGGATGGCAATTTGCCAGACCGCGACTACCGATACCAGCAGATTGAAACGGTTATGGTCAGGGTCTGTAGTTGTGGTGAACAGAAAACTCTCTTGCGGACGTAGGCCGGGTTCGAGCACTTGCCCAATATTGACCCAACTTTGCTGATGAAACGCCGGCAGAAGATAGAATCCGGCCAGCGCTGCCCCTAGTATCGCTGCTAGTGCTCCGTACGCTAGGACCACCAAAGACCGACGTGAAAGCGCGACACAAATCAGGAGCACCGCCAGCGAATAGTTCATCATCACTGCTGCGGGAAGATTTGTTAGCCAGCCGGCGGCCATTAGCAGGCCGAGCGGCGCCACTACTCGCGGACCATCTTCATCCGAGCGCAAAACCAAAAGCAGCAACAGCGGGAGATATGCTGCCGCAAGCAATTCGGCGAAGGCGCTGCGCCAATAGACAATGACGAGGTGATAAGGATTGGCGGCGTAAACTGCGGCGGCGAAGATGGCGTCTGCCCGGGGGAGCCAGCGGCGCGCGAGCAGAAACATCGAGCATCCGGAAAGCGTCAGCGCGATCCAGACATAGGCGCCCGTAACGAGCTTCCAGGGAAGAATGGCCCCGAGCATCGCCCCTAGCGTCCAGGAAGCTGGCGGGTAAAAGATGAACCGCGCCTCGCCGTATCCATAATGTGCCATCGCTCCCCAATGCGGATATAAGACGCCTTGCTTCCAGTGCTCAACAACTTCAATCCAAGAGTTAAAGTGAAACTCGAAGTCGTGGCCGGAGGGGATGCCGAACTTAACGAAGGGAAGCACGACACAAAAAGCAACTACCGCTATCACTAGTAACCCGCCACTGGACGATCTTTGTGGACTGTCGAGCGCCATTTGTCTTTGTCAATGAGAATACAGGAAACCCGGAGATGTAAGCCGATGATGGGAAACTGTTTGGGCAACGACCCCGTTTCGATCGCAGTTTCCTTATACTTTAACTATGAAGCTTCGATGGTTCGCGACACTTCTCCTTCTTATTTCCGCCACAACTATTTGCGTAGCGCAGGGCGAAGCGAGTTTTCCTGCGCTCGAGCAATGGAAGGCGGCAGTGATCAGCGGCGACGCTGCAGCTTTGAAGGCCTTCTACAGCAGCGACCCCCCCGCGCGGATCAACACTTCTTCGACAGAGCTGACTGGGGATGTTGACGTTTCGTTCTGGACTGGACTGAAAGCGAAGAGGGTCGATCTGAAGATTGCGCAGTCCAGTTCACCACAACCGGGAGCGCAGCAGATTGTCTTCCAGGCAGAGATCAAGCCGGCGCCGCCAGCACCTACCGTATACGTTTCCGTGGCGCAGCTCTGGCAGCAGCAAGCAGGAGCGTGGAAGCTGATCGTTGCGAAGCGCACCGACTCCGCCAAGCTTGAGCAGCCGCTTTCGCTCGATGCCAAGATTTATCCGACCGGAGTAGACGCCCACCAAGAAATCCGCGAGGCGCAGGCCCGTGCAGCAAAGAGTCGCAAGCGCGTTCTCGTCGTTTTTGGCGCAGATTGGTGCTACGACTGCCACGTGCTGGACAAGGCTTTCCGGCGGCAAGACGTAGCTGCCGTGCTTACTCCGAACTATGAAGTTGTGCACGTGGATGTTGGCGAAGGCGACAAGAACCAGGATCTGATGAACCAATACGATGTACCGATGAAGCGCGGCATTCCAGCAATCGCAGTCCTTGATTCAAGTGGCAAGCTGGTTTATAGCCAGAAGAACGGGGAGTTTGAACGGGCGCGTGCGCTGGGGCCAGAAGACTTGTTGGAATTCTTGAAGAAGTGGAAATCCCAGTCGCGATGAGCGCCGATAGAATCTACGACTGCACGAACTCTGCATTGCGCTGCTTGTGCAGCGCCTCCAGAAACGTTTCCTGATTGAACGACTCGTGATTCCGTAGCAGGTCAAGCAACGGATCATCGACATCGTTAGATTGCGCGCCGAGGGAATCCGTCGCGAACGCTACCTGGTGCGGGGAAACCAGCAACTCGGGCTGAATTCCCGGACGACTGGCGAGGAATTGAATAAAGCTTTCGGCTTGGCGTCGCTGCCCGGCGGTGCAGGCGGCAAATTCAATTCCCATGCCGTGAGAGGGATGCATCACGCGAACCAGGCCCTGCGCTTGAAGCTCCACTGCCCCAGCCCGTAAGGCCAACACAACATGCATGCGTTCCGGGAAAGGCGAAGCGGTTTCAACGTAGCATCCGCCGAGGCTTAAGTCGGTGAGCTTGCAGTCTGGCACGGACTCAGTGTCTTCCGGTAGAAGTTCTTTGGTGTGCTCCACCAGCCACCGGCGCAGCGCAGCGCGCAGGCTCTCCGGCGTATCGGTAAATCGAATGCCCGACTCGCCGTTGGGATTGGCCCATGCGACCTCGCCCCGAAGCTCGAACTCTGAGGGAAAATCGGGAAGCGTGAAGCGGGCCCGCAGGCCGGCCGACTGATAAAGCGGCCGCGCAGCCAGTAAGTCCATTCCATTCTCACTCACGTCCAGCAGGATGCCTTCGATGGGTTCATCGTTGCTCTCCAGCCGCAGCTTTATCGGGACTTGCACCGGAACGCGGAAGGAATTCCGGCGCTCATGTTTGATCAGCGCGGTCGCCGCGCGAAGGGTGGATTCAGCCTGCTCGGTATCGACGGGCTTGTACAAAACAAAGTTCGCACCGGCGCCAAACACATTGCGCACTCTGGTTCTGTCACTGAGCAGCGCAACTGTTACTGCGTGCTTCTCAAAAGGAGCGTTGCAGACATTCTGGAGTACCAGGGAGGCGCTGTGAGGATCGTCGAAATCTACCAACACAGCCTGAAATTTCTGTTCGGTTACCAGGCAAACGGCGTCGGGATAGCCGCAGCACTGAACCATAAGCCCGAAATCAGTTAGAACGGGCGCAAGTATTTCCACAGCCTGGTCGTCTTTTGTAACCAGAAGTGCGCGGAAAGACATGCCGGACCTGTTTATGGCCAGCGCGGAGCAACGCCACGCACAACCGGCTTGGCGGACGCAGGCTGGCCTGTAGTTGCAGCCGTTGCCGCTTTGGCAGCAGCCGGAGTTGGCTCGTCAACGTCAGCCAGGATAGCGCTATCGTCGTCGTCGTTCTCCGCCAGCAGGGGAGCGACTTCGCGAAGCTTCTCGGCCGCCTGTTGCAGCATCTCGATCTGCTTGCCCAGTTGTGCGTACTTGGCTTGCTTCCGACGCAGGACCTCGTGGATATCCTTCATGCAACCCCCTTTGTAAGAATTTAAGGAGGAAGAGAGCGAGGGTCAACGAGTAACCCACCGCTAAGGATTACCGCAGTAACAAAGTTCCAGAGGTTCGGCGCGAAAAGAGCAGAACTGCCGAGTTCAGGGAGGGCATTCGGGCGGGGTTCGAGGCTGAAGTGTAAAGCCCTGCCGTTTCCGGCAGGGCTCATGAGGCAAGTGATTTGTTGGCTAAGAGAGAGATGCGTGAATTAGCCGCGTACCTTCCGGCGAACAATGCCCGCCAGACCAACCAGGCCGGTGCCGAGGAGTCCGAGGGTGCCAGGTTCAGGAGTCACGATAGTGTCGCCGCTTACCACGCCACCTGTCGTAATCTGAAAGCCGCCCGCCAGGCCGCCCACGAAATAGTTAACGTTGGTAAAACCGTTAACCACCATTACCGTGCCGCTAGTAAAGGTGCCAGTGAACAGAGTGTTGTTGGTATTGTCAACGATGGTGATGGTGCCGCCGGTGAAGGTGAAACTGCCGTTGCTGCCGACCAGAACGCCCGTCGTCACGGTCACTGTGCCAAAGTTGCCGACTGTGGCACCGATCCCTATCAGCTCAGAGCTCAGGGTTAAGGTTTGGCCGCTTGCGGCAGATCCGGTAATTGTGGCAGTACCGAGTGCCACGCTGCCGCTGTTTGAGTAATCGATGATATTGGCAAGTGCCGCAGTCGGTAGCGCCAGAGCCAACACTGCCAACAAAACTACTCGTCTCATAATTAATGCTCCTCCGATTTTTCCTCTTTACAACTCTGGGGGGAAGCTTCCTACCCCAATGTGGAGACCTTCATAGCCCTGCGCTAGGCCAATCCCCAACGGTCGACAGCAGAATACGACTTCTACTCTGCATATGGGTTACCAAAGTATGTTACCCCATTTATTACTGAAAACAAACGACTTACGCAAGCAGTTTCCACTGACTGCTTGCGTCGCTATGCAAAGAGCTGCACATAGTTTGTGAATGTCTTGCGTCATAACCAAAATGCGACTAACTCTAGATTTTTCCGAGGCTTGCTGGCTATAGCCGAGGAGCGCCAGATCCCATGGCACGAAAGGGGGCCCCTCCATGCAGGTTTCGGGTAGGTCTTGGGTGATGAATCAATGAATGGTAGATCGTTAAAGGAGGAGATAGGGCAGCGGTGCAGTTTGCAAACTGCACCACTACCGGAGATAGCGGTTCGTTGACTTGCTGGGAGCAACGAACTACCATGCTCATCCCATACGGGGTTGAGGTCCCGCTCCGGTGGTCGGCCAGCTCATCTCGCATTACCGCATCCTGGAAAAGCTTGGTGACGGCGGCATGGGCGTGGTCTATAAGGCTGAGGACACCATGCTCGGTCGCTTCGTAGCCTTGAAATTTCTGCCCGAGGACGTGGCGCACGATCCGCAGGCCTTGGAGCGGTTCCGCCGTGAAGCCCGCGCGGCCTCCGCTCTGAACCATCCCAATATTTGCACGATCCATGAGATTGCGAGCCATGAAGGTCAGTGGTTCATCGTCATGGAATTCCTGGACGGACTCACCCTGAAAAACCGCATTGCCGGACGCGCGCTCCTCCTGGGCGATCTGCTCTCGATCACAATCGAAATTGCGGACGCCTTGGATGCAGCGCACGCTCGGGGCATCATTCATCGTGACATTAAGCCAACCAATATCTTCCTGACCAAACGTGGCCATGCCAAGATTCTCGATTTCGGTCTGGCGAAAATGAGCAGCCGCGAACAGCCGGCATTGGATTCTAGGACTCCCCCGACCGTTAAGGATGATTCGACGACCGTCGGAAGCCTGATGGGCACGGTTGCGTACATGTCCCCCGAGCAAGTTTCCGGCAAGTCGTTGGACGCGCGCACGGACTTGTTTTCTTTTGGCGTAGTCCTCTATGAGATGGCAACCGGACGTCAGCCCTTTCAACGCGAAACTACGGGGTCTACTTTTGGGGCCATCCTTCACGAGGCACCCGTCCCACCGATTCGTTTGAATGCGGAACTGCCGTCGCTGCTGGAAAACATTATTAACAAGAGCCTCGCCAAGAGCTGTGACATGCGTTATCAGTCGGCTGCTGAAATGCGGATCGACTTGCAACGGCTCAAGCTCGAAGCCCGGCAAGGCGTCTGGAGGGGCGAAGATGCGGCTCCACCCCCGTTGGAGCAGACCGCTGCGTTCTCGGAAACAACCACCGCTGCAGTTCTTGCGCCCACCGAAGTGGAGACCGCCACGCCTGCGCGAGCTGGCAACAACCGGCGCAGAATTCTTGTCGCTGCCGTTGCGATACTCGTTGCTGCGGTCGTTGCAGTGACGCTCTACTATCCATCGCACCACGCTATGGCGCTGGGCGAAAAAGATACCGTGGTTCTTGCCGACTTCGCCAACTCCACCCGCGATCCGGTCTTTGACGACACCCTGAAACAAACCCTTAGCATCGCCCTTCGGCAGTCTCCATTTCTCAACGTTCTTTCTGACGCTAAGGTCGCGTCAACTCTTCAACTGATGACCCGTCCGAGCGATACACAGCTCGCGCCCGAGGTGGCGCGCGAAGTTTGCCTCCGCGCAGGCAGCAAGGCTTATATCGAGGGCGCGATCACTGCCTTAGGCAGCCAATACGTGCTCGGGCTGAACGCGGTCAACTGCCAGAGCGGAGAGACGCTGGCGCAGGAGCAAGCCACGGCCACGGCTAAAGAACAAGTGCTCAACACGCTGGGCAACGCGGCTGCCCGGCTACGCCGCGAATTGGGCGAGTCGCTGGCTACAGTGCAAAAATTTGATGTGCCGCTCAGTCAGGCAACCACACCATCGCTTGACGCCCTGAAAGCGTTCAGTCTGGGTGCTCGGGCTGGACTCCGGAAAAGCACCACGCAATCCATCGCTTACTATCAGCAAGCGATCCAATTGGATCCGAATTTCGCCGCGGCTTATCGCGGGTTGGCCGGCGGCTACGCCAGTCTGGCGGAGACTGGACGGGCCAGCCAATACCTGGGCAAAGCCTTCGAATTGCGCCATCATGCCAGTGAGCGGGAGAAGTTAGCAATTGCTGCCGATTACTATCGCTTCGTGAGCGGTGAGCTAGACAAAGCGGCGCAGACCTATCAGGAGTGGATTGAAAATTATCCTCGTGAAGACGCGGCCTACAACAGCCTTGCCATCACTTACGCGTCGTTAGGACAGTATGAGAAAGCTGCGGATGCAAGCCGGCAGGCCCAACGCTTGGCGCCTGACGTCGGCGGTCCTTACATGAACCTCGGCAATTCTCTCCTCGCTTTGCAGCGGCTCACTGAGGCAAAACAAACTGAAGAGACCGCGCTAACGCGGCAGCTCGACGATTACATCCTCCGCAATGAACTCTACGCGGTGGCGTTCCTTAATGGAGATTCCCGCTCATTGGCAGAACAGCAAGCCTGGTTTCAGAAACAGCCTGATTTCGAGCACTTTGGGCTTTCTCTGAATTCAGACACCGAGGCGTACTCTGGCCACTTGCGGAAGGCGCGAGCGCTGACCCGGCGTGCGGTGGATTCTGCGGGGCGCTCCGACAGCCGAGAGAACGCAGCCATTTGGCAGACCAATGCGGCTCTGCGGGAAGCGGCGTTCGGTGATAAGACCGAAGCACGCCGTTCCGCCACGGAAGCGCTTCGCCTGGAGCGCAATAGCCAGGGTGTTCAGCTCGAAGCAGCATTGGCGCTTGCCATGGCCGGTGATACGAAGCGCGCAGACTCTATGGCACGAGAACTCGACCGGCGCTTTCCCGTGGACACCCAGGTGCAGTCGCTCTGGCTGCCGACAATCCAGGCACAACTTGCGCTAAACAGGAATAACCCGGCATCGGCGCTCGAACACCTGCAAGCCGCGACGGGCGTGGATTTCGCGCAAATTCAGTTCGTCAACAATCTTTCCTGCTTGTACTCGATATACATGCGTGGGCAGGCCGGCCTGGCAGCAGGGCAGGGCGGTGCCGCCGCGGCCGAATTCCAGAAAATCCTCGACCACGGTGGGATCGTGTGGAACTGCTGGACTGGTGCTCTGGCTCGCCTCGGTCTGGCCCGCGCGTATAAGCTTTCCGGCGACCAAGTTAAAGCCCGCGCTGCTTATGAGGATTTCCTCGCCCTCTGGAAAGACGCGGACCCGGATGTCCCTATCCTGAGAGAAGCGAAAATCGAATGCGCGAATTTGAAGAAGTAAGTTTGGTCGAAGTGGCGGAGAAATGGCGCAGGCTGAAGTTTTCGCTATAATCTAAGAAATCTGCCTCGCAATCGCGCCCTTAGCTCAGTTGGATAGAGCGTCTGGCTACGAACCAGAAGGTCGGGAGTTCGAATCTCTCAGGGCGCACCATTTTACAAGGGTTTCAGCGACTTGCATCCCAAAACAATCCAACCGTGCTACCAGTTTGCTACCGGCGACACTTTTATTCTGGGAGGATGTCTTCGAGCCTTACGCGTCCGGTCCACGGCTTCCAATCGCTATAGTTCAGGACATTTTCAACGTATTTCCGTTTCACTTCCTGAAAAACCGGCCTCCCCGTCTCAGAGGATGTTTGAAGGA
>WNGL01002923.1_pt1 | contig 37170 bp, 27 predicted proteins | sample 5400591 | NCBI WGS metagenome assembly WNGL01 (sample SAMN13153377, study PRJNA577476) | soil metagenome | isolation source: 80 cm soil or saprolite under Garry oak tree replicate 1 | place: USA:California | collected 2016-06-15
AGGCGTTGAGGTGGAGGACGTGGCCAAGCGTTTAATGGATTACGGATTTCACGCGCCGACGGTTTCCTGGCCGGTCGCCGGGACAATGATGATCGAGCCGACCGAGAGCGAACCGAAACACGAGCTCGATCGTTTTTGCAACGCGATGATCTCGATTCACGCGGAAATTGAAGCAATCGCCAGGGGCAGACAAGATCGACAAAACAACTTGCTCAAAAACGCGCCACACACCGCGCGGCAGATCGCATCTGACAAATGGGACCACCCTTACTCACGCGAACAAGCGGCTTTCCCCGCGCCCTGGACCCGCGAACACAAATTCTGGCCTGCGGTGGCGCGCATCGACAACGTTTACGGCGACCGCAATCTCTTTTGCTCCTGCCCGCCGGTTGAGGCGTTTCAAGGCTGAGTACGTGTGACCGATACAGTTAGCAGGGGCGCGACGACCGATCCTTTTACCACAGAGAGCACGGAGGTCACAGAGACAGAATTTTCCGAAATCCCTGCGGTCTTTTTCGACGCACAACATCGCGGTCATCATGGCGTGGTCCTGATTGTTGTATTTGTGCATGCCGTTGCGTCCGACGAGATGCAGGTTCGGATAGCGCGTCTCGAGTTCAAGCCGGATCGTGGCGACATGCCGCGCATAATCGTCGTCGTAAACCGGATACGCTTTCTTCTGACGAACGACACAGCCATCGATGAAATCTCCTTCTTTAGCCAGACCGATCTGCATGAGTTCGCGCCTTGCGAGGTCAATTAACTCGTGCTCAGTCGAGTCCCATAGGCCATCGCCTTCAAAGCAGAAATATTCGAGGCCGTAACAAACCTTGTCAGGTTCAGGCACCATCTCGGGCGACCAAGACCGGAAGTTCTGCACGCGGCCGACCTTCACGCTTGGGTCGTGAATGTAGATCCAGTTGTCATCGAACATCTGCCGATCTTTCAAGATCAACATCACGGTGATGAAGTCGCGATACTTCAAGCTTTCAGCCGCGCGCTTTGTTCGCTCACTCACGGCAGGCGACAAACCGCATGTCAGTTCCCGCATCGGCGCGGATGAAATGATGTGTTCGGCTTCGATTGTGTGCAGATCGCCTTGTCGATTCTTGTATTCGACCGTCCAATTGCCCGAGACTTCGTCATACGAACAGCGAGTTACCCTGTAGCCCATTTCCAGTTTGCCGCCCAGCGCCTTCATCTTTTCTGCGCACGCCTCCCACATCATGCCCGGGCCTCGCCGCGGATAGCGAAACGAATTGATGAGCGTCTTTATGACTTTGCTCCGGTCGCCGTTGTAACGCTGGGGAATAAGCGCATTCTTGATGGCGCTACCGAGTGAAAGTCCTTTGATGCGCTGTGCCGCCCAGTCAGCGGAAATTTCTTTGCAATTCATTCCCCAAACTTTTTCGGTGTAGCTCTTGAAGAATGTATTGAAGAGACGTTTGCCGAATTGGTTGCTGACCCACTCTTCGAAATTGCGCGGATTTCGCACCGGAAAGAGGCGCGCTTTCAGCCAGGAAACAATGCACAGGGCGGACCTGAAGATGCCGAGCTTTAGCAGCGCTTCGAATGGTCTCAACGGATAGGAGAAAAATTTGCCGTCGTAAAAAATGCGCGAGGAACGTGGTCGTACCAGCATGTCATTCGGCAAAATCTCCGTCCACAGATCTTCGACCCCCTTGGATTTGGAAAAGAAACGGTGGCCACCGATATCAAAGTGAAATCCCTTGTAAGTAACAGTGCGCGAAATGCCGCCGACGTAAACGGGATCGGCTTCGAGAACGACGACATCCACGTCTTCCTTCGAAAGAAGATAGCCAGCGGTTAAACCTGCTGGGCCGGCTCCGATGATGGCGACTTTTGTTTTCATCTTCTACTACGCGACCCAGTTGCCCCGAGTGAAATTCCACACGTACCAGCCCTGTACGCATAACCCAGCGGCGCTGAGAAGCGCTACCGCCGCGATGCCGAATGCCCGCACAAGCATCGGCGGCGTGCGAAATTGACGCAGAAAATTCAACAACGCCAGCACGATCAAGGCGTGCACGCAAAACTCGTAGCGGAGCATGCTTTCCATACTCACGCAGGCCACTCCGCTGACCGAGAGGTAATAGATCACGGCCGCGCAGAAATAGATGCCAGCGCGAACTGGCAGGTCCGCCCGCCATCGAATCGTTGGAAGCAGTTCGCAAAGCGCGATGCCGACCAGAAGTACGGCACCGAGCGTCATCGATATTTGGCTCGCTTCGGTCGGATTATTTAGTACTGGAACGAGCCAGCGATAACTCGAGGGCTTAAACACCGCTAAATAATCGGGAATGATCCCCCAACCAGCCGCCTGCGTGAGCATGTAAATGTCCCAGTGGCCCCAGCGCAGTTGAGAGTAAACGAAAAATCCGATGGCACCGCACGCCGCCACAAATGTCATACCGATCGCCGGCCCGTGTTCGCGAAGCCACCTCCTCGGCTCAATCAAACCGCGCCATCCAGTTTGAAAAAGCGAGCGCACCACTGGAAAAGCCGTACATACGATTCCGACGATCCGCGTCGCGGACATGACGATGCCGTGCGCCGCCGCCAAGATTTTGGCAGACCGCCCTTCCGCCGTGCTCCAGTAGATGAAGCCAAGCAGCGCCATCAAAAACAGCGACTCCGAATAGCCGACGACCAGAAAGAATGCTGCCGGATGGGCAAGGATTAATAATGCGGCGCAAATCTGAAGCGCGGGCGAAACATTCCAGCGCTTGCAAAACAGAAAGAAATAACTCCAGAAACCCCAGGCAGCGAGCTGAGCGGTAATCAGCAGTGCCGCGCCGGTGTCAATGTTGAGTCCGTAGCGAAATAATGCAGCAATCGCAGGATACGCGGGGAAAAATGCAACATTCGACACTTCCATGACCTTGTGATCGATCGGCGGGACAATGGTCTGATAGCCGCGATCGACGATGTTTATGAACCAATAGCTGTCGTGCTGGATCAGACTCTGGTAGCGGTCCGAAAGTGGCCCTTCCGGCGCGAGCAGACCGACCGCCATCGCAAGTTGCACAGCGGTCAGAAGTAATCCGGCGGCCAAAGGCGTGAGGAGCGACCGCGAGCGAATCATGACGTCATGAGCGGGAAAGGTCGAGGAGACAAGAAAGCTCTCGAGATTGCAAGAACTGAAACTTTCGGCAGAGGCAATCTCGGATCGCATTGTTTACGACTGGTAATACGTTGATCTGGGTGGCAGGGTTTGACGGCAGTTGCAGTTCGTTTATTCGCGAGAAGTTGTGCTGTTCCGCTTCCTGCGCTGCGCGCGAAGCGAACTTCGCCACCTCACCGTCTGGCAAGTGGACAAACCGCTACGACCCGGAGATCACAAGCGCGATCTCACCTTTCGGTGGATGGGTCTGATAGTGCGCGAGGAGCTCGCCGGCAGTGCCGCGGCGGAACTCCTCGAATTTTTTTGTCAGCTCTCGGGCGACGCAAAGCTGCCGATCCGGCATCACACCAATGCAGGCGGCAAGTGTCTTGGTTAATCGATAAGGTGACTCGAAAAAGATTGTGGTCTCCTCGCGTTCAGCCGCTGCTCGCAACTCGCGCTCGCGCTGGCCACTTTTGACCGGAAGAAATCCATGGAAAGAAAATTTGTCTGTCGAGAATCCGGAACCAAGAAGTGCGGTCAGAATTGATGATGGCCCGGGGATGATCGTAAATGGGACTTCGCATTGAATGCATTCGCGAACCAGGCGTAATCCCGGATCGGACAGTCCGGGCGTGCCGGCGTCCGTAATCAGCGCAACGTTCTCGCCGCGCATGAGGCGTTCAACAAGTTCCGGCGTGCGCGTGGCTTCGTTATGCTCGTGATAACTGATGAAGGGCTTTTTGATTCCGAGATGCTTGAGTAACATCCCTGAGCGCCGGGTGTCTTCAGCCGCGATCAGATGGACCGATTTCAGTACGTCCAGCGCGCGCAAGGTGATATCGCCCAAGTTGCCAATCGGTGTGGCGACGACGTAAAGCATGTTCGATCATCGCTTCGGAATTCATTCTTCGCCATTCAATAGACGAGCAGACGGAGGTAAGTAATCCTCTTCAGCGCGCCAACACAGAACCGAAACTGCTTCACGAAGCGAATCCAAAGAGGAAAGGAGGCGCCATGAGAAGAAGCATTTATCTACCGGCGGTGGCCGCGCTAGCGTTGGCTGGCTGCGCCGAGGAACCGACGACTGTGACTACGACTACAACGACACAGCAAGTAACAACGACCGGACCAGCCCGAGAAGTCCTGGTAACCCAACCGCCGCCACCGATTCGCGTTGAAGCTCAGACGGTGGCCCCTGGACCAAGATACGTCTGGACGAGCGGCTATTGGCGATGGACCGGAACCAACTATGTGTGGGTGCAAGGGACTTGGGTAGTCCGCCCAACAACAACCGCGGTTTGGGTGGAAGGACATTGGGTGCGTCGCCCTGGCGGTTGGGCATATATTCCAGGCCACTGGCAATAAACAACCGGCAAATCGTTACCAGTGATTAGAAGTTCGTCAGGGCGTCTCACCAGCCGAGAACCTTCGCGAACATCAATGGCGCAACGATTGTGGCATCAGACTCGATAATGAAGCGCGGCGTATCGACGCTGAGTTTTCCCCACGTGATCTTTTCATTGGGCACTGCGCCCGAATACGATCCGAAGCTGGTCGTGGAGTCGCTGATCTGGCAAAAATAACCCCATTCCGGCACAGGCGTGCTGACCACGTCCTGATTTAGCATCGGCACCACGCAAATGGGGAAATCCCCTGCGATGCCGCCGCCAATCTGGAAAAAGCCAATGGACGAATCTTGCGATATCCGCCGATACCATTCGGCCAGTGCGATCATGTATTCGATTCCGGAGCGAACCGTATGAACCTCGGCGATTGCGCCTGTGACACAGCGCGCGGCATAAATATTTCCCAAAGTCGAATCTTCCCAGCCAGGCACGAAAATCGGAAGGTCCTTGTGCGCGGCGGCGATCATCCAACTGTCGCCCGGGTCGATCTCGTAAAATTTCTTGAGACGGCATTCTTTGAGGATCCTATAAAGAAATTCGTGCGGAAAACCGCGCTCTTTTTTCTTTGCCGCGGCCACCCATTCATCGATGACCACTCGCTCGATTCGGCGAATGGCTTCCTCTTCCGGGATACAAGTATCGGTGACCCGATTTAGATGACGTCCGAGAAGCTCTTCCTCCTGTCGCGGACTAAGCTCGCGATAATTCGGAAGGCGGACGTACTGACTGCGCGCGACCAGATTGAAAAGGTCTTCCTCCAAATTCGCACCGGTGCAGGTGATGGCGTGGACTTTGTCCCGGCGAATCATTTCCGCCAGAGAAACGCCGAGTTCCGCGGTGCTCATGGCGCCCGCGAGCGTGATCATCATTTTTCCGCCGCGATCCAGATGCGCGATATAAGCGTCGGCGGCATCTTTCAGCACCGCCGCGTTGAAATGCCGGAAATGGCGATCAATGAACTCGCTGATGCTGCCCATCTTTACATCATCGACTTTCGCAATCAGTGCTACCCGATTTGATGCAAAACTTCTAGCGTGGCCGTCAAGCCTTAATCGCGTTTTTTTTGCCGAAATTTCTCACGGTACCGCGGCGAGGATCTGCCCCGCCAAAATGTCCGGCATCACACCGAGCAGAAGAACTGCCGCGGCGAGCAGAGAGATTGTCACTTTCGCGAGGCCGTGATGGCTGAACAGCGATGAACGATCAACGCTAGCCTCGGCCCGTTTGTCCACAAAGACGAACTTGAGAACCATCAGGTAATAGTAAAGGGAGATGAAACTGCCAAGGAGCGCGAGTGCCACAAGCCAGAGCAAACCGTGATTTGGGCTAGCGCGTAACGCAACGCTGAACAGATAGAACTTTCCAAAAAATCCGGCGAGCGGCGGAATGCCCGCCAGAGAGAGCATAAAGATTGCCATGCATCCGGCCATGAGCGGCGAACGCGACCACAATCCGGAAAAGTTCGATAAATCGTCGCCGTCGGTTTCGCGCCGCACCAGTCCAACCACGCCGAATGCGCCGACGAGCGTGATGGCGTAAGTGGTAGTGTAAAACAATGCCGCGGAAAAACCGTCGCGCCCACCCGCCACAAGTCCGATCAATGTGTAACCACCGTGCGCGACCGCAGAGTACGCTAGAAGCCTTCGCACGTTCGATTGCGCCAGCGCGACCATATTGCCTATGAGGATTGATAATGCCGCCAGCGCAGCGAGCACGGGTGACCAGCCGGCCGTCATAGCGTGCCAGTCGGCGCTGCCGTGCATCGGAGCGAACCCGACCAGCACGATTTTCCCCAGCACCACGAACGACGCGACCTTTGAACCGGAAGCGATAAACGCCGCGCTCGGAACAGGCGCACCCTGATACGCATCAGGTGCCCAAAGGTGAAATGGCGCGGCGGCGATCTTGAACGCGAAACCGACCAGCGTCATGACGATGCCCACTGCAAGCAGCGGTTGCACTGATGCGGTCGCCAATTTTTCCGAAATCGCAGCGAGACCGGTTGTCCCCGACATGCCGTAGATCAAGCTGATGCCGAAAAGTGTGAAAGCGCTGGACGTGCTGCCAAACAGCAAATATTTCAGGCCCGCTTCCGCCGAACGCACATCGGTCTTGTCGAATGCAGTCATCACATAAAGCGACAACCCGAGCAGTTCGAGTCCGATGAAGATCATGAGTAACTCCTCGCTGCCGACGAGCAGCATCAGGCCGACTGTCGCGAACAGAATGAGCGCCAGATATTCGCCTGGATGACGCGGCGGCTTTTGTAAGGTGATCAGGAGGACGGTGAAGAACGCCAACGCGATGCAAATAATTTTGAAAAGGCGCGTGAGCGGGGTAATCACGAGCATTCCGCCGAAAAGGGTCGTGCTCTGCGGCAACACCAAAATCGCGCCGATCGCGATTGCGAGCCCGAGTGCGGCAACAACGGAACAAATGCCCGTCGCGGTAGACGCGTGGCTCAGAGCGTGAGCAGGCTTCGCCGTGGAGATTGTTGCGCTCGATTTCGCATGGCCCGTCACCAATCCAATCGCAAGAACTACAAGCGCAGTTATGACTATGACGATCTCAGGCGAGGCGAGCTTGAGCAGTTCGAGGTAAGACATCGTTCGGTCGCTGAGTTAACTTGTTGGATCGGTGGATTTCATTTCAGAAACCTCATCGCTTCTACTGCGGGCATGATCCGATCGAGCAGCAGCTTGGGGTAAAGTCCAACTGCGAGTGTGGCGAACATAAGCAGGCAAGCGCCGCATTTTTCCGCGGCCGTAATGCTTTGTTGTTCAATCCAATCTGGATCGAGCGCTACTCGGCCCTCCTGTAAATGGACGCCTGCCTCCGCCTCGCCGAAGAATGATTGCTTCAAGGCACGCAACGTGAACGCAGCAACGAGCACCATGCCCGCGCCTGTGATCCAAACCGCGAGCGGATAAGTTTTCCATACGCCGATCAGAATTGTGATCTCGGCCGCGAATCCACTGAAACCAGGTATGCCCATCGACGCGGCTGCCGCGATCACAAACGTGAACGCGGCAAACGGCAGAGCGCGGCTCAGGTTCATACCCGCGAGCGCGTCGAGCTCACGCGTGTGTGTGCGCGGATAGATCATGCGTCCGGCGACTGCAAACAAAAGGGCCGCGATCACGCCATGCGAAAACATTTGCAATATTGCCCCTGAAACGCTCAGCGCCGTTGACGCTGCGAGACCGAGCAACACGAAACCCATGTGGCTGACGCTTGAATAACCAATGACAAATTTCAGATCCCGCTGGCGGAGTGCCACCGCCGCGGCGTAAACAATCCCAACGACCGCGAGAAAGGCGATCCACTTGCTCCACATCTGGAAGCCCTGCGGAAACAAATTCATCGCCACGCGGAGTCCTGCGTAAGAGCCGAGTTTCATCACGATCCCGGCAAGAAGCATGGAACCCGCTGTAGGCGCCGCGACATGACCCGTCGGTGCCCACGTATGCAGCGGCCAGATGCCAGCGAGCACGGCGAAGCCGAGAAACAGCACGGGAAACGCCCACGATTGCAGTTGTGGCGAAAATTGAAATTGCGAGAGCTGATTCAGATCCAGCGATCCGGCAGTTACGTACGCGATAAGGACCCCGATGAATACGAAAATGCCGCCAAAGAATGAATAGAGCGTTAGCTTCATCGCCCCGTATTCCTTGTTGGTGGAGCCGAAGACGGCGATAAGAAAATACTTCGGCACGATCACCAGTTCGTAGAACGCGAAAAACAGAAACAAATCGGCGCTGAGAAAAACTCCGTAGCAGCCAGCCACCACGAGCAGTAACCAGAAAAAGAATTCGTTCTGCCGATCTTCGACGTCCCATGAAAATAACACCGTGCTCACCGCGGAAATACCCGTGACAAGGACCATCGTGAGGCTGACGCCGTCGATCGCCAGGTGGTAATTCATGCCCAACTCGGGCACCCACGGTGCGCGCACGATTGTTGTGAAATGCGCAAGATCGGCAATTGGCGTGCGAACCAATGCGATGAGACCCAGAACCAAACCGGCGATTGTCGTAAGCAGCGCGCTCCAGCGTGCAAACGTGCGCGGCAAAAGGAGCAATAGCACTGCACCACCGAACGTGATGTAAATCGTCCAGGCAATCATGCCCGTTTACGTACCCGGTAACGCGGGGCCGTCTCGCGCACATGAAATCCGATCTCACGCCGAGATTTTTCTGGCGGAGCCGTTAACTGCCGGATCGCCTCGAGGATTGCGGCGATTTCCTCGTCTTGCTTATCAATGCGACGTTCCAGTTCCGAAAACTTTTGGGCAAGTTCAGGATTTGTATTGAGCAGCTGACGCAGCTTCACGAACGCGCGCATGATGGCGATATTCACTCTGATCGCGCGCTCGCTGTTCAAGACGCTCGAGAGCATGGCGATACCCTGCTCTGTGAAAGCATAAGGCCGCGATCGCCGGCGCCCGCCCCAATTTGATATTCCAAATTGGAATTTCAAGTTTGCAAGTTCCTCGGGCTTAAGCTGAAACATGAAATCGGAGGGAAATCGATCAGCATTGCGCTTAACTGCTTTATTTAGGTTGCCCGTAGTCACGCCATATAAAATCGCGAGATCAAAATCGAGCAGCACTTTCTGGCCACGAATCCAGCGGATCGACTGCGCAATCCGCTCGATGGGAATGATTTGTTTGCTCATCGAGTCATGCAAACAGTCGCGCCATTTGAACGACCGTTGTATTGAAAATGTTGAAAATGAATTGCGGTGCGATGCCGATGGCGAACATCAGCAGTGTTACAGGTACCACGACGAATTTTTCGCCCCGTAGAAGATCGGGAAACACGCTGCAACTCTCTGCGAGCGGCCCGCTGAATAGCGATTGCATGGCGCGTACGAAGACGATGGCTGTGACGAGAAGCCCGATTACAGCAATGGCCGCAAACGCCGCTGCGATCGCAAATGAACCTTTGAAAATCAGAAACTCGCCGATGAATCCGTTCAAACCCGGCAAACCTAACGAAGAGAACATCGCGACACTCATCCACCCGCAGAGCAGCGGCGTTCGCTGCATTAGGCCGCCAAAATCATCGATGCCGCGCAAACCCCGCCGCTGTTCAAGTAAACCGGCAAAATAGAAAAGCGTGGCTGCATGCAAAAAGAGCAAGCATGCAGTAACCGAGATGATTGATCGACAAATACGCAATCATCCGTTTCAAGTCCCGCTGCGCCAATGCAGCCAGCGGAGCGAATACAATCGAGCAGATCGCCAACGCAAGGAGCCAAGGACCGATGACCTTGATTTCGTTGGGGAAAAGTGGAAGCAACAGACGCACGAAACCGTAAACGCCCATTTTCGAGAGGACGCCCGTGAGCACCATCGAGACGCCGGTAGGCGCGGTTTGATAGGCGTCGGGCAGCCAGGTGTGAAACGGAAACAGCGGCACCTTTACTGCAAGACCAACAAAGATTCCGGCGAACGTAAGCCACGCCAGTTTACCTGTCAGCAGACCGCTTTTGCCGAAGCCAGCAAGAGCGGCAAAATCGAAAGTGCCTCTCGCCAGATAAATTCCGAGAAACGAAAGCAACATCGCCACGCTGCCGAGAAATGTGTAAAGAAAAAACTTAGTCGCAGCGCGGTCCCGGTTTTGGCCGCCCCAAATTCTGATCAGCAGAAACGCAGGGATCAGGCTCATTTCGTAGAACAGGAACCAGAGAATGAAATTCTGCGCCGTGAACGTGCCGTATAGGGCAGACTGCATTACGAGCATGGTCGCATAGAACGCGCGGCCGTCTGGGGCTGGTTGAGCGAGAAACGCGAAAGGAATAATCAACGATGTGAGCAGGACGAGCAGCAGACTCAGGCCATCGACGCCAAGCAGATATTCAGCGCCGACGGCGGGGATCCATGCGTGGCGTTCGACGAACTGGAGCTCCGCCGCGGTGGTATCAAAATTCCGCCATAATCCTAAAGCGCATACTGCGGAGGTGGCATTGAAGATCAGAGCGATTGGACGGCCATTCCTCTGCGGCCACAGGCACACCGCAAGCGCTCCAATAAGAGGAAGAAGAACAATTGTGGTAATCACGCCAACCATGCGTAGAGAAGGAGCAGCGCGAGCATTCCGATCGCTATCGCGCCGAGGTAAGTTTGGATTTGTCCTGAGTGCGCTGTGGACATCACGCGGCCCAGACCGCGCGCACCGGCGGTCGTCTCGTCGACTCCCGCGTTGATCCCATACTCATCGACGCTCGTTGTAAAAATTCCAAAGAGTTGACCGATTGCGCCGAAGCCGCGCACCAGCCCGTCCCAAAAATAGCGATCCATCCAGTCGGAAAACCGTGCGGCCATCCAACTGAAGGAGATCACCGTGCGAGCATAAAGTTCGTCGATCCACATTTTGTTCGCGAGAAATCGAAATAACGCGGGCTGCGCATATTCGAGCGGATCGACCTCAGCTGGGCGACCTCCATCTTGTGTACCCGCCTTGCGATAAATCCAGAAACCGACGCCAACACCTGCGCTAACGAGCGCGAGCGAAACAAACAGCATCGGCTGAATTAAACGTGCGACGTCGAAGTGCGTAGGTTCGCCGGTTAGATACCCGTGCAGCCACGGCCATGCAGGCGTTAGCACAGCGCTCAACAAAATTGCGCCAAACGCCAACACGATCAGAGGCATCGTCATGACACGTGGACTCTCGTGTGCACGCTCGGCAGCAGCGCGCGGGTTGCCGAAGAAGACGTAGATGATTTGTCGCGTCATGTAGAGCGCGGTGAGAACGACTCCGACCAGAATCAGGTAATAAGGCACATGCGACGGCGGCCAATGCGCTGTGGCATGAAGAATTTCCTCTTTGGTCCAGCCGCCGGAGAAGAAGATCGGCACACCGCTGAGCGCCATCATGCCGACCGCGTACGTCATGAAAGTTACTGGCATGAAACGCCGCAGGCCGCCCATTTTGCGAATATCCTGTTCGCCGTGGCATCCGTGAATCACGGAGCCTGCACCGAGGAACAGGAGGGCTTTGAAAAAACCGTGCGCGAGCAAGTGCATTATCCCAGCAGCAACACCGCCGACCCCAAGCGAGACCATCATCAAACCAAGTTGCGAGACGGTCGAGTAAGCCAGAATGCGCTTGATGTCCGCCTGGGCGATTGCGATGAGCGCTGCCATCAACGCTGTCGTCACTCCGATCCACACAACGACCGTGAGCGACGACGTTACGCCGTTGATTGCGCCCAATGAGAAAAGCGGATAGACGCGTGCTACAAGGAACACCCCGGCGGCAACCATCGTTGCCGCGTGGATAAGTGCGCTGACCGGTGTGGGACCTTCCATCGCGTCCGGCAACCAGACATGCAGCGGGAATTGCCCTGACTTGCCGACGGCGCCGCAGAAAATCAGCAGCGCAATGAACGTGGCGCTCGCACCCAGGAGCGCGAGACCGGCGCTTTCAAGACAACCGTTTCCGCCATCGTAAAAGAGAAGCGTGCCGCTGCGATTGTAAAGCCAGAGCATCCCGAGAAAAAATCCCATGTCACCGATGCGCGTGGTGATGAATGCTTTTTTTGCGGCAGCTGCCGCGCTCGGTCGCTCGATCCAGAATCCAATGAGCAAATACGACGCGAGCCCCACTAGTTCCCAAAAAATGAAAAGCAGAAGCAAACTGTTTGCGATAACCAGCCCAAGCATCGCCCCGGAGAAGAACGACATGTACGCGAAGAAACGTGTGAAATTTTTGTCCTCGGCCATGTAACCGACGCTGAAGACGAAAATGCAAAGTCCTACCAGCGAGATCATCACCAGCATTGCCGCCGCAAGCGGATCGAGAACAAATCCTAGACGCAACGTTTGTTCGCCGAACGTGAACCAAGTGAAATTCTGAATGACGCGGAATCCCTGCGTTTGCAGTGTCAGCAAGAATGCCAGGACCGACATTGCGAGTGCGACGACTTGCCCCGTGATCGCGAGCACGACTGCGCTTTTGCGCCGCAGTTTCGACAGACTCAAAATCACCAGCGACGCCGCAAAGGGCACCGCCGGGATCAGCCAAAGATGATCGATAATCCAGCTCATGCGACGATTGCAAGCACGAGCGCGAGTTCAGAATTCATCCTTTTAGCTGGTCGAGTTGATCCACGTTGGTCGTGCGATAATGGCGGTAAACGGCAATCACCATCGCAAGGCCAACAGCGGCCTCGGCGGCGGCGATGGCAATGGAAAAAATTGCGATCATCACGCCGACTGGCTGTTGCGCGGGCGGACTGAAACGCCAGAAAGCAATGAAATTCAAGTTCGCCGCGGTCAACATCATTTCAATGCCGATGAGAATGAAAATGGCGTGGCGCCGACTGAGCGCGGCGAGGAGGCCGATGGAGAACAACGCCGCGGAAACGATGAGGAAAACCTGGAGCGTGAGTGTCATGGTTAAGGCGTTACAAGAGTTAAACGGACTTACATTGTTAAAAAGGAAGTTTGCGGCTGCGCCGATTCAAAGTTGTAACCTTTGTAACTCTTTTAACTTTCTTCATCGCTTCTCCTCCATAACGAGAACCAACGCGCCGATCAGCGCGGCAGTCAGCAGAAGCCCGACGCATTGCAATGGCCAGACGTAACTGGTCATTAACGCCTGGCCGATTCGTTTGACCGTGAGCGCAGGAACGTGCGGAGCGACAATGGAAAGCGATTGCGTCTTCACAATCGACCACGTCAAGCCGCCAAACACAGCGACGGCGATTGCAACGCCGCTCCAATTAAATCCGCGATCTTTTCCAGCATGGCGTCGCGTCAAAAGAATAGTGAAAACAATCAGCACCGCCACCGCGCCGATGTAAATGAAGACCAACGCCAGGCCGACGAACTCCGCGCCGAGTAAAAAGAAGAATGCCGCGATACCAACAAGGGCCACCGCGAAGCTAAGCGCGGCGTGCATTAATTTTCGCAACGTCGCAGCCGCCAGCGCCGCTGCGAGGGTGAAAACGGAAATGATCACGAAGGCGGCGCTGCTCATTCGGCGAAGCGATAAACGCGCGGCGCGAATTTCCTTTTCGTGTCGAGAAGGATCGACAGCGCGGTGTAAACGACGGCAATAACCACCAGCGACCAGAGCCATCCGCGCAGGCCGCGCCCGGCGTAATGCCATACGGCGGCGGCGACAATGCACGTGAACGCCATCGGCAACATGAATTTCCAAGCGAAATTCATCATTTGATCAATGCGCGTGCGCGGGAGCGTGCCGCGGACCCAGATGTAAACGAAAAGCAGCGCGCCAAGCTTTACGAAAAACCAGACGTAGGACGGAATAATTTCAAGTATGCGCGCGGGCGCGTGCCAGCCGCCCAGAAACAAGGTCGTCGCAAGCCCACTGACTGCGAACATTCCGATGTATTCCGCCATGAAAAACGTGGCGTATTTGAATCCGGAATACTCGGTCATGTGTCCGGCGACGATCTCAGATTCGCCTTCCGGGACGTCGAATGGTGTGCGGTTGGATTCCACCAGACCAGAGACAGAAAATAGAATGAACGCCGCCGCGCCCCATGGTGTGAAAGCAAACCAGCGCGGTACCAATCCATACGTGTAACCAGCCTGCGCAGCGACAATCCGGTCGGGTGTAAGCGAACCGACGACCATCACCACCGGCAGCACACTGATAATCAGCGGCAGCTCGTAGCTGAACATTTGCGCGATCGCGCGCATCGCGCCGAGCATGGAAAATTTATTGTTGCTGCCCCAGCCGGCCATGAAGACTGCGAGTTCCGTTGCCGATCCAACGGCGAAGAAAAAGAGAATGCCACCATCTATAGTGAACGGCGTCATGTTTCGGCCATACGGAATCACGCCCAAGGTGAGGATCGCCACAGCGGCGATGAGAACTGGTGCCAGAAAGTGCACGATCTTGTCCGCGCGCGCCGGCACGATGTCTTCCTTGATCAACATTTTGATGCCATCGGCAATTGGTTGGAACAGACCGAACGGCCCGACCCGATTCGGTCCATAGCGGTTCTGCATTCTTGCGAGAATTTTGCGCTCCAGCACGGAAATGAGCGCGAAAAGCGTGAGGAATACAGCGAGTAGCATGAAAATATTGATCAGAATAGACGCTACCTGGACCACCCAACCGGGCGATCCCGCCAGCCACGACAGCAGCCATTGCTTGGCGTGGACGAAGGCCTGGTCAATAGATTTGCTCATCCCGGGTGAAGAAAACCGTTGATTGCCAGGTTAATCAAGAGAGAACGCGGATGACTTTCGGTTTGAAGCCGGCTCGTAACCGGCCCGGGGCGCAATATTCATCTTTTCGCATAGAGCGGTTTTGGCTTTGCAGGGAGCCTTTGGTGCAGTACCTTTGGCGTCCGCAATGCGAACGCTGGTCTTGTTGCTTGTCGCTCTTTTTGCGAGCGCCGGTTTGATCTGCGGAGAAATAAAGACTCCGGAGAATGCGCCGATTGAAATCACTTCCACCGGGGAGACGACGTATGAAAATGGGCTGGCAACGGCGCACGATAATGTCGCGATTCACATTGGCAATACAGACATCTACGCCGATTACGCACAATACAATTCCACCACGCACGACGTGGAGTTGAGAGGCCACGTGCGAATCTATCGTGATGCGAGCCTCTACGTCACAGACAGCGGCGTTTACAACACCGAAACAAAAAAGATCCGGGCAATAAGTGGCCGCACCGAGTCGCAACCTTATTTTCTCGGGGGCCAGACTGTGAGCTCAATTTCCGAGAATGGGTATCTGATACGAGACGGCACTTTTACCACGCACGATTCGGCGAAGCCTGATTTCCACCTTCACGCGCGAAAGATCCGTATTTACGAGAAGGACCGCGTGATCATGCAGTACGTGACGGCATACATCGGAAACGTGCCGGTTTTTTGGTGGCCGTACCTGTACCAGTCACTCAACGAGGCGTTCAGTTTTACGGTTTCACCGGCGTACTTGAGTTCATGGGGACCGTCGCTCCTCACTCAGGTGACATTCCCAATCACAGACGATATCAAAGGGCGCGTCCGGCTCGATTACTTTGGCCGTCGCGGGCCCGCCATCGGCTTCGATCCCGTTATTGATTATGGGAAGGACGAGAACAGTCAGGCGAGGGTAAAGACCTTTTACATTCAGGATCAAAACCCGAACCTGAATCAAACGGCCGTGCCGCGGAAAGGTGTTCCTACCGGGCGATACCGGCTGAGCCTGGAAGACCGGACCAACTTTACTGATGACATCTACGGTATCGCGAACACAACGAAGCTAAGCGACCAGTACGTGATGCAGGACTTTTACCAGGGCGAGTTTCGGATCGATCCTGTTCCGGACAATGTAGTCGCATTAACGAAAGCGAATCCTTTTTTCACCATCACGGGCATCGAGCGTTTCCAGGCGAACGAGTTTTTCTCTACAACAGAACGTTCGCCGGAAGTGGTATTGGACATTAAGCGCCACGCACTTTTCGGAGGACCTATTTTTTACGAGGGCGAGAGCGGCTTTGCTAATTTGCGGCTACAATTCCCTCAGGGTGCAGGTTTTGAGAACTACGGCACGGATCGCTTCGACACCTTCCATCAACTAACTTATCCAAACACATACTTTGGATGGCTTTCGGTTGTACCACGGGTTGGCTTTCGCGGTACCTATTATGGCAAGACATGGGACTTGGGGTCGACAACCTTTGTGCCGCCATCAAATCCACTCGTGCCTGACTTTATTCTCCCGCCGCCAACTTTGGCTAACCCAGTTCAGTTCGATGGAGACACATTTCGCACGGTTTTTAACACCGGTGCAGAAGCTTCGTTCAAGATCTCGCGTACCTGGGAGAATGTTCAAAGCCGCGCGTTTGGGTTGGATGGACTCATGCACGTTATTCAACCATTCACCAACTTTTCGTACGTGGATGAGAACGGAGCTAATCCGACGGCAATTTTGGGGTTCGATCGGTATCAACCTTCGACCCAGCTCCGGGCGATTGATTTCCCGCAGTTTACGACCATCGACTCGATCGATAATTGGACGGTGTGGCGGGTGGGCGTTCGCAACCGGCTGGAAACGCGGCGCGATGACAAAACGATGACGTGGTTTGAGCTCGACAGCTTCTTTGATGTGAACTTCGACAACCCCTACGACCGTACCGACTACTCAAATTTCTTTAACAACATTCGGTTTACACCTCTCCCGTGGGTCTCGCTTTCAGTCAATTCACAGGTGCCGGCTTTCTCGAAGGGCTTTACCGAAGTGAATACGCTCGCGAGCGTGCAACCGCTAGCCAATCTGCAATTGAGCGTCGGGCATCGCTATTTGAATGACAATCCTTTCTTTCTCAACAGCAGCCTGTTTCTCGTTGGTGGATATTATCGAATCGACGATAACTGGGGTATTGGAGCCCAGGAGCAATATGAAGCCACAACAAGCACGCTCGAGGAACAACGCTACTCCATTTACCGGGACCTCTCCAGCTGGGTGGCCTCCTTCGGCGGCGTCATACGCGACAATAAAGGAGTGAAGGAGTATGGCATTCTGTTTACCGTAACGCTGAAGGCATTCCCGAAGTTTGGATTCGATTTGAACTTTGACCCTACGTCCTCAGGAGAATGAACCAAATTGCGCGAATAATCTCGAGGCCGCAGGATGTGGTGGCCCACTTGTGCTGCTGCTGATTCGCGCAGCATTCTCCAATCATGGATCTTGCAATCATCGGCTCCGGCTACGTTGGCCTCGTGACCGGCGCCTGTTTCGCCGATGTTGGCCATAATGTCATTTGCGTAGATAACGACGCGGAAAAAATCAAACAACTGCAATCCGGTGAAGTGCCGATCTATGAGCCGGGACTTGAGGAAATAATTCATCGGAATGTCTCGGCGCGACGGCTGCGTTTCACCGGCAGTATTCAGGATGGAGTGGACGACTCACAAATTATCTTTATCGCCGTTCCGACTCCACAGCTGCCAGATGGCGATGTCGATCTCAGTTTTCTGGAGAAAGTTGCGCGGGAAATCGCAGGCGTGTTGACCGGTTATCGCGTGATTGTTGACAAGAGCACAGTGCCAGTGAAAACGGGCGAAAAAGTGGCGGAATCAATCAAAAGATATAACCGCCACGGCGCGAACTTCGATGTGGTCAGTAATCCGGAATTTCTGCGCGAAGGCTGTGCGGTAGCCGACCTGATGCATCCAGATCGCATTGTGATCGGAGCGCAAAGCGAACACGCCATCGATCTCATGAAAAAAGTTTATGAGCCATTCATGGCGCCGATACTGGTGACTGATATTAACAGCGCCGAGATCATCAAACATTGCGCGAACTCATTTCTGGCCCTGAAAATTTCCTATATCAACGCGGTCTCGGCGATTTGCGAGGCGAGCGGCGCCGATGTCGAAAAAGTCGCTGACGGAATTGGAATGGATCATCGGATCGGGCGCGATTTTCTTAAGGCGGGAATTGGATACGGCGGTTCCTGTTTTCCCAAAGACATCGCTGCGTTCATTACGATCAGCGAGCGACTTGGCACTCCGTTCAATCTGCTTGAGGAAGTGCAACGCATAAACAATGCTCAAAAAGAGCGTTTTCTGAAGACGATCCGGGAAACGCTGTGGGTGTTGCGGGAAAAGCGGATTGCAGTCTGGGGCCTCACATTCAAACCGGACACAGACGACGTTCGTTCGTCTGTGGCAATCGAGCTGGTGACAAACCTGCTGCGCGAAGGAGCGCACGTGGTTGCCTACGACCCGAAAGGAATGCAAAAAGCACGCGCTATAAAAGCGATCGCGGACACAGAATTTGCTTCGTCGGCTCTCGAAGCGGTGAGCGATGCCGAAGCGCTGATTATCACCACGGAATGGAATGAATTTGCCAACGTGGACCTCGCGGTGGTGAAAGAAAAAATGAGGACGCCGATTGTGTTCGATGGGCGAAACCTGCTTGACCCTGAAACGATGAGGCGATTGGGATTCCATTATCATTCGATCGGGCGCGCGAGGGTGAAGCCGCAGTAACTGCAGGAAATATGGCGCAGCTCTCTGCTCGCCAAATCGCATTGACCGCCCTGCGGCTGTGGCGGGAAGAGAAACGCTTTGCCGATTCCATCATCTCAGAGCTTCTTGCGGAGACCGTGCTTAAGCCTTCCGATCGCGCATTCGCGCTGGAGTTGTTTTACGGCGTCCTGCGCAATCTGACCTTGTTAGATTTTTGGATCCGTCGCCTGCGCGCTTCCCGCGTTGAGAGCGATCTTCGCGACATTCTGCGACTCGGCTTATATCAACTTCTCTTTCTCGAAACTGCCGAACACGCAGCGGTCCATGAAACCGTATCGCTCGCGTCGAAAAAGCAGCGAACGATCATCAATGCCATGCTTCGTGCTGCAACCCGGCGGAGGAGCGAGTTGCTCCCACGCGCCGAAGCGCAGCCCTTGTTCGTTCGAACGTCGCATCCGCAATTTCTAGTCGAGCGCTGGCAACAGCACTTTGGAGCCGAGCACGCGCAAGAGCTGTGTGAATGGAACAATCTTCCTGCGCCAGTTTATGCGCGCATCAATTTGTTGAGAATCGATCGAACAGAATTCCTCCGGACTTATCCCGAATCGCGCCTTGTCCCTGACAACCCGAACTTCGTGAAAGTCAATTCGTTACCCTCCGACGCTTTGGAACGGGGTCATTGTTACGTTCAGGACCCGAGCACCACGATTGCCTGCCAGTTGCTAGACCCAAAACCCGGAGAAAGAATCCTCGATGCGTGCGCAGCGCCGGGCGGGAAAACCGCACTTATCGCGGAACAAGTCAAAAACCGAGCATTCATTGCGGCGTGCGATCGCGAGCAGCGTCGCGTTCGGGCAATGCGTGCTAACTTGCAACGACTCGGTGCTCAGATTGCATTGGTTGAGCAGTGCGATTGGACAAGACAATCGCGATCAATTTTTCAATCGGCTAATGGCGGGTTTGATCGCGTGTTAGTTGACGCTCCATGCAGCAACACAGGCGTGATGCGCCGCCGTGTCGATGTGCGTTGGAGATTAACCCCGGCGGACTTCGGACGCATGCAAGAGCGGCAGATCGCGATCATCCGCGCTGTGCTTCGGTGGTTGAAGCCAGGCGGTGTCGTTGTTTACAGCACATGCAGCCTTGAGCCAGAAGAGAATGAAGAGGTCGTTCGTCACATCGTCGCTGAAACGCCAGCCCTGCGCTTGGAAGCGCAAAAACATTCCCTGCCCTTTCGCGACGGTTTTGATGGCGCATTCGCGGCGAAACTTGTTCGAAGCACGTAATGCTGTAGCCGCCGCTCTGTGAGCGACGCGCCGGGTATCTGTAAAGCAGGTCAGCGCCGCGCTTCCCACAGGGAAGCGGCTACAGTTGCATCCGGCCGGGCTGGTGGAATGATAAGCGCCTATGCACGACGACCGGTTCGACAAACTCGCAAAACTCCTGGTGGAATACTCCATCCGTCTCAAGCGCAATGAAACGGTCCTGATTGAAGCATTCGATATTCCTGACGAAATGACCGTCGCGCTGATACGCGCCGTGCGGAAAGCGGGCGGGGTGCCGTTTGCGCTGACTTATCAAACCCGCGTAAACCGCGCACTCGCGCTCGAAGCCTCGGATCGGCAGCTAAACCTGATGGCAAGCCACGAGCTGGCGCGTATGAAAAAAATGAATGCCTACATCGCCGTACGCGGCAGCCACAACATCACCGAATTAGCCGATGTCCCGCCAGAGAAGATGAAACTGATCGGCAAAAAGATGCGCCCAGTGCAGGATCAGCGGGTTAGAAAGACAAAATGGGTCGTCTTACGTTGGCCGACGGCGTCAATGGCACAGCTTGCCGGGATGAGCACGGAGGCGTTTGAAGATTTCTATTTCGATGTCTGCACACTGGACTATCGCAAACTGCAGCCTGGCATGAAGGCGCTCCAGCGGTTGATGGAAAAAACCGACCGTGTCGAAATCAAAGGTCCCGGCACTGATCTGCATTTCAGTATCAAGGGAATTCCAGCTGTGATCTGCGGTGGCGATCGCAATATTCCCGATGGCGAAGTTTTCAGCTGCCCGGTGAAAGATTCCGTGGAAGGCCATGTTACGTTTAATGCGCCAAGCATTTATCAGGGAATCGCTTTCAATGGCATCCGTCTCGAATTCAACAGAGGAAAGATCGTCGATGCGACCAGCAACGAGACGAAAAAGCTGAACAAGATTCTCGATTCAGATCCGGGCGCACGTTACATAGGCGAATTTTCGCTGGGCTTTAATCCGCGGGTGCTACAACCGATGCGCGACATCTTGTTCGATGAAAAAATCGCTGGCTCGTTTCATTTCACCCCGGGACAAGCTTACGAAGAGGCAGATAATGGAAACCGGAGCCAGGTTCACTGGGACATGGTCAGCATCCAGCGTCCCGATTACGGCGGCGGCGAAATCTACTTCGACGCCAAATTGATTCGAAAAGATGGCGAGTTTTTGCCTAAGCAGCTGCGCTCGCTGAACTGGAAGTGAAGTGATTGTTCACGCGCCGCTGCATGCGTCTCTTAGGTCACGTGAGACCTGCGGAAATTGAGCGCGCAGAATCCCCTCGTCCACTACGCTCGCTTCGGCCCGCCAAGAAGATTTAGTTGCACCATGGCGATGTCGCCACTCTCGTTAAGCTCGAGATTCGCGATTTCAAACATGGGCGCGCCTTCGGCTGGGCCGGGTCCGGCGCCAGGCAACTGAACAACGACTTGCTTGGAGTTGGAATTTAGGATGACCGATGCAATTTCGAGTGACGGCGAAAACTCGAGCGTGCTGATCTGGAACGGAACCGTGATGAACACAGAGGCACGTCCCTGTGGTGACGGGGTGACTTGGACTGGCGCGGTCTCAGAATTGGGGACCAGTTGCAATCCTGCCACTGCGAATGACGGCATGCCAGTGAGAGTCGGTCTCTGTTGCTGGGAGGGAACCACGCGAATGGTGCCTAGCGCGCCAGCGACAGGCTGAATCTTCATGATTTCGAAGGCGACCTGCAAATTCAACGCAGTCTGAGCGCGCTGAGGCGAAGGCAAACGCATCGTGACGAGCTTCGATATGGGACGCACTTTCAAGACACCCATCTTAAAGCTCGGCGTCAACTGCATGGCGGCGATCTCGAAAGAGAAAGTAAGCTGCACGGATGTTTGCATCGTGGCAGCAGGCGGTTGTGGCTTGGCTACCGGCGTGGCCGGGGCTTTGGTTATTGGAGCGGTTGGAGTTTGGGTTGTTTCTGGCATGGTTGCAGGTGTTGTTGTTTGCGGAAATACAGGCTCAGTGGAAATAGCATTTGGAAAATCAGACACGGACTCGGTAGTCGCTTCGCCCAGTGGAAATTGAGTCGCAGTTGCAATGATCTCGTGAGGTTGCTCTTGCGCGATCGGTTCAACTGCAAATTCTGTTGCCGGTTCTACGGCAGGCCATGCAAATTCTGCGCCCGAAAGCGTCTCCTCACTCGGCTCCTCCGAGGGCAATACGGATTCTTTCGCATCTCCGAAAAATTCGCTCGGTTCCTGCGTGGAGAATGTTACTTCCTCTCCATCTTCCGAGATCTCATCCGGCTTTTGCGGAGTGATCGTAGAAACTTCGGCAAACTCACTGGTTGCTGAAGCTGTAGCCATTTCAGCAGCCTGCAAGATGGCTGGCCGCGAGATCTCCGGTGTTTGTTCGACTACTGTCCCCACAGATTCGAAGTCAGGCTCGGCAACCGGCGCCAATTCGCGGTCAGGCTCGCGACGGGCCGGGGCTCGTGAGGCCTTTGCTCTGCGTTCTTTCAATCGATCAAAAGCGCCGCTCAATTTGCCCGTAGGCACGGCAGTGTGTCGCAACGAAGCCTTCCACGGTTTTAATTGCACCGAAACCTGACGGGGGCCCCCAACAAAGCCGTTGTCTTGCACGCTACTCGTCTGCGCTGGCGCGACTCCCGGGTTGAATACGGCAGCGCCGCCGGCGGTACGCTCTGCGGGAGGCTCAAGCCGCAAGTGACGCGGGACGTTGAAAGCATGTCGGCGAACCACGGGCACGATCACCCAAGCCAGTATGATTATGGCCGCCAACAATAAGCCACCAACAATCGCCAACCTTCGGCTCGCCATGCCTGCAATGGTGGATGACGAGACGTTTGCGGTCGCTGGTCCCACAGCGGATTTCTCCGACGGACTTGTTTGAACAGAGAGCTGCTGATTGTTCTGTTCGTTAGAAGTAGACGGAGCCTGCGGCGTCTCGGCTCCTACAGCTTGCGCCGCAGTTGTCGATTCACCGCCAACCGGGGACGATTCGGATGCCGGTTGTTGTGGGTGCGAGTTGGTTTCCCCAGTTGACTCGCTCGAGGCCGAAGTCGGCTGTCCAGCTGTTGCGTCAGCACTGGCAATCTCCATCCCGGCATTTGGCCCCTTCAAACCTGGGCCCAAGGCCAGCGTTTCACTGTTCGACACTTCGCCTTGTTTGTTTGCAGCAAACACCTTGTCCGGAATAGGACTCGGCTCAACTGCCGGACCGCCCTCCGTCTGGGGCGCAACAACATTTGTTGTGTCGAACGCCAGCGCAGGCGCCGTTGAACCTTCCGGCCTTTGCATCCAACCGACATCATAAAAAGCGTCGGCAAAAACAGTGTTAAGCGCCGGCGAGTAAATCTTGTTAGCCGAACTGGTCCAATCGGCGGCCTTCTCCGGATTGTTATGCTTATACTCCCACGCTGCCTGGGCATAATAAAGCGCCGGCGTATCTCCGGTAAATTGAAACTCCTCCATCATCGCGTGCGCGCGGCTCTCTTTTCCCTCGAGCAAAAGCGTCATGTAAATCTTGAATTTAATAAGCTCCGCCGCCTGATTTTTATCGCCGCCCGGGATTCGATTATTAAGCCCCTCAAAACGCTCTCTCGCCTTTGCGTAGTCCTTCTTCTTAAAGGGGATTTGCGCGAGGTTGTATTGCGCTTCGCGAAGTTTCGGGTCCAGCCGGGCTGCCTTCTTAAATGCAGCTTCGGCTTGGTCAAATTGCTGCTGCTGCATCAGAATCTCGCCGCGTAAATTCAAAGTAGCCGGCTTATTCGGGTCCGCCTGGTCGGCCTCATCGATTAATTTAAGGGCTGTCGCGAAATCACCTTGCCGAAGGGCCTGTTGCGATTGCTCGAATTTCGAACGCGCGGCCGCTTTGGTCTTTTCCGAGCGCTCTGCAGCTGTCATGAGCGGCAATGAAGGTCGCCCTTCGCCAGCCGGCTTTTCCAACCACCCGACTTCATAAAGTGATTCTGCGAAAAGTTTGTTCAGCTGCGGTGAATAATTCTTCTCGGCTGCGCTGATCCAATCTTTGGCTTCGCTTTGATTCTTCTGTTGTAGCGCGACCGCTGCCTTCACATAGTCAACGGCCGGCGTATCGGGCGAAAGCTCCAGCTTGGCCAGCATCGAATCCACCATGTTCCCTTTGCCCTCCTGCAGATACGTCAGAAGAATTTTGTATTGAATCAGCTGCGAAGCTTCTTTTGCCAGATCAGATTCACCACTGGAGAGCAGTTGCTCAAAGCGTTTCCTCGCCTCCGCCCAATCTTTTTTCAGAAACGGTATCTCCGCCAGGTTAAAGCGCGCATTCCAAAACTTCGGATCGATTCGGGCCGCCTCTTGCAATGCTGCTTCCGCTTTGTCGTAATTGCCTTGTCGCATCAGGATGACGCCGCGCAGATTCTTTGACGCGGCAAGATCAGGCTGACGAGCATCAATGGCGTCGAGTTGCTTTAGCGCCTCCGAAAATTTCTTGGCATCAAACGCGCGATACGCCGCGTTGTACATCTCCTCCAACTCGGCTTTGGTCGGGGCGACATTGTCCGCCGCAAATGAATTTGCTGCGAACGAGCCCATTACCAGCGCGGCCACCGCCGTCATCCCCCAGAGTCTCATGCGGTAGCGACTGAAGCTCTGTTCAGCGCGTCTGACAAGTGGAAAGTTGCTCCTCCGAATCGATTTTTCAGCGGCCTTCGGAAAAAGCGCCAACCGCCTTGATCGCCTCATGCTGGCTCAGTCATTGAGATTGGCCACGATCCGTAGACCTTCCAAAGTGAGGTGAGGACGAATCACGCCGATCTCTGGCAAGCGTCCCGCGATCAGGCGCGCGTAGCCGCCTGTCGCTACAACGTAAACCTTCTTGCGTCGAAACTGCTCTGCTCTGATTCGTGCAAGGATTTCCCGAACCAATCCACGATACCCAAACACGGCGCCAGACAGCATCGCCTCGATCGTCGATTTACCTACTGCGCGTCGCGGCTCTTTCAACGAAAGCCTGGGCAGAAGGGCCGTTCGTTGATAAAGAAAGTTCGTCATCGCTTCGAGTCCGGGCGCAATCACGCCGCCGACGTAGGTGCGGCGCTCGGAAACGATATCGAAAGTTACCGCGGTTCCGAAATCCACCACGATCGCGGGAAATCCATAAAGCTCCGCAACTGCCGCAGCGTTCGCCAGCCGGTCTGCGCCAATGGCTTGCGGCTGGGGATAATCAATTCCTACGCCCAGCTTCAGCTTCGAATCCAGCCAAAGCACGTTTGCCTTTTTTTTAGCGGCGTTTGAGATCGCAGAGTTTTTTGCGGGCACCACCGACGAGACGACCACCTTCCGCACCGTTCGTTGTGCAAGAAATCCGACGACCACGCTGCTTGAAAGTTTGCTCGTGGCGATCCGCGCGGGAGCCGAGACTCGCCTTGTCGATGCAAACGCAAACTTTGCATACGAGTTACTGATATCGATCAACAAATAATCGGAGTCACGCGCCACGACTAAGATGCAGACACCGAACGCTAGGCTCAGTCAAGCCATCCGTCGCATGAGCCATTCGTCGCATGCGCGCTTGCGACGCTCCCGCCAACGCGTAGCCTCGATTTGTGAGAAGATTGGTCCATCGCCCGCGCCGCTTGCGGCGCTCTCACGCTCTGCGAAATCTCGTCCGCGAGACACAATTGAGCGTTCACGATCTCATTCTCCCGCTGTTTGTAAGTGAAAAATTGGATCACCGCCGGCCGATCGCCAGCATGCCGGGGGTTTTTCAGTTGTCTGTGAAAGAGATCGCCGATGAAGCGCGCGCCGCTCAGGATCTTGGGCTACAAGCTGTCCTGCTTTTCGGTATTCCCGAACAGAAAGACGAACAGGCGACGGGCGCTTACGCAGAAAATGGGGTTATTCAAAAAGCGCTGCGGGCGATCAAATCAAAATGCCCCGATCTGGTTACCATCACCGACGTCTGCCTGTGCGAATACATGAGCCATGGCCACTGCGGCGTCACTCGGATTGACGGAGATCATTTCCACGTCCTCAACGACGAGAGCGTCGAACTGTTGGTGAAGACGTCGCTTTCTCACGCAGCAGCAGGCGCAGACATGGTTGCGCCGAGCGACATGATGGATGGGCGCATTGGCGCGATTCGCGAGGCGCTCGACTCCGCAGGCTTCGATCAAACGGGGATCATCAGTTACGCCGCCAAATTTGCGTCGGCGTTTTACGGGCCCTTCCGCGAGGCCGCCGAAAGTCCGCCGCAGTTTGGCGATCGTCGTTCTTACCAGATGGATATCGCCAACGCGAATGAAGCGCTGCGCGAGGTAGCCCTGGATATCGATGAAGGAGCCGATATCGTGATGGTTAAACCCGCGTTGCCTTACCTCGATATCTTATGGCGCGTCCATGAGCGCTTTGGAAAACCGACTGCGGTCTATCATGTCAGCGGGGAGTATGCGATGGTCAAAGGCGCTGTCGAGAAAGGACTCTTGGATGAGCGCACCGCAGTCCTCGAGATCATCACTGCGCTCAAACGCGCCGGCGCGGACATTATTGTCACCTATTGGGCACGCGAACTTGCGAAATGGCTGCGGGGATGACAAGCCGCAACGGCGAAACAGATCAACACGCCCGGCTGAAGCGCCTCGCATTTCTGTGGGCGCAGGCACAGGGATTTTCCGTATGCGCAATGGAAGTGGGTTTGCCAAAATGCCGGTATCGGGCCGACGTCGCCGCGTGTCGACCGCAGCCGAAACAGATTGGAACGACTGCGATCTTCGAATGCAAACAAGTGCTTTGCGATTTGCGACGAGACAATTGCCGCACTGATGCGGCGCGGCAGCGACTCGAAGCAATCTGTAAACGTCGCCAAATTCTCGAAACGCGCTTGCGCGTACATTATCCGAGCCTGCGGAGTGCTGATGCGCTCTTCCCCGAATTTGACTCGCAAAGCTTCGCTGCGATCGGTCACCGCGGTTACGCGCGCCTCATACGTGAGCTGCGCACATTGCAAAATCGGCTCTACGATTGCACTAAGTTCGACAAAGTAATTCGCTACCGCTGCGCGAATTTGTTTTTCCTTGTTCTGCCTGAGGAGTTATTCCGCGATCCGGAAATCCCGGTCGGCTGGGGCGCGCTTGTTGAATCCAATGGCGCCCTCACGCTCGCGCGTAAACCAATCTGGCACGAAACTACACAAGAGGATCGCATTCGCCTTTTGCACCGAATCGCCGTGGCCGGAACACGAGCTCAAAATCGAAAACTGCATGATCTCGGCGTCTTCCTGCAGCTGCCCTAAGCTGGCACGAGCAAATTGTGACCGGTCATCTCCTTTGGCTGCGGTAGCCCGAGCAGAAACAGAAGAGTCGGCGCGACATCGGCCAAGATTCCGTCTTCGCAGCGGAATTTTGCCGCATCTTTGGCAACATAAATAAAGTGAACAAGATAGTTCGTGTGTGCGGTGTTCGGCGAACCGTCAGGGTTGCGCATCTGCTCGCAATTTCCGTGGTCCGCCGTGACCAAAGCCTTCCCGTCGAGCTCGAGAAGTTTTGAAATGATGCGCGCGCAACATGCGTCCACGGCCTCCACTGCTTTTATGCCCGCTTCGACGACGCCGGTGTGGCCGACCATGTCGGGATTGGCGAAGTTGAGGATGATGAGACCGTAGTTCGCCATGCGCGCAAGCAGTTCATCGGTCACTTCGAAGGCGCTCATCTCCGGTTTCAGGTCGTAGGTGGCGACCTTTGGCGAGGGAATCAGTTTGCGGTCTTCGCCGGGAAACGGTTTCTCGACTCCGCCGTTAAAAAAGTAAGTTACATGCGCGTATTTCTCCGTCTCAGCCATGCGCAGTTGCGATTTGCCGGCCGCGCTCACGACTTTGCCTAGGATATTGGGAAGCTCTTCCGACGGAAAAACAAACGGCGAAGAAAAACGGACATCATATTGGGTAAGGCTCACGAAATGAACTTGCGGCCAAGCCTCGCGGTCAAAGCCATCGAAATCCTTCAGTAGAAACGCTTGTGAGAGCTGGCGCGCGCGATCAGCACGAAAATTGAAAAACAAAACTGAGTCGCCATCGCGCACGCGCTGTTCATTGGCGTGAGAGAAAATCAACGGCGGCATGAATTCATCTGTCTTTCCAAGCGAGTATTGTCGATCTACTGCGGTCGAGGGCGATGAATTGCAGATTTCACCGCGACCAAGAACGATGGCGTCCCACGCTTTTTTCGTGCGGTCCCACCGGCGGTCCCGATCCATCGCGAAATAGCGGCCCACGACTGTGACGAGCCGCCCGCCGCTTTTCTGAAGTTCCTCTTCGCATGTTTTCAAAAAAGCCGCCCCGCCGGTGGGAGAAGTGTCGCGCCCGTCGGTGAACGCGTGGACGAGAATCTCTGTGACGCCTGCTGCGTGCGCCGCGTTCGCCAGCGCGACCATGTGCGAATAATGGCTATGCACACCGCCGTCCGAAACCAGCCCTAACAAATGAAGCCGATGACCACGCGCGCCTGCAAAGGTCTCCTGTAATACTCTGTTGCGCGTTAGTTCACCTTCCTCGATCGCCTTGTTAATTCGCGTCAGGTCTTGATAAACGATTCTACCCGCTCCCAGGTTAAGGTGGCCAACTTCCGAGTTGCCCATCTGGCCAGCGGGGAGCCCGACATCTTCTCCGCTCGCGCTTAGCTTGCCGCACGGATAATCGCGATAGAGTTGGTCGTGAAACGGCGTTCGCGCCAGCAAAGTCGCATCGCCGTTCTCTTCACGCTTTTCTTTCCCGCCCGGATTAATCCCCCAGCCGTCGCGAATGATGAGCATCACCGGGTCAGCCATACATCGCGCACTTTGCCGATGAATGAGAACACGACAAGCGGTTTCACGTGGTTGCGGATTGACAATGCGAAACACGCGCGCCTAGATCGGCTTCGTGAAATGGCGCAATCAGTTGCTGGCGTTTTTTTGTCTCCTCGTCTTTGCCGGACTAGGCGTTCTTTATTTTCAACACTGGGTCTTCCGCAAGCCGTTCGGAATTATCTTGTTTATCGGCGAAGGACTCGCGCCGGGTCGATTGGCCCCGACGCGCGCTTACGCTGGAGGCGCAGGCACACGCCTCAGCCTAGATTCAATGCCTCGTATGGCTTTGCTGACGAATTACTCGAAAGATTTTGCTGCTCCAGATTCGGCGGCTGCCGCCACGGCAATTGCGACCGGTACGAGGGTACCTAACGGCGCAATCGCGGTCAACGGCGATAAAAAACCCATACCGAGCATCATTGAGTTAGCTCGCGAATATGGACGCGCCACTGGCCTGGTGACAGACACAAAATTGACCGATCCGACCAGCGCTGCTTTTTATGCGCATCCGGTCGATCCGAACGATATCGAGAAGATTGCGGCTGAGTTCGTCGATGGAGGAAAGATCGATATCGCGATGGGAGGCGGCGCGTCGCAATTTCTTCCCGCTGCAAAAGGTGGCGAGAGACAGGACAGACGCGATCTTTTGCTCGAGCTCCGCGGCAACGGTTTTGATATCGTTCGTACCCGAGCCGAGCTGGAGGCGATCCCGGCCTGGCGCCGGCCGAAGCTTTTTGGCGCTTTTAACAATGCGGAGCTCGCGTTCGCAAATCAGGTCGAAGAGCGCGGCCAGCAACCGAATCTTTCGGACATGGTGCGGCGAGCGATCCAACTGCTGCAATATAACGCCGGCGGATACCTGCTCGTGGTTGACGCCGGCCTGATGCGGAAAGCGGCGCAAGAAAACAACGCCGAGCGGACGCTCGTGCAAACGCTGGAATTAGATCGCGCAGTCACCCTTGCGCGACGCTACGCGGGACAAAAGTCGACGATCATTGTCTGCGGCGATGTCGCGATTGGTGGAATGAATTTGAATGGTTTCCCATTTCGACAAGACAGCGGCATTGCGTTACTTGGGCTTAATTCTGCGGGCCAGCCCTGGATTACCTGGGCGACCGGCCCGCACGGCATAGGGTCTTACGGCGCAGCGAACGTTCCGAATAGCAAGCAGAATGAACCGCCGGCAGAAAATCTGGAACCGGCCGCACTGTTCACAAAATCGGCGCTACCCACCGTGGACGACGTCGTCGTGTTTGGCAGCGGCCCCGGGACTGATGTGCTTCAAGGGGTGGTCGATAGCACGGCAGTTTTCAAGGTACTTCGCGGTGAGCTCTGAGAGCCAGGCTTCATCGCGCTCACAATTCTGCCCCACAGTCGGCTGGATTCTCAGACATTTCCGACGAACTCCAATATTGATTTTCTCGGCGAGTTAAGAGACACTTGGCGCTCAGACCAATGCAGTTCCTCAGCGCATTTTCACGACCGCAGACCGTGCCTGCTGTGCCAGTGGCAGCGCCGAAAAAGACGCTTTGGATTCTCAATAGTTGGCGCGACCTGATTCTGTACGTCGGCACACCGCTTTTTCTGTTGCCGATGTTTTTGCTGGCGCAGGCGCGCTGGAGCGCACAAAACATTTACATTTTCGTGGCTGCGTTTGGCGCAATGGGCCATCATCTGCCGGGAATGATCCGCGCGTACGGCGATCGCGCTTTGTTCAGACGTTTTCGCTGGCGCTTTATCTTCGCACCGATTTTTTTGGTCTCAGTTTGCGTCGCTTTTTACTGGTGGGACCTCAAGGGGATCATTCTGATCGTTTTCTTCTGGGGTGTCTGGCACGGGATGATGCAGACCTACGGTTTTTGTCGAATCTACGACGCGAAGACAGGGTCCTTCGCTGCGCTAACGCGCCGGCTCGACTTTGCGACGTGTGGCATCTGGTTTGCGACGGCGGTGCTGCTTTCGCCGCAGCGCATGGCCGACACGCTCGAAATGTATTACGCCAGTGGCGGACCATTCATTCCGCCCTGGCTCCTGCACAATGCGCAGCAAGTCGTCCTAGCCATAGCCATTGCAGTCGCCGTTTTGTTTCTGTTCAATTTCTCCCGGATGTGGGCAGAGGGGAAACGCCCCAATCCGGTAAAGCTGGCGCTGCTAGCCACGACCATTGCTTTTTGGTGGTACTGTAATAACGGCGTCACGAATATTCTGGCGGGCATCGCGCTCTTCGAAGTGTTTCACGATGTGCAGTACCTCTCGCTGGTCTGGATTTACAATCGCAGCCGTGTGGAAAAGGACAGTTCCATCGGCGGTTTTATGCGTTTTGTTTTTCGGCGCAGCGGTTCGCTGGTCGGACTGTACATCGGGCTGATTTTTGCGTACGGTTCGCTTGCCTATATCAATTCCTATCTTGGGATCGAAACAGTCAAGCGCGTGCTCACCGGCGTCGTGGCGGCGTCAGGCCTTCTGCATTTTTATTACGATGGATTCATTTGGAAAGTGCGCGACCGCTCGACGCGCGAGAATCTCGGTCTGGCCGCTGGAAACGTTCCCGCGGCAACACGCCAAGTTCTGCCCAGTTGGGTGCTGCACGGGTTAAAATGGGTTGGAGTCTTTGTGATTCCGCTCGGCGCGCTCTGGATCGGGCAAACCCGTAACAAGACGCCAGAGTTAGAACAAACAGCATGGATTGCTTTGGACTTGCCTAACAGTGCTCGCGCCCATTCTAAGTATGGCTTTACCCTGCACAAAGCGGACCGACTCGACGAAGCAGCAGAAGAGTACCGCGTTGCGCTGCGGCTTAATCCCAAGCAAAAGGAAGTGCATTTTGACCTCGGCCAGGTGCTCGCCGCGCAATCACAGCTCAATGAAGGACGCAGCGAACTGGAGGAGGCTTTACGCAGCCAGCCGCGTAATGGCGAATATCATTCCGAATACGGTTACGTTCTGGAACGCCTCGGTCAGAAAGATGAGGCCAAGGCCGAGCACGTGATCGCCACGCGCCTGGCGCCAAGGTCCGGGCGGGTGCATTACGAGTACGCGATGTTTCTTTTCCAAGACGGCAAGCTCGATCAGGCGATCCGGGAATTTGAGGCGGCGCTAAAATACAACCCGAACCATCCCGAAGCGCATTATCACCTCGGCAGAGCGCTCTATGTGAAGGGCGACTACCAAGGCGCGAAAGTGCATTATATGGAGACCGCGCGCCTCGATCCCAAAGCCCCAGTCCACGGCGGGCTTGGCGCCGCTTATTTCCGACTGGGAGAAACTTCAGAGGCGATTGCCGAGTTCAAGGAAGCGCTGCGTTTAAACCCTGATGATGCAGAAGCAGCAGAAAACCTTCGCTTCGCAGAAGCGACGCAGCCGCGCAGCGGCTCGGCACCACGCTGAAAAACTAGGTCTTAGCTGGTAGAGACGGCGCGCTGCGCCGTCCAGACCCCAGCGGGGCGCCCCTACCCATGTTTTCCGCTCTTAGTGGCCCCTCACGCTAAGAGACGGGTCCTGCCGTAGTATGTCCGCCGCCGTGCTACGACCGGTCTGGTTAATCTGACGGCGATCCCATTCAGACAATGCGCTAAAGCTCGGCGTCCCGATTGGGCTAATCTTGATTTTCTGCGGAATCCGGGAACCCAACACCCAAACATACGCATAGCGCTCACCCTTTTGCGGTGGCGCTTGCTCGACCCGCTGCGGGCCCGCGAATGTAACGCTTGCGACAACGGACGCTATCACCAAAACGACCGCTGACTTTATCATGCCTGATATTTTCATAGTTTTGAAAACCTCTTTAGACGTTCATCCTATTTAACCCTGAACACAAGGGCGAGTTTCGGACAGAATTCATCTTGCCCGCGAATCACCCGCCTTCGCCTGCTACGGCGCGGCAGGCGCGAATTAACGCGAAAAAAACACAGCTTCAATTCTTTGATTCCATTTGCGTGATTCGCGGGTCAGTCTCAAAGCGCTAAAGTATTACGAAAAATTTGACGATTTTCCTCATGCGCTGAAGTTGCTCGCCTCGTTTCCTTCTTGTATGAAACGCTATCTCGCTTTCATCATTGTTGGTGTGGTCGCATTGACTGCGCTTGCTGGCAGCCCGCTGCTCTGTCAAACAATGCAGCCGCATCGCCTGAGCATATCCGCAGGTGAAACGAACTCTGCAAGTGGCGTGGCGAGGTCCGTTCACATTCGCGGCAACCCGGAGGCTCCGGTCACGCTGGAAGAATTCGGCGATTTCGAGTGCCCGTCTTGCAAGAATCTCGCTACGTTTATCGATCAGCTGGTAAAAGAATATCATCCGCATGTGCGTTTGATCTTTCGCAATTTTTCGCTTCCGATGCACCAATTCGCTCGCGACGCGGCGCTGGCTGCTGAAGCTGCAGGGTTGCAAGGCCGCTACTGGGAGATGCACGACATGTTGTTTCGGGAACAGGCCGTTTGGAGTAGCGCTACCGACGCCCGGCTGCTGTTTGATACCTATGCTGAAACGCTCGGACTCGATCTCAACCAGTTTAGAAAAGACGTGAAGAGCGACAAAGTCAGGGAGCGCGTCGAGTCCGATCAAGCCCGCGCGAAGTCGCTGGGAGTCAAAACCGCCCCGACACTGTTTGTCGATAAACGCGAGATGGGACTGAATGAGCGGAACCCGGAGGGAGTGCGCAAACTGGTCGATGAAGCGGTGAAAGCAAAAACTTCGGCATCGGAGAAAAAGTGACCGCGTAGCGATTTCGAGCGATTCTCTAGACCATCGCGGTGATCGTTTCGTTAGTGGCGATTCTCGGCTCTGGACCGGAAATTTACTTTATGCGCATCAGCATTTCGCCACTAGCTACATTTACGCCTTCGCGTCATCCGCGCATTTAGCGGGAAGCACTCCGGCAACTGACATCCGCTGACGACCATATCGCACATGCTGGAGTGCCAGCTGTTTGGACTCCACGCAGGCGGCCATCACTTCACAAATATTGTCCTCCACACCATCGCAGTCGTTTTGTTGTTTCTGGTATTGCAGCAAATGCAGCTTACAAGAAAGCATTATCGATCCAGGTTCGTTATCCCGCTGCACATTATAACTTGGGAATCGTGCTCGATCAGAATGGCCGAACAGACGAAGCCATCGCTCACTATCAAGAAGCTGTGCAACAGCAACCCGATTACGCAGTGGCATATTACCTGTTGGGAAATGACTTGCTGCGAAAAGCCCGCGTTGACGACGCCATCGCGGCCCTGGCCGGTCGCAGCCACACAAGCCTTGCATATGTGGAAACGATCCACAAGGCCGTGGCTACAATCCGCAATCGCCAAACGCAATTGCGTCATCCCGAGTCGCGCAGACGACGAGGGACCTCACAGATGCGCACGCGATCACGCAGATCACATATAGCGCAACTTGAAGACCAGCTTGTCTTTGCGAGGTCCCTCGCTCCGCTCGGGATGACACGAGTTGGGAATGCCGTGACTGTCGCCTTCCGTTAAATGCGCGGCGTACAGGAAAAGAGGCAGCCCCGACTCGGGACTGCCTCTTTGTGAAACTGCGCTCTCCGATGCTTAGAATTTCTTGATCATCCTCACGTACACGAACCGCCCCAGGTTATCATAGAGACCGCCCGGATAGCCGATAGAGTTGCTAAGCTCGTATGCAAACGACTTCGGCGGGTCTTCGCCGAAGATATTGTTCACACCCACGGTGAGGGTGGTGTTGTTCAGGATATTTTTCCAGCACGGCATGGCGTAAGGAACCGGCGGCGCTTCCTTCTCCTTGCCCACTACTTCCTTGCCGCCTTTGGAATACCCAGGCACGGGCGCCGCTTCAACCGGAGGCGTGAAGATCAGAGTGTAGGAGAGTTGCGCGTCTGTGAACCACGTCGGACTCACCCAGTGGCGCTTCCAGAATCCATCAAACTGCACGGCATAGATCTGTTCCCAGTATCCATCCAGCGTATGCAGGGTAACGTTCAAATCCACGTTGTGCCAGTTCCAGTCGAGGACGGTGTCTCCTTTCCATTTCAGCCAGGCCTGGGGATTGGTTACGTCCCCGAAAAAGCTGCCAGCAAACCACTCGGAACTAGAGCTACCAGCTGCTTGCCGCGGCCTTTCACCAGGGAAAGCGAACACGAACTCGTTCAGATAGCTCCACCGAGTTAAGAGCGAGAATATGCCGTAACCAGTCTCAATCTGGTACTGAAGACCGAGATCAACACCGTTCGTGCGCGTTCGCCCGCCGTTTATGTAGGGGCTAGTGACCCCGACGAAATTGCCTGCCGGGTCAAAGATAGGCTCGGCTGGACTCGACGGCGTCGGCTGCTGAGGAAGGATGAGAGCTGGCCCTGTAAATCCGCTCGCGGCATAATTGGCCATGATGGTGTTAGTAGAAATGAACATGGCGAGCCCCGTGCGCTCGACATCCCAGAAATCAACCGTCAAAGTCAACGTTCCCCACTTGGCCGGGATCCACTTTGGCGTGTAAACTATGCCCGCAGTCCAAGCACGATCATGTTCCGGGTGCAGGAATTTGTTGGGAGGCTGCTGGATGGTTTCCTCCGGATTGGTAATCTCCGTCAACGGATTTGCATCGCTCCCACACGGACCAAAAACGCCTACAGGAGCGCATGTGCTGCCACCAACTGGCCCCAGTCCGAACCTTTGTGGTCCGTACAACTGGACCATGGACGGCTCAAGGAAGCCTTCGCCCCAGGTACTGCGAATGGTCAGGCTCTCGTCAAACGGTTGCCAGCGCACCCCGACCTTGGGCACCGCCGCATTCGTATCGTTATTCAGCCATTCGTCGTACCGCACCCCGGCTGAGAACTCCAATGAGTAAAACCCGGGTATGTTCCACTTGGGACTGAACACCGGGATGAGCGTTTCCGCATAAATACCCCACGATTTGCGACCCGCCTTGACCGGTGGGAAATGGGCGATGTCGAAGTTCTGTCCGAGGCGGTTTTGGTCATCCGGATCGACCGTGTAACTCTCTCGGCTAAACACACCGCCAAAGGCAAACCCAACGCCGCCAGCGGGCAAATCAAACAGGTCGGTCGTATAAACATTCAAGTCCAACGTCATGAGTTTGGACGTAAAAAGGTCCCTGCTGTTCAGCCTCGCGTAATCAATCAGCGGCCCATTGCTCGGGTTCGGGACGTGCAGCGTATCCCCAAACGCGTTGAACGGAGTCGTCTGCCCGATGAATGACGACGAGGCGGGATTAAAGAGCGGGTCGTTTGCGTTCAGAATCTGCCCGAACCGCAGAATATTTTCGCCTTGGAACTTCGAAATCTGCTGGATTTGGCTGTACATGAACGCGCCATCGTAGCCCCAGGTCCCGTTAAAGAGCTTGTCGCCTTTTACGCCGACCGTGAAACGCTCGGCGATGTTTTCATTGTCGATCAAGCGGTTGCCGAAATCGAAATTACGCGCCCGACTGCCGCCTGAGATGATCTGCTCAAACGGATTGAACGGGTTGAACGCGCCCGGGGCCATCCCAACTTGCTCAGGGGTCGGCCCGCCAAAGGGCGGCGTCTCCACGCCATTTATAACTGGAAACGGATGATTAGGCGGGATGAAGATCGCCAGCCTGCCGGACTGCTGGAAATTGTTCGTGGCGGTTGGCGCAAGTTCATCATGCGTCTTCGCATCCACGTAGTAGAAGTCCCCAAAAAGCCGCAACTGATCGTCGCAGATTTTGTGCTCGAACGCCGCATAACCGCCCCAGCGCTCCTGCTCGGGGTACGAACTCGAGAAGGCGTTAAAGTTAAAGCCCGGCAGAATGTAGCCGGCATTAACCGGCCCCCTCACGCGGTGCTTGTTGTAGATATAATCGGCAGCTGGACTTAGTCCGTTGGAAAAATCCGGCGGCGTGCCGAAGATTCTCGTCAGACTTAGCTCTAAAGGGGTCAGCGTCGGGGGCGGCTGCGGGTTACCGTTCACATCAAATGGATGTAAAACGGCCGCCGTTTGCAACTGAAGGTTCCACGGGATCGAGTTCGAGCTCAAGAACGGCGGCACAGCCGAGTTCCCCCGGTCATGGTTAAACATGTCGTGATGCTTGTAATAGAAGATGTCACCGGTGATACTGGTGGTGTCGTTGCCTACCCCAAAGAGGATGTCCCCCTTATACTCCGCTGCGTCTTTATCCAGCGTGTCGCCGTACTGGATGGTCACCTGTGCGCCACGATAATCTTTGTAGAGGTTAAAGTTCACCACGCCGGCAACCGCATCCGCTCCGTAGGTGGTCGAAGCGCCGTCCTTCAGAATGTCAATGCTCTGGACCGCTGTGACCGGAATGGTAGTTAGATCGACGAAACCATACCCGGAGAGGGCGGCGCCGGGGAACGGCGCAACGCGGCGACGATCGAGTAGCACCAGTGTGGCGCCAGGATCCAAACCACGCAGCCCGAGCGCGGCAGTACCGGTTGGACCGGACTGGCCTGTTCCGTTGTTGTTCACGGGAACATTGCCACCATTCATCACCGGCTGGCGCTGGAGCAGTTGTTCCGTGGTGGTGCCTGCGCCTGATTTGTTAATCAGGTCGCGGTTGATACTGAACACCGGGTTCGGACCGACCTC
>WNGL01000820.1_pt1 | contig 37168 bp, 38 predicted proteins | sample 5400591 | NCBI WGS metagenome assembly WNGL01 (sample SAMN13153377, study PRJNA577476) | soil metagenome | isolation source: 80 cm soil or saprolite under Garry oak tree replicate 1 | place: USA:California | collected 2016-06-15
CTGGCCAAGGGCGTGCCGAGGGCTCCTCCTCACCCCCCGAACCCGCACGGGAAGGGGGTGGTGGACTCCGCTAGCATCTGCCTCGGGTGCTCGACTTTTCGAGCGGCCAGTGTTCGAGTTTTCGACCGGCCTTCACAACGTGGACATTACCGGTTCCCTCACCAAGGGCGGAGGTGGGTTCAAGGTGGACCATCCGCTCGATCCCGAGAACCGGTACCTCTCTCACTCCTTCGTGGAGGCGCCGGAACGAAAGAACATCTACGACGGCGTGGTGACCTTGGATCAAAACGGCGAGGCCGTCGTCGAGCTGCCCCCATGGTTCGAGGCCCTCAACGAGGGATTCCGCTACCAGCTCACTCCGATCGGGGCTTCAGCTCCCGGGCTGCACATCGCCCAAGAGCTCAGCGAGAATCGCTTCGCCGTTGCCGGCGGCACGCCCTCGATGCGGGTCAGCTGGCAAGTCACCGGGATACGACAGGACGCCTGGGCCCTGTCGCATCCCATGGTCGTTGAGGCGGACAAGCCTCCAGCCGAGCGTGGTCGGTACCGGCATCCCGAACCCCACGGAAGGGGTTCCGAGGACGGCCTTCATGCAGGCCGCCGCGCCAGCCTGCCGGATCGTTTTTCGAGCCTCATCCCGCCCCATGAGTGATTCGGCCATGGCGAATGGTCCCACCAGTCGAATCCTCGCCCACGAGTTGGGGGAAGGCATGACGATTCGCCGCCTGATAGAGGGAGGGCCCCTTCAACGGGCGTTCATCGGACTCGATCCACCATGGCTCGGCCCAACGCGGGAAGGCGAGGACACATGAAACGATCGGCGGCCACGGTGGATGAGCCTCATTCTCGCCGCTTTGAGCTTCCCCCCGTCGGTTGCCTCGGCGCGGACTCAACTAGACCACCGGTAGGTGCGACGTGACGATCCAGGTCAGGCTGCAGGCGATCCCGCTCACCGATGTTCAGACCGACGCGGCCGGGAACCCCTTGCACCCCTTCGCCATTGCGCCAGGTGCCTTCTCAGACCTCGTCGGTCGGGTCAATTGGTCCTACGAGGGCACGGACATCGTGATCGTCTTCGATCCGGGGACCGATTGGCAGCCGATGGCCGATACGGTCATGAACAGGGACCAGGCCGGCCGGCGGGACCGCGGGAACGGTATCGCCGCCGGGTTCCCAGGGAAGGTGGTGTGCTTCCTACGGTGGGGAGGCGGGGATGGGCGGACCGGCAACGGGAACGCCTACCCTCCACCGGAGGCCGGCCCGGTCCCCCCGAGCGTCGATGGCATCGAACAGAACTACGTGGCCCTGCCCGACGCGATCGCTCCGCCCTACGGCCTGCTGAACCAGGGCAACGGATCGTTCGTCGCCCACGAGCTCGGCCACTACCTCGGCCTTTACCACACATTCCCGGGATGGGGCCAGGTGCCCGGTCCGATCTATGCGCAGTCATCACCCACGGCGGCCGAGGCCGATCTGGAGGTGCTCCAATACGCGGTGTCCCAGGGGGGCACGATCGCCGCTTTCGACGGTGACGGGCTCGCCGACACCGCGCCCGATCCATCACCCACCCTGTACCAGGCGCATGGTCAGAACATCTGCACCCGGCGGGCCATCACTGTGTCAGGCACGGTCGCCGGGCAGCCGCTATCCCTCACGTTCACTCCAGACCCGAACAACGCCATGGGCTACTTCGCGACTTGCCCCGCCACCGACCCGCCGGTGCCGGCCCGGTTCAGCCCCGATCAGATCGCCCTGATGCAGCGGACCCTGCACGGCGCCAGGAGCCACGTGGCCAGGATCCGGTTCGATGGGATCGCGAACGAGCGCGAGCTATGGATCGCCCTGGGGGATCCGCCGGCCGGCCAGCCGATCCAGGCTTACGGCATCCTCACCGGGACAGCCGTGTTCGCCTTCGCTGGGTTGGGCGCCGGCATCTTTCGCGACGCCGTTGAGTTTCTCGTCGGGCCGGAGCTACCGGCTTCCGCTTTGTTGCTCGACGCGACCGCCGTAGGCGGCCTCGCGAGTATCGCGAACAACGGCGCGGCGATCGACGCCCTGTGGGCGCTCGACGAGGTCGATGTGGCGCTCGACCGCATCGCCAGGCGGGTCCGGGTCCGAGCCCGGCTCGCGGTCAGCGATGTCGACGGCTTCGTGCAGCGCATCAGCTACAAGGTGAACGGCCCTGGCGCAGTTCGCGGCCAACGAGGTCCCGGTGACGTTGCTGAAGAAGCCATAGACATGAGCTCCCCGCTCGAGCGATGTGCCGTCTCGACGGCAGGCCCGCAGCGCGGGGCGATCTCGGACACGCGGACCAGGAGGAAGATGCCATGACGATCCAACTCGATGGGATCGCGAACGAGCGAGAGCTGTGGGTGCCGGTCTCGCCGGAGGTCGTGGGGGAGCCAACCCTTTCCCTGGGGATCTTCACCGGAACCGCCATCCTGCGGTTCAATGGGACCGGCCCCGACTTCATCAGAGACTCGCTCCAGTTCTCCGTAGGCCAGGTGCTCGTCGGCGGCGCACAGGTCCAAGGGATCAGCGCGATCGGTTCGCTCGCCAGCATCGCGAACGAGGGCGAGGCGATCAATAGCGGCTGGGCGGTCGACGCTGTGGTCGCGGCACTCGACCCGGGGACGCGTCGGTTCGTGGTCACTGCCCAACTCGCGGTGCGGGACTCCGACGGCTCAGTGCAGCGCATCAGCTACGAGGTGAATGCCGTCGTGCTCTTCCCTGCCATCCAGGTCGTTGGACCGTGACCCGGGTCTTGGTGGGCCACCCCGTGTCCTGGGCTGCCAATCGGCTAGACCTGTTCGTCGTCGGGACCGACAGCGCCGTGTACCGGAAGAAGTACGGATGAGAGGGGGCCACCTTGGCGGGTCACGCATGGACGAGCTTGCACGGCGACATGCCGATGCGGGAGATGAACGACGAGGGTCGAGCCGCCTGACGAAGCGGGCGAAATCCCAACCCGGTCATGGCTGAGGCGGGGGCACCTGTGCCCGAGACAGATGGAGAGGAGGTTGACGCCGAGCTGGCCATGTACCGGGAGGGCACAGAGGATGGGCCGGGCCGATAGAAGGCTCCGGCTTCGGGAGCCGAAGTGCTGAGGGAGGGGAGGTAGCGGATGCCAGGGAAGAGCCATCTGAGCGACGTTCCGTCCGGGGATGTCTTCGCCACCGGCGGGTTCACCGTCGACCCGAACGGGACGTTCGAAGCCTTGACGGTCCCCGAGAAGCGGATCTTCGTACTGACGGACGTCATCGTGTTCCCATTGGTCGAGAGGAGCGACCCGGACTTCGTGGTCCGGTATCGCATCGAGGAGCACACCCCGAACGCGCCCATCGGGACCGGCTCCAAGTTCCAGTACAACACGGTCGGCACAGATGAGGACTGGAGCCAGCACTTCACCGGCGGGATCAAGTTCGGAGGAGGAACCTCGGTCACCGTGGTCAACACCTCCTTCACCACGGGGCGGACCGGATTCCAGCTCCTCGGCTACTTCACGGACCCCTAGGTGTTCCGATGCGAGGCGGCTCCGGCGGGGATGGCTCGGGCCCGGTCCGAGGGGTGCACGTGGGGAGACCCCGCTCCATCCCCCCGTCTACCCGGGATCGCATCCTTGGCCTCCGGGCGAAGGGCCTCGGATACCAGGACATCGCCGACCAGATGAACGCCTGGCGCATCCCCACGGCACGGGGTGGACCGTGGGGGGGCCACCACCGTGGGGGCCGTGCTCCGGCGGGAGCGTGACTCCCCAGCCGGTCGCGGATAGCCCCCAGCGGAGCTGATCGCCAGGTAGCCCCAGGACTGCTCCTTCCCCACCTCTGGAACATGGCTCGGGGCTCAGCCGGCGTGAGGCGACCCTCCGCCAAGGGTGCGGCTCTGCACTGCCCGCATGAGTAGGGCCGACACGTCCCGATCGAGCCCCGACCTGGCATAACGCTGGTTCCCGAGCTGAGGACGCCGTACGAGAGTGGCAGTCTTGGGCAGTACAGGGTTTTGGACGGTCCGGGATCAGATCGAGCTACACTCGCTCTCAGAGCCAGGGCTGAGGCGGAATGCCGGCGCCAGTGGGCAGAGGAGACATCTTGCTCCCGAAGCTCGCGCAAGCGAGCTCGCGTGGTTCGCGGCATCGAAGCAGTTCAGCTATCTGTTGTACCGAGGTGACGGTGACAGAGACACCGGGTGATCGCGCCGGGCCCGGCAATCTAACCTTCCTTTTCACAGATATCGAAGGGTCCACGCCCAAGTGGGAGTACGACCCGGAGACCATGCGCAGGGTGCTGGAACGACACGACAGGATTCTCAAGGGAGCCATCGAGACGAGTCAAGGACGGGTCGTTCACGAAAGAGGAGAGGGCGACAGCTTCTTCGCGGTGTTCCAACGGGCGTCCGACGCGGTTCGAGGCGCCATTGCATGCCAACTTGCACTTGCGGCCGAGGAGTGGCCAGAAGGATGGCAACCCCGAGTGCGAATGGCCATTCATACCGGAGAAGCCGACACCGAGCTTCGTGGCACTGACGTGAACCGATGTGCCAGGCTACGCTCGCTCGCTCACGGGGATCAGATTCTTGTCTCCTCCTCGACCGTAGCTCTGGTTCGAGACCACGTGGAAGCCGATACCACGTTTCAGAACCTCGGCGAACACAAGCTTCGGGGTTTGGGAAGACCGGAGAGGGTGTACCAGGTTCGCTACCCTGGCCTTCCCGCCGACTTCCCTCCGCTGCCTGAATCAGATCAGGAGAGACACACCAATCTACCGACCCAACGCTCGCCAGCCTTCATCGGCAGAGAGCCCCTAATGGAAGTGCTCCGTCAGGGTGAACCCCGCCCATCGGAACACGCACCAACCGTGATTGCCCTGACTGGCACAGGAGGAATCGGGAAGACTGCGATCGCCCTGCAATATGCCCGCTCGCGTAGAACCGGTGTCAGCACTGTTTGGTGGATCGATGCCTCCGAAGAGGCAGGGGCTACCGCTGACTTGGCGTCCCTTGCCCTCCATGTCGGACTGGAGACCAATCAGCTAGAGGTTGAGAGTGTTGTTTCCGGGCTGCATGAGTGGCTAGCAAGCCGTGGAGAATGGCTGCTCGTATTCGATAACGCCGAGAACCCGGGTGCGCTGGCGCCCCTGATCCCACCCGCGGGGACTGGCCAGGTGATTGTGACTTCCAGGTATCCTGACTGGTCACAGTTCGGCAAGTCGGTTGAAGTGCTCGGTCTGGATAGAGTCGAGGCAACGGCGCTCCTGCGCCGCGGGTGGCCGGATGCCGCCGAGGGAGTTCTCGACGATCTGGCTGACAGACTGGGTGGCCATCCTCTGGCGTTGTGGCAGGCGATCGCCTATGCGCACCTGTCGGGCATCGAGGCCACGGCCTATCTAGAAATGCTGCAAGCGCACATGTCGGAACTTCTAGAAAGGGGCCCACTCCCCACTGACTATCCCACGTCCGCTGCCGCTGCAGTCACCCTTGCCGTAGAAGCCTTGCCAAGGGATGCTCCGCTTGCCCCTCTTCTGCTCGGGACCCTCTCTTACATGGGATCGTCACCCGCGCCGAGAGTGATTCTCCGTGCCCTCTCGCATCCGGAGGAGTTCGGCCGCCCTCCGGGAGGACCGGGCGACCTCGAAGTCATGGATGCGATAGCGGTTCTTCGGGGGCGCTCCCTCATCAGCGGCCACCAGGGTGGTGCCGTCTCTGTCCATCCCGTCGTGGCGGCTGTCGTCCGGAGCAGATTGGACCTGGAGGATCCCACTTCGCGGGGGCACCCGCTACACCTCGGTCTTCACGTCATCGACGCCGCGCTGACTCGAAGTGGCGAACTCCCTCGCATCAGGGATGGGCTCGGACTGATCGATCATGCCGTGTCCGTAGGCCACAGGGCCACTGAACGAGGCGTGGCGCTCGAAGAGGCATACGAGCTCTTGCGGCTCGTGGCCAACTACCTGATGGAGATCGGTGAGAGAAGGTTGGCAGTCGGCGAGTACCGGCGTTTGTTGGATCTGGCGGTGTCCGTCTACGGGCCCGACAGCGTCGAGAATGCTGGGGCCTTGAACAACCTAGGCATTGCCTTACAGGCTTTGAAGCAACTCGAAGAGGCTGAAGGTCTACTGCGGGGGGCGGTCGGCATCAGCCGCAGGGGCGGGTCGGATCGCGTTCGGGAGTTGGCCGTTCAGCTAGGGAATCTCGCCCTCGTTCTCTTCGATAGGGGGGAGGTCGGAACCGCGCTGCAAGCAATCGATGAAGCTATCCGGCTGATGCCCCAGGAGCGGCACGCAGACCGAGCCATGGGGCAAGCCAAGAAGGCCAGGATACTCCTGGGAGCAGGACGAACAGAGGAGGCAATTCAGATGTTCGACGAAGCAGAGAGTCGGCTGCTTGAGGACCTGGACCCCTCTCTCAGTAACCTGCTCTTCGTCCTGCAAGGCAAGGCTCGGGCTGAGATTCAGGCTGGGCTCCTTGGGGAAGCAAGGAAGACGCTTGAGGAAGCAGTCGACAGGGCAGAACGGCAAGCCGGACTCGAAAGTCGGATAGCGATCGAGTTCTTGGTCCTGCTAATGAATGTCCTCCTCGAGCTGCGGGACTTTGGCGCAATCCAGGCGTGGCTCGCTCGTGCTCCTGGGCTACTAACTGCGTGGCAGGGTTAGATAAGTTGTCTCCCCAATTCTCTCTTTTCCGGCTGGATCTCCACGCTCCTCCATACAGTGAGACGCGTTTCTGCTGCTCACGGCCTATGGTTGCCACGGGTCTTCCCTCCCGAAGGGGAGGCCAATCCAGGCCATTGCCCTCCGGGGTGGCCCAGGTGGACTCCTGTGTTAAACGGCTCGTAGCAGCATGGTTCCGGGCTCACTCGGTGTGCTGCGACCGTGCGCGACGGATGCAGCTTCAGCCCCTGGCTCTTGATACTGGCTCACGAACATAAGATCGTCCCCACCTATTGACTCGAACGGTGGCGGATGGCGGACTCCAGTCGGTAGAGTCGTGCAGCACCCCGAACCGAGGAACGTCTCAGATATACAAGGACCGCAAGATAGAGGACCACGTACAAGAGCGAGACGGCGTCATGCTCGGCGACGACCGTCACTAAGCCCACAACCGCCAGGCCGCCGAACAACCAAGGATAGACCTTGGAGGCCCATCGGAGCTGTCGACGTCGGCGCTCAATCAAGCTCAGCAGCGGTTGATCTAGTGCCTCATCGATGGGGAGCTCACCCGTTCGGAGTGCTCGAGCGATCACTACACGATCAGGGATCCCCAGGGGACCCGCTGCCACTTGGTCACGGCAGCGCGTCACGGCGACGAAGGCGGTCATCCAGGTACCGAAGGCGAGGCCAAGGAAGATCGCTCCGGTGAACCATCGGGGGCCCATCCCAGGGGCGAAGAGCAGGACGGCCCCGAAGTAGCCCGCGGAGCCGAGGAACAGCGCCCACAGCGGCGCAGTCGTTATGCGATCGTGCCACCATCCCCGCATCGAGCCCAGTATCGGCGGTGAGGTCCCGTGGGATGAGCGGGCTACTCATCCCGCGGACTCCAGTTCCTTTCAGGTGCCGGGCGATGAGCGCGGTCCTCTCGCTGATGCCGCTGCCCGATGCACTCGCCGAGCTGGAGCTGGCCTCGGCCATGCTGCTGTTGGCCGGGTAGGGGGAAGGCGCGATCCACGAGGCGCTGGATCGCCTGCGCCGCGGATTGATGGCCGTGCACTCCCGCCTCCTCCAAGTCCGGGGGACCGGCTTCCATGCTGTGTGCGACGGGGCCCTACACGAAGGGTCCCCAAAGGTTGGGTCGCCGGACGCCGATGCCGACATGAATCGGTGGGTTGATCGTCGCAGCGCCGAGGACTGTTGGTGTCGCGCCGTAGCATCACGACTCGGGGTCACGCGGTTGCTGACAACCAGGCGGTGCGATTTGGTCTGCGAGGGCGCCACGCCTCGGCAGCTCGGGCACTGATCCCCCCGTAACGATCCCGGAACGCCCCGGGGTCATGATCACAGGCGACGTACCCCGGTCGAGGGGCCTCGACCGCCGGGGAAAGGGGTGTCATGCGAAGGATCATTCTGGCCGTGGTGGCGCTGGCGCTCGTCGGCGTAGTCCGGCGCTCACCGTCGACACCTCATACGTCCAGTCGTGGAGCGGAAGCACGAGGTCGAGAGGGCTAGGTCGCGAGACCGGCCCTCTCGCACCAAGGCCCGAGGAGGGAGGAGCCATGAAGGCATCCACCGTGCGAGAACGATGGAGCTGGCGGAGCACGCCGGTGGTGGGGGCGCTCATCGCCGTGGCGGTGATCGCCTCGGCCTGTGGAGGAGGCAAGACGACGGCCACCGAAGCCCCCGTGGTCGGGCTCACGATATTCACCTCTACGGTGTACGGATACTCGATCGGCTACCCGTCCGGCGACTCCGTCGAGAAGGCCACCCGATCGATGAGCGCCGTCGACCTCCCGGCCGAAGGCCCCAATCCGGCCCTTGACCGGTTCCTCCCCGAGGGGGCGGGCCCCGTCATCGCCGTCGGAGCGCGACCGGAGGCCGCCGGCACATCCGTCGGTGACTGGACCGACGCCGTCACGGAGCGGGTCCACTCCCTTACCGGCGGGTGTTCGACACCGGGTGCCCCCGAGAGCGCCCGGGTGGGGGGCGAGCCGGCCCGCATCGTCACGTTCCCCCTCTGCGACGGCCTCTTCCAGGTCTGGGCGCTGGTCCTCCACGGGACGTCGGGTTACTTCATCGTCTTTCGCGACGACCCGGGGACCGAGAAGACCGACCGACCCCTGGACGACCGGGTCCTGGCGACCTTCAGGTTTGCGTCGTGAGGTGCGCGGACCGATGCGCTGCGATGAGCTGCCTGGCCAAGCGCACCTCGCCTGAGACCGACGACCCTTCGGGCCGGAGGGAGGTGATCACCTCAAGGGGACGGCGGCGACCAGGGCGAAAGGGTGCCGCGAACGATGTCGCTTCGGGCCGGAACCAGCACGGATCAGGCCCCGCCTGGGGACGGGGTTCAGAGCCGACGGCTCACTGCTCGTATGAGGAACTCTCGGTACCCAATTCGGCCCCTGACCAGGGACGATGCAGGTTCCGAGGCCGCGAAAACGAGCAGGTGTGAGGCCTCACCGAGGCAACAGTCCTGCTCACGGGGCTCGGCTCATGGCGCGAGCACAAACGCGATCGCTGCAGAGGCGTCGTACTGGCTCTGCCGCCACCACCCGTTCGTCGCCGAGGCCGCGACGTACACCCATTCGCCGAAGCCAGCGATGTCGCACTTGCCCATCAGGTCGACGATCGACGCGGTGATCGGCGAGACTGCCGTGCTCACCGGTCCGCTCGTCGGCGGGGCGGCCGGCAGAGCCACAGCGTTCACGCCTTTGATCAACGTGAAGGAGAACGTCGCGAAACCGTTTGGATGCCCAACGCTGAACGGCATGCTCACGAGGTCCGTGTTCTTCGTGATGTAGTGAAGCAGGCCGCAATCGGGGTCAGCAGTGGTGCCGTGGACTTCCGGGGTCCCGACGGTCGCCGTGCAGTAGTTGTTGTCCACCCGAATCGTGAGTGGCGTGCTCGTCTCGAGCAGCGTCCCGCCAGCGTTCACGAACTCGAGCACGATCGTGTGCAGCCCGTTCGAGAGACCGAGCGTGCTCAGCAGGTCACCGAGCGACGGGTTCATCCAGAGGAACAGCTCATTGATCGGGCGCACGCGGTAGTAGCCGGACGCCCCGCCGACCGTTACGGTAGACGACGTCACGGCGACGTACTGCACGCCGTTCCACTTCTCGTCGGTCCATGGGTCGGTGTGGACGACGCCATCCACCTTCACCCGGTAGAACCTCGCGCCGTCGTTGTAAGCGCGGAAGTGGTTCACCATCAGCGGCAGCGTGCCGGCGAACGGCACGTCGTGCACCTGGAAGAAGTAGCTGGGGTCGACGGTCGTGTCGGCGAGGCCGCCGGCGGTGATCTTGTCGAAGGGGACGAAGCCGATGCCCATGAGGAGCGGGCCGCCCGGCTGGAAGATCCCTGATAGGTCGACTTCCTCGATGGACTGGTCGCTGCAGACGAGGATCTGGCCGGCGGTCAACGTCGCGACGCTCGACGGGCGCGAGGGGAGGCCGCTGGCGACGACGTGCGAGGTGGCTGAGGCGACGTCGATCAGGGTCACCCGGTTCGCGGGGTCGCGCTCGGCGACGAACAACGACGTCTCCGCAGCGTCGAGCCAGGTGAGGAAGAACGGCGCTGTCAGGCCGGTCACCAGGCCGTGCCGCGTTCCGCTGCTGAGCTCGAAGCGACTGACGCGCCCACCGTCGGGTCCGGTTGTCTGTTCGCTGATGTATGCGCTCTGCAGGTCGGAGCTGAGTACGACACCGACCGCATGATCGAGGTTCGAAAGGACCGCGTCCTTGGCGCCGCTCGTGAGGTCGACCCGCCACAAGTTCCCCGCGGCCGCGTACTCGACGATGTAGGCAGTGCCGTGGGTCTCATCCAGGAACATCTGCTGCGGGGCCGTCATGCCCGAGCAGATGACGGTCGCCATCGGCCGATTCGCGTTCGCGAGCGCGACCTTCACCAGATCGCCGCTTCGCTCCGTCACGTACGCGTGCGCTCCGTCCGCGCTCGCTTTCACGTCCTCCGGGTTGGTATAGCCGGTTCCGAGCACCTGGTAGGGCGAGTCCAACTGATACGTGACCCACTGGATCTGGAGGTCATAGCCATAAGAGACGACCTTGACCTTGGCGTAGTTGCCGGAGGTGGTGTGCACGGCGAAGACGTCGTTCGTCGTGAGCTTGTTCGTCGCGTCGTTGTTTCCGTCGATCGGCGCCGTCGAATAGGTGAGGCTCGAGAGCGTGTCGGGCGTGAGCGACCCGAAGTCGACGTGGCCGAGGTTGACGAGCGTCGCCCCATTCTGGCCAACCATGTCCCGCAACACCGCCGTCTTCTGCTCCCACCACACGTCCGCGGCCGCGCCGCTCGCGACCTCTACTCCCGCATCGAAGTCGAACAGCCAGGTGCCGTGGAGCACGCCGCTCCCGGACGAAACGATCGTTCCAGTGCGGAACAGGTTCAGGCGGGACAGCTTCCCGTTGTACTCGACGAAGAGCAGCTGGTTCTGCGCGCGTCTCAGGTCGCAGCCGATGGCACCGCCCAGCCCGGTTATGAGGTTTGTGAACGACATGTCTCCCTCCTAACAACACCCGCTCAAACTGACAACGGCCCCTACCCGGTCGATGACCTGACCCATCTGCACCCTCATCGCGAAGTGGTCTGGTCACCACCCGGGCGAAGCCTTCCGAGAGCACGGGCATGTTCTCCATCGCGCCATGTGAACCTGATACCAGGTCTGTGTCCGCTGTCGAGCAAGACCAACCTCCTCAACCATCGCACCATACGCCGGCCATCGTTTTCGGTCGTCTGCCCGACGATCGGCTAGCGCGATACACCACTCATTCCCAGGCAGCCGATGGATCCGGGAACTGTCATTGGAACGACTCCACTACCGATCCCCCCTTTCCTCCTAACGCGTGGAACCTCAGGGCTCCCCGGTTCGTCGTCAACGCTCGCGCGCGGACCCCATGAGGCGAGTTATGACGCCATCATCCCGCTGCCACTCACGACCTTGGCGTGCTACCCGACGGTGGTGATCTGAGCCATCCACCCGTACAGGACCCTGCTCGCAATGGCTCCCGTCCCCTGGAACGCCTCGAATTCCCCGGCCAGGTGATGGGTGAGGTCGGTGGGGGACTCGCGACTGTTGTTCCAGTAGTAGCCCGTGTAGACCTGATTCCGGGACGGGTTGGAGGCGTCCAGGATCCTGATGAAGGTGATCTTCTTCGAGACGTCGTCCCAGAATCCATCCATCTGGTCCACGCGGGGGGCATCGATGGTCAAGTTCGCATTGAGATTCCCGGCTCCGTCCACGCCAGCGATGTCCATGTGACCGCGGAAGCCGTTGGCATCGATGGTCCATCTCCCCGTCGGCAGGGCCATTGTGACCTCCTCGAGCTCTTCAAACAGGTGGATGCGAGAAGAGGAGGGGGCCCCCGACTCCGGTCGATCCCTCGGGACCCCTGGCTACCCCTGGTGAGGGCGATGAGGCAGGGTGAGAGGGGCTGGCGCAAAGCGTTGGGCGCCTGGTGAGCACGGCTGTGGGGGGGCTGGTCGACTCCAACGGGGGGTCGTCGCCGGTGCCGGAGAAGGCCGGGGCAGAGCCCGGGTGTGGGAGCGGTCATGGTTCGGATCACGGCCCTCGGCCATGGGCCGACCCGCCGGATACGGCCCGCGGCCGCAGCCCCGGGTGGATCGTGAACGCTCGCTCTTCCCCTGCGTTTGCCCGCCGGCAGATCTGCATCTGCTCCTCCCGGCAGCCGCTGGCTACCGTGTTGGGAGGCGCGGTCCGGGGGGTCAAAGATCGCGTCGCTCGGAGCGACCGTAGAACGCTCCAGGGCGCTCGTCAATCCCCCAACCGGGACTCAGCGGGTCCGAGTGGAATCGCGGAATGCAAGAGTATTGACCGGCGCCGCCGCGATGGCCGCTGCAGGGGGTGCAGAATCCTCCGGACTGGTTCAAGATAGCCCGGTGGACATCGACTCACCGGCGGACGGGACGATGGTCATTCGGGTGTGGGTCGGTCCGACAGGTGAGAACCGTTTGATGGCCCGGCTGATCAGCAACATCCGCGTCCGGGACGATCTCCAGCCATCGATGGTGGCCGGCACGTCCGAGGAAGTCATGAAGGACGTGCGAGATTGGCTCGACCGAACCGTGGCCTCTCACCCGGAGGGTTCCGCGGAAGGTCTCCCCACCTGAGGCAAGCGCCCGGGGAACACATCGAGGGTGGAATGACGCTGATCAAGAAGGGAGCGGTTTTGGCCGGTATCGCCCTGACCGTACTGACCGTGTCTGGAAACTCCTGCAACCCTAGCGTCCCAGACCCGTCGATCATCGTCGAACAGCCGGACCACAGCACCCTGATCATCAGGGGATCAAGCTTCAGCTCGTCAGCGACAATCGCCATTTCGTTCGTGCCGCTGTACGTCGACCCGAACAAGGAGCCCCCATTTCAGGCGCGGTCGGACGGGACGTTCGCGATGTCGTTTCGGAGTCCCTGCTTTCCCCAAGACCAAGTGCAGGGGAACCCGAGACAGATCAGCGCCACAGTTTCGGCTCGAGACACAGCCACCGGGAAGGTGGCATTCGCCACCATCAAAGCGCTGTTTCCGTGCATCAATCTTTGACGCAGAGCCTCCTGGCTCTCGGTGAGCGCGTCGGCGGGTGCACGTGGCGGTATGACGCCTCTAACGGCGATGTGCTCCTGGTCACGGCGTTCCCGTTTGAGACCTGCGTCTGGGCGTAGGGGTCAGAAACCCAGGTGCGCGCCTCGAATGGCGGTTCCTCTACCATGCCGCGATGCTCTTCCTCCTGTCCCTCGTGATCCGGGCATTCGCCCGGATGATCGCCGACCATCGGAGGGACGACGGCGCCAAGGACCTGGAGATCTTGGTGCTCAGACACCAGGTGCGCGTGCTGAAACGCAAGACGGGCCGGCCGAAGCTCAAGCCGCTCGACCGGGTGCTCCTCGCCGCGGTGAGCCGGGTCCTCCACCGGGATCGGTGGGTGTCGTTCATGGTGACCCCCCAGACGCTCGTTCGCTGGCACCGAGAACTGGTACGAAGAAAGTGGACCTACGCAAGGGGCGGGAAGCCAGGACGTCCGCCGATCGGGCCCGAGGTCCGCGATCTGATCCTGCGTCTGGCCCGGGAGAACTCGAGGTGGTTCGAGGACGGCCTGTGCCACGGCCGGCGGAAGGTCCATCCGGTTCACCAGGCACTCCAGGCACCAAGGCCCGGAGCATGTCGTGGTCCGGCAGCCGGCGCAACGGCGAAGCGGCCGTCCGCACGTCGAACAGGTGAGGGTTGCCAGGGCGGGCCTCCTGTCCCCCTTATCGGCTGACTCCTGGAGCCAGGCGATGGCCCTTCCGGCCATGCTGGCCCCTCGCTTGGGCCTAACCCCTTCCGCTCCCGCGCTGCGCCGCGATCGGCTGCCGCTTGGTGCCCGTATCGACAGCGTTCGGCCCTGGTCGAGGCTTCGACCCCCTCCCGGCCGTGACTGCCGCTTCATCAGGATCTTCCTCCGGAAGCAGCGTCCCCCGGTCCTCCGCGGACCCGGAGTAGCGTCGTGGTCCGCATAGAGTGGTCCAGCGACCCCGGAGGGCGGTGAGGGCTGCTGCTTCAGCGCGACACGGATCCCGTTCGCGATTCGGTCGTGTGTCAGTTTCGGACTTCGGCGCCGCCACCACGGTTACGATGACCGGCGCCATGGGCAGTCGTCGCCGTGTCTCGCTTGCTGAGAGCTTCAAGATTGCCGGCGGGGCTTTTCCATTCGTGAACCCTTCGTGTAGGATCCGTCCGTGCAGGGGAAGCGCCGGCGGGAGGCAATCCGGGAGGGCATGGCTCGGGCCCGCTCGGAGGGGGTGCACGTGGGGAGGCCCCGGTCCATCCCCCGGTCCACCCGGGACCGGATCCTCCGCCTCCGGGTGAAGGGCCTGGGGTATCAGCGGATCGCCGACCAGCTGAACGTGTGGCGCATCCCCACCGCTCGAGGCGGGCCGTGGCTGGCCACCACCGTGCGTGCGGTGCTCCTGCAGGAACGGGACTCCCCGTCCGGAGGGACGGAGGGGAGGGGGCGGTGACGGGAGACCCCCCGAAGCGAGCGCTCACCGTGGTGCCCCCGCCGCCCGACACCACCGCGTCCCCGCGGACCTCCACCACCCTCGTCGTGGGGTTCGGACCCCTTCGATCACGGCTGTTCCCCCGGGCCCTCGCCCACGCTCGGGCCGGCGGCGAGCTCGTCGAGCTCCAAGGGGGTCGGGTCGAGGCGACGTTCACCCTGTGGTCCGATCCGGGGGCCTTCGCCCACCTGGGGGCGTTGTGCCGGCTGATCAGGCCCTGGCGGGGGACCACGGCGAAGGCCAACGGTCACCCGGTGTCCGCAGTCGTGGTCAGGGACATGGGGTTCTGCGCCGCCCACCAGCTGCGCCGGCACGGGGAGTGTCAGGTCCGGCTATGGGGCCCCGTTCCTGCGCGGTGCGGCCCCTGTCCCCTGTTCGATCCGGCTCGCCTCACCCCGGCCGTTCCCTCCACTGACCCCACGGTGGTCGGGTGGGTGGTGGCCCGAAGGATCGCCTCCAGGCGGGCTAGGCGGTCCAGGCTCCGAGTGGTGCGGGATGAAGAACGCAAGACCCTACCGACCACCTTCACCGTGGTGTTCGGACCGTCCCGGTCCTTCGACCTCCAGCGGGCCCTGGCCCGGGCCAGGGCGGGGGCCACCCGGCTCACCGAGGGCCCCGACGGGTCCTGGCGGGGGGAGTTCGTGGTGGACGAGGACCCGGGGGTCCGCGTCGCCCTCCACGCCACGCTCCGGCACCTGCTCATGGTCCGGGGAACCGAGGTGTGGATAGGGGGCCTCCCGGTGTCACCCGGTCAAGCCATGGGGATAGCAAGCCGGATGCGCCCCACCTATGTGGTCCCTCCACCCAGGGACTTGGTCTCCCTGTTGGTGGATGACCTCACCGAGGAGTGACGGACCGCCTTCCAGGTTGACGTTCTTCCTCTCTTCAAGGTGTCTGTAGTTGATATACGGCGTGAGCGGGGGACGCGGGCACCCCCGCTCGGCGGTACTTCTTGGTCAGGCCGCCGAGTTCGAGTGGTCCGTGGGGTCGGCCGCGCTCGCCGTCGCACGAGCAGCCCCTGCGCCCGCCGTCGCCCCCGGATACGGCACGGCCACCCCTCGGGTGGCGAGCGAGCGGCCAGCGCGATGACCCAGATGGCCGCCGCTGAGACGGCGCGGAGCAGGCTGCCCCAGGGCCTGGGCCCGCTTCAGCCGGCCGGCGGGGGTGGTGTCGACCGCCGAGCCGCCGATCCGGTGCACGAACCGGGCCATCACCATGCGGACCGCCCTCACTGCGAGGAAGGCCGCCACCAGGGTGGCGGCCGCGCGCACCAGCATCCACGCGGCGGGAGGCATGCCTACTGGCTATCGAACCGGGACCGGAACGGCAAACGCGGTGGAAGCGCGGCGTCCCGGGGGCCTCGATCAGGGGGGTGGGGTGAGCCGGCCGGCGCCGGCCGGCCCGGGGGTCAGCCGAAGCGGGACGCCAGAAAGCGGTACAGCCTGGGGAACGTGCCCCGGAGGCGTGCGGGAACGGCCATCCACGCGGGCGCGAAGACCTCCGCGTTCCCGGATCGGATGGCCCGGACGATGGCGGCGGCCACTCGCTCCGGATCGCTCGGCCGGGGGAACGACCGGTCGTAGGGGCGGCCCCGGCGTTCGAAGAACGGGGTCTCGATCACCCCGGGCGAGACCCCGCCGACGGTGACTCCCGAGCCGCGGAGCTCGTACCGTAGGCTCTCCGAGAACCCGATCAGGCCGGCCTTCGTCGCCGCGTACACGGCCTCCTGGGCCACTCCGACGTGCCCGGCGATGGAGGACACGTTCACGATCGCGCCGCGGCCCGCCTTCAGCATGTCGGGCAGCACGGCCCGGGCCAGCCGGATGGGGGCCAGGAGGTTCACGGTGAGCAGGCGCTCGGCGTCTACCGGATCCATGTCCTGGAACGGGCCGGCCCACCCCTCCCCGGCGTTGTTCACCAGGACGTCGAGCCTCCCCAGCGCTTCCCGGGCCTCTCGGACCGCCCGGTCGACGGCGTCGGGGTCGGTGAGGTCGGCCACGATCGCGGTGCCGGACGTCCGGCCGGCCACGTCGTCCAGCGCGGGTCGCGACCGACCCAGGGCCACGATGCGGGCGCCCGCACCCGCCAGGCGGATGGCGGCGGCCCGGCCGATCCCGCTCGACGCGCCGGTGACGAGGCAGCCTGCCCCGCGGAGGTCCACGGGCGCTATCTCACACCCAGCTGGGCCGCCAGCTCGGCGGGCTCGGTCACCGGCCGCTGACAGGCGAACCGCTCGCAGACGTAGGCGGCGGCACGCCCGTCCACCAGGGTCCGTCCGGCCAGCAGCGGCACGCCGTCGACGGCCTCCGGGTCTCCCGCGGCCAGCACGAGGTGCGGCAGGAACCGCCCCCACACCTCCGCGGCCAGTCCGCGGGTCTGCGCGGAGTCCGGGTCCCCGACGATGGCGATCTCCCGTGTTCCCGCGACGTAGAAGTCGAGCGCCGACAGCGCGTAGCCGAACCCCGTGGGAGCCCGGGACAGGTGGTCCCGGACCAGGCGAAGGGCCGACACCCCTGCCCGTTCCAGCTCGGCGTCTCCGTACACCAGGGCCAGGCGCTGGAGGGCCAGGGCGGCCGCCGAGTTGGCCGCAGGGACGGCGTTGTCGAACAGCTCCTTCGGGCGGACCACCAGGCGCTCGGCGTCGGAGCCGGTCTGGAAGAAGCCCCCGCCGTCCGGGTCGTGGAACAGCCGGACCAGCTCGCCGGCCAGCGCGCGGGACTCGGCCAGCCACCGGAGGTCGAGGGTGGACTCGGACAGCACCAGGCAGGCCTCGGCCATCAGGGCGTGGTCGTCGGCGTAGGCGGGGCCGCCCGTGCGGCCGTCGCGCCATGCCCGGAGCAGCCGGCCGTCGTCGCGGCGGAGGCGGGTGAGGACGAACTCGGCCGCGCCCACCGCGGCGGCGAGGTACCGGGGCTCGCCCAGGGCCCGTCCGGCCTCCGCGAACGCCGCGATGGCCAGCGCGTTCCACGCCGCCAGCACCTTGTCGTCGGTGGCCGGGTGGACGCGCTGATCCCGTTCGGCGAGCAGCCGCGTTCGCGCCTCCTCGACACGCCGGCGCAGGTCTTCTTCGGTCACGGTGTGCTCGGCCGCCACCTCTTCCAGGGGTCGCGGCGTCCACAGCACGTTGGTCCCCTCCCAGTTCCCGGAGGGGGTTGCCCCGAAGTACGCGGCGACCGCCGCGCCGGCCACCGCCCGGAGCTGCTCGAAGGGCCAGGTGAAGAACTTCCCCTCCTCGCCCTCGGAGTCGGCGTCCTGCGAGGAGGAGAAGCCGCCCTCCGGGTGCCGCATCTCCCGCAGGAGGTACTCGAGGGTCTCGGTGGCCACCCGGCGGTACCGGTCGTGGCCGGTGACCTGCCAGCCGTGGAGGTAGACGCGGGCCAGCTGCGCGTTGTCGTAGAGCATCTTCTCGAAGTGCGGGACGTGCCACCGGCCGTCCACCGAGTACCGGTGGAAGCCCCCGCCCACCTGGTCGTACATCCCCCCGGCGGCCATCCGGTCGAGCGTCGTCTCGACCATCTCCAGCGCGCCAGGGTACCCGCGGAGGTGGGCCCGCAGGAGGAACTCGAGGGTCATGGGCTGGGGGAACTTGGGGGCGCCACCGAAGCCACCCCAGGTCCGGTCGAACGATCGGACCAGCCCGGAGAACGCGTCCCGAAGGGTTTCCTCCGACAGGGGGTCGGTGGACTCCCGCGCGGCCGCCATCCGGTCGATGGCGGCGGTCAGCTTCTGCCCCTGCTGCGCCAGCTCGTCGCGACGGTCCCGCCAGGCCTCCGCCACGGCCTCCAGGACCCGACGGAACGACGGCAGGCCGTGGCGATCCTCGTTCGGGAAGTACGTGCCTCCGTAGAAGGGGTGGCCGTCGGGAGTCAGGAACACGGTCATGGGCCACCCGCCGGAGCCGGTCATGGCCTGGACGGCGTCCATATACACGGCGTCGAGGTCGGGGCGCTCCTCCCGGTCGACCTTGATGCAGACGAAGTGCTCGTTCATCACCGCGGCCGTCCCGGCGTCCTCGAAGGACTCCCGCTCCATGACGTGGCACCAGTGGCAGGCGGCGTACCCGACCGACAGCAGGATGGGTCGGTCCTCCGCCCGAGCGCGGTAGAGGGCCTCGGACCCCCAGGGATACCAGTCCACGGGGTTGTGCGCGTGCTGGAGGAGGTAGGGGCTGGCCTCGCCGGCCAGGCGGTTCGCCATCGCTCCACAGTCTCTCGCTTCTGGGGCGTCGCCGTGGCCGGCCGTGCGGGGCGGGCGGTGTTCGCCTACGGGCGGCGGACTCATGCGAATGGGCGACGACACGTCGCCCGGGGCTGTGATATTCCCCGCGTGACGGGTGACGCCCGCATGGGCCGAACGGGGGATAGTCGCGCTGATCACGCTGCTGGGGGTGCAGGAGGGGCGGTTCGCCTGGGGCCTCCTGGGCTTGGTCGTGCTGGCGCTCGTCCTGGTCGTGGTGGCCCTGGTGATGGGCACGCGCGCCCTGCGACGGAGCCGGCGGGCGCTGGAGCAGCTCTCGGCGCTCGTGGTGGGCGGACTCCAGGCGGCGGAGCCGGAACCGGAGGAACCCCAGGCCGAACCATCGCCCCCGGAGCCCGGCACCGCGGAACCCGTCGCGGCCGCGGAGGCCGAACCCGAGCTCCGGCCCATCCCCGAGGAGGCAGAACCGGAAGAGGTCGAAGCGCCGACGCCTGACCAGACCCCTGAGCCGTCGTCCGCAGTCGCGCCACCCGTCGCACCAACCGACGACGTGCTCTGCGAGTGCGGACACCGGCGCGACGAGCACTTCCGGATCAGCGTCTCCAAGTGGATGTGCCTGGCCGATGTCGTCCCCGCCTGCACGTGCCGGCAGTTCGTCCCGCAGGGGAACGAGACGGCCAGCCTGCTCCGGTCGCTCCAACACTCCGATGAGTTCGTTCGGGCCGTTGCCGCCTCGGAGCTCCGGGGACGGCCGGAGGCCACCGGGGCGCTCCTGGACGCGCTGGCCGACGACTTGGCACATGTTCGCCTGGAAGTCGTGAGGGCACTCGAGGACGCACCTGCGGACACCGCCGTCAGGAGGGCGCTGATCGACCTGATCGCGCAGGACCCGGTGCCCGCCGTCCGCCAGGAGGCGGTGCGCGTGCTGGCGACTTTCCTGGCCCGAGTTTGAGCGACGACGGGGCGGCCTGAGCCCAGCTTGCCCCGGTCAGGCCACCGCCGGCACGACCTCCCGGCCGACCAGCGCGACCATGTCCACGTCGTCGTGGGCCAGGTGCTGGAGCATGACCCGGTCCACGCCGGCGGCCTCCAGGGTCTGGAGCCTGGTCACGACCTCCTCCACGGTGCCGGTGATCCACTCGGCGGCCGTCGCCCTCAGCAGGTCGGCCGGGTCGTCGGCGCTCCGGCGATGCTCCTGGACCCGCCGGGCCCGGTCCAGCACCTCGTCGCGATCCGTCCCCACGATGCACCCCGTCATCAGCGAGAACCGCAGCGTCGCCGGGTCACGATCGGCCCGCTCCCAGGCCTCGGCGACCACGCGGCGCCGGCGCGCGCATTCCTCGGCCGGCGCGGACACGGTGTTGTACTCGTCGGCCCACCGGGCGGCCAGCCGGGCGGTGGCCGGTCCCGCCGAGCCGCCCACGATCACGGGCGGGTGCGGCCGCTGGACCGGCTTGGGCAGCGCGCGACACCCCTCCAGCACGTAGTGCTGTCCCTGGAAGGAGAACTCGTCCTCGCTCCACTGGCGATGCATGATCTCCAGTTGCTCCGCCAGCATGCGGATCCGCGTGCGCGCGTCCGGGAACGTGAACCCGTAGGTCTCGTGGTCGGCGTGGTACCAGCCCGCGCCCATCCCCACCTCGATCCGGCCGCCCGAGACGTGATCGGCCGTCACCGCCATCTTGGCCAGCACCGATGGGTGCCGGAACGTGACCGGGGAGACCAGCGTGCCCAGCCGGATGCGCTCGGTCCGGGCGGCCAGCGCGGTGAGCACGGCCCACGCGTCGAGCGAGCCGCTGTCGGGCCCGCTCCCGATGGGCGCGTAGTGGTCCGAGCGGAACAGGCCGTCCAGCCCGTGCTCCTCGCAGGCCAGGGCCAGGGCCAGCCACTGGTCCCAGGTCACGTCCTCCTGCCCCTCGATCATCATGCAGACGCGCATCGCTCCTCCTCCTGGTGGGTGAGGTCGGGTGAGCCGTTCGATCCGGTCTCCGTATCATGAAGCCCTGGTGCCACAGCCCTCCAACGACCTCTTCCTGCGCGCGTGCCGGCGCGGGCCCACCGAGCGGACCCCGGTGTGGTTCATGCGCCAGGCCGGCCGGTACCAGCGCGAGTACCAGGCGCTGCGGAAGCGCTTCGGCATCCTGGAGATCTGCCGCACGCCGGAGCTGGCCACGCAGGTCACGCTGCTCCCCGTTCGCCAGCTGGGGGTCGACGCGGCGATCCTGTTCTCCGACATCGTGGTCCCCATCGCGGCCATGGGCATCGACGTGCGCATCGAGGAGGGGCGGGGGCCGCTGGTGGACGAGCCCCTTCGGACGTCCTCCGACGTGGGCCGGCTGCGACCGCTGGAACCGGAGCGGGACGTGCCGTTCGTGCTGGAGGCCGTCCGCATGTCGGTGCGCGAGCTGAACGTCCCCCTCATCGGGTTCGCCGGTGCGCCGTTCACGCTGGCCAGCTACCTGGTCGAGGGGGGCCCGTCCCGGACCTTCACCCGGACCAAGGCGCTCATGTTCGAGGACCCGGCGGCGTGGCGGAACCTCATGCAGCGCCTGGGGGCGGCGGTGCTGGCGTACGCGCGGGCGCAGGTGGAGGCGGGCGCGTCGGCGGTCCAGGTGTTCGACAGCTGGGTCGGCGCGCTCGGACCCGAGGACTACCGGGAACAGGTCCTGCCGTTCGTCCGGCCCATCTTCGAGGGGCTCGCCGGACTGGGCGTCCCGCTCATCCATTTTGGCGTGGGAACGAGCGAGCTGCTGGAGCTGATGCGCGACGCCGGCGCGGACGTGGTCGGCGTGGACTGGCGCATCCCGCTGGACCGGGCCCGGGAGCGCCTCGGCCCGGGCGTGGCCGTCCAGGGGAACCTCGACCCGGCCGTGCTGCTCGCTCCGTGGGACGTCCTGGAGCGCCGGGTCCGCGACGTGCTGCTGCGGGCCGGGGACCGGCCCGGCCACGTGTTCAACCTGGGGCACGGCGTGCTGCCCGAGACGGCGCCGGGCACCCTCCGCCGGGTGACCGAGCTGGTGCACGAGGCGTCCGCCCGGCAGCGGGTGGAGGCGCCGTGATCGGCGTGCTGGCCATGTCCTACGGGACCGCCCGCGGACTGGACGACGTGGAGGCCTACTACACCCACGTCCGGCGAGGCCGGCCACCCACGACGGAGCTGCTCGAGGAGCTCACCGAGCGGTACCGGGCCATCGGGGGCCGCTCGCCCCTAATCGAGATCACCGAGGCCCAGGTGGCCGGGCTGGAGAAGCTGCTGAACGAGGAGGCCGGGGCCGGTTCCGCCGAGTTCCGCGTGTACCACGGGATGAAGCACCAGCGGCCGTACCTGGAGGACGTGGCCGGGCAGATGGCCGCCGACGGGATCGAGCGGGCGGTGGGGCTGGTGCTGGCTCCCCATTACTCGCGGTTCTCGGTGGGGGAATACGTCGAGCGGGTGGAGCGCGCGGCCGGCCAGGCGGGCCCCCGGTTCATGTTCGTGAAGAGCTACGCGACGCATCCGGCCTTCGTCGCGTTCGTTGCCGAACGGGTGACGGAAGCGCGAGGCCGGCTCGACGAACGGGTCCGTGACGACGCGACGGTCGTGTTCTCCGCGCACAGCCTCCCGGAGCGGATCCTCGCGGCCAGCGACCCCTACCCGGGGGAGCTGACCGGGACCGCCGACGCTGTCGCCGCGCGCCTGGGTCTGGCGAGCTACCGGACGGCCTGGCAGAGCGCGGGCCGGACCGGCGAGCCGTGGCTGGGGCCGGACCTCACGGACGTGCTGCGCGAGCTGGCGCGGGAGGGGGTGCCCGCCGTGGTGTCGTGCCCGGTGGGCTTCGTCTGCGACCATCTGGAGATCCTGTACGACGTCGACATCGAGGCGCAGGCCGTGGCCCGGGAGGTCGGGCTCACGCTGGTCCGGACGGAGTCGCCCAACGACGACCCGCGGTTCCTGGCCGCGCTGGCCGACGTGATCCGCGACCATCTGCGCGAGGAGGGTGCCTGACACGATGAGCGACCAACCCGTGTACGCGTACTACCCGGTGTTCCGGGCCAGGGCCGAGCTGCGGACCATGGACGAGATCGAGGCCCTGAACGCCGCGCACGACGCCGAGATCCTGTTCAAGGAATGGGAGGACCGCGTCCACGTCCGGGGCCACTACTCCACCGCGGCGTTCCGGCCCGACGCGGACCTGCTGATGTGGTGGGTGGCCGGCTCACCCGACGACGTCCAGGAGCTGCTCACGGCGTTCCGCCGCTCGGCCCTGGGACGGCAGCTCGAGCAAACCTGGGCGTTCATGGGGGTGACCCGGCCGCCGGAGACCGCGCCCGATCACCGGCCGGCCTTCGTCCGGGGCGAGCCGCCCCGCCGGTTCGTCAGCGTGTACCCGTTCGTGCGGTCGCCCGAGTGGTACCTCCTGCCCAAGCAGGAACGGGGAGGCCTGCTGGCCGAGCACGGCGAGATGGGCCGGCGGTTCCCCGGCGTGCTGCCCAACACCACCAGCGCGTTCGGGCTGGGGGACTGGGAATGGATCCTGGCCTTCGAGGCGGACGACCTCACCGAGCTGGTCGACTGCATCCGGTTCCTGCGCGAGTCGGAGTCCCGGCGGTACGTGAAGGAGGAGACCCCGTTCGTCACCGGAACCCGCAAATCGCTGGCCGAGGTGATCCGGGACGTCGTCTGACCCGTCCCCGCTGCGGATCGGCACCCGGGGATCCGCGCTGGCGCTGGCCCAGGCCCGGGAGGTCGCCGTGGCCCTGGAACGCTTCGGCGTGGCCTCCGAGCTCGTTCCCATCACGACGTCGGGAGACCGCGGAGCGTCGCCGGCGTCGTCCCCCGCCGGGGTCAAGGGGCTGTTCGTGGCGGAGATCGTCCGCGCCCTGCAGGAGGGCGACGTCGACCTGGCCGTCCACTCGGCCAAGGACCTTCCCGCCGAGGACCCCGAGGGCGTGGTGGTGGCGGCGATCCCCGAGCGGGCCTCGCCGTTCGACGTGCTGGTGACCCGGGAACCCGACCTCGTCGACGGCGCGACCGTGGGGAGCTCCAGCCTTCGCCGGCAGGGACAGCTCCGCCTGGCCCGCCCGGGCCTGCGGGTGGTGGATGTCCGGGGAAACGTCGACACGCGCCTGCGGAAGCTGCAGGAGGGGGTGATGGACGGCCTGGTGCTGGCGGCCGCCGGCCTGGCCAGGCTGAGGATCGAACCGGATCACACGGAACTCCTTTCGGTGCAGCAAATGGTTCCCGCGCCAGGCCAGGGCGCGCTGGCGGTGCAGGCGTGCGAGGGTGGCCCGCCGAGCGAGACGGTGGCGGCGCTGGACCACGGGCCGTCGCGGGTCGCCTTCGAGGCCGAGCGCCGCGTGGTGGCCCTGCTCGGCGGGGGGTGCGCCCTGCCGCTCGGCGCGTTCGCACAGGCCGTGGACGGTGTGGTTCGCCTGGTGGCGGTGGTGCTCCGGCCGGACGGGTCCGACGCGATCCGCGCCGACGCCGAGGCCGTGAGCGCCGAGGCCGCGGCGGAGCTGGTGGTGGAGGAGATCCGCGCCGCCGGAGGGGACCGCATCCTGGAGGACCTGGCCCGATGACCCTGGAGGGAAAGTGCGTCCTGGTGACCCGGCCGTCAGAGGAGGCCGGGTCGCTCACACGGATCCTCCAGGAGCGTGGGGCCCGGGTGCTCGAGGCTCCCACCATCGAGATCGAGCCAGTGGAGGACAGCACCGAGCTCGACCGGGCGGTGAGGCGGCTGGCCGCCGGGGAGTTCGCGTGGGTTTCGTTCTCCAGCCCCCGAGCTGTGGACGTCCTGCTGGGGCGGCTCCACCGGTTCGGCCTCCCGCCCCGGCTGCCGGCGAAGGTGGCTGCCGTGGGTCCGGCCACGGCAAAGCGGCTGGTCGCAGCCGGGGTGCATGCCGACCTGGTGGCCGACCCGCATACCACCGCCGCCCTCGGCGAGGCGTTTCCCGAGGGGGCCGGGAAGGTGCTACTCCCCAGGGCCGACATCGCGCCGGAGGGCCTGGAGGAGGTCTTCACTAGGAAGGGGTGGACGCCGGTGCGTGTGGAGGCCTACCGGACCCGGTTCCCGGAGGCGCTCCCCGAGGAGGCGCGCCGGTTGCTCGACGCCGACGAGGTGGACGCCATCGTGTTCACCAGCGCCTCCACAGTGCAGGGGTTCGCTAGGATGGCTGGCGTGCCCGGACGGGCGTGCGCCGTGTGCATCGGCCCGGTGACGGCCGACGCGGCCCGCCGTGCCGGGTTTGAGGTGTGCTGGGTGGCCGAGCCGCACACGATCGACGGGCTCGTCGCCACTCTGGAGGAGGTGTTCGCATGACCGCGCCCTTCCCGTTTTCCCGTCCGCGCCGGATGCGGCAGCGGGAGGCTCTGCGCCGGCTGGTCCGGGAGACCGATCTCACGCCGCGCAACCTCATCGCCCCGCTGTTCGTGAAGGAGGGGATCGAGGAGCCCGCGCCGATCGCCTCCATGCCCGGCCACGCGCAGCACACGCTGGAGTCGCTGCGGAAGGAAGCCGTCGACATCGCGTCGCGGGGCGTGACCGCGTTCGTGCTGTTCGGCGTCCCCGCGCGCAAGGACGCAGAGGGGACCGAGTCCCTCAACCCCGATGGCATCGGGCAACTCGGGCTGCGAGCCCTGAAAGAGGAGCTGGGCGACGACGCGGTGGTCATCGCCGACCTGTGCCTGGACGAGTACACCGACCACGGCCACTGCGGCGTGCTCACCGACGCCGGCCAGGTGGACAACGACCGGACGCTCGACATCTACCGAAGGATCGCCGTGGCCCAGGCCGAGGCGGGCGCAGACCTGGTGGCGCCGTCCGGGATGATGGACGGGCAGGTCGCCGCGATCCGCGAGGCCCTGGACGAGGCCGGCCACGCCGGCGTGGGCATCCTGGCCTACGCGGCCAAGTTCGCCTCGGCGTTCTACGGACCGTTCCGCGACGCCGCCGAATGTGCGCCGCAGTTCGGCGACCGCACCGGCTACCAGATGGACCCCGCAAACGCCGAGGAGGCGCTCCGCGAGGTCCTGGCCGACATCGATGAGGGCGCGGACATGGTGATGGTCAAGCCTGCCCTCCCGTACCTCGACGTGATCCGCATCGTGAAGGACGCCACCGGGTTCCCGCTCGCGGCGTACAACGTGAGCGGCGAGTACGCGATGGTCAAGGCCGCCGCCGAACGGGGCTGGATCGACGGCCGGAAGGTGGCCCTGGAGGTCCTCACGTCCATCCGCCGGGCCGGCGCCGACCTCATCCTGACCTACCACGCCAGGGAAGCCGCGGACTGGCTGGCCTCCCGGTAGGACCAGGGGGCCCGGTTCCACGACGTTCCTCGACCACACCGCTCGGAGCCCGGGCGGTGGGCGGCGTGACGGCCTGACCGCAGCCCGGGCCTGGAGGCGCCACACTGTCCATGCGCCGTTTGGCGAATGCATGGCCGGGAGGGCCCGTGGACGAGGTGGTCGGAAGGGAGCAGGAGCTCGGCCTGCTCCACGAATTCCTCGAGGACGCCAAGGGCGAACCGCAGGCGCTGCTCCTGGAGGGGGACGCGGGGATCGGCAAGACCACCCTGTGGAAGGCGGCGGCCGACGACGCCGAAGGCCTGGGGTTTCGCCGGCTGGCCAGCCGCCCTGGGTCGGGGGAGGCGCAGCTCTCCTTCGCCGGCCTGACCGACCTGCTCGAACCGGTGATCGACGAGCTGCCCGGGGTGCCTCCGCCGCAGCGCCAGGCCCTGGAGGTAGCGCTTCTGCGCGCGTCGTCGGACGGTCCGCCCCCGGAGCCCCGGGCCATCGCCCTCGCCTTCCTCGGCGCCATCCGTTCGCTTGCCGAACAAAGGCCCGTCCTGGTCGCCGTGGACGACGTCCAGTGGCTGGACGGCCCCAGCGCCGACGCGCTGGCGTTCGCCGCGCGCCGGTTCGACTCGATGCCGGTGGCGCTGCTGGTGGCCCGGCGGGTCGGCCCGGACCAGCGGCCCGCCCCAATGGAGCTCGATCGCGCCTTTCCCGACCTCCGGCGCATCCGTGTGGGGCCGCTTCCGCTGGGGGCGCTGCACCAGCTTCTCCGGAACCGCCTGGGGATCACGGTGCCCCGTCCCACGCTGATCCGGCTTCACCAGATCAGCGGCGGAAACCCCTTCTTCGCCCTGGAGCTGGCCCGCGCCCTCGACGCGCATGACGCTCGGGTCGACCTGGGGCAGGCGCTGCCCTCCGTCGCGTCGATCCAGGCCTCCACCGAGGCCCGCATCCAGGCCCTCCCGAAGCCGGTCCGCCAGACGCTGCTGGCCGTGGCTGCCCTGTCGGACCCCACGGTGGAGCTGGTCGAGGCGGGGTCTCCCACCCCTGAGGAGGCCTACGAGCACCTCCTGGCGGCGGTCGGGGCGGACGTGGTGGAGATGGAACGGGACCGCGTCCGGTTCACCCATCCGCTGCTGGCCGAGGCGCTGCTGGCGACGACGGGTCCGAGGGGGCGGCACACCCTGCACCGCCGCCTGGCGGACGTCGTCCCCACGACGGAGGAGCGGGCCCTCCACCTGGCCCTGGGCACGGAACGGGCGGACGCCGAGGTGGCGGCGTTCCTGGAGGAGGCCGCCTCCGAGGCCAGGAATCAGGGGGCCACCGTGACCGCCGCCAGGCTGTACGAGCACGCGGCACGGCTCACGCCCAGGGGCGACGATCCAGCGGCGGTCAGGCGCGCTGTTCGCTCGTCCATGTTCTGGACCGACGCCGAGGACCAGACCCACGCCGGCGAGCTGCTGGACGGCGTCATGGTCCGGGCCACCTCGGCCGAGCTCCGCACGCAGGTGATGCTGGCCCGGGCCCGGCTGGTCCCTGATCGCCGCGCGCTCCTGGAGCTCGCCAACCGGGCGGTGGCCGACGCCCACGAGGACCACGTCGGTCGGGCCAGGGCCCTGCTGTGGGTGGCCTACGCCTGGCTCAACTTCGCCGACCTTCCCCCGGCGGCCGAGAGCGCGCGGGCGGCCGTCGATGCGGCGGAGCTCGCCGGCCACGAGCGCCTGCTGGTGGCGGCCCTGAGCATGGCCGGCCGTCTGGAGGCCGGCATGGGCGACGAGCGCGGGCGTCCCCGCCTGCGCCGGGCATTGGAGCTGGAGGATCGGACAGGGCCCATCGACACGTACGAGGCGCCCGGCACCTGGCTGTCCATGGCCCATCTGTGGGCCGACGAGATCGAGCTGGCCCGTCCCCTGCTCGAGCGCCAATACCGGCGGGCCTTGGAGTACGGGGACGATCTCAATCGGAAGTGGCTGTGCCTGCTGGCGACCGAGCTGGAGGTGCGGGCCGGGGACTACGCGGCGGCGCGGCGATACGCGGACGAGGGCCTCGAGCTGGCCGAGCAGAGCGACAACGCTCATTCGACATGTGCGCTCACCTACGCAGCCGCGCTGGTGGACGCCCACACGGGGCATGTAGAGAACGCTCGGGTCCTGGCGGAACGGGGAACGGAGATGGCGCGGTCGCTGAAGGCGGACATCTTCGAGCTGAAGAACCTCTCGGCGTGGGGATACCTGGCGCTCTCCGTCGGCGACCACGCGGAAGCGGTTCGACACCTCGAGGGGATCCCGGAGCGGTTGGACCGCGGGGGCATCGCCGAGTGGACGTGGATCCACCCGTTCGCGGCCGACCTCATCGAGTCGCTGGTCGCGGTGGGGGAGACGTCGCGCGCCAAGGAGCTGCTCGATCGCGTCGAGCGGTTCGGCCGGGAGCACGACCGGCCGTCCCACCTCGCCGCGGCCTCCCGGTGCCGCGGGCTGCTGGAGGCCCAGGCCGGCGACGTTGAGGGAGCGCTCCGGTGGTTCGATCGCGCCCTCGAGTTCCACGACCAGCGGCCGATCCCGCTGGAGCAGGGCCGCACGCTGCTGGCCAGGGGAGCGGCCCTGCGCCGGAGCAAGCGAAAGGGGCCCGCTCGTGAGGCCCTCCAGGCCGCACTGGCCGCGTTCGAACAGCTGGGAGCGCCCCTGTGGGCGGAGCGGGCCAGGTCCGAGCTGGCCAGGATCGGCGGCCGTGCCCCGGCCCCGCTGGAGCTCACCGAGACGGAGCGGCGCGTGGCGGAGCTTGTGGCGACGGGCCTGTCGAACCGTGAGGTGGCCCGGGCCCTGTTCGTCAGCGAGAGCACCGTCCACGCCAACCTGAAACGGGTCTTCGTCAAGCTCGGCGTGCGCTCGCGCACCGAGCTCGCCGCGCGGCTCGCGGCGGGGTCCCCAGGCGAGTGACCAAGCGGCGGCCGGCCGCGGACGCCAGGATGTTCCAGGGCTATCCTCAGGTCGTGGCCGCGAGAACGGGGCAGCCGGCGTTCGGAGCTCTTCCCGGCGCGGAGCTGGTCAGCAGGGGGACCGCTGACCTGGAGCGAGGGGTCGAGTCGGTCGAGTCCCTGCTCGTTTCGATCGGTGCGCCCCGCCTGAAGCGCCTGGGGTTCCGCGTGGACTCGCCGATGCCGTCGCCCGAGCACCGGCTGTTCGAGCTGCTGCGCGCCGAGGACCCTGACGCGGCCCACTCGCGCTACAACTCGCTCATTCGCCGGCTCGTCAGCTTCGAGCGCGCGGCGGAATGCGCCAGCTAGCCAACACCGATCGCATCCGGCGCTTCATGCACGGTCTCGGCCGGGAGGCCGATGCCGAGGGAGCGTGCTACCTGACCGGGGGGGCCACGGCGGTCCTCCTCGGCTGGCGGGCGTCAACGATCGACATCGACGTCAAGCTCGTGCCGGAGAGCGACGGGCTCCTGCGGGCGATCCAGCGGCTCAAGGACGAGCTTCAGGTCAACGTCGAGCTGGCCTCGCCGTCCGACTTCATCCCGGTGCCGGGCGGCTGGGAGGAACGGAGCGTCTTCATCGCCCGGGAGGGCCGGCTGAGCTTCCTGCACTTCGACCCGTACGCGCAGGCACTCTCGAAGCTCGAGCGTGCGCACGCCCAGGACCTCGAGGACGTCAGGGCGATGGTGGAGCGTGGTCTCATCGATCCCGACCGTGCCCGCTCCCTCTTCCAGGAGGTGGAACCAGAGCTCTACCGCTTCCCCGCGATCGACCCCGGTGCGTTCCGCCGCCGGGTGGAGGAGGCGTTCACGCAGTAGGGGCGGCCGCCGCCAAACGTACCCATCCTGGTGATTCCTCGGTCCTTCTCGCGGCCTAGCGTCGCCGCGAGAGGAGGCCGAATGCCCAGGTTCCTGGTGGAGCGCTACATCCCGGGTGACGCCCAACGCGCGGCCGCGGACGTCGAGACCCGGGCCCGCGCCGCCGCGGAGGCCATGACCGCGGAGGGAACCGTCGTCACCTACCTCGGCTCCACCGTCCTTCCGGACGATGCCGTCGGTTTCTGCCTGTTCGAGGCCGAATCTGTTCTCGACGTGCAGTTGGCGAACGACCGGGCGGGGCTGGCCTACCTCCGGATCACGCGGGCCCTGGACCACCCCGGCTCAGTTGTGGACGTCCCCCAGGCGACCCCCGCCGCAACGATCCCTACGGACTTGGAGGTGGGCACATGAAGGTGTCCTGGAACGAGATGAAGACCAGCGGCAAACAGACATCCATCTCAGCGCTCGTCGTGATCGTGGTCGCAGCCGCGAGCTTCGTCGCCGGCGCCCGGCCGGCCGAGGCGGCGTACCCGGGCGGGAACGGGAAGATCGCCTTCATCAGCAACCGCGACGGCTCCAACGACATCTGGACCATGAATCCTGACGGCTCGGGGGCAACCAGGCTGACCAACGACGGCGGCGTCGATTCGGCCCCGGTCTGGTCGCCGGACGGACAGCGGCTCGTTTACCAGGGCGTCGATGACCGCATCTGGGTGATCAACGCCGACGGAACCGGGGCCATGGAGCTGACCCCCACCGGCTGCGAAGCGGGCCCGACCTGGTCGCCGGACGGTCAGCGGATCGCCTTCTACGGCGACCTCGACCACGCCTGCGAAAGCAGTGACCTCGCCATCGACATCTGGGTGATGAACGCGGACGGCACCGGGGCGACGCGACTGACCGGCGGGGTCCCGGCGCAGGAGTCGTACAGCGACCCCGCCTGGTCGCCGGACGGGCAGAAGATCGCCTTCCACGCCGACGCATTCATCGGCACCGGCGCCGACGGCGGCTACGGCCAGCTCTACACGATGAACCCCGACGGGTCCGAGGTGACCCAGCTGACCTTCCACAATCACCTCCAGGACCCCGATCCCATCTACCCTCAGTACCCATCCTGGTCGCCGGACGGGTCGCGGATCGCGTTCGACGCGGAAGACTCTCCCGCGGACCCGGGCTCGACGGACGCCGAACAGATCTGGGTCGTCAACGCCGACGGCTCCGGAAAGACCCGTCTGACCGACAACCAGGCCCCCACGTTCTACGATCTGGCGGCCTGGTCCCCCGACGGGCAGAGGATCGCCTTCCAGTGCCAGTTCGACCAGGGCGTGCCGGGGCCCACCACCGATGCGGAAATCTGCACCATGAACGCCGACGGCTCGGGCCTCGTCCAACTGACGGACAACAGCGCGTACGACGGGCAACCGAACTGGCAGCCTCTGCCCGACCTGGTCGTCACCGATTGCAACGACCCGTCCCTGGCGCAGGTGACCTCGGTCCAGGGCAATCTGATCGTGGAGAACCTCGATGACTGCACCTCGCTCTCTCTCCCCAATCTCACGCACGTGGGCGGTGACATCTCCATTACCGGCGACACCTCCGCTACCACGATCGATCTGGGATCGCTGAGCAGCGTGGGCGGCCACATCACGATCACCGGCGACACGTCGGCGATCGACATCGACCTGGGCTTGCTGATCAGCGTCTCGGGCGACGTCACGATCACGGGCGATACATCCGCAAGGGGGCTCGATCTGGGCTCTCTCACCGCAGCCGGGAACGTCACGGTCAGTGGCGACACATCGGCCACCACCATCTCTCTGGGTTCCCTGTCCTCCGCTGGGAGTGTGGAGGTGAGCGGCGACAGCTCCGCGACCACCATCGACCTCGGTTCCCTCAGCTCTTCCGGCGACGTCACCGTCACCGGTGACACCTCGTCCAGCACGATCGACCTCGGCTCGCTCGGCACCGCGGGCGACGTCAACATCAGCGGCGACACCTCGTCCAGCACAATCAGCCTTGGCTCCCTCCAGACAGCCGGCGACGTCACGGTCAGCGGCGACACGTCCGCTCAGGCCATCGACCTCGGCTCGCTCAGCAGTACGAGTGCGAACACCTCGGGCTCAACCACCGGCCTGGGATCCCTGAGCGCCATCTTCGGCAACATCACCATCCGGGGGGACACCTCCGTCACCACCGTCAACCTGGCGTCCCTCACCACGGCCGGGGGGACGGTCGACGTCAGCAACGACGGATCCGCCTGCACGGTCAGCCTCGGCTCCCTGGGCTCGGTGACCGGCTCTCTTCGCCTGGGGTGCCCGGCGACGACGCTGGGGGACCTGTCCACCTCAGGTCTCCTGGTGCTCGACCGCGTTACCCTGTCCGTGGGCGGGGACTTCTCCCAGAGTTCCTCCGGGAAGCTCACCAACATCATCACCGGGGACAGCACCTTCGGGGCGGTCGCGGCCACCGGGAACGTGTCGCTGGACGGCTCCCTCGCCATCGCCAAGTCCAGCACGTACCACCCCTTGGTCGGGGTATCCGCCCAGATCCTCTCGGGCTCCGCCGTCACCGGCGCGTTCAGCCGGATCACCGGGGTCCGCACGGGGACGGCCAGCAACGTGTTCTACGTCGTCCACTACGACCCGGCCGACGTGACCCTGGTGGTGACGACCACCGCCATCCACCTCACCCCGCGGTCCGGGGCCCCCGGTTCCACCTTCACCGTAGCCGGGTCCGGGTTCACCCCCGGGGAGACCGTGGTCCTCAGGCTCGGCACAACGATGCTGACCCCCGCCACGGCTGACTCCACCGGCGGCTTCTCGCAGCTCGAGACCGTCCCGGCGGTGTCGGCAGGCAAGTACCGGGCGGCCGCGACGGGCCAGGAGAGCTTCGTCAGCCCGCCCACCAAGCCGTTCACGGTCACCGGCTAGCGACCCTCGCACGACGCGCGAAGGCGGAACGATGAGACCTGCACGGACGGCGCTGATCCTGTTGCTGGTCCAGGACATCAACCCCGGACCGGCGGGCTCGGGTCCGGGATCCTTCGCGGTTGTGGGGACGACGGTCTTCTTCCACGCCTGCCAGGACGCGCAGGGCTGCGAGCGCGGGCCGCGTGACGGCCTGACGGCCTGAGGAGGGTCCGGGCCGATTTCTCTATCCAGGCCGGCCGACGAGTTCCGGACATCGCGCATCGGGTGCCCAATGAGATAGCATCACGCATCATGCCAAGGACGACCCTGAACGTGGACGCGTCGGTCCTCCGGGCACTGCGGCGTCGCTCACGGGAGGAAGGGAAGAGCCTGGGCCAGCTGGTGTCCGAGCTCGTGGCCCAGGCTCTGTCAGACCAGAAGGGCGCCCAGCCAGGGGCGGAGTTCCAGTGGGTGGCCCGGCCGATGGGAGCCAAGCTGGACCTCGAGGACAAGGACGCCCTGAGCGCCGCCGTAGACGCCGGGTGAGCTCGACGGTCGATGCCAACGTTCTGCTCTACGCCTCGGATACGGCGAGCAGGTTCCACGGACGCGCCGTCGAGCTGGTCCGCAGGCTGGCCATGGGGCCGGACCTCCTCTACCTGTTCTGGCCCGTGGCGATGGCCTATCTGCGGATCTCCACACACCCGGCCGTGTTCGAGCGACCGCTCGACGCGGATGCGGCCATGGGCAATGTGGAGGCGTTGCTGGCGAGGAGGCATGTGCGGGCGCCCGGCGAGGACGAGGGGTTTTGGGACCTGTACCGGTCCGTGGCGGCCGGGGTGGTGGTTCGAGGGAACCTGGTCCCCGACGCCCATCTGGTGGCGCTCATCCGGCAGCACGGCGTGGGCACCCTGTGGAGCCATGATCGAGATTTCCGCAAGTTCCAGGAGATCCGGGTCCGCGATCCTTTCCGGCCATGAGCACGGCCCGAAGGTAACGCGATGACCATCGACATCCGCAGGGACTCGGAGATCCATCGCGAGGAGGGCGGGTGGTTCACTGCCCGGTGGCACTTCTCGTTCGACAGGTACCACGACCCCGAGTACATGGGGTTCGGGAACATGCGGGTGTTCAACGACGACCGCCTGATCCCGGGCGCGATCTGGCCGATGCACCCGCACCGCGACATCGAGGGGCTGACCTACGTGGTGGAGGGGACCTTCCGCCACCAGGACGACGTGGGGGGCTCGCCGGGGCCGCTCCCGGCTGGGTCGGTGCAGCGGATGACCCTGGGCAGCGGGGCCTGGCACTCGGAGCAGAACGCCTCGGAGACCGAGCCCATGCGGTTCATCCAGATCTGGATCATGCCGTCGGAACGCGGACTGCCCCCCGGGGTCGAGCAACGAATCTTCACGAAGGAAGCGCGGACCGGGCGGCTGCTCCAGGCCATCTCCCCGGAGGGCGGCGACGCGGTGAAGGTGCACGGCGAGGCCTCGGTGTTCGTGTCGGCCCTGGGTCCGGGGGACGCGGGCGCGCACGCGGTGGGGGACGGGCGCGGCGCCTACCTGTATGTGATCGGGGGCGTCCTGGAAGCCAACGGCGAGCGTATGGCCACCGGCGACGCCGCCCGGATCCGGAACGAGCCGGACCTGAAGCTCGTCGCGGCCGAGGACACCGAGCTCATCCTGGTCGACGTGGCGCTCCGGTAGCGTCACCGGGCCCCTTTGGGTACCGCGACGGACCTCCTCTCGGGTTGACACCTCGTTCGGCGACGTGGCTAGATGTGGCCATGAAACGGGCCAAGATTGCCGAGCTCAAGAACCAGCTTTCCCGTCACCTGCGCGAAGTGGAGCGCGGCGGGGAGGTCGAGGTCACGGACCGGAACCGCCCGATCGCTCGCATCGTTCCGGTGGTGGGGGCCGACGCTCCCATCGCCGTCGTGCCTCCGAAGCGCCCGTTCTCCTCCCTCCGAGGCAAGCGCTACCCGCCGGCACGATGGCGAATCACCTCTACCGAACTGCTGCTGGAGGAGCGCCAAAGGCGTTGAACGTCTATGTCGACGCCTCCGTGCTCCTCCGGGTCGTGCTGGGGGAGCCGGGGCGCCTTCGAGCGTGGCCGAGGATCACTGAGGCCGTCTCGAGCGAGCTGATCCGACTGGAGTGCCTCCGCACGATCGACCGAGCCCGGGTCCGGCTCGGCCTCCGGGACGAGGAGGTAGCCACCCGACGAGCGGCCGTGCTGGATGCGATCGAGGCGTTCAATCTGGTCCCCGTGGGAAGGCGGGTGCTCGAGCGCGCCGAGGACCCGTTTCCCACGAGCCTCGGGTCCCTCGACGCGATTCACCTGGCCAGCGCGCTCCTCGTTCGGGACCGGTTCCCGGAGCTGTCGTTGGCTACCCATGACGCCGAGCTGGCCGTTGCAGCCCGAGCCGTGGGGTTCAAGGTGCACGGCGGGCCTGGCCGCGGCAGCGGCGCATGACGACCGGCCCCCCGGCCCGGAGCCCTCGCCGGCGAAGCTGATGGCCTGGCGGACGTTCGGCGAGGCACTGGTCACGCTGCTGGTGATCCTGGACCCCCTGGGAACGGTGCCCGTGTTCCTCAGCGTGACCCAGCCGATGGAGCGACGAGCCCGGAACCGGGCGGCCTACGTCGCCGTCCTGGTCGCCGCCGTGGTCCTGGCCGTGTTCATCGCGTTCGGGCAGGCCCTGCTGGAGTATCTGTCGATCAGCGTGGAGAGCCTGATGGTGGCGGGGGGCGTCTTGCTGTTCATCGTGGCCCTGGAGATGCTGCGGGGCGCCGACAGCATGACCACGACGCACGAGGGGGCGAGCGTGGCCCTGGTCCCCATAGGGACGCCCCTGCTGGCCGGGCCGGGCGCCATCGTGGCCACCATCGTGCTGATCCGCCAGCACCACGGCGTGGTCGAGCGCCTGGCCGTCATCGGGGGCCTGGTCCTGGCCCTCCTCGTCGTGCTGGCGGCATTGCGGTTCGCGGCGGCCTGCGCCCGGTTCCTGCGGCCCTCGGCCATCCACTTCGTGACCCGGATCATGGGGCTGCTGCTCACGGCCATCGCGGTACAGCTGGTGGTGGATGCGGTGGCCCGGTGGCAGCGATTCGGCCTGGGGTAGCGCCGGGCGATCTCGCCCTTTTCATCCCAGAACAGCAGGCCTAGAGTTGCCACGCCGGTCCGGTCCTGGCGGGAAGGGGGGGACGATGCGACTGCTTCGCGGTGTGTTCGCCGTGGTCTTGCTGGGGGGAATCGTCGCCGGGATCGCGCCGCCTGCCGGCGCCTCGCCGGACACCTACCGGGTCCAGGCCGACACGTTCCCCCCGGGACACGAGCCCTGGGAATTCACGAAGTTCTTCCCGTCGGGCGGCCTCACCGTCCACCAGGGCGACCTGGTGGACGGCAGCTTCAGCGGGTTCGGATTCCACACCGCCACGTTCATCCCGTCCGCGTACCCGAACGCCTGGCGGAGCGTGTGGCAGGCCCCCGGCGGTCCCTTCGCCGTGGAGGTCCGGGACAACGCGCTGGGCGGCGACGACAACGAGATCGTCTTCAACCCGGTCGCCATCGCCGACCGGCACAAGTGCGGGAAGGCAGCCAGCAGTCCGTGCACGTTCAACGGCGTCGAGCCGCTGAACGCCGGCGGCCACGGGAGCGGACAGTCCTTCTTCGTCCGGATCGCCGCACCCCCAGGCCAGTACTCGCTGCTGTGCCTGCTGCACGCCCACATGCAGATCCCGTTGACGGTCGCTGATTCGGGTGCCTCCATCCCGAGCCCCGCGGCCGTGGACGCGCAGGCCAAGAAGGACATCGTCAACGCGAAGCAGGTGGACGGCCCGGCCGCGGACGCCCAGGCCCAGGCCGTGAACAGGAGGCAGCTGTCCGGCGGCCGCCGCCTGGTCACGATCCATGCCGGCGGGAGCGCGCGCGGTGTCAGCGCCATCGAGTTCAACGACAACGGGCTCACGCTGCACGTCGGGGATCGGTTGCGCGCTCTGGGAACGAACGAGATCCACACCGCCTCGTTCCCCATCAGCTCGTTCCGCTCGACCCCCGGGTTCATCGTGCAGTGCGAGCGGCCGGGACCGGACGTGGCGTTCCCGAAGAAGTGCGATCCGACGAGGCTGGAGTTCCTGCTGAGTACCCAACTGGTCCAGCCGACGCCATCCCTGCTGCTTCGAGATCCATCGGAGTTCGTCAATTCCGGGCTGGTGCACGCTCCAAACGGGCTCGGCTTGCTCAACGGACGGGCCCAGACGACGTTCGTGGCCCGGGTGCCCGG
>WNGL01001848.1_pt1 | contig 37154 bp, 39 predicted proteins | sample 5400591 | NCBI WGS metagenome assembly WNGL01 (sample SAMN13153377, study PRJNA577476) | soil metagenome | isolation source: 80 cm soil or saprolite under Garry oak tree replicate 1 | place: USA:California | collected 2016-06-15
TTCAGATGGACCGATTGGAAGACCCGAGGACCAAGATAATTGTAGCCACACCAGGGAGGTTGACTGATCACCTCGAAAGGAAGACTGCGAGTCTGGACAAGGTGAGGTTCGTGGTTCTGGACGAGGCGGATAGAATGCTAGATATGGGATTCATCGACGACATTACCCGGATTCTCAACTACGTTCCTCGGAGCCACCAGACGGCCTTGTTCTCGGCAACTATGCCCGAGCAGATAGTTCGACTGAGTCAGCGCTACCTTCGGAATCCCATGACGGTGTTCATTGACAGTGAAGAGTCGTCTGTCGACACTGTCGACCAGAAGATAATGCAGCTGAGAGAGGAGGAGAAATTCCCCACACTATGCGGTCTCTTGGAGAAGCATCTCGTGAGCAGAGGTCTCGTCTTCTGTGCCACAAAGATCCGTGCGGACCGGCTGTCGAGAGCACTTGAGGACAACCGCTTCGATGCGATGGCTATACATGGGGATCTGTCACAACGTCAGCGGGACATGGCGATACAATCCTTCCGGACTGGCAAGACGGGTCTGCTTATCGCGACGGACGTTGCGGCGCGCGGCTTAGACATTCCGAAGGTCAGCCATGTGATCAATTATGATATGCCTGAGGATCCCTTGATGTATTTCCACCGCATTGGAAGGACTGCTCGAGCTGGAAAGAGAGGAATCGCGATATCCTTCCTCACAAGGGAGGACTGGGATGTGTTTGAGGGGATCCGGAGAATGACATCAGCGACGCTGGATGAGATCCAGGAGCCTATTATCCCAGGCTTCAACGTTACCAGGATAAATCTGCCCCCGCGCCCTATGGGCGGCCGCGGAGAGAGGTTCGAGCGGAGGCGTTATGATCAGCGGGGAAGAGGGCGGGGCCGGAGGAGTTGGTAAGACTGGAAAAACTTCTATTGAACCGTCCTTCGCTCGGATTACGGTAGTGGTGTTGGATGACTGATCAGCTTACAGGAAAGGAGGATGTTCAGAGGATACTCGACTATGCCGAATCTCTTGCCAAAGAGTCACGGAAAGCCCTTACTTTGGAGTTCAACCAGAAACACAAGGGTACACCCTTCAACACGACCCCTAAACTTCTGAGCGAGAGTCTGCGTGCCTGGTTCTGGCGGAGGGACAAGAACCTAAAGCTCACCGCTGAGAAGGCTGAAATTTCCAAGCTCGGCGAGGTGAGAACCAGCTTCATTGGTGAGAGCAAGAAGGCCCGGTTCAAGCTCCATGCCGATGCAATATTCACTCTGGCAGGGGCAACCGCCGAGTCCCCGTCTTATCTAAAGGAACTCAACGTTACGGTGGACAAGCGAGCCTTCACAAACTGAGACTCGTCAGATCTGTTAAGACGACAGCCGGCGTCATCTGGAATTTTGCGTCCCTAATCGACTAAACGCCAGTTACATAGAGTTAGAAAACTTCGGTTCTCCCAGAAATATCTACTCGCACTGGACGTAGGGATCAATGAGGAGCGAAATCTTCTTTGTAGGAATAATCTTCGTGATCGCTGGTCCAATACTTACAATGTTCGCTCTTTCCTCGTGTCTCGGGACAATCCTCTCAGGACACTTTTTCGCGTGCGTAACAGACTTCGCCTACGTCGTCATTGGCGGAGTCTTTTTTGTGGTGGGAGTCATAACCGCATTTGTCGGAGTCTTTGCGCCCGACCCGATTCATGCCTCCCCTCCGGCATCGTTCACGCCGGCGACCCTGGCGGCTACCTCTGGGACTCAGTTCACCTGCAAAAAGTGCGGCAAGGGATACGACTCGGGTCTATTCTTCTGCCCATCATGTGGCCAGCGACCCGTCTGAGCCGATATCGGTTTCATCAGATCGATACAGCTTTGGCACATTCACAGCGCATCTCATTCTATTCCCAGCGACAGCTTTACCGTCAAGGAGTTCTGGCCGAGCTAACCCGAAGGAGTTGTAGTTGCGGCCGACGTCCATACCCGTAGGATTTGCTCGGGTTCAGACGTATCTGGGTATCAACTTCCCGCCGCGTATCAAGCGGCTAGTAATGCCGGAAGATTCATCTGATGGCATAGCGATAACATGCAGAACGAACGGAACGGGGTCGCGTGACACGCGGTACTTTAGCCATAATGTCTTGAAACCTTCTTGATCAACTGAAGACGCTTGAGCAGATTTGAGTTCGCCACCTGAGAAGCCCAAAGGGACGAAAAGACAGAACCTAGTCCTTACCATTACCTCTGTGACAGTTCTATTGCTCATCATCATCAGTCTCCAACTATTGCCACACTCGACCGGCCCGCCTGTCAAAGTTTCAAGTCTCGGAAGCAAGGTTGCGTCTTCGAACGACTGGCAGGGACTGGCATGGGGCGAGACCCGGAAGCTTGCCGTTGACAGCAGAGGGATCATCTACCTCGCATACAGATCCCAAGTGACAGGTGAGTACAAAGCCTTCGTGGATTTCTCGACTGATAATGGCTTGACTTGGTCGCACCTAGGAGGCGGCCCAATAGATGCTGGCCCTCCGGGTACTCAGGTGCAACGAGTTCCCGCTATATCGATAGGGAGTAATGATGTGTTGCAAGTCGTCTGGAACGAGGTCCCGATTGATGCGTCGGGAGACCGTCAAATATGGCACTCCCGATGGCTGGGAGACAGATGGTCGCCCCCAAAGAACATACCTTCCTACATTTCAGGTTACCAGAATGCGACGGATCAATCACACTGGCAAGAACATCCAGACATTTTCGTCGATCGCTTCAATTCATCGCGTGTCTATGTGGTCTGGGAAGGGACCGACCAGGCCAATCTTGAGAGCGGATCGTGTCCGTCAAATTGCACCACACCAATGTTCACGGAATCTGGAGACGGAGGAAGCACTTGGTCCAACTACAAGAAACTGGTTCAGCCGAACGGAGAATCTCAGTCCAGACCCACAATCACTGAGGACTCTCACCGTGTGCTGCACGTGGCATGGTATGCAACCAACCCGATGGTTGAAAGGAATGCTCAGATCCGATACGTCAATTCCACAGACTACGGGAAGACATGGTCGGCGGAGACACAACCCGTTCCTGAGACTTATGGGGTCGACCAACGGTACCCGAGCCTAACCGCGGACTCTCGAGGAGACGTGTACATGGTCTGGAAGGAGAAGAGTCAATCGTCATCCCAGAACCAGACCCTATACTCAGTCCTATCCGGAGGAGTCTGGTCCCCGCCCATGCTAGTACATCCTGACACACAGAATCAGATGTTCCCCACTATCCAAGTTGACAACGATAGCAACGTCTACGTCGGGTGGTATACGGGTGGACCTTATTCTTGGCCAGGAGACCCTCCCAGCCAGTTTGACGGCTCGCAGATTTGGCTGGCAAAATTCAACGGGACATGGTCAGCCAGGCAACTGACATCATCGACCACCAACAGATTCATCAACCTTCCCGCGAATCCGATCAACCCCTCAAGCATTCAAATCACTTGGATTGAAGGAGATTCACCCCATCCCTACAGTATCATGTACGGCAATCTCTCTATATGAAAGTCCGTTTTTGCTCTCGTAAGTAAGGGGATTTGCAAGAACTGTTAACGCTGACCGATCTCAACTAGCCGCATGAGTTCATTGGCCCCAAACGCCTAGTCAGTTTAGGGCTTAGGAGCCTGTCGCGTTCCAACCCAACCCTGGCTGTTCATTGTTACCAAAGAAAATAACTTCACAGGGATCATAACGAACAGCATCAGAAAGGTGATGATGATTGCCAGAGACAGGTCCCCCGGTGCTTGTCTCAAGTGGCTGAGCCCCTTGAAAGAGCGGCCGCTAATAGAGAAGATAAGCCAGAGCAGAGGGAAGCTGAAGGCAACGCCGAATATTGTCGTTACTGTACCGGGATGAGTGAGAGCGAGATAGAGGGTTGCTAGAGCTCCAAGTGCGAACGTATATGGTGTTATTGTCGCATGGAATATGCTGACTGGGAGAATCCAAGGCTTTTGCCACACCCAACCGTCCCAGAACGCGCGTAGGTTCGCCCTGTAGCTGTTTCTACTCCAACGGACCTTTCTCCTGACAAAGAGGCGGAACCCGCCAGAATAGACAGTCTGAGCCCGGGCTGTGCTCTGATAGACTGTCTTGTATCCCCGAATAAGCATCAGATGCGTAAGCCTTACATCATCTCCTCCAACGCATGTCTTACCCAGAAAGGTCTCTCCCGTTAACTCGTCTAGGATAGGAAGTAGAAGCGATCTTCTGTAGGCGGCTGTTCTGCCGGAGAGACAGTTCACGACTCCGTCGACGGACATTCCTGGAACGAAGTCTTTGTATCTCAGGTCGAGAAGCCAGTTCTCGATCCTCCATATTACTAACTTCCCTGCATTTTCCACGTTCTGTCTGGCCGACACACCCGCGACTTCAGGATCGCTGAACGGCTTCAATATCTCCTCAAGAAGATTCTCCGCCCAAGAAGTGTCGCTGTCTGAGAGAACCACTATTTCTCCTGTAGCCTCTCTTATGCCACGAGCCAAGGCTGGCCTCTTTCCAGGCACCTCGGTCACAACGAGCTTCACATTCGGAAAGTCCTCGGGTGGAAAATTCTTTCGAATATTCTCGATGTTAAGAGAATCCTTCCAGTCGACCACCAGAATCACTTCCCCGATATTGTTTGCCAGGTAGGACCTAATCGCCCGGAGCAGAACATCTGGTTCCTCCATGTAGACCGGCACAACACCGGAAGTTGTCGAACGGAAAGTTCCCTGAAAAGGCTTGTAGGTGGCCCCGTACAGTCTTCGAAGAGCCCAGAGACTCCACGTGATCGTACCAACAACGCCGAGAGGGATGAAGGGCAGAATGCTAGCCATGAACGATGAGCTCTGGAGCTTCTCGTTCTCTTTCTTTCATCATCTGGTTAACATGCTTGACAGCAGATAGAAGGGGAAGAGAAGCACCCTTGCTCGTCATGAAGGAGATGAACGCTTCCAAGTCTTTAGGAAGACACATCCCGCCAAACTCACGGCCCCCGTGAATCCCCCAGTCCTTCATGTCTTCCCGAAGCCCCAAAGCAAGAAGAGGCATTACTTTGCTAACCTCTTCTGATTCTACTCCTAGAACCTTGCACGCACGGTCTATCTCGTTGAAGAAGCTAATCTTGGTCGCGTTGAACAGGTTGGTCGCGTATTTGATCATCTCGGAAGTCTCCAGGCCGCAACGGATGATGGAGGATTCGAAGGAATCGTAGACTGATTGAAGCATCTCACCGGCCGGCCTGTCCGCCTCTCCAATCACAATCGCCCTTGGGTTCAGAAAATCGTAGAGGGCGAACTTTTCTCGCAGAAACTCAGGGTTGTGGCAGACTCCCAACTGAGGGCCGACATTAAGGCCAGACGAATCCTCGATCAATGGGATTACAAGGCTTCTGGTTGTCCCTGGGGGAATCGTGCTCCGTACGACGACAAGGTGGTAGGAATGGCTTTCACGGAGCGCGTTTCCGATCTCGGTGCAGATTGAGATTAGTGGGCGAAGATCCACGGAACCGTTCCGACTGGGCGAGGGGGCGCATATCATCAATACATCGCTCCTGTTCACCGCATCCTGGACAGAGGTAACGATCTCGTGTCCTTCCGCAGCTAGCTGCGTGAGCTTTACGCTGTCGATGTCGTAGAAGACTACATCGTGTCCTTTCTCTTCTAGCCCTTTGCCTGTTGCTCTTCCGACAACGCCGGACGCGATAACTGATACGCGCAAGTCGAGCTATGACTCTCCGAATTCGTACAGCTTGAGACGAACGTAGATATATACTTCATCAGCACATACGAACGCAGTATAGTACGAACCCTCGAAAACCGACATTTTGTCAATAGTTCGGGCCTCGTTCTTACCTCTTCGTCCTTCCCCGACCGGTTATTACGCTGACCAAGAAAGTGGCGAACATGAAGAGCAGAAGGAGCATTAGGATCAGGCTTACCACGGAGAGGAGTGATAAGGCCAAGAGGCGAAGGGGGAGTATGAAGAAGGTCCCGATTCCAGCAAGCTCCTGGAGTATCTGCCCCCCTTGAGTTCCCTGCAAAAACGAATTGATGTATTGCCTCATAAACGGGTTGTTCACATACTCAGAGAAGAGCCAGCCAGCAAGAGCAATGATGGCGACTAGTTCAATTAAGATGGCTGTAGTCTTGAGTGAAGGTTTCATGCTGAGACACCTACCTCCACCAGACGATGGATTTTGAGGCACAATTCGCATCTCAGTATAGATGCCCATCTGGGAGCTCTATCCTTTGCTTCCCTCTGTTCGGGTGAGTTCGGAGGGCGCCGCCTCGCCCTGACTTTTCTGAAAGCCTCGACTCCAAGAGATGCGATTATGGCTATGGAGACCCCGATGATTCCTATGCTTGTGGGGCTGAGCCTGAGAAAAGGCTGAGAGGAATTGGGCTGAGCTTGGGACCCGCTGAGGAGTAAGTCGACGTTCACAGGGCCGTGGATTGTAAATGTGAAGTGTACAAGGTACCCATGCCCTCTTGGATCGAGTGTTGTCTCAACCGCGGACTGGGGGAGCTGGGCCTTGTCTACGATAACTTCCATAGCATCAGGGTTGGGAAGCGATGTTACTGGAATCGTCACGTTCGCGTTGCCTATAATCCCGTGAGGTCCGTCAGCCTTGAAGTGAATCATGCTTCCCGCTGACTTTACGTCTGATATGGTTACATTGGCCGTGATGTAGCAGATGTCTCTGGTTCCGCACTCGACTGGCACAGGACGGTACACAAGGACGGAGAAACTCATTCCGTGCGTCATTGGCCCGCTGCTACCGGTCAGAGTTACGTTGAAAATGCCAGCTGGAAGATCCTTGGTTGCGGAAACATTCAAGAGGAAAGATGAGGCTGAGAATATTGGGCTTGCAGTTATCGTCAGACTGCTTGGTAGGGTGCCAAATCTCAGCCCCGTAGGAGAGACGGCTAGAGTGAAGCTGACCGGGCCAGCAAAACCGTGAAGGCTCGACAGAATTACCTTCGCCGACCCAGATGACCCTGGCTGGATCGATAACATCGGAGGGAGAACTCTGATGCTGAAGTCGGGAAGCCTGGTAGCGTTCCACAGGCTAGTCTCGGTTATGCGATAGTGAGCTGATGCTATCCGCGTGTAGTTCTGGTATGAAAGGGAGTCGTTATAGAACCGGTATGAAAACGAGTTGGTGTAGAAAAACTCTAGCAAGACTCCAGTCGCTTGATCGTAGATTCCAACAAGGCTGTAATTGCCGTTGCTTAGTTCGGACGATGCTGAGGTGATGTTTAGAATGTTGACCCGTCGGTGTACCCCTAGGTAGATTCTGTCCACGGTTTGATTGATCGTTGGAGCTGTCGAGAGTCCTAAGGAGTTAAAGACTGGATCTCCAGATCTGAGATTGCCAGCCAGAAGACACGAGACGAGGCAGAAGCTTGTGAGATTACCATTTCCAGCCGAAACATCTCCTGAGAGTCCGTAGTGCCTGTTTCCTGTTGTATTAGCGAATGCCACCGTTGATCCAACGCTCACGCTGCTACCAGAAATGTCCAAGACCCTATCGATCAGCCAGTAGGTATCTTGGTACGACTCGACAGCGTTCTGGTCGCCCGGTATGTTAGACGTCCAGGATCCGGAGAAGTCGCCGTACTTGACCCAATCGCCGATTTTGAAACCAGGAACGAAGCCTTGCCACAGGTTAGTCGAAACGACCCTGGCACTGATAGACTCCACAAGAAAGTAGGAAGACCCATTCCTGGAATAGGTCTCGTTTACGTCGGTCCGGGTCGCTAGCAAGAATCCTGACGCTCTGTCCCAGTATCTTAGTAGTCTTACCCATCCGGTCAGAGGTGACTGGAGTGTCTGGGTCGAGTTGAGGATGCTGACTTCTCGGAAGATCCCAAGGTAGCTGATGGACCTCGCATAGTTGAGGGACATTCCTTGCCAGTTGGGAATAGTATTCCCGCCACGCAACCCAGCCTCTGTTACTAGGGGCCCGAGCGATAATGGAGCCGGAAACCCCGTGGATATGTCGGTCGTGTTAGTCGTAACCGACTGTGTTCCATTCTTAAAGTTCGAAATGATATCAAAAATCACCTTCGTTCCCGTAACACTCTGAATCGTAACGTCAATCGAATCAACGTCCCTCAGAGACGACCATGCGGGTTCGGCGTTAGTATCGTTGGATTCATACTCGACAGAGAAATTGCCTAGGCGGACGAACTCGCCGGGATTGACTCCTACGATTCGATAGGAAATCAGTTCGCGGGAGTCGATGACTCCTCCGGAACTGTTGAGCCGTAAAGCCCTGACAGATGTCTCAGTCTCAAGGCTGAACCATGCATATCCGTCGAGCACTGTGCCACCCTGATTGTACTCCGCAACTAGAAACGTATCGAAAGTTCCAGCGTGCACACTCACCGATGTCTCGTTGATCACACTTCTAAGTATGGACAGGGGGTTGGAGAAAGTTGTGTTTACATTGGCGTCTGAGGCCCAGCCAGAGGCTGTGCCGTTCCACCACCATGATTGCGCTGGCTGTAGGGGAAAGGCGAAGAGCTGCCGGGGGGGATTGTACACCGTATTCGTGATGACACTAGAACCATTGCAGCCTACGCAATATTCCCTGACAAGAGACCAGTTTCCTGCCACAATCCACTGAGTGTCGTTGTACGCAAGGTTAACCTCGTTGGCCACGATGCATTTAGTGTTGCCACAAGTCGCTGTTCTGCGAATGATTTCAGTGGTGTTTCCCTCGCTACCTAGATAGTGCCAGATGTCGCCTTGCCTGAGGACGGGCGCGAGGGTGGATGCCTCTGGGACATTTGTTTGATGGAACGCTTTTGCAGAAATGCCTGCCGTATTTGTGTAGGGCAGGAACGATAACAGTACTGTTAAGAGAATAAGTCTTGAGATGCTAGATTTGAATGGTCTGGTTGCGCCTAGAAGCATGGTTCCTTCTCGCCTATTGTCATCTGCGAAACACGAACGTCATGCGCTAGACCAAGTAACCTTCGCAAATTGGAGTTTGAATCCATCTCTTTGGGAGATCTGTCGTCGTCCTAACGCACCCACCAATTAATAGTTTGATCGTGGAGGATATCGAAGTGCATCTGAGGGAACCCCTAACTACCAATTTGCGACAATTCCGAGCGAGTTTTCTTGAGAACAAACTCTCCTCGCATCGCAGACGAACCGGAAGAAGAGTGCGACCGGTGGGATTTAGCTACTACGGTGTTGACTTGCCCAACCCTTTCCTTGCATCGTTTTGTGTACGTAGTAACTGTGACTTCTCTCAGTCTTCGTACGCTTGACGCGAAGACCAGATGTTCGGTTCACCTGATCGTACCGACGTAGCTCCGCTGCCAGTCGATGATTCTGCGCGTGATATCGCGATAGGAAGACGCCGACGCTTAGAAATCCCCCAGCGAACAGTCCGATCGTTAATAGGGATAAGGTAGAGATCAGGCGTGATGTGTTGCAGAGGATACAGGTTCCTCCATTTGGCTGGTTGCTGGGAGGTTGCGCGGGGGGTTGGGATTGCGAAGTTGATGCAATGCCTACGCTGACAGTCTTTGACAAAGTGTTCGTCTCACCGAGGGAGTCCGTGGTTGTTAGAACGACGGTGTAGTTTCCCGCTTTCGTGTACAGGTGCCCCAGACTCGTACCGGTAGCAGCGCTACCGTCTCCAAGGTCCCAATCGTAAGCATAAGGTCCTGCTCCTCCTATTGCTGCGGCGGTGAATGTGACCGTTGCGTCTACGCTCGTCTGGGTGGGCTGGTAGTTGAAATCTGCGGACAAGGGCTGCATCTGTGAGCCGATAACTGTAACGGTCTGGGAAGTTGAGTAGGATTGCCTGTTATTGTCAGTGACTGTCAATTGAATCGTATAAGTGCCAGGGTATGGATATAGATGACTGGTACGCGCGCCGCTGGAACTGGCCCCGTCTCCTAAATCCCATCCATAATTGTAGGGAGATGTTCCTCCCGTTACACTTGTGGTGAAGCTGACCGTCGTGGCTGTTGTTACGGAGTTGGGCTGGTAAGTGAAACTGGCCGAGAGCTGAGGAGCGGGGAGTGGGTTCGACACGGTGACAAGTTGCGACGCGCTCGCTGTGTGACTGTTGGAATCCTGTACGGTAACTATGACATCGAAGACCCCGGATGAGGCGTAAGTGTGGTTGGGGGCAGCTCCTATGCCTGTTGAGCCGTCACCGAAAGCCCAAGAATAAGTGTAGGGCGGTAATCCGCCGGAGACCGAAGCCGAGAAGGAAATCGACTGGCCCGCCTGTCCAGAAAGCGAGTTAACAGTAAACGATGTTGAAAACAGCTGTGAAGTACTACTGGTAAGCTGGTAATAGAGCTGAATCTCAACATTGTCGAGACGCATGCCCCAAAGATTACTATCTACAGGGAAATCATTTGCTGGATCGTAGGCTTCAAAAGCGAACAGTCCGTCCGTATAGAGCCGCCATCTTTCTGGGCCAAGTTTGACGACAGTGAAGTTGTGCCAATTACCATCCATTATGTTAATGTTCGAGGAAATCTCTGCTGCTGAGCCGTCTGGCCGGGAAATGGTCGAGTAGCCAACCCCCGCACAAGCTATCAGGTCGGAATGGTTGACGTCTAAACTTGTTACGGTGGGATTCACTTGGACCTTTGCCCCGACCACGGTCGTTCCCACTGGAGCAGTACTATCCGTTCTCCAAAAGAGGAAATAGAGATTACACGCGTTCTGCATATTTGCCCAGAAGACGACACCTTGTCGTGTGACACCGTCCGAGTCAGGCACAACGGTTGATGAGTTGCCGAGGATCTTGAAGTGATAACTCGCTGAGAGAACTCCTGGGTCCGGAGATGTCATCGCTGCTCTCACCCGGTCAACGTTAGTGTAAATCGAATTGTCTGCGAGCCCGCTCACGCTACCCGATATGACCGAAAAATTGTTGGCGGGCACATTGATGGTTTGAGTTGTCATTGGAGTTGACAGAATACTGTTGAGACTGGCCACGGAAGTAGCGGGAGAAGTTTCCAGAGAAAGCAACTGACCAGTCAGGGAACCATCTACGAGTATTATCATACAGAGAATGACGAGTCTTGTGCTGAAGATCGGACTCTGACCGAACAATCTCAACTCTGGATTCGCTCCAATGAGACGGGTAGACGAAGACTCGTTCTCTCACCTGTGAGGAACCACTGGCCAGAGTGGAATGTCTTTTCGAAGGTGCATCCATTCATAATTGGTTCCAATTGATTTCCCTTTCGTTTCGTATCGTGGTTAGTCCCACGCGGAAGCGAGGGATCCTTCAAGCTCGGGAGCGAAGAACCAGACTCTTTTTGATGAGCGAGTTCCCCGAAGTTATCAGATAATGCGCGCAGTTGCGGATAGGTAGGGTCTAACTTATTCTAAGTTCCTCGCGTTCATGTGCTTAGTCTTGCGTGGAGAGTTCATATGTCGAATTAGGCTGTTGGATCAGACACAATCAGCGCCAAACAAGACGTTCAGATGATCCGAAAGGCGAACAGCCGCCGGAAATGAACACCGAACAAGGCGGGACCGGTGGGATTCTAGACTACGGTCCCGGACTCCGGTCCCAAACTCTTCGGAATAAAAGCTAGCCTTGGAGGATCGTGTGGACTCTAGGCATCTCGCCACGTTAATAGGCTGCAATCGCTGTATCGCTCATGCAATGGCCTCGGTCAATCGCAGCCTGTTTTGGAGCGGCCTGTGGGTCTTCTCCGTCGCCACGGGCTTGGCTAGTATGATCTTTATGGCATGGGCATTCTACGTCGAAACGATGGGGGAAGGCGTTCTCTTCGTTGAGCCCAACCGGGTCCTGGCAGCTGGAGAACTGGCTACAGTGGCTACCGGAATGATGGCTCTAATCATTCTCTTTCTCAGAGCTCTCTCCCGCAGAGACTAGACCAGTTCTGCCATCTTTGACGAAGAAATCAAGCCCTCCATTATAGGTCGCATTTTCTCCGGATACCTCCGCGAAATCACAATCCCCATTACTCCATTCCGAAGGTGGAGGCGAAGCCTGGACCTGGTAAACTGAACCCGTTCTAGGTCCGCGTACGCGAATTCTAGGTCTCCCTTACCTGATCCTGCTAGCGGATTGCCCATCTTCGTGGCGTCTCTTCTTCTCTGGGTCAGGAACTCTTGCAGTGAGAAGGCAGTGAGTCCTCCAATCGCCGCGCCAATGAAGCCGGCGAAAAACAGACCAACAACGGCAAAGACAACGACGGCCAGGACCGTTACACTTCCAGAGGTGAGCCTCTTGAGAACTAGTTTCTTGTCCGAGAAAACCATGAGATAGACGGTTGACCCAATGACCCCCTTGTCAACAACCATCTTAACAAGGTCCAGAGCGTTAGACGGAATGCTCACTCCTCCACCCTTCGCAGTCAGAATTCCAAAGCTTAGGTTCAGACACCCAAAGGGCAGTGCGAAGACTGCCACCTGAAAGTAGTCTGTATTGGAAGAGGAATACAGAAGGTAGAGAACACCCACCGCAAGGATAACGATTCCAGACACGATTATTCCGACTCGCAAGAACGAGGATCCCTGCTATCCGCTGACTCCCGAAACGAGGGCGAAGATCAGCATTGATAAGACTGCTACTGTTATCAGAACATATCTCTTGTCCCCGTCGCGAGCAAAATAGAAGGTGGATAATGCCACTCTGAAAACAGGAGTTGCCACGAGTACGGCTACGGCAAGGTAGATCAGGCCTGCGGGGTTTCCGCTGGCTGCGGAGCCAATGGTGCCGGTCACTCCTGATCCCGATGCCGCGGAGAGATTGGCATAGCCCGTTACTGCCCACGCTGTCAGTCCGGCTAGGCTCAGCAACGCACTCGTAAGAACTCCTATTCTAAGCGAGTATGAGATGAGACGGTTCAGGTCCAATGCTACAATACCACTGGGATGTTGAAACCTCGGAGTATCATCAGTATCGAAATTACAGCGAGCAACAGTCCAAAGGCAATCTTGACACGGGTCGGAGGGGTCAATTTGAGGATTCGAGTTCCAAGAATTGCTCCTCCCGCAACCCCGATGATCAGGGGGGCGGTGAGGATAGGATCAACATCGCCTCGGAAGAGATAGACTGAGGCGCTTGCCGCGGCGGTAACACCGATCATAAAGTTGCTTGTGGCTGATGCCACTTTGACCGGGATTTTGCTCACCAGGTTCATCGTGGGCACGTAGATAATTCCTCCACCAACACCCAATAATCCCGACACGATTCCGGCAAAATAGGTCACGAAGAGCGTAACGGGGGTCCGAGCGACTTCATATTTCACAACAGCGTTCTTGCTTTGCTCCTCGTACTGCCCACCAAGGCCAAGAAGAGTAGCTGTTCTGTCAGGAATCACTGACGAGGGGAAATCCAGTCTTCGGCTTCTAATCATGACCGCTGTCGCGTAGAGAAGCAGCATACCGAAAAGAACGAAGAGTGCTGCAGTCGGGAGAAATACTGACACAAACGCCCCCGTTATCGCTCCAGCAACCGCCCCTATCTCTAGGAACATTCCAAGGCGGATGTTGGTAAGGTGATCTCTGACGTAGGTAGCAGCAGAAGAGCTTGACGTAGCCACGACGGAAACGATACTGGCGCCCACAGCGAGTGGAACGGGAACTCCTTCGACAAGTGTCAGGAAAGGAATGATCAGGATTCCGCCACCAAGGCCAAACATTGCGCCGATGAATCCTGCCAATACGGATACAAGCAAGATCACGACAACTTCAGACGGTCCGACGACAAGCAAGTAGTTCGCAACTAGGCTCAAGGGGTGAGTGCTATTAAGAAGATTGTCAGGATGAGAAACCCGGTCGAAAGAGGATGAGGGTCGATTCCAATGACGCTGAGAATCGGTGGAATCCCTTCGGCCAATTCCGAAGAGAATGCGAGAACATCCTTACAGGAGCCTACTCAAGACTACAGAACAAGGCTGGAACAGTCTTCCCGAAAATCGACCTCGCCTCGACACTTGAGGACCCTCCAAACGAAGAGTATGGGCACCTCGCGAGCTCAATCTCGTTCGAACTCGCGCGGATTCAAAAAACAAAACCGATGACAGTAGCGTCACAGATTGAAGACGAGGCGCGTAACGGAGAACCATTCGAATTAGTCGAATCCATAAAGGCAGCTGAACCCGGCTACGTGAATTTCAGAGCAAATATTCTCAGACTCACCCAACTGACATTAGATGCGATCACAGAGAGAGAGAAGGGGTACGGACTGCTTGAAACCAGGGCTCCCGAACGCGTAATTGTGGAGCACACGAGCGCTAATCCAGCAAGACCAATTCATATCGGCACCTCGAAGAATTCGATCTTTGGAGACGCCCTCGCCAGAATTCTTCGAGCGAGAGGACACGACGTGCAGACCCATTTCTATATTGATGACACCGGACGACAGGTCGCCCAGATGGCCTATGGCTACCAACTACTTGGACAGCCCGAACCGAAGGGGAAGACTGACGAATTCATTGGGAGAATATACTCGATCACGTCAACTCTGGCAGAGATAGATGAGAACAAGAGGCGGCTAGCCCTCCTAAAGAAGACAAAAGCCTCTGACATCGACATCGTGGCCGTAACAAAATCGCTTGACGAATGGGTAGGCGTAGCCGCAGAGCTTCGAAGCAAGTATCCGGAGGAATTCGACCTCCTCAACGAGCACATTTCTAAAGACCCGGACCCTCAAAAATCCATCCTCGACTTGATCCGGAAATACGAGAAAGGAGAACGGGAGACTCGCTCGTTGATCCGGCGAGTCAGCCAGATGGTACTGGCCGGCTTCGAAGAGACTCTACGAAGAGCCCGAATTTATTTTGACCAGTGGGACTGGGAGAGCGAGATGCTCTGGACTGGAAGGGTTTCAGAACTGCTCGATCGGCTCAAAGAAACTGGCCTCGCGCACAGCAAAGGTGGGTCCTGGGGGCTCGACGTTGGCAAGGCCGTGAAGGACTATGACCTCCGTGAGAAACTGGGTCTCTCCCCAACATTCGAGGTAGCATCGTTGACACTCACAAGGTCGGACGGGACCTCTCTCTACCCCACCCGCGACATTGCTTACACTCTGTACAAGTTCGAATGGGCCGAACGGGTAGTGAACGTCATCGGAGTTGAACAGTCGCTCGCACAGCTACAGGTCAAAGTCGCAGTCTGGATTCTCGGACATCGGAAGGAAGCAATGAATTTCCTTCATTTCCCAATAGGATTACTTGTCCTCGAAGGGCAGAGAATGTCGGCTCGAAGAGGACGATACGTAACCTTCGATCAGTTGCTGGACGAAGCCTTCGTTCGAGCAAAGGACGAAGTTGACAAACGATCACCTGGCCTACCCCCCTCCGTGAAGGATAGCATCGCAGAGCGGATTTCCATCTCGGCAGTCAGGTACGCTATGCTATCGGTTGAAGCTGTGAAATCGACCAACTTCGTATGGGACAGAGCATTGAACTTCGAAGCAAACAGTGCGCCCTTCATCAACTATGCCTATACACGAGGGCTGGGCATTCTCAAAAAACTGGGCAAGTTGGAGAGACCCAAGACTTTCGACCGGCTCAATGAGCCTGTCGAACAGAACCTGATTCTCTCGCTAGCGCGGTTTCCTGAGACCTTTGCAAGATCGGCCGAGGAGCTGAACCCGACACTACTCTGCCTCTACGCCAACCAAGTCGCTCAGAGATTTCACGAATTCTACGAGAAATCCGACATATCGCATTTGGCGGACGAGGAGCTGAAGGTACAGAGAGCCGCCTTGGTGGAGGCTTCAAGCACCGTGATCAAGTCGGTAGTCAGCTTGCTGGGCTTTGAGCTTGCAGAGAGAATGTAGGACCCAGCGTGAGAATCTTCTTTGCGATGGCCTCGCCCATCTCGCTGGTCTTCGCATGACCTCCTAGGTCAAATGTCAGCACTTTTCCTTCTTCCAGGACTTGCATGGTCGCCTTCTCCACCTTCTGGGCTGCTCCCTCTTCTCCTAGGAAGTCTAGCATCATTCGAGACGCTTCGATCATCGCGACAGGGTTCACCTTATTCTGGCCGGTGTACTTCGGCGCCGAGCCGCCTGCTGGTTCGAACATGCCGTAACTATCACCAATGTTTCCGCCAGCTGCGACTCCTAGCCCTCCAACGAGTCCTGCCGCCTCGTCGGTGAGTATGTCCCCATAGAGGTTAGTGGCGACTACGACATCGAAGGTCTCGGGTCGACGAATGAACTGCATGGTCGCGGCGTCTACGTGGATGTCTTCTACTTCTACGTCCGGATACCTTCTGCTCACTTCTAGTACAGCCTGCTTGAATATGCCGTCGGTAATCTTTAGAATGTTCGCTTTATGGACGAAGGCCAGTTTCTTCCGTCTCTTCTTCGCTAGGTCGAAGGCAAACTTGGCGATCCGTTCAGAGGCATGCCTCGTGTTGATCTTTATCGCGATACCCACTCCCGGAGCCACTTCGAACTCCTTGCCGACGTAAAGGTCCTCCGTATTCTCGCGCACCACGATCATGTCGATGTTAGGCTTTAGAGAGGGGACATTTGGCAGACTACGGGCAGGGCGCATGTTAGCATATAGATCGAACATTGACCGGAGCGTAACTGCCACACTTCGCGGAGATCCTGGCTCCTCGGGAGTCGTCATGGGACCCTTCAGGCAGGCATCTGTTTTCTTGATCATCTCCACGGTCTTATCGGGAAGATTTGTTCCAAACTTCTCTATACAGTAGAAGCCTGCATCGCCCTTTATCATTTCCAGCCTTACGTCGTCAGCTCTCTGGACTGCCTTCAAAACTGCGAGGGTCGCGTCGACGACCTCTGGGCCAATTCCGTCACCTGGCAGGACAGCGATTCTATGAGTCTTCCCTGGCAATTCGTCGATCTCTGTGACCGGGTCATCATCTAGGGTTTGAAAAAGGCTTTCATTGTTTGCTCTATCTTGGTATTGCTTAATTAAGAGTAGAATCTGGATAGTCACGGCTGGACTCAGAGCTTGTCGGGGCAGGCGACTGCAGAGATCGAGAGAGGTCTCGAGGGCGTCGTTATCGGAAAGAGCGCAATCACTTTCATTGATGGTCAAGAGGGAATTCTGAGATATCGCGGTATTGACATCAAGGAACTAGCTGAAAAATCCACGTACGAAGAAGTAGTTTACCTGCTCTGGAACGGAAAACTTCCCACCCAGCGGGAATTGGCAGATTTCAAGAGGAATCTTGCCAAGCACCGAGCCCTACCGCGACAGGTAAGGTCGCTTCTCAAAACCATACCAAAAGCCGCAAACCCGATGGATGTGGCCCGTACAGCGGCGTCGTTCATCGCAACCTATCCCGCCAAGAAGGCTGAGACATTTGAGGGGGCGAACAGACGCAAGGCTCGGGAACTGACTGCGACTCTGCCTACGATCGTAGCCGGATTCCAGAGAATCCGAAAGGGGAAACCCATGGTCAATCCTAACCCCCGACTGGACCACGCGGCAAGCTTCCTCTACGGGCTCTTCGGCAGGAAGCCGGACGAGGTCGCGAGGCGCGCATTTGACACTATTTCAATCCTCTATGCTGACCATGAGATGAACGCGTCCACGTTCGCTGCTGTGGTTACGACATCGACTCTTGCCGACCTTGGGGGGGCTGTGACGAGTGCGATCGCAGCTCTTGCAGGTCCTCTGCACGGGGGATCCAATCAGCGCGTCATGGAGATGCTCGAGAAGATCGGGAGCTTAGACCGGGTTCACCAGTACGTCGAGGAGGAGCTTTCAGCGGGTAACCGGATAATGGGCTTCGGGCATCGCATCTACCACACGTTTGATCCTAGGGCCGTGATCCTGAAGGGCGTGGCCGATGAACTGACGAAGCGAAGTGGACAGCGCAAGTGGCTTGATATTGCTCTTAGACTTGAGGAGGATGTCTGGGAGAAGCTGCATCTAAGGCCCAATATCGAGTTCTACGCTGCAGTCGTCCTTAACGAGTTGGGTGTTCCGAGAGATCTCATGCCCGCAGTCTTTGCTTGTAATCGAGTTGCGGGGTGGATTGCTCACATCTACGAGCAGTACGCGGATAATAGAATAATCCGCCCCTTGACAGAGTATGTCGGTCCGTCCGCGACGCCCTACGTGCCGATCGAACAGCGATCCTAGCTTCTAGGCTCGCTTAGCGGGAACCCACTGCTCATTCTTCCAGTTCCAGACCAAGTGCTGGTTCGGGTCTGTCGCCTCAACCCATGATTTCTTCTCGCTTACCGAGTCGACCACGAAAGATGCTCCGCATCCCGCACATTCAGCGAGCAGTCGCATCTCTGACAACTGAGTGATCTGGAATTCGCGCTTCTGACACTTGTTGCAAGTAAACATGGCTATCGATCTCCTCTTTTCGGAGGCATATGAAACTGTTCCAGAGTCGCTAGCGACCAGCCGAATTTCAGACTGGGTCAAGATGATCGCGTTATAAGGAAAGGAATCGGTCGCTCTTCTCAGGGCCGGTAGTCGAGCCAGGACCAAGACGGCGGCCTGCGGAGCCGCAAATCGTGGGTTCGAATCCCACCCGGCCCGCCTGTACCCACCCGGTATCTTTCCCATCGACGAACCCACGATTCGCAGCTCCGCCGGGGCGCTGTCTCCCTATCTCGTCCATTTGGAGAACAGCAGTCTGCGGCCGTCTACCAAACAGAGCCATGCTCGGATTCTACGGTTGCTGGACAAGAGCTGTAACATTCAGGATCCGGAGAGTGTACGGTCATGGATTGCCAGTCGTCACGTTACAAGCGGCCGTAAACAGAACATTGTAGACGTCTATTCTCGCTATGCCATTTTCTCCAAGATAGCCTGGTCTCGGCCGGAGTATGCGCGTGAAGATAGGCTTCCGTTCATACCGTTACAGAAAGAGTGTGAACAGATCGTTGATGCCAGCCGGAATCTTGGACAGGCCTGCTACCTCCGGCTGCTCTATGAGACGGCCATGCGTTGCGGAGAAGCAAGCAGTCTCCGGAGGGAAGATTTCGATTTTGAGCGTCGCACTGTGAGGGTCCTGCCGGAGAAGAAGAGTAGGCCCCGAGAGTTGCGGATCAGTGAAAGGCTCTGTTCTATGCTCCGGACACTACAGGCTAAGGATAAGCCGTTACCATCGCCTGAGGCTGCACGTCACTATCTGGACAACACGCGGAGAACACTGGCTGAGACTCAGAACAATCCCCGGTTCCATCAGATTCACCTTCACACCTTCCGCCACTTACGCGCAACCAGTCTCTACGCTCAGACGAAGGATCTGCTCTATGTCCAGAAGATTCTCGGCCACAAGAGCATACAGAACACCATGCGATACATTCAGCTCGTCAGTAATGATGAGCCGTCAGCCTGGATTGTGAAAGCGGCCTCGAGTCTGGATGAGGCTAAGGGCCTGCTCGAACAGGGTTTCGAGTATGTTACTGACATGGAGAGTGTGAAGTTGTTCAGACGGAGGGCTTAGACGGCGGCCAGCCGTCCACTCCACACATACTATTCCCCCCACATACATGTACGCGGGCAATCGTTCGGGGAATGTCGACAAGTTGTCGACATTTTCCCACCTGTCGGGGGCGGGTCACGGCTTAGCTGTGAGAAAGCGGCCCACAGCTCTGAGATCCACGTCTTCAAGCCGACTCGGGAGTGCTCAGATAGACCAGCCGGCCTGGTCAAATGATTGAATGATTGGCTGTGAGCCTAATAGGAAGAGTCACGATAATGGCTTCTTCCTTGAACTATGGAATAGCCGTCTTGTGCGTGGCTTTCCGTATGCCTTCCTTCGTCCGTTCACCACCAGCCCGTATCTGATGGGCAGCCTCTCTTCTCAGCTTTGCAAACTCTTCCTCAGTCTCACGGAAAGGATTCTTGCTATGTGTCGATTCTTTCACCTGCCTTTCTTCTTCTTCTCTTTCGGAATCGTCCAGGCGAGCGGCTGATCACCGACAGACCTAGTAGCGTATGGGCTTCCAACAGGGGCTATCTTCGCCTTCTTGTTCGTCTTTGGACCCCAGCCGAAAAACTCGGAAACGAAAGACGATAGGCCGCCTTTCACATTATTCCGGAAACTGTTAGGCTTCCGTTGCTCCACATTCCACTGTTTCAAACGGTCTTTGTACTGTACGAACTTTGGAACCTTCTGGGCCCTGTCGAGAGCTGCCAGTCGCTCTCGGCGCTTCCGCTCGTCTTCCCACTCTTCGCCTTCAGCTAGCGGCATTGGAAGCTCTCACATCCTGCGGTCCTTGTTGCTCATGTGTTTACCTCTTCTGACTCTTCTCAAATGTCAGACCTGTCTCTCCGCATTCTCTAGCCCCCTGTTCTCCAGGTTAACCCGCTTCGCTGCCGACTGTGCCGTAGCATAGGATATTCCCGGTATCTTCGCCTCGACCATTGAGGCGGACACGTTCCCGTTCGAGCCTCTATACTCGCTCTGGTTGGCAAAGACCATCTGGAAAACCTCGTCCTTGGTCAACGGATTCTTCTCCTGGCTTGACAAGTGCTGTATCCGCTGAACATTCGAATAGATCACCTTGCCCCGTTCCTGGTTGAACTCTCTCTTCCTGTTGAGATATTCCAGCCAGTCCCAGGCGTAAGGCTTCTCAAAGTCGAACTCTGCAATCAGCGGGGTCGACGGCTTCATCGAACGGTTCAGCATGTCACGGCTGAATCCGTAGAGCCTAGCATGACCCTTTGGTCCGACTACCACCTGACTGGTGCAGATTCCGACGATCGCATTGTCGAGAAAGTGGCTGTGGGGCAATGGGAAGAGGACGCTCTTATGCTCGTACGCGTTGGTCATCAAGAACTCTACAAGATCCTGGTTCTCCTGAGTATGCCAGTTACGGTTACCGGCCGGACGCTCAGGCTCATCCAGTCCGAGAGGCGTCCGTTCTCCTACAGCCCTGAAACGTTCTATCAGCTTCTCGTTTGTGAACACGAAATTCTCAGGATCATACTTTCGCCCGTGGACCTCTTCCTCTACCTTCTCCATTGCCCGGATGGCGAAGCTTGACTTGCCCATCTGGTGACGGTTGGAGACAATCATCTGGTAGACCGTCAGCTCCTGGTCCTCGGCCATGGCCCAGTTCTGGGTATAGCTGAGCGGAGCCTTGGCCCCGGCTACATTGGCGTCCACTGGATCCTCTTCTCCCTGAAGAAGCCTTTACGATGCAAGAGACCTGTCAACGCTGAGAACCTTTCAAACGGAGACTGTTCCTTCTCGCCAACCTTCTGCTTCTCAACCCGGTCTCTTCCACGATCATACGGGTGGTCTCTAACATTGACATCGCCGATTATGGGGGTAGGCTGCAACACTTTCTTGCAATCATCATCAAGCCAGTTGGCGCCTTCGAGCATCGCCTGTAAGATTGAAACGGCCAACTCGAAAGCATCCTCTGATGGTCTGGACTCGAAATGCTGTAAACCTTCAGCGCCCTTACTCTCACTCTCCATTATCCGGCCCGCTGTGACACAGCTCGTGTAGGCTAACCAGACCTGGTCGTCGAACGTCTGGGGCTTCCACGGCTGGCCCTGCGTCCTCTGAGCAATCACTGTCCGTATCGTCTGAGATAGAAACCGCTATTTTCGAATATATATCTAAGGCATGATTGTTTGAATGTATAGTAGACCGTATCTTTCCTGATGTCAAGCATGACTCACGCTCAGACTTCGCAAAATGTTATGAATTGCGAAACAAAATATTTCCCGGGAGAGTTTGAAGCGAGCCGCCAAACTATGGCTGTCCAGAGACCAGGCAGACAGTATTCTGCAAGTGGCCAAGTCTCACAGTATCAGAGACTGGCTAGTACTCGAGCTGGCACGTCACGGCCTGAGAGATGGGGAGATACTTGGACGCGGACGGTTGCCAGGCTTGCTGAAACAGGATCTGCGGCCTAACGGTATCTGGCTTGTGGGTAAGGGATACTCGCAGGATCCGCCTGAGCTTTACGAGCTTCCCTCTTGGCTGGTTGCCGAGCTGGAACACTTTCGGGACGGAGAGGGTAGGAGCAGGGAGCCCAGACTGTTCCATGTCTCAGTGCGCCGTATAGAACAGCGAGTGAAAGACTATGCGAGAATGGCGGGGGTCCAGGACTGGCGGCTTGTCAAACCGCATAGGCTGAGAGCATTCTTCGCTACCGACCTCGATGATAGGGGATTGCCCGCGTTTACGATCCGTAACATGATGAGGCATAGGAACATCTCGACCACGAACACCTATGTTGGGCGTGGAACGTCCGAGAAGCGGACGCGGATAATGGAGAGCCTGTCAGCCTAACTCTTCTTCTTAGACTCCACATCCATGTACGCGCGCAAACGAGAAGGGTTTGTCGACACGGTGTCGACATGGACGTAGAGTGCTGGGTCTCCCTCCGGGTTCTTCCGGTTCAGCTGCTCGTACAGTTCTCTCTCGTCCTGTGAGAGTCGGACGTCCCGTGGCGCCGGTCCATGCAAATATTTCGTGTAGCCACTATGTCTCATCTTCTTCCTCCGCAATGCCCAGAGCACGTTTACCTTCAGCCGTTTCAGCTCGAGCGTTGACAATCGCTCAAATTCTCCGTGCAATGCTATCATTGCCAGACAGCCCTTCTCCGGGGTCCTATAGTGGCCCCACCGTATCTTAGAGTTGACAGTCTCATAGATTATCCTGTCAGAGACAGTCCTCCCTTCACGCCCAGCATCCGGGCCGATCCTGACAACAGTCTCCTGGTTTTCACGGTATACCCTGACATTGTCGCGGATGAGTGTTCCGGAGTGGCACCCTTCCGGACAGTTGTAGTGGAAGCCATGAACACATGATCCATCAGTCGGGGAGGGTAGGCGTGCCAAGAAAATCAACGCCTCGTTAGTAACGGCCGCAGCTCCGCCTAGAGTGAATGTCTCTAGGAATTGGTGTGGTGTGGACGGCTGGCGCGGTAGGCCCCACTGCGTTCCCTCCCCAACACGGTCTACCTTTTCAAAAGCTGGAGTTCTATGTAGTCGACTACCTGTTTGAAACAGGCGTCACAGAGGTGATAGTTGGTGTTTGAAACCCCAAAGCCGCTGACGCGTCCACTGTTGTTGTAGAACTTTATCAGAGAAGAACAGGCGTCGCAGATTATGGCCATTAGTCAGGCTCTCCCGGCCACTCTGGAGGCTCTACTTGGATCTCTGCTCCGCAGACTGGACAGGTGATTGTCGTGGATAGTCCTCCATTACGAACGTGTACTGTCTGCGTCGACTGTGCTGACGCTGCAAGCCGTCCGGATCACAGTTCCACCATGGTGGAACTGTGCCATGCCAGTAGACGTATTCTGTAGCGTCACGGTCGATAGCTTCCATCCATATCTTCGCATATTCTTCTCCGAGCCTCTCGGACAGTTCCTCGACGAAACCAGTCTCTACTGTTTGGCTGCTTCGAGGTAGAGGACGTCTGTCAGCTGGCCTCTTACATTCTGTCGCTGTTTACTGACGCGGACTTTCTCTCCAACCCATTTGGCCGTATCGTCCGTACCGAAGGCTTTTTCCAGATTCTTCCGGCTGGTATTGTTGAGCATCATAGGCTTCGAGTATTCCTCGAATCCTATGACCAGCTTCTTGGAAGTCTTGGATCTGTCGCTGGGGTCTGAGACTTCCACGATCTGATGCGTCGACTCTGGTCCGATTGTCAGTGTCTGTCCGTTTTCTAGTGCTGCCGGAGGAAGGTAGGGGCTGACTTCACTGCTCTTTACCGACTCTTACACCTCCTCAGGTATGATGTGGAGACCTTTGAACGAGTTGAACTCGATTCTCACGGTCCTCCCTTCTCTCAACTGGTGGTTTTCAACCCAGAGCTTTGGCAGGGTCACCACGATTGACCCTGCTTCTTCCCGGAGTTTTCTTCTTACAGCATATGTCTTTGACATAGGCATCTCAGAGATTTCTCAGATAATCTAATAAACAAGTAACGTCCAGTCAGTACTATGCCAACTGGTAGTATACCACTCAGTTTAATACAATCGAGTAGCATAGAAACTCTTCTTCAACCTCTCAACGAACGGAGAAGAGTATTGAAACTCTGGAAACACATGTCAGACAAGAGAATATTCACACTCAGAAGCATGATCTACCTAATGCTGGTCAGGACACAAGACCAGCCCGACGTCTATGTGTGGCCCAGGCTGATAGCGAAAGAACTACGCTCCGACCCGAAACATTCCATCGTTGACGCTCCCATTGTGAGAGAGATGAACAAGATGCAGGAGGATGGGATCCTGACAAAGCGCAAGGAGACAAAGGATGAGCTCACAGCGAGACGGAAGAAAGGAGAAACTGGAAGACCCCGTATGCTCTACAAGATAAGCCCAGACGAGCGTAAGTGGCTAGGCCAGTTCATAGGGGAGTTTTCGAAATGAAAACTGCCGCAAATCGTGGGTTCGAATCCCACCCGGCCCGCCTATACATACCACAATGCAAAAAAAGGCGAATCTAACTAAGAATGAGCGAGTGGTCTCGCCATGTTTTGCCAGAGCTGCGGCAGAGAGATAGTCGAGCCAGCTACTGTATGTCCAAATTGCGGTGCACCACTTAGAGGGATCGCGCCCCCGGGTGCCTCTTCATGGAAACCCGTGGAGCACGTTAGCGGGGCCTGGTACTTGTTGCCGCTCTTCTTCGGAATCATAGGTGGGATAATCGCGTGGGCAGTGAACAGAGATAAGGACCCAGGGAGAGCGAGAAATCTGCTAATTTTCGGGGTGCTCTGGACCGTCATACCAACTGTCCTTATCGCATCGGCCGTGTTTCTGTACTATGCACCCGCCCCCGCGCCGGGACCATAAACAGAAATGACAACGAGCAGGGTTCGCAAATCGTGGGTTCGAATCCCACCCGGCATGCATACAGCATATCTTTGAGCACCTGTCCTTCTCCATCCGTGTTCTCACTGAGCCATTAGCTCACCACAAACCAACACAAGACCCTGCAACTACTGCAAATTATCACAATCTCATGCACTTGTGGACTCTCTGTTTTTTGCCCCGTAAGCAGAGTAATATCGTTGAGCATCTTCGAAGGTTAAGTGTTTACTAGGGACACTGCCGGTAAGGCGGACTGTTCCCATTTTCTTCGTCGTAGAGTGTTTGATAGTTTTAATCTTCCCCCAGAGCGTCCCGTTTGTGAGAGCAGACACCCCGAATTATCCGCAGGTCATGACGCACGAAATCAGCTACACCGAGTCTGATGCGGGGGGAATCGGCGAATCTTCAGTCGACGTCGACCCCATGAACTCATCGATCTTTGCTTTGGCCGCGCTCAACTTCTATGGCCCCTTCCGGACCGAGGGTTTTCCGGCTTTCTATTCTGTGGATAGCGGCGCAACCTGGACCGAGGTTGGCCCTAGCGGCCCACCCTTGTTCGGGAATAGTTATCCTGGATTCAACGATCCTCAGGTCGCGTTCAACGCGAACGGTACCGTCTTCCTAGGCTGGGGAGTCTTTGTCCCTCCACAAGACTTGAGTGTCGTCCAATACTATCTCCTCAAGTCGATTGACCAAGGAAAAACCTACTCCTACCTCACGAATCCGCCGCTTGCGAATAACGTCACATATCTGTTCCCCGACGGAAGTTACAAGACCCCATGCTCTGCCCGCACAACATTTCTCGTAATCGACTACCCAAAACTAGCCATTGACAAGAGTTCAGCGACTCCCTACGAGGGCAATATCTACGTCAATGGTGCGGTCTGGTTCAACGCGACGGGCACAGGGTGCATCGCCTATCCGGCATTCGCACGCTCCACAGACGGCGGAAACACATGGTCGAACCGTACGGTGATAAGCGACTTTTCCGGATATGCAGAAGGAGCAGATAACATCGCAATTGCCCCCGACGGAACCATATACCGAATGGCTGCCGGCAGTTGCTCAGACTCGGAAGGCTTAGCTCTTGAGAAATCTATGGACGGTGGCCAGACATTCTCTGACCTCTGCGTGTACGACAGCCCGGGCGTTCTTAATGCGCGAGATCATGCGACCGTTGTGGTATCGCCGGCAGACCCGGTGAAACTATGGGTCTCCTTTCAGGCGATACCTGTAGGTCAGACGGCCGATCATATCTATGTCATATCTTCGTCCGACGCGGGCGCGTCTTGGAGTGCTCCCAGCCGCGTCGACAACATTCTGCAGAATGACAATGTCGAGCATGAAATGCCTTCGATGAGCATATCTTCGACGGGGCGTTTGGGTGTCGAGTGGCGCGACTTTCGTCTTTCCACCAATAGTAGTACTGCCGACATATTCTATTCCTGGTCTCTTGATGGGGGAAACACTTGGGGCAATGGCACCGAGATCCGGTTGACATCTACCACAGGAACATACTGCTTTACTCCGGCGTGCAATTCGAATGATTTCATGTCGATCATTTCAATGGCAGATCGAACTTTCGCAGTCTACAGCACGAGCCCTGACAATAACGACTTGGATAGTGAAGTGAGCACGATCTCATTCGCGTACTTTAAGGCCTCCGCCAGTACGGATACGCTCGACGTTCCATGGAATTCTTCTGCAAGTTTGAAGATCATGGTGCAGAGCCTGAATAACTTCACTGGTACAGTGAACGTCTCTGTTTCTAATGATGGTTGGGTCGGGAATAACCAGGATCTCTACGGGTACACACAGCCTACCAGTATTCTCATCGCCAGTGGTGGAAACGGCACCGTAATCTTTTACGTAAGATCCTATTCGTGGTCTACGCCTGGCACGTATGAGTTTACGGTAGACCTGAGCTATCAGGGGCCTTGGGTTTCTATCGACCATACTATTGCGATAACCGCCGTACTCAACTGCTGTTGAGTGGTGTCAGTCTCTCGCTTGTTCAACTCCACTTCAACGAGCGATTAGAACGTGAAAGTTTCAGATCGGTTGACACCAAGGCTCTGGACGCTGAACTGACAATGTAAAGTGAAGTTTTAAGCAGGGGTCAGAATCTCGACCCTCTTCTCTATTTGTTTCACCATCTGGATAGCATCTTCTCCATCAGTATAGTAGCCGTGAGAGACTCCTGTCTGTCTGAAGCCATTCTTGAGATAGAAATCCAACGCGACCTTGTTGGTCCGCCTCACCTCGAGTCTTAGCGGGCTGTCCCGAATCTGTTGAACAAGCTTATCCAGAAGTGCTTGCCCAATTCCCTTTCTCCTTGATTGTTCATGAACCGCTATGGAGACTAGGTGCTGGTGGTCAGACCACGTGTCGACCACGGCGTACCCGACGATTTGTCCAGCGGATACCGCAACTAGAAACGTGTCCGGGTTTGCTTCTGCCAGTTGGGAGAGAAAGTAGGATGGGAAGGGGTCATCGAAGCACGCCTGTTCTAGATCGGAGATAGAACTCATATCTTCACCTTTGACCGCTCGAATCTGGAATTCTTTGCGTGCCAGCCTTTCCATATTATTTGGTAGCCATCCTCGCCGCGGCCGCGAGAGCCATAGCAACATTCTCTCTCCCCATCGCCAGTATGTAAGGCCCTAGCCTGGGACCTGAATCCGAACCGATTAGGACGCGGTATAACGTCTTGAAGAATTGACCCGTTTGCAAGTTGTGCTTCCGTGCGAGAGTGAATATGGCATTCTGAAGGTAGTTCTCGTCGCTACTCGCGTTTATGATCCCAGCCAGCTCAAGAATCGCTTCCCTCTCGGCGGGCTGAATCTGGACCGTGCTTGTCGTGATTGTCTCCACTTCTCTAGCCCAGTTCATGGCATACGCCAGGCGCTCCTCGAACCTTCGATCGTCTGGATCGACATGGTATCCATAGCCTGTGAGCTTCTCCAAGACGAAATCCTTCTCCCTGCTCTTCGGCGCAACCTTGACCAGGTAGACCATGAGATTGTGTGGCACATGTATGGACGGCTCCTTCGGAGGTGATAATTCCCAGACGTACTCGTAGAGTCCGCGAAGCCTCGCCAGTTCCTTGGGATCCTTTACATCCTTTCGCCCAAAGTAGATGTCCTCCAGCTCGTCCAGCTCCGTAACGTATGTTGGAATGTCCTTGACCCAGATGGCCCTCGATCCTACGCTCCTCTTGTACATCAACAGCAGTAGCGTCTGGGGAGATGCGTAGCGGAGCCAGAGCTGCGGAGCCAGAACGTTCCCAACCGACTTCGAAACCTTAGCCCCGGTCTTGTCTAGAAAGTGCTCGTAGCGTGTATGGTAGGGAGGAGGCTCCTGGAGGATCTCCTCCATTATTCGATCATTCGCTTTGACAGAATCGATGAGCTCCTTGCCGTACGCCTCATAGTTTATTTTGAGAGCGGACCATCGAGCCGCGAACTCGACCTTCCAGGCCAACTTTCCATTCCCAGAAAAGACATCAACCTCGCCCTTGTGACCGCAACCTTTCAGCATCTCCCCCCGCAGTTCCATACCATCACAAGAGTACCGGACCAGGTGCTTGTCCCTGATGTATTCGAGGGCTTTGGTGGTGTAGATTCTGCCGCAGTTCTCGCAGACCGGAAAGTAGGGAAGAACCTCCGTGTACTTCTCCTGACCCATCGTCTCTCGGATTATTTCTCCGACTCGTTTCGCGTTAGCGAGGATCAGGTCGATCTGGCGGTTGAAGACTCCATCCCTATAGGCCTTGGTTCCGGAGACCATTCTGTACTTGATCCCCGTCTTGTCCAACGCATCAGCGAGCAGACCACTCATGTGAGCGCCGTAGCTGCTGTGACATCCAAAAGGATCTGGAACGTTCGACACCGGGAATCCGATGTATTTCGACAGAGACTTCGGAAGACCCGCTGGGACCTTTCTCAGCCCATCCTTGTCGTCTGTGAAAGCTATCAATTCAGCCTTCGAACCCAGACTCTCAAGAGCCAACTTGACACCGTAGGCCCTTGCCGCGTCCCCATAGCTACCAATATGTGGAACCCCGGAGGCCGCGAGCCCACTCTCAACCCGCAATATTTCGACAGTCCGTCCGAGCAGCCTCTCCCTGTCTAGTATCTCGGTTGCAACCCTATCGAGCCATGTGCCCCGACCGATTATTCGGGGAGTTTCCAAGGCCATGGATTCCACCAACATTCAAAGGGCGATTCGCTCTTGATAAAGGATAAATTGTCGAGGAAGGCTAAGACGCCAAGTGGCGAACGGTTGTCGGTGGCCGTCCAAGGATTCCACCCTTCGAGCTTTCTGACAGGCGAAACGGCCCGGCTTGGGAAGACGATCAGCACGGGCAAGGCCATCGCCGCCGTCTCCGGTGGAGTGGACAGTACCGTTGCTGCGCTCGTGGCTAAGAAAGCCTTAGGGGACAGGCTGGTCCCTGTCTTCATAGACACAGGGTTCCTGCGAACTGGGGAGCCGGAGGATGTTAAGTCGCGCCTTGCGGATCCGGCCATAGGCCTCAAGGTTAGGCTGGTGCGAGCGGGAGGTCGGTTCCTTGAAGCGACCAAGGGTGAGACTGGTGCCGAGGAGAAGAGGAAGAGGTTCAGAGAAGCCTTCTATCAAGTTCTGGCCGAAGAAGCTAGGAAGGATGGTTGTGATTATGTTGTTCAGGGCACGATTGCGCCTGATTGGATCGAGACTCAAGGCGGAATAAAGACCCAGCATAACGTGCTGGAGCAGGTTGGCATCGACCCGGTCTCACTGTTCGGCTTCAAGATTATCGAACCTCTATCTGACCTGTACAAGGACCAAGTCCGCATTCTCGGACGCCACCTGAACATGCCCAGCGACATGTCCCGCCGACAACCGTTTCCAGGCCCTGGGCTGCTCGTTCGATGTATCGGCAGCGTCTCGAAGACCAAGCTGAATCTTCTAAAACACGCCACGAAGATCGTGGAAGAGAAACTTGGCCCGTTCAACTATGAACAATACTTCCCCGCGGTGATAGAGAACCGGTTTGCCAAGAATCCTGAGTTCAAGGACTTGAGAGACGTCGCCGGAGAGGCCCTAGGCCTTCCCGCCTCTGAGACCCAAGTGGATGTTTTCGAGGATCGCGTCACCGGCGTGAAGGGTGACGATCGGATCTACGGCCGACTCGCCGGAATAAAGATCAAAGAGGATAGTCGCGAGACCTTCGGCTGGCTGCCCGAGAAGCTCCGTCAGGCTCAGGTAAGCATTGTTGAGAGATCGCCTGACGTGACTCGCGTGGCTGTTATGGTAAAGGAGAGGAGGGGAGCACCCGCTCTGTCGGTCATGATTCGGGCGGTCTCGACCCGCGATTTCATGACCGCTGCCGTCGCCTCGGTGCCCTGGAAGATCCTCAAAGATGCTGCGGAATCAATACTGAAGACGGGAGACGCGTCACGCGTCTACTATGACATCACTCCCAAGCCGCCCGCGACAATCGAGTTCGAATAGGCTTGACCCTTGTACCAGTCATCTACGTGAAGGGCCAGTACAACCATCTCATTGCAAGGCGACTTCAAGAACTCGGCGTCGACTCTCACCTGATGCCTCCATCGACACCTCTTGCGAAGATAGAGGCGATGGGTGCGGACGCGCTCGTAATGGGCGGCGGGCCCCAGAGCGTCCGATCTCTCGATGGTCTGACTAAGGAGTTGAGGGACGCGTCGAACCTCATGCGTGAGACGAAGCTTCCAATGCTCTGCATCTGCGTCACACACCAGCTGATGGCCACCACCTTCGGTGGCAAGACGAATCTAGCGCGCAAGCCCGAGTTTGGACCCGTCGAGATATCGGTCGACGAGGAGGACGCCATACTCGAAGGTTTGAAGCCCTCATTCACCGCGTGGGAGTCTCACAATGACGAGGTCGTCGCTGTGCCCCCGAATTTCAAGGTACTGGCCGGTTCGGACAATTGCGCGATCCAGGCGATGAGACACGAGAGACGAAATGTGTTCGGGGTCCAGTTTCATCCGGAAGTGTCTCATACCCCGAAGGGTGTCGATGTCTTCAAGAACTTCCTAGGCATGATCCGAGAACGATCATGACAAGAGAAATTCTGCGAACGTGGTCGCGAACGCCGGGACAGTCGTTCGCAACAGACCCGTGAAGCGCCGTATCCTTCCCCAGAAATCGTTCAGAATAAGCCCTGATCAACGATCGGGGAGGGGGGTCCCACTGAACACTTTATTCACGCTTGGATGGCCCTCACCGGCGATTACTGAAAACCGCTAATTCGCCAGTTCTGCGCTACAAATCAATAATCTCGCCGAGAACAGTTTCAGACAGCGAATGACCCCCTTCCAGGATCTAGAAATAAAAAAATTCCCGCGACACAAACGTGCCATTTGGAAACCGATCACCATAGGATCGCCCAGAACAAGCCGGACGACCGTCAGAGCGAGCCGCCAGGACTAGGCCGGAGTCTCTCTTTTCGGACCCGCGCGGACCCTCGTGATCGCCAGCCCGCTCGTCCCACGCGCAACCCTAGTTCGTCGATGTCTCCTCAACGACCCGACCCGCCTCGACTCATCCTCAAACCTGCGCATCCAGTCAGGAATCACAAGCACTCTGATCAGCTCCTGCACGGTGACTCCTCTCCTCCGGGACAGGTCCTTCAGCCTCAGAAAGATGGTACGATCCAATACCTGCATGAACTTCACTGACTGTTTCGAGTCCCGCATTACCTAGCCAACCCTTCATCATCCTTTCCTCTCACTATACATGGGTCACCTACTCTTTCTAGAAAATAGAGTCTAATAGCAGAAACCGACCGACAAACCCGACAAGATCTCGCTAATCTCAACAATCCGTTAAATCCAACACAGACATCTCATCCCCATGCTCGCCTGCCTACTCAACGAATCAAACCATATCGAACTCAGACAAGTCCCGATTCCCAGACTCGACAAGGGCGACGTTCTCGTCAAGATGGAAGCCTGCGGAATCTGCGGCACAGACCTCGAAAAGATAGACGGACAACTAGGCCCCGGCGGAATCCTAGGCCACGAAGTCAGCGGAACAATACAACAAGCACCAGAGAACAACAAAGACCTCATACCAAGCGACAGAGTAGTCGCCCACCACCACGTCCCATGCTACAAATGCTCCAACTGCCTCAGAAGCGATCTAACCCTATGCGAACAATTCAAGAAGACAAACATAGACCCATGCGGAATAGCCGAATCGTTCAGAGTCCCAGCCTACAACGTGGAAAGAGGCGCGGTAATACATCTCCCCAACGAAATCTCCTCCGAGGAAGGAGCCATGATCGAACCAACAGCCTGCTGCATACGAGCAATCCGGCGAGCAAACCCCCAAGAAAAAGACAACATCCTCATCGTAGGACTCGGCCCAACAGGACTCACCCAACTACAACTCCTCAGCAGCTTAACATCTGGGAGGATAATCGGAACAGACATTATAGAATCCAGACTCAGCATGGGGACCAGACTAGGCGCCTACAGGACGCTTGACCCGCTGAATGAGAACGTTCCCGAGACAGTCAAGAAAGCGACCCGCGGCGGAGTTGACCTAGCCCTGGTCTCCACCGGCAACGAAAGGGCGCTCGACCAAGCCTTCGCCTCAGTACGAAAGGGCGGAAAGGTACTACTGTTCGGAGCTCCCGGAGTGGGATCTCATTACCGTCTCGCCATCAGCACACTATTCTCAGGCCAGATCTCGCTAATATCCAGTTACTCATGCGTCGAGTCAGAGATGCACGAGGCCATACGACTCGTCTCGGAAAAGCGCATCGACGTGGGAAGCCTCGTTAGCGACCGATTCAGACTCGAAGAGGCAGACAGGGGTCTGGAACACGCCAAGACTTCAAGAACAGCAATCAAGACAATCGTAACAGCCTAGGGAACAGCTTTGCCTATCCCAAGAATATTTTCAGCTCGAAAAGCATGAAGGAGCGGAATCCCGGCTAGCTACGTGACCTATCGTGCGAGGAAAGCCTCGGGAAGAGCGGACGTGAGAGAACCCTAGAATGCAGTATGACTTCGACGAGAAGATCGACCAGGCCATTCAAAAGTCCGTGAAAGCCGCGCTTCGACACATGAAGGAACGCCAAAAGCTAGCGCAAGACAGTGGAGGCACTCAAAGACCTCCGAACTATGATGAGTTTGCAAGCGTAGTCAACGAGTTCATGGAGTCGAGCAAGCGAGCCGATATGAACAAGCTGAGAACGCCAAGCCTGAGGGATCTCTTCGAGAGAGCATGGGCACAGAAGCTTCGCAACTACGCCACTCAACGGCAGCTCCGAGAAGCCTACGAGGCTCTAATGCGGCGATATTGAACCCGCTCATCCTATCTCTCCCATCGTAGGGAAAAGCTCCCGAGAAAGCGCTCCAGCTGCCTCACTTCTGACATCGCCAGTTTCGCGGCGTATCAAGGTAATTCGAGCAATATGAGTCTGAATATTACTGCGAAATCTGCATCAGGTCGTCTTTGGTAGCTTCACAGCACGTCTGACGGCGAAACGCCCCTCATTTCAATAGCATCTCCACGAGGGATTCCGGAGCTATGCGTGAGTTTATTATACCAGAATAGGACGAACGCCGCCTCAGTTGAACAAGAAATGCCCCAAGCATACTGCGTAAAATGCAAGACGAGCATCGAGATCAAGGACCCTCAGAACGTCACGCTCAAGAACGGCAAACCAGCCGTCAAAGGCGTCTGCCCCAACTGCGGAACCTCAGTCTTCCGCATAGGAAAGGCATAGAAGACAATTACAACAGCACGGCTAGTACAAGGTAACTCTTCCTCCTCCAGAAACTTTTAACCGTCAAGTCCTCCTTCTCAACTGAGAATGGTCCGCCACAGAACGACGCTTGCCGCCTTGGTCCTCTTGGCGTTGTCACTTACGTCATCCTACCTAGGAACCGCTTCTGCAACAACGAATGCCCCCATAGTCAATCGGACGTTCTTCTTCCAAGGCCTCCCGCCGCAAGGAACGCTAGAAAGTTCTACTCCTCCCGGCGGTCTGCAGACTATGGGGAATCTATCCAAAGCGCCCATCGAATTCGGGCTTCCCACATTGTTGCTCTCGTCCCTAACCGTATCCGGTCAACCCAGCTTCACAGTGTGGACGTCCGGGAGCAGTTCTACTGCCCAAGTCCAAGGCGTTTTTAGCTGGAAAGGTTTGAACGATAAGTCTTGGTCCAACTCTACAAGTCTCCCGGTCCAGTGTCCAGTAGGAACCACTTCTCCCGTACCATGCTCTTTCACTTTTCCTCAAACGATCCAGCTCTACCTCGCTCCTGGTGCGCAGTTGAAGGTAGGTGTCAACGCAACACTCCCGACGATGACCTACGCGACACTGTTCTGGGGGGAAGCCATCACTCATTCACAGGTCATCCTGCCTATATCGGGGTACTCCTCAGTGGGTCCAGTCGAGATTCGCGACTGGACCGGCAGCACGGCCGCAAGCTTCAACCTCAACGTAACCAAGGGACAGAATGTCGTTCTCATAGCGGCACCCATCACAACCGCCCTCGGAAAAGATGACGTGAGGAACGTGAATCTCACGATCGCGGATCCCAGCGGTCGTCCCTTACGAGGTGCGATCAACATCACCATGTCGCAATTTCCTCCTAACAACCAACCTCAGTCCACGTATTCATACGTCGGAGAATGGTCATATCCCTCGAGTCTTGCCGAGGGCAACTACCAAGTGTGGATCGACGTTGTCGATGTTCAGGGAAACGTCGCGTTCAGCCTTAGAGGACCATATGGCTTCGGTCTGTACGGACCAGGCATACATCCACTTGATCTGATCCCATATGCAGTTATAGCTGCGGGCGGAATCGCTGGAGGAACCTTCTATTTCAAGAGACGGAAGAAGAAAGAGTATCTAGTACCATTTGATCATTTCTATACACTTACTGCTGGAAATATTCCTCCTGGCACGATGATTACGGTGGAGGGCAATACGAGTGCAGGCAAGACACTGCTCTTAGAACAACTAATGTTCGATGATCTAAAGGCGGGGCGACCCTGCGTATTCGTATCCGCGGCGGATTTTCCTCTAAAAATACGCGGTGGAATGCGATCCCTAGGTCTAGAGACCGAACCATACGAGAGCAAGGACGCATTGAAATTTGTCGATTGCTACTCTGCCGAAGCTGGGCAACCCTCTCAGGAGAAATTCCACGTTTCGTCGACCGGAGACCTAACCTCGCTCGGAGTCAAGATCACATCGGCCATGACAATTCAAAGTGAAGGTCCGAGTGTCTACTTCGACTCTCTTACCCCGCTTACTCCCAAGTCAAAGGCGGAAAGCGTCGTGTCCTTCGCGCAGACCGTAGGTGCTAAGGTGAGAGGCATGGGAGGGAAGGTGTTTTTTTCTGTAGGGTCAAGCGTCGACGAGACAATATTGAGACAATTGGAGGAGTCTTCAGACTGCATTATCCAGATGGAGGCGTTCGAAGAAAGCGGTCTTAGGCGTCGCAGGATGCGCGTTGCAAAGTTCAGAAACAGAAAGTTTCGCGAAGGATGGGTCGCTTTCACGATAGAGGAGAGCAAGGGGATAAACTTCTACTCCAAGAAATCAAGAAGCTGAGCTTTTCTAGAAAACTTTGTCTCTCGGGAAGACTTCTATCCCCGTAGATCCGAACTGGTAAGGCCGAATCTGCGTGTCGTGAGAGATTCCCCTCATCTTCTCAATCTGGACCGCCCTCACGATATTCCCTTCGTGAAAGAGCGAGTGTAGAAGCACGACTCCGTGAGAGAGGAACTCTTCAAGCTGGAAGCGTCTGTCCATCAAAGATGTCTTCAGCTCGCTCGTTATGAGTGATGTACATCCGGAATCGGCGAGTGCGTCAAAGAAAGCAACTGTAGCTCTGCGTCTCTTCAACTCTTCGACGTAGCGTAGCATCAGGGAGGTGACGGGGTCCAGTGCGATTCTGTGAACGTTCTCTCCCTCAACGACTTTGTTAATGGTCTTTAGGAGCTCCGTGAAATCCGTCACGTCAACGGCCGATGCCCCATACGAGGAAACGAGGCTGTTCTCCCCACTTCGTGCTCTTCTAATGCCGCTAGCGTCAATGAACAATAGCTTACCCTTCTTCTCCATTCCGTCGATATCCCAGTCGTAGGACTGGAGGTTCCTTTTCACAAGATCGGGATGTTCGTCTAGAGTGATGTAGAGCCCAGTCTCGCCAAGCATCGCTCCATGATAGAGGTACTGTAGAGCAAATGTTGTCTTGCCTGAGCCTGGGCTCCCGACCACCAGAATGCATCTGCCTTCGGGGAATCCTCCCCCGAGAAGCTCGTCGAGGCCTTTGATCCCTGAGGGAACCCTGTCCAAACTTTAATTGCCGAATCTCCCTCACGTCGGACTCTATAAAAACAGTACCTCGAAAAAAAATTGGCTAAGGTTCGAAGATTTTCCTTGTGGGTCTTCGAGCCAAATCTTCGATGAAACAAGATTCGACGTTCCCCTGTTGGCCAGAACCTTGTTTGCAATGTGCCTGTTGGCTGGGTCCGCCCCCGGATTGCAACCCAAGGCGAAGGACCAGCGGACGCCCATGAAGAGGAGCAGTAAATCAGTAGGCTGATGACTGGCCGCGCTAGTATTGAATAGTGCAACGTGAAACCTCCATGGATCAAATTCTCGGACGTCGAATGTCGAGTTAGGTCCAGCATATTTAGGAGGACGGGTCCAATCTCGGACGGACGAATGCTAAGGGGTGAACGAGCTGCCCGAAGAGACTGATCAGATTCTGAAACTCGTTCGGACCTATCGTCCTGAGGGTCGAGTCTCGATCAGACGAATTGGGAGCTTTGTAAACGACGTCTTCCTAATTGACGTTAATGGAGAAAAATTTGTGGCTAAGAGATACACGAACTGGATCTCGCTGAAATGGGTCACGCTGAATCTCTACGGTCTAGGAAGTGTGCGCTTCTCGATATCCGGACGCCGCAGGATGGAAGCAGAGTATGCGTTCAACTATCTCTTGTCAAAGAGAGGACTGAAAGTGCCGGAGATCTTAGGCGCAGACTTGAGGTCTAGGTCGATTCTCTTCTCCTACATCACCGGCGATGGACTCGCGGTTCTTCTTTCTAGAATAGCGCAGACCGGCCAGATCGGTCAGAGGGAAGTTGGGGCGGCGCATGCTGCCGGGCTTCTCATGGCCGGTGCGCACCAGTTGGAAGCGGCGCTGGGCGATACAAAACCTGAGAATTTCATCGTAGATCGTGCTGGAGACGTAACGCTCGTTGATCTTGAGCAGGCACGAGAGAACGGAGACTACAGCTGGGACGTCGCCGAATTCCTGTACTACTCCGGCCATTACTGGCTGCCATTCAACAAAGCCCTGTCCCAATACGTAGAAGCATT